>Ga0233423_10000118_pt1 | contig 47368 bp, 53 predicted proteins | sample Watercolumn_Mata_FD_180713 | JGI IMG/M metagenome (GOLD analysis project Ga0233423, IMG submission 180713) | Freshwater microbial communities from Lake Matano, South Sulawesi, Indonesia - Watercolumn_Matano_2014_112_MG | ecosystem: Environmental > Aquatic > Freshwater > Lake | place: Indonesia... | reverse complement strand
GGAAACCGTAAGAAACGGACTTACTATACCAAGAGGATCGTTGAGACAACTGGCATCGGTCTACTGACCTTCACGAGAAACTATACCTACTGCTGGCATTGTAAGTCCGTTTCTTACGGTTTCCGTGCCAAGTGCCCACGCTGCGGATATGATGGAAACCGTCTAGTTCTCTACACAAAGACCTTTGGCAAATACAAGCCTTCGAAGATGTGGGGCATCGATGACAGGGAATTCGCTACCACACACCAGGGCTTTAAACTGTAATTCCTTAACCCTTTGCGGTCAGTAACATGATTGCCTGAGCTAGATCGCCATTAGCGGTCTCGAGCGCCTTTCTGGCAACCTCTATGCTTACGCCAGTTTGAGCGGATACTAACTGTGCATCCTCATCCGATATGGCAACCTTTGCCTCGGCCTCAACCTTCTCCTCAACCGTCTCTCCAACTACTTGATATATCGTCTGCCCGCTGACCTTCATTACCGTGACCTGAGGGTCTGGAATGACCAAGTTCTTGCCCTTCATACTAATAGTTACCTTCAAGACGCCTGTCATCTCCTCTAGACCCATGCCCATCTTCTGCATCATTCTTCTAACTTCCCTTGGGTTCATCCTCTTCAAACCATGAAGACCTCCGTCAATACTCTAATCCCCTTCTCCTCTTCTTACCTTTGCTGCCAAACCTGTTTTAAACCGTTTCATCTCTCTACCATTAAGAACCGCCCTTCCGACCGCCACCACATGATCTTTAGAATTTGTGATGAGAACCTCCTCGCCTGGCCTGATCTCTGGGTCTGCGGATACAACATGCTTCGAGAATAGGTTCCTGCCCTGCTTTATGAACTCCAACACGTCATCTTGAACCACAACTCTGTACCTCGGAGGATACAAGGACTTGGTCAACCGGCAGGCACCATCAACGCTTAGTGCCAGATAGCCGTCTGACGGTCTGAGGGTTGCCAGCAGCTTGCCTTTGTGGTAGATGCCCTTCACTTTACCCGTCTTTCTTGATTTGATCACCATGACCCCGTCTGGGAAAAGCGCCTCGCCACAACCTGCGCCGAACTGGTAGTCCGCGACGGCCCTTATTCTTATCAGGTCATCATTGGTTATCTGTCTACAGGTAGGTGCCGACACCCTTGGGTGCCTCCTTCCTGAAGAGCTTGTCTATTGCCTTAAGAAAATCCTCTCTGGTTATTGTATCCCTGTCTTCCCTTATCGCGAACATTCCGGCCTCGGCACAAATCGCCTTTATATCTGCTCCCGTGGCTCCTTCTGTTGCCTTTGCGAGCCCACTCAGCGTTACCTCTTTCGAGACGTTCATCTTACCTGCATGAATCTTAAAGATGACCTCCCTGCCTGCCTGATCTGGTGCAGGTATCTCGAGTACCCTGTCAAATCTGCCCGCCCTCAACAGGGCAGGATCTAAAAGATCTATCCTATTGGTCGCTCCTACTATCTTGACATCTCCTCTTGCACTGAAGCCATCCATTTCGCTCAAGAGTTGGAGGAGGGTTCTCTGCACCTCTCTCTCCCCGCTGATGCTTATGTCCGCTCTCCTTCCGCCCACCGCATCTATCTCGTCTATGAATACGATGCTCGGTGCCTTGGCTCTTCCCAGCTGGAAGAGCTCTCTCACCATTCTGGCCCCCTCACCTATGTACTTCTGAACGAGTTCCGATGCCACCACCTTTATGAAGGTGGCCTTTGTCTCTCTCGCAACTGCCTTTGCCAGTAAAGTCTTGCCACAGCCTGGCGGTCCGTAGAGTAGCACACCCTTCGGAGGCTCTATACCTACCTTCTCAAAGACCTCCGGTTTGAGCAACGGGAGCTCCACAAGTTCTCTTATCTCCCTGATCTGCGCCTCTAGTCCTCCTATCTCGGCATAGTTGACCTTTGGGGCTTCCACGAGCTCCATCGCCCTTACGTACATATCTAAGGAATCTGGCAACAGGTCTAGGACCGCGAAGTTTCTCTGGCTTAATGCTACCCTCTTGCCTGGGACAAGTTTGCTCACGTCTACAGATTTCATGACGTTGACAAGCAGGGACGGTCCGGTGGAGCTCTTCACCACAACCCTGCCGTCCTCTAAAACGTCTGTCACGCTTCCCTCAATATATGGCGGAACGGTTAATTTTTCAATCTCTCCGCGAAGGATCTGAATCTCCCTCTGTAACCTGTCCTTCTCAAAGTACCAATCCCTCCTTTCCCCCTCTAAATCCAAGACCCTCTGTTCCAGCTTTCTAAGCTGCATTAGGAGCGGTACTCCTTCATCCTTTGCCTCACTATTTGCGGTCATATCGCTCACCACTTAGGGATAAATTTAGATTAACCTTCTGCAACACTAGAATTGGAACGGTGCCTTTTATGAATTGTGAGATATGCGGCAAGAGGATTCTGGGAAGACCTGTGCAGATATCTATTGAGCGTTCCCTGCTGGCAGTCTGTCAGGAGTGTTCACGATTCGGCGTTGTAGTTGACAGAAAGACAGCCACCAGCATCGAAAGATCAATACCGAAGCCCGGTCCAAGGAGCGTTTTCAAACCAAAACCACCCAAAAAGGAGCATTTTGAGGAGTTTGTACTGGTAGAAAACTTCGGTGAAGCAATAAAAAAGGCCCGAGAGGGGATGGGCATCACCAGAGAAGAGTTTGCAAAAAGGCTGGGAGAGAAGGACTCTGTCATCCGCAGGATTGAGGCTGGGGAGATGTATCCGTCCTCAAACCTCACCAGCAGGATTGAGCGTCTACTCAAGATATCCCTGAAATCAAAGGTAGACAGCACAGTAAAAGGCTCCGTCCCCACACCCAGCACTCTGACGCTCGGTGATGTGGCGATCCTGAAGGAGGGACGAAGTGATTAATGCATGCTGGGAGCGGCGTAGTCCTCATTGAAGTCCGACCAGATCGAAGTCCAAGCGGACTAGCTGAACTGCGCTTGCTATCAGAATCCGCAGGTTATACCGTGCTGAACGAGTTTGAGCAGACTCGGTATTACGACCCATCCTTCTGCCTCGGCAGGGGCAAGGCCAAGGAGATTGCAAGGACGCTGGAAGAGATCAAACCTCTCAAAGTTATAATGAACAACCAGCTTAAACCCATCCAAAGGTATAACCTGACAAAATTATTTGGGACAGAGGTAATCGATCGCTTCCAACTGATCTTGGAGATCTTCACAAAGAGGGCAGGAACGATTGAAGCCAAGTATCAGATAGAACTAGCAAAGCTGCAGTATGAGCTACCTATGGCCAGGGAGAACGTAAGACTGGCAAAGATGGGTGAACTTCCGGGCTTTCACGGTCTGGGTAAATACCAAGTTGACGTATATGCCACGATGATAAAGAGACGCATATCCTACCTGCGGAGGAGACTAGAGGAGACACGCACCCTGAAATCCATGCACCGACGGATGCGCCGAAAAGAAGCCCTCTTCAGCGTCGCACTTACTGGTTACACCTTTGCGGGGAAGACTGCCCTCTTCAACTATCTGACAAAAGAGACCCTGCTGGAGGGGGACGCTCTATTCACGACCTTGTCGACCACAACAAGAGCTTTCCATCTCTCCAACAGAAAAGTCCTCCTCTCTGATACGGTGGGATTCATTGATAGTCTCCCCCACTTATTGGTGGATGCCTTCTACTCCACACTCGAAGAGGTTACTCTGGCTGACAATGTCTTGCTCATCCTCGACTCTTCAGATCCACTGCCAGAATTCACCAGAAAATTACGCACATGCCTCTCAACACTAAACGAGATAGGCGTCTTCAGCAGCACAATTATGCCTGTAATGAACAAGACGGATGTGGCTATTGACCTTGAGCCACTTGAAGAGGAGGTCATAGATCTTTTGGGGGCAAGACCGGCGAAGACATCTGCAAAGACCGGTGAGGGGGTGCCTGAATTATTAGAGGCAATCTCAAATAGACTGCCTCCTTACGAGCGCCTTAAACTCAGGGTACCGCTCTCAAAGAATACGAACTCACTCATATCTTGGGCATTTGAAGAGGCAGACGTCAAGTCTGTAAGGTACCTCGAGGATGGCGTTGAGATGGAGGTTTATATGCACCCCGCCTTTCTTCCGAGATTTAAACGACTCCTCTACGGAATCGAAGGTGTCGAAGTCCAATCTCTAAAGGAGGTAAAAGTACGAAGAGAATAGTGATCTTGAGGCTCGGTCATCGTCCCTCTAGGGACAAGAGGATCACGACCCATCTGTGCTTGGTAGCGAGGGCATTTGGTGCTCAGGGCATCTATATAGCCGGCATACGAGACGATGCGATCAGCAAGTCATTAGATAAGATCGCAGGAACGTGGGGCGGGGCATTTTGGGTAGAATTTACTCCCAACCCCATATGCCTCTTGAAGGGCTGGAAGAAGAGCGGCGGTAAGGTTGCGCACCTGACCATGTATGGGGTTCCAGTCAAAAAAGTTATCCGGAAGATAGCTGCCTTGGAGGAGGAACTGTTGGTTGTCGTTGGTGGGGAGAAGGTTCCTAAAGAATACTATCTAGTGTCTGACTTTAACGTCGCCATCGGTGATCAACCGCACTCAGAGGTAGCCGCCCTGGCGATCTTTCTCGACAGGATTACCAGAAGTTTGTGGGAAGAAGTATCCTTTAAGGACGCGAGGCTTAGAATAATTCCATCAGATAAGGGAAAGACTGTTGAACAAATGGGTCAAAAAAAAGAAAGCTTTTTGAGATAATTTCCCTAGTATCTTCTTAGGGTCTTTACATATGCCTATCGGTGACTGTCCATGCCTGACGCTGCTCTAGAGGCAGCTACCAGGGAGCTCCTTGGCGAAGAGGCTGTACAACTAATCCAGATACTGTCTGAGCAAGAAGAAACAACCGATGACGAGTTAATACTAAAAACCGGAATGAAGCTCAACAATCTGAGAAAAATTCTTTACCAGCTATTTGAACAGAGCCTGGTCTCATACAGGAGGGTGAGGGACAAGGACGCTGGATGGTTCAAGTATTACTGGAGGATAAACCGGACGGGGCTGAGCATCCTCCTGAACGCCAAGAAGAGGAGGATCTTAGCTAAGCTAAAGGAGCGGCTTGAATACGAGACCCGCAACATGTTCTTTATCTGCCCCACTGACAACGTTCGGTACGTCTTTGAGGACGCCATGGAAACAAACTTTCAATGCCCAAACTGCGGCGGCAAGCTGGAGAGCGTCCAAAACCAAGACATAATCTCCGTTCTAAAGATCAAGATCGCCGAGCTAGAGCGTGATCTGTCGGAGTAGGCTGCGAAAGTTTTAAAGGTGCTGGAATTTTTATCGTCTATGATGGGCCGGTAGTCTAGCTGGTTAGGATACCGCCCTTACACGGCGGTGGTCGTCGGTTCGAATCCGACTCGGCCCACCATGTTTTATGGTCGCTCGAAGCATTAATCCTCCTTACCATCGAACACTTATGAACGTACTCCATCCTGGCGTCCTCTTTTTAAATACCGTCCCATTAATTATTAATCATGCGCCTCTACGAATTCGAATCCAAGATCATTCTAAAAGAATTTGGGGTTCCTGTTCCTAGAGGCTTTGTAATTTCTCAGGATGAGATAACCTCGGTTAGTGTGCTTAAACTGAATGTTCCTTGGTATCTGAAGGCTCAGGTGCCGGTCGGGGGGAGAGGAAAAGCTGGAGGTATAATTGAGGTTGGGGATGCCGGCGAGGCTAAAAAACAGCTTCCATCCATATTCAACAAAACCATCAATGGCTATGAAGTAGGCAAAATCTTGATAGAGGAGGCAGTGTCTTCCACAAGAGAGTTCTATCTGTCAATCGCCGTAAATAGGGAGACGAGGTGTTATTCGATAATTGCCGGCTCCGAGGGCGGAATGGACGTTGAAGAGATCGCAAAAACTAAGCCCGCGACGATCTTGAAACTATCCATATCGCCACTGCGAAAGATTAGCGATTTTGACATACTCTCGGTCTCGAATCATTTTGGTTTACCTTTTGAGCAGATTAGGCCTATCGTTCTGGCTCTTTACGATATTACACTCAGTCTTGATGCAGAACTCGTTGAAGTCAATCCTCTGGCGCTAACAAAACATGGTCTAATCGCTCTCGATGCCAAGATGCTCATTGACGACAATGCCCTCTACAGGCACCCTGTACTTATGGAGCTACCGCCCCGGGGGAGAAGCAAAGAGGAGGAAGCCGCTGTAAAACTCGGTCTTAACTTTATCTCTTTGGATGGCGACATAGGGATCATAGGCAATGGCGCCGGGCTGACCATGGCAACGATGGATCTGTTAAGGTCGAAAGGCGGCTTACCTGCCAACTTCTTGGATCTGGGCGCAGGTGCCAAGTCAGACAAGTTCAGGGAGGGCGTGTCCTTCTTGATGCAAAATGAGAGGATAAAGGTCATTTTTATCAACATATTCGGCGGAATGACAAGATGCAACGAAGTTGCGAAAGGCATTGCTGATGCCGTCAGCGAAATACGAATCAAAAAACCTGTTGTCGTCAGGTTGGCCGGAACAAACGAGGAAAAGGGGGCACGCATCCTTGAAAAGGTTGGAATAGCGACCTTTACCGATCCTTTAGAGGCCGCAGGCAGGGCAGCCTCCTTGGCGGGTGGCAAATAATGTTTGTCGATGAAAATACTCCAGTGTTGGTACAGGGGATCACAGGAAGAGAGGGGTCTTTTCACACCAGACTCATGAAGGAATACGGAACAAGGATTCTGGCTGGAGTAACGCCCGGTAGAGGCGGCGCCTCTGTTGAAGGAACGCCCGTATACAACACCGTGCGAGAGGCTCTGTCCGACCATCCAGGTATAAAATTCTCGGTTGTCTTTGTCCCCCCAGAGCACTGCTTCAATGCCGTCTTGGAGGTCATCGAGGCCGAGATCCCGTGGATCGTGGTGATCACTGAGGGGGTCCCGGTTAAGGATGCCTTATGGCTGGTCAACTACGCTCAATACAGGGGGTGTCACATAATCGGTCCTAATGGTCCGGGCCTAATCATCCCTGGCAGATCCAAGATAGGAATAATGCCAGGCACCGCATTTTCACAGGGCAGGATTGGCCTGATCTCCCGGAGTGGAACGCTGACCTACGAGGTGGGCAATGCCCTGAAGGTTAAAGAGCTTGGCGTATCCACGGCAGTGGGTGTGGGCGGAGATGCCGTCGTGGGAACAACCATGCTCGATATTGCTAGGATGCTTGAGGCAGATGCTATGACAGAAGTAATCGTGGCTCTCGGCGAGATCGGCGGTAATATGGAGGAAGAACTTGCGTCCGCAATGTCATCCGGCACCATAACCAAACCAACGGTCGCTTTCATAGCAGGAGTTACCGCACCGCCCGGAAAGAGGATGGGGCACGCCGGGGCGATCCTTTCGGCAACCAGCGGCTCTGCCTCCGATAAATTGGCACGACTAAAAGCGGCCGGGGCTCACGTTGTAGACACGCCATGGAAGATACTTGATGTGGTCAAAAAATTACTAAAGTGAAAAGGTAAGAGGCCGCAATTCAGGTTGTACTCCTTGGTTGTGGGCACGAAGTAAAGCAATTTTGTCCATCTCACGACGAATGAAACACTTTTTACAAGCAGTTACATAATTGTTATGGTGCTAAAATTGGGTGTTCTCGAATCCAAAGGTCTTAGAGAGTATCTCTGTAGCATTCCCTATGATGCAGACCTGCTCGTCTCACTCAAGGATGTTGTCAAAAAATTGCAGATAAGATCGGGCATAATGACGGTGATTGGTGCCCTGAGGAACGCGACTCTACACTACTACTTGCAGGACGAGAAACGCTTTCACAAGAACACACTTGAGGGTCCTTTAGAGATCGCATCGGGCACCGGCAACATAGCGGCTCTAAACGGCGAGATCATTGTTCACTGCCACCTCGTTCTGGCGGATAGGGATGGTAGGTGCTTCGGCGGGCATCTTGCTGAAGGATCAAGGGTATTCGCTGGGGAGGTTTATATAAGGGAACTATCGCCACCAATGAAGCGCAAGTTTGACATCCAAACAGGATTAAACCTCTTCGACATATGAGTTTAAGGCAGTATACTCATTATAACGGAAGTATACTATCGTCTACTCTTTACAACATTTTTGTGCATCAAGGTTAAATTACCGATTTCTAACAAAAACTTTGGGGAGTTCGTATGAACGCATCCTATAGCGCTTCTGGCCTACCCTTTAAGGTCGTGACACAGACCGTATTGATCAGAGAATACCTGGTTTTTACCAACTAAAATACGCAAACTCCCCCCACTATTCAGAAACTAAAAACTGCTTACCTGATGTATTCTATGGCCTAAACCCACACAAGTATTCCTTGCATACAAATCCTTTTATCTCCGAACTCTTTTCACAGAGTGAGAAAAAGGGGTTTCAGGTACGAGTCCGAAAGAAAAGGTTGCCCTTAGCTCCGTATTGGCAGCAATTCTGCTTACGTCAACGAAGCTCGTAGTGGGCATCCTCACAAACAGTCTTGGAATAATATCTGAAGCGCTTCATTCCGGTTTAGATCTGATTGCCACATCAACCACTTATTTTGCGGTAAAGAAGTCAGATAAGCCGCCAGACAAAGACCACCATTATGGCCACGGGAAGGTGGAGAATATCGCAAGCCTGTCGGAGACGTTTCTCCTAATCGTGACGGGTTTATGGGTCGTGTATGAGGCGATCAACCGGTTGTTGTTCAAGGAGGTCGTTGTAGAGGTAGGGGTTGTCGCCCTCTTGGTCATGTTGATGTCCATAGGCGTCGATTTCTCCCGATCTCGTGTGCTCTACAAGTACGCAAAGAAATACAACAGCCAGGCGCTGGAGGCCGATGCGGTACACTTCTCTACGGACCTCATATCCTCAGCAGTGGTCGTAGCGGGCATAGTTCCTACAATTCTAGGCTTCAAGTACTTCGACTCGTTGGCTGCACTCGGGGTCGCAGTGGTGATATTCGCGATTAGCTTCCGCATAGGTAGGAAATCCATTGATTCCCTCATGGACAAAGCCCCCATGGAGATAATCAAGAGGGTGACCGAGGAGATCCAGAGGGTCGAGGGCGTTGAAAAGATCGGGCAAGTGAGGGTAAGGGGGTCCGGTGCAAGGACCTTCATCGACATAACGGTGTTCATCGACAAAGTTCTGCCCCTTGAAGTTGCTCATGGGGTAACAGACCGTCTGTCAAAGAGAATACAGTCCGTCATACCCAACTCCGATGTCATTGTTCACGCCGAACCACTATCTGTGGAAACTGCAGCCTTGGTGACTAAAATAAGGAGCGAGGCAGCCAACTTTCCAGAAATAAAAAACATCCACAACATCTTGGTGTCCGAGGTTGACAATAAGCTCCACGTCGACTTCCACATCGAGCTCGAAGGTGCCCTCTCGCTGACTAAAGCCCATGACTTAGCAAGTGAACTAGAAGCCAGGATTCGCAAACTGGACGGCTCAATAGTCGCAGTCTCCTCACACGTGGAACCTGTTGATAGTGGAACGTACAATGGAACAGTTGATCAAGAGGCGAGTCGTAGACTTAAAGCGGCCATAACGGAGATAATCAAGTCCTTCCCCGAGATAAGATCCTTCCACGAGATTGATATTGAAAGGATTAACGGAAAATTCAAGGCGAACACCCCCTGCTTGTTTAAGAGCGATATTACCGTTAATGACGCCCACCGAATAGCCACCGAGATAGAAAGGACGATCAAATCAAAAGTAAAAGAGATCGAGGTCGTCTCCATACATCTTGAGCCAGAATTTTAGATCCCCCTCTAGGGCAATCTGATAAGCAAATGGCTTTTGAACGCTGAAAAGGTTACTTCCTGAATAAGTTGCAAGCTTTGCTGGTGGTGCTCTTCTTAGAAGCCAGCTTCCTGCAGTAACCCTGGCCGCTCTTGCCCATCGCGGTAAATAGCCCACAATCCTTACAAGTCAGGTTCTTAATAGACGGTGCTGCCTCTGCCGCCTGTGGGGCTTTTTGACTCTTCCACTCTGGCATAGTTCTTCCCTACATTGTTATTGTTGATGCGCCTAACATGAAGCGCCACGCCTATAAAGTTGTTGTATGATTTGCTGCTTTGGGTCTAAAAAGGTAAATGATCCATGGCGGGTCCGGAGGGATTCGAACCCTCGACCATCGACTTAGAAGGCCGACGCGCTATCCAGTCTGCGCCACGGACCCCATCTGCAAAAACAATCCTTCCACCAATAAATATTTCGATAACTTCGAATAAATCTAAATATTACTGCTAATTAGTAATCATCGATGCGGGGGTCCCCAAGTCAGGACAACGGGGCAGGACACGTTCATCGTGTGCCAGACTTAAGATCCCGGCTTGGGATAGGGTATCCTGTGGCGAAGGCCTTCGTGGGTTCAAATCCAACCCCCCGCACTGACTCTATTGAATGACTTCCTTATGGATAAGAACTAAAATTGAAAAAATGTGCTTTCTGTTACGCCGAATGCGGTAGCGTCGACTATAAAGCGTAAGCTTCTACGAGGTCCCTGGCCGTTATTATCCCTATGAGCTTATTTCCTTCAAAGACCGGTAGCCTTCTGACGTGCTTCGTAGCCATCGTTTTGGCCGCTTTGTGGATGCTGTAATCCGGTCCTATCGTGATTAATGGCGCCGAAGAGTACTTCCCAATGACTTCGTCAAGGCTCCCGCCCATGTAGATGACCTTGGTCAGCAGGTCTCTCTCGGTAAATATCCCCCATGGCTTACCTGCTTTATTGACTATTACCGAGCCTATCCTTTCCTTTCCCATCTTTTTGGCTATATCCAAGACCTTAGCGTTGGGAGTTGTGCTTTCTACCTGCCTTGTCATAAATCTGCTTACCAATGTCGAGGTTTCCGGGACCTCCGGTAGCGATCTTATCAGATCCGATGCCGTCACTATACCCGCTAGAGTCCTCTCCTCCATGACCACCAGCCTGCCCTTCTCCTTAATCATGGTTCTCGCGGCCTCCCTGATGGTCGCTTGCGGCTTTATTGTAATGAGTCGTGGAGACATTACATCAAATACCTTGACTTTTTTCGGATCCCTGTTAGCCGCTATTACACGAGTTAAAAGATCCCTCTCTGTCACTATGCCTGATGGTCTCTCCGGTCCCTTTACAAGGAGACTGCCTATGTGTCGTTTACCCATAATCTTTGCCGCATCCAGCATTGTGGCTGTTTCCTTTATCATCGCGACTTCCTTGCGCATTATTTCTGAAACATGCTTATGCTTTTGATAGTCTCGATAAAATACGTCAATAACGCTAGGAAACTCTTCCCTGAGCGTTTTGGGCATACCTCCACCCAATTATTATTGTACTCTTCTGGAATATAAGAGAAATCCGTTAACAATTTATGGAAGGGCAAATCCGCTCTCACACAACAGCTGGACAAAAAACTAATTAACTATCTCTCTTGGTAAAGATACCACAAGCCCCAGTGGCTCAGCCTGGTAGAGCACCGCCTTGGTAAGATCTACCCAAAGAGGCGGTGGTCGCGGGTTCAAACCCCGCCTGGGGCTTCCTATGTTTGCATTCATGTCGTAAAAACTTTATATAATTCTGACCTCTCCTTTTGAGGTTGGTGGGGCTGTGGTCTAGCACGGTATGACGGCAAGGTGGCAGGATCTCCTCCGCCTCGCCAAGGGCTCCAGAGGTCTAGCAAGACAGTTTGACCCTCGTGGGATGATTGTCTTCTGGAGCTACTAGAGCGGGGTTACCCGCATGTCAGGGGTTCAAGTCCCCTCAGCCCCACTATCCTTTGAACCAATCCATTACCATAGAAAGAACGCTGTCTAAAACCTAAGACAAAGTTATAAGCCAAATTAACAGTAATCTATATGGGTGGTATAATGCCGCTTGCGTTTGTTTTGGTAAATGTGGAGGCCGGAACCGACAAAGAGGTCTTGGAAAATATCAAGAAGACTCCAGAGGTTAAGCAGGCATACATGGTTTACGGCGTCTACGATATTATAGTCATGCTAGAGTCCGACACCCTCGAGAAACTGCGAGAGATGGTGACGAAGAAGATCCGACAGCTGGACAAAGTAAGATCGACGATGACTATGATCGTTATGGAGCAATAAGGATAGCAAACTTTAAAAACCAAAACTTTTTCTTATATAGCGGTACGCCGGCCAAAGTTGGTGGGAACCACCCGTTCCCATTCCGAACACGGCAGTTAAACCACCAAACGTCTGCGGTTGTACTGGACGCCGAGAGGGTCCGGGAAGCCGTGGAAGCTGGCGGCCACTTACGCCCTCGATATCAGAAATAAATATATCTTGGTTGTTAAATCTCTTGAACGTTATTGTGGTGAATTAGCGTGGTTACTGCTGGTCAAGGGCTCTTCTCTCTGGGCAACGATATGACTTCTATCATTGTTAATATTGTATGGATGGTGCTGTTCTTCGCAGTAATCCTCCTCTTCAACCAGAGGATGCAGATCTGGTCTTATCAGAGAAATGCGGAAAAAGCCACCGCAAGGCTACAATTCTTGGCAGACAAGAGCAGGGAGGATGCCCTTAATAGCATAAAGCGGTTTGCCCAAGAGAACGTTGATATACGCTCGCAGGTTACCGGCTTTCTGGACTTTTTTTTAATCGAACCTGTTGACAGGGATCCCTTTGGCGTATTGGGCAGACTTGAGCACATTCTAGACAACAGGCGCGACCGGTTCAAGGCCTTTGTCTCCCAGATTGCGCCCAAGGCGGGCAAGACCGAGGCCGCCAATACGGAGGACATACTTGAGGCGGCGATGGCCCTCACCTTCATATTCAAGATCGTACGCCATTACCTGCTCCTAGGTAAAAAAACGAAGAGTCTCATGATCTTCGTTCAATTGGACATGCAACTCCCCATGATCATGAAGATGGCAGAGGCATACTATAATGCGCAGAAGACCTTCTCTACTGGTAAGCCGATTGGTGACGGACTAGGTGCGCTGGTCGCCTCTAAGCTGATGTTGGGACAGCCAAAGAAACAGATAGCCGAGGATGTTGTATACGCCGAGTTAGACCTCTCAAATAGAAAAGTCGTTGTGTTGAAGGCTGAAGGTCCAGGCGGCGTGGTCGGAAAACCTGGTGAGGCAGTGAAGCAGTTGGTTGAAAATCTTGGAGGAAAGGTTGCGAGGATATTCATGGTCGATGCTGCGGGCAAGCTTGAGGGAGAGAAGACAGGTGAGGTTGTCGAGGGCATCGGTGCCGCAATAGGCGACCCTGGTCCCGAGAAGTTCAAGATAGAGGATGTCGCCACGAAGTTCAAGATCCCAGTGGATGCCATAATCTGCAAGATGGACATTGAGGAGGCCTTGACGACCATACGAAAGGAGGTTGTTGAGGCGTCCGACGTAATAGTTGAAAAGATCAAGAAGGCGATCTTGGAGAGAACCAAGGAAGGCGACGTGGTCATAGTCGCAGGCATAGGTAATACCATAGGAGTTGGGCAATAGCGGGGTAACGGCGATGTCTAAACAGCGTCAGTCGAAGTTTGCAATAATCTCAATAGTACTCGCGTTGGGTGCTTTCGCACTATTCGTATTAGCCACATTCGTGGATCCGCTCTCTGCCTACAGTACAGTGTTGATGGTCGCCGGCCTGGCATTGCTGATCGCCTCTTGGGGGATATACTTCTTTGGTGGCAGAACAGCGCAGAAGCTAGAGGAAGCCGCCGAGAACGTCATTACTGTTATCGGCTGCAGGAGCTGTGACCTCAGGGAGGAGAGGGCGTTCACTCTGGGTGACTACATCTTCAAGGAACTTGGGCAATGCAAAAAATGCCCCGGAAACTCGTACATTCGTGCCATCTATGCCGTTCCACTGAAAAAGGAATAGAACTGACCGAAGATGAAACCACACAGAGTCGTGGCCATCGGCGGAACCTTCGATCACCTCCACAAAGGGCACGAGTCTCTTATTTTAAAGGCGTTTCACTACGGCGAAAGGGTCGTCATTGGCATCACCTCTGACGAATTCTTGAGGAGGTCAGGGAAGTCTGGAATTCAACCTTTGGCGACGAGGTTAGACAAACTCAAGGACTTCCTAATTGAAAACGAACTGATCGGCAGATCCTCCTTGATCATACTGGAAGATCCCTACGGTCCGACCGTAAGGGATCCGACTATCAAAGGGATAGTTGTAAGCAAGGAGACCCTTCCCCGGGCTGAAGAGGCAAACAGAATGCGAGCCGTTAAAGGCGTGCCTCAAATGACCATCCACATCATAGATTATGTATTGGCATCAGATGGACGACCGATCTCTTCTACAAGGATAAGAAATAAAGAAATAGGCGAGAAGGGTAATCTAATAAGCTCTTGATTACAGAAATTCAAATCTGATTCGGGAGGAATTTACAATGCCCCTAAGTCAGTCTGAGGCCTTGTTGCTAAAGTGCCTGGAGAAATTGGGTGGAAAAGCAGAGGCCTCCTCTCTCGCATCAAGCCTCAAACAGCCCGTGAACTCCATATTCCCGCTATCTAGCTTACTTGCAGAAAAGGGCTATGTAAAGACTACCGAAATTATTAAAGAAAAGTTCGAGCTTACCGAAGAGGGCACATATTGCGCTAAACACGGAATGCCAGAGACACGCCTGTTGCGCCTCCTATCCTCCAAAGGAGGCACAGTCCCCCTGGACGCACTCAAAACTGTACTCAAGCCAACGGAGATCTCGGCAGCTCTAGGATGGGGTCGAAAAGCAGGTGCGATTGCGATCGAGAAGGGGGGAACCACCCCCCTGATAGTTCTCAAGAGGACTCTGAATATTGAACTTGAAGATGTGATCAAAAAATTGAGTAAAGACGGCGAAAAATCAGCCCTAACTCCTAAGGAACTAGAACTAGTGTCTGTGTTGGGGGAGAGGGGTCTCATAACTCTAAAGGAGACCAAGCAACTAATAGTCGAGATGATCAGGGGCATCAGGCCATCTGGCGGTGTCGTCTCGAATGTTCTAACCTCGGACATAATCAAGAGCGGACAGTGGCGCAAAATCACTCTCAGCCCATACGATGTCACGGCCTCCCCGCCATCCCTGAAGATCGGCAAAAAACACCCATACCTTGAGTTTCTGGAAGAGGTTAAGGAGATACTCATCGCCATGGGGTTCGAAGAGGCATCTGGATCCTATGTGGAGAGTGAGTTCTGGAACTTTGACACTCTCTTTCAGGCCCAAGATCACCCTGCAAGAGCCATCCATGACAGCTTCCAGGTAAAGGGGGTCGAGCCTTACATAGACGCCCCCGAAGAGGTCATAAAAGGCGTGAAGGCAGCCCACGAGTACGGCGGAAAGACCGGTTCCAAGGGCTGGGGCTACCGCTGGGACATCATGATCGCCAAACGACCAATCTTGAGGACCCAGACCACGGCCGTCTCCGTACGGTACCTCTCAACCCATAAGGTTCCACCGGTAAAGACCTTCTGCCTCTCAAAGAACTTCAGACCAGACGTCATAGACTCCAGGCACATGGTGGAGTTCTGCCAGTTGGACGGGATAATAGGCAACCGTAACATGAACGTTAGGCACCTGCTCGGGGCTCTCAAAGAGTTCACCATGCAACTGGGATTCAAGGACATAAAATTCACGCCAGGATACTTCCCCTTCACCGAGCCAAGTATAGAGGCCTACGCGAAACACCCCAAATTGGGTTGGATTGAGTGCCTCGGATCGGGTCTATTCAGACCAGAGGTTCTCGAGCCGCTGGGAATAAAATTCCCTGTACTGGCATGGGCTTTCGGCATAGACCGCCTCGCAATGATACGCCTTGGGATCGACGACATCAGGGAACTTCACACCTCCAACCTTGAATCCCTCAGGGAGAAGGGGTGGTAGAATTGCCGACAATAGTTCTGAACGTCAAAGACCTCAAGAAGCTCATCGGTTTCCCCATCGAGAAGGAAGCGCTGCAGGAGATCCTCTCCTCCCTCAAGTGCGAGCCCGAGACCGTCATCGATGATGAGATCACCATCGAGGTAACATCTGACAGACCCGACTTCTTCAGCGCAGAAGGCATAGCGAGGGGCATCCGCTACTACCGGAGCAGGGGCTCTGTTTACAATGTAACGTACTCCAAATTGGCTCCCCTCAAACTCCAAGTGGAGCAGTCCACATCAAAGGTTCGCCCATACATTGTCGCGGCTGCTATTCGCGGCATCTCTCTTGACGAGGAAGGAATGAAGCAGATTATGCAGCTTCAGGAGAAGCTCCACACGACCTACGCCTCAAACAGAAGGAAGGCCTCGATTGGCATCTACGATCTCGACACGGTAACCCCAGATTTTACCTATGCCGCTCCCCCTCCAGGGGAGATCTCCTTTGTCCCTCTTGAGTCCTCCGAGGAGATGGACGGCAGAAGAATACTGGCCGACACCCCAAAGGGCAGGGAGTATGGATGGATAATCTCCGGCTACGACAGATTCCCGTTGCTCTCGGACTCCAAGAGAAAGGTACTCTCAATGCCACCAATCATTAACAGCGAGGCAACTAGGATCACCGAGAAGACCAGAAACCTGTTCATAGATGTCACAGGCACGGAGGAGAAGGCAATCAACACCTGCCTAAACATCATGGTAACATCCATTCTTGAGAGGGGCGGTAGCCTCCAACAAGTCTATGTCGTCTACAAGCAACGAACTGACAAGACGCCCAAGCTAGAGAAGACCAAGAAGAGGCTACCCTACTCCGCCGTCGCCACAGTGTCCGGGTTAGGCCTCACGCCCCGAGAGGTTTCCTCCCTCCTGAGCCGCATGGGCTTACAATCAGAGGCCGTCGGATGCGACGCCCTCGAAGTCACCATACCTTCTTACAGGGTCGACATTCTCCACGAAGTGGATCTAGTCGAGGATATTGTGATGGCCTACGGCCTGAATCGCATGGTGCCTGAACTGCCACAGGTCGTAACTATGGGCAGACCGCTTACAGGGAGCAGGCTGAGATCGAGAATAAGAGACCTGATGGTGGGGATGGGTTTCCAAGAAGTGACAACATACCTCCTCAGCAGCAGGGAAGTGCTGGAGGAGAAGCCCCTCATGCACGTACGGCCTCTGGTCGAGATAATCCGGCCCGTATCCTCGGAGTTCTCAGTTCTAAGGGACGCCTTAATGCCCAAGCTTCTGCAGTTTCTTGGGAGCAACACCCACTACAGCTATCCCCAGAAGGTCTTCGAGTATGGAGATGTCGTAAGGGTCGAGAAGGGCATGCCCCTGACCTCGCCGCACCTCTCGGTCGCCATCAGCAACCACAAGATCAGCTTCGAGGAGATCCAAGCCGTTGCTGTTGCGCTCTTCAAGAATCTCTCCAAGGGGGTCTCCTTCGAACCCTACACGGCGAAGCACTTCATCCAAGGGAGGGCTGCCAAAATCATCATGGATGGCAAGCATATTGGGACCATAGGGGAGATCTCACCACAGGTGCTCGTCAACTTCGGCACGACCTGCCCCGTTGGAGCCATGGAGTGCAACCTCTCGCCTCTCATCCACTTGGAAAGTTTATTTCGAGGTTGATGCAGATCCTATATTGCGATGAAGTGGGAGCCGAGCGCTGTAGGGCGATATAGCGGGTTAATAGGAGTCCAGTGAGTCGAGCGTCGCTCAGCGATGAACAGGACCTAACCCACACCCGCAACAGCCCTGCAGTTCAAATAATTAAATAAGGAGGGCACCCATGAAAATCAATGGCAGACTACTGGATACGTCCCGTTGTGAGAGAGCCCGTCCAAGTGGGATGTAATATCCCTCTGTGAGGTCGGGTGTTAGCTTCGGGCTACATGGTAGTCTGCCAATCATGATGGGGGCGTTCAAAATGGACGTAACTAAGCGAGTTAACCTGGTTACCAGAAACACGTTAGAGGTCATCACTAAAGAGGATGCAGAGGCGATCTTCCGGAGCACGTCCTCTCCGAAGGGCTACATAGGGGTCGAACCGTCGGGGCTCTTCCACCTGGGTTGGGTCATATGGGTATACAAGTTCAAGGATCTTATGGCAGCGGGCGTGAAGATGACGCTTCTGGAGGCCACATGGCATGCTTGGATAAATGACAAATTTGCGGGGGACATGGCGAAGATACAGCTATGTTCAAGCTACATCGAGCACTGCTTGAAGGCCTTGGGCGTCGATCTCCAAAAGGTCAAGATAATCAAGGCAGATGAGATGATTGACAAGAAGGTCTACTGGGAAGGACTATTGAAGATAGCCAAGAGCCTCTCTCTTTCAAGAGTAAAGCGGGCTGTAACTATAATGGGGAGGAAGGAAGACGAGACCCTTGTGGACTTCTCAAAACTCATCTATCCATGTATGCAGGTGGAGGACATCTTCTACCTAGACCTCGACTTCTGCCTTGGGGGCATGGATCAAAGGAGGGCCCACGTACTTGCACGCGAGGTTGCAGAGGCCAATGGCTACAAGAAGCCGGTGGCGGTCCACACGCCTCTCCTCTCAAGCCTCCAGGGTGCGGGCAGGATGGAAAGCATGGATGAAACGGACGCAGCGATGATCGACTACAAGATGAGCAAATCAAGACCAGAAAGTTGCATCTTCATTCACGACTCTCCCGAAGAGGTTAAAGCCAAGTTGAACTCTGCATACTGCCCTCCTAAGGAGATAGAGGGAAATTCCGTCTTGGATCTGGCACGCTACGTACTGATGTATGAGAAGGACTTTACCATAAAGAGGTCGCCAAAATATGGTGGAGACGTGAACTTTGCCTCTCCTGCGGAACTGTTGAGCGCCTATCAGCAAGGAAGCGTCCATCCTCTTGACCTCAAGAATGCTGTTTCTGACGGCATATCATCGCTGCTTGCTCCAGTGCGGGAGTACTTCAAAAAAGTGCCTGAAGCCAATAACGCCCTCGAGTCTCTTAGAGCCCCTCCCAAATGCCAATAGGAAGGTTTTTAAGCCAATATTTTTTTAATTCACTTAAATCTAAAATCATGATATAAATGAGGCGTTATACTTACTATGTTAAATAATCTTGAAATAACAATAAAAAGCGTCGCCCATGGGCCTATTGAGGCCTAAAGAAACCTCTAGGTGATGAACATGGGCGGTACGCCAACCACTGCAAAGTACACTATCTACGGTGGAATAGAGATAGATGGTGTTGTAGATAAACCCGATGTGATAGGGGCAATATTCGGTCAGACAGAGGGCCTATTGGGCGAGGAGCTTGACCTGAGAGAACTCCAGAAGAGCGGAAGGATCGGCAGGATACAGGTTGATCTAGAGTCAAAATCTGGCAAATCCTTTGGCGAGATGATCATACCATCAAGTCTTGACAGGGTCGAGACCGCGATAGTCGCCGCCGCCATTGAAACCATTGACAAGGTAGGGCCATGCACGGCTAGGGTCTCCGTGAAGAAGATCGAGGATGTGCGTGAGGAGAAGAGGCGGAAGGTCGTTGATCGCGCAAGGGACATCCTGGTTCACTGGGAGACCGAGGGTGCCTTCGAGATAAAGGAACTCTCAGAGGACATAATGAAGTCAGTCAGGGTGCACGAGATAGGCAAGTTCGGACCAGACAACCTGCCGGCGGGACCAGATGTTGATAAATCCGACACTGTGATTCTCACGGAGGGCAGGGCAGATGTGGTTAACATGTTGCGCCACGGCTACAAGAACGTAGTTGGCATGGAGGGCGCCTCTGTTCCCGAGTCCATAAAGGACCTCAGCAAAAAGAAGACAATAATCGCCTTCGTGGACGGCGACAGGGGAGGAGAGCTGATTCTCAGAGAGTTGCTGCAAGTTGCAGACGTTGACTACATAGCCAGGGCCCCCGTTGGCAAAGAGGTTGAAGACCTTACAGGTAAAGAGCTCGCGAAGTACCTTAGAAGCAAGATCCCAGTGGAGCAGTATCAGCTTGCAACTAGTGAGAGAAAGCAGGAACCTCTGCAGAAGCAGGAGCGTCAAGCTGTAGCTGAAGTCGTCGCCGAAAGAATGCCCGAAAAGGAACAGGAGAGCGTGGCCGAGAGAGCGGCTGAGAAGGTTGAAAGAGTGGAGAATGAACCGCCACGCGTTGCCCTAGCTGATATGGATGTCGAGAAGATAAGGGCGATGATGGAGCGACTTCAGGGCAGTCTTGAGGCCAACCTACTCGACGAGTCATGGGAATCAAAACAGAAGGTAGCGGTAAGGGAGCTTGCAGAGATACTTCAAAATACCAGTGACAAGATACATGCAGTCGTATTCGACGGCGTAATAACTCAAAGACTTCTTGACATTTCAAATAATCGAGGCGTGGCATTCCTTATTGGTGCGAGGGTAGGCAACATCGCCAAGAGACCACAAGGCATAACCATCCTCACCTTCGAGGACATCACTTCACGTTAAGGTACATGAGTAATGCCGACTCTCCGTCGGCATAATACCTCTTTATTTTTCCCTCCACAGTAAATCCCAACTTCGTATAGAGCCTTATTGCTGGGACATTGGACTCCCTAACCTCAATCCTTACCCTCTTCGTCCCTTTACTGCATAACCTCTTTATTGTCTCCTTCATTAGGCGCTCTCCAACGCCCTTCCTGCGCATAGCCTCGTCTACGGCTATCGAGACCACATGCCCCAAGCTCTCATACCTTATTATGCCGACGGCGTATCCAATGACCTCCTCCTCGGAGACTGCTACTATGTAGACGCCTGGAAGGTAAAAGAATGCCTCGAGTAGGCCCTTAGGGTAGGGGTCTGTGAAGGATCTCTGCTCTATCTTGAAGATGTCGTCAAGGTCATCCAAACGGGCATCCCTTATAAGCAAAGAGGGATCAAGCATATCAGAGCACTATTATTATCTCACAACGACTCAAATAATTCTCTTGCTGGGCGATCCTTGGTATGCGGGTTATTAAACGCGATATGGAGCATGGCGTTGTGGAGGTCGAAGTAGAGGATTCTGATGACCTCTGGCACCTATACAACTTAATCGACAGCGGTGATACTGTGTGTGGTTATACTCTGCGTGAGGTGAAGGTATCGAGGGGCGGGAGCGAGGAGCGGGCAGGTCGGAGAAGGGTCTTCCTTTGCATAAAAGTGGAGGACCTCGGCTTCCAAAGTTTCACAGAACGCCTCAGGATAAGAGGACGGGTAATAACTGGCCCTGAGGATATGAACATCCAAGGTTCATACCACTCCTTCTCGGTAGGACCAAGGGAAAGGGTAAGAATAGTAAAGGACGAATGGCTTTCCTTCCACAAAGAGCGTCTCAAGAGGGCGGCAACAAAGGAGAGGCCAAAAGTCCTCATAATTACTATAGATGATCAGGAAGCATCAATCTATGTCCTGAGGGACTACAACGTAGAGGGATTGCTCAGCATAGCGTCTCATATGCCGGGCAAATACGTGGAGTCGGTGGACAGGTCGACGATAAGGTCGAAGTACTTCTCTTCTATCGGTGAGGCGGTGGGCAGGTTCCTTCAGAGGGGGAATGCTGATCTGGTGGTCGCAGGGCCAGGTTTCACCAAGAATGAGCTGGCAAAATACCTGAGGGAAAAGTTCAGATCTCTCAGTATAATCGAGGAGACTGCCTCGTGCACGGGGGAACCAGGCGTCAGGGAGGTGATGAACCGAGGCACTTTTTCCAAGATCATGGCGGATTCGACACTCCTGCGGGACTCGCGCCTTATCGACGAGCTACTGGGGCGCCTCTCAATGAAGCCGAACTTGGTGGCATACGGAAGGGAGGAGGTAAGACGGGCAGTCGAGAGGGGGGCCGTGGATGCCCTTCTGGTATCTGAGCGCCTCCTCAAAACAATCGCCCCGGATGAGAGGCGCGCAATAGAAGACGTCTGTAAAAGAGCCGAGGGCTACGGCGGCAAGGTCTATTTCGTTGGTGGGGAACACGAGAAGGGCAGACAGCTGATTAGCCTTGGAGGCATCGCCGCCCTGCTTCGATTCGCCATAACCTAGTACGGATACTCTGCGAGCCTCTCCCTCGTGGCTGTGGGGTACTCCTGCACATACGCTATCTTGGAATTGGGCAATAGCCGCCTGACCTCTGCCACCACGGCTCTCTGCACCTCCAACACGTTTCCATTCGATGAGATGCCAACCATGTGTGGGAGGATGCCTGATGTTTTCACCGTAAGACTCTTAAGCGCTCTGGGGTCTCTGGATGTGGGTCTGATTATGAACTTGCCCAGGAGCCCGTCGCTCAAGATCTCCTCGTAAGGTCTGGCGACATTTCTGCTCCTTCTGATCAACCTGTTCTTTGTCTGCACTGCATCCTTCACAACGCTCGAGCAGTAGTGTATCGGCACATCGATTCCCTCCCTGCCCGCCCACCTCATCACGGAATAGGCTACCTCTTCGCTGCCAATGGCCGCTGCCATGCTGTCGTTCTCCAAGACAAACCCCCGCTGTTTGAGCTGGTATGCATTCTGAGGGCAGAACTCCAATTGATTCAGATTTAGGAAATCTGCCTTAACACGCGCCAAGTACGATACAAGCTCCTTGAGCCATTTCTCGTTTCTTGGTATCGCGGGTGCCTCTGCACCGGCGTATAACCCCATTTCCTTTGCCCGCTCGATCTTCTTCCAGTCCTCCCTCTCCGGGTGAAACCTCAGCTCGTCGAGTCTGGCCTCCTTCAATTTCCTAAGCACGTCCTTATTCACGTGCCTGCCATTTGTATAGAGGTGGATGTGGTGATCCTTGCCAAAGAAGTCCTTCAGAAGTTTGATGTATTTGATCGTCCTGTTGAGCTTTAATATGGGGTCCCCGCCGGTTATTCCCGTCCCTTCTGCATCTATTGCCCTGCCTTCCAAGATTATGTCTAGGTCGTCCTCAACGAGTACCTCATCCGCATAAACTACGTCCAGCCCCCTCCTCTTTTCACTGAGCGGGCAGTAAAAGCAGGATCGATCACACTCTCCAGTGACAAAGAGTACGAGCTTTCCGCCCTTGAGGCAGATCTCGCATCCTCGGGGGAGCCCTTTCTTCATGCCCGAATCTATCGGCAGCTTGTTTATTAAGGTTATTTCGATGCGGTTAAAGGATGATCTCTGACGCGAGGGCCATCGCAATAGCCCCAATTACAAGCCTCTTCCCCGAGTACCTCGAGATTCCCGATGCCCACATCACAAAACCCACGAGTCCGACCGTGAAATATGTTGCCTTTATCGCATATTTCAGGAAATCCAGCATGGTCACTGATGCCCACTGAATATTAGTCTCGAAAAAGCTTATCCAGCTCCCTATAGTACTTTGGAATTTGTCCTCGATTCCCCCTCCTGTCTGGAGGTCTGCTCTAACAACTCCGGCCAACATCGCTAGGCCTAACAGGACCAAGGTCGCGTAAATGCACGCCCTCAATCTTCTTCCCCAAATACACGGTCAATATTTAAACTCCATACCACGTTGTTGAATGAGCCTTCTGAGGCTCGGATCCTTGGATATCCTATCGCTAAACTTGCTCTCGAAGCTATCTCCATCCCCGAGCTCCTCCTTGTAATAAATCCCGGTCCTGCCTATCTCGTCTCTCCTCGTCAGGACCCTGATGCGCTCCTTTACGATCTCTGCGCTCACCCCAATTAGCCTGGCAGCCTCCACGCTATTCTGAACGACTGAGAACTCATAGTGTCCGTACTCCATCGGCACTATCATCATCAGTCGCTTATCGACACCCGGTACGCGTCTTCCCCCCCTCAACTCGGCGACCCCTGCCTCTCCCCCAAACCTGTAAAATTCCCTCTCCTTCCTCCTCAGCGGTAGCATGGGGAAGGTCACCTTGATCCTGTCGTCTATATGGGCTATCGCCTTTACCGTATGTGCTGGCGTGGCTTGAGTCAACTCCCTCTTCGATATCTGGATGCCCTCGCCGAGCACTGCCTCCTCAATTATGTAAGATGGAAGCACTTCTGGGACGAAAATATCCACATCGCTCTTGGGGCCGACATCACCACGGGCGAGACTTCCGTGAACTATCACCTCAACTCCCTTTGTTCTGAGCACCTCCATCAACTGAAGTGCTATGCCCCTGAGTTCATTGAGCAGGGCCCACCGCTCCTTGGCGTAGACAACCTCCCTCAGCTCATAGACTCGCGATACTTTTTTTGCCATCCTATTGTTCCTCTTTTTTGGAACCTATTCTCAAGCTCGACGCTACCCAGTCGAGATATTCCTTGGAACCCCCGGTGATCTTAAACGAGATTATCTCCGGGGTGGTGTAACTATGGAGTCCCTTGACCCTCCTGATCAAATCATCTAATAGGCTGTCAACGCTCTTCACGATCAACAGGCACTCCTTGCCCTCCTCGACCTTCCCTTCCCATCTGAACACGGAGCTCACGCCCTCCACAACATTCACGCAGGCCGCAAGCCTCTCCTCCACAAGCACTCTGGCTATCCTTGCCCCCTCCTCCTTTTCTCCGACAGTTATAAAAATCACGATGTGCATCGAACTACCACCAGTTAATGTTCAATCAATAAAATATAATATTGTTTGGGGCGAGACATTGGATCCGTGGATCGTACTCCTGTACGTGGTCGTCGTCTTCTGGTCGTTGTTACTCATGGCCAGGCGCTTTCTGCCAAAGAGCGTTGTGGTTCATCCCCTCTTGGTGATGTGGAAGACCACAAAGTTTAATGCTACCATCGACAGACTGGGCAGCACTCTGAAACCTGTTTGGAATGTTCTATGGAACATGGGAATAGCGGTCTCCATCGGTGGTTCCATTTACATCACCTACCTCCTGGCGCGAAATTTGTACTACCTCTCTTTTAAGGTAGAAGATGCATCGCCCGTTTCGTTGCTCATCCCCGGAATCACCCTCTCACTTAGCCCTAACACCCTCTTCTTCTTCGGCCTATAGATAGCAATTGTCATCATCTCGCACGAGTTATCCCACGGCGTTGCATCTAGGGCCGAGGGAATAAAGGTTAAGAGCATAGGTCTTATCTTGCTGGCAATCATTCCGGGCGCTTTTGTAGAGCCTGATGAGGAGGATCTCAATAAGGCAAAAAGGTCGTCTCAGGCAAGGGTGTACGCCGCTGGATCCACTGCTAACATTCTGGTCGCCCTGCTGGCTTTGGCTCTTGTGTCGAATGCCCCCTATGTACTGTCCCCCTTCTACCAGACCACTCCGATCGGTGTACAGGTGCCAGAGATCGTTGCCGGCTCCCAGGCCGACGGCGTTCTCAAAAATTGGGATGTTATCCTGAGTATTAACGGATCCGCCACAACAGACACAGAGTCACTTGGGAAAATTCTCAATGCCACAACGCCAAACAACACAGTCCCAATTGTAGTGATGAGGAATGGGGAAATTAAGACATTTGATTTCAATATGGGCTATTCTGCTACAACCAACTCATCCTACATGGGCATAGTTAACACAGTCAGCTACTACCCACCAAAGTATCCCTATGTCTCTGCCTCCTTCCCGTTTTACTTAATTGGCTCTCTTTCGTGGATATACCTCCTCTCACTGAACGTGGGTCTCGTAAACATGATGCCGGTCCCCTCCTTAGATGGAGACAAACTAGCGGGCATACTGACTCGCTTCATTTTGAAGGACGAGAAGAAGTCAGCGCAGATCGGCAAATTCCTCGGGTGGGGCTGTCTGACCATACTGGTATTAAATGTATCGCTCAGCTTCGTGATATTTCCGTCGTTTAAATTCGGTTAAGGGGTGTGCCCTTCCTGTTATCTCCTCTCTGCAGATGTGGCAAAGAGGGATTCTACCTTCGCAGGCACTCCGGAGAGATCCTCTGCAAGAGGTGCTTCATCAAGAGTGTGGAGAAGATCGCCCTTAAAACCATAAAAAGGGACAAACTCCTTACCCCCGACGACCGGGTCATGATTGCCCTATCTGGTGGCAAGGACAGCGTGGCTCTTGCCCACGTCCTCTCAAAGATAGAACGTTCCTACAGCACAGAGCTCTTCGCCATAACCGTGGATGAGGGGCTGAGAGGGTACAGGGAGGAGGGGTTGGAGATATCGAAGAAGGTAGCCGAGAAGTTAGGGATAGAGCACTACGTGGTCACATTCAAGGAGGCCTATGGCCATTCCCTTGAGGAGATATGTAAATTTGGGGAGGAGAAAGGGGTTGGCCTCCTCGGCTGCACATTCTGCGGCATCCTTCGGAGGCGCCTGCTTAACGATACGGCGATGAAGATGGGTGCTACAAAAGTTGCCACGGGCCACAACTTAGACGATGAGGCCCAGACGATTCTCATAAACATACTGAGAGGGGACATATCGAGACTTGCCCGGCTGGGCACCAAGCCAATAAGGCTGAGAGAGGGCTTCATCCCGAGGGTAAAGCCCCTACGATATGTGCCAGAGCGGGAGATCGCAGCCTACGTCTACCTGAAGGGCTATCCACTGTATGAGCGAGAATGCCCGTACGTTAGGGCATCCCTCCGGGACGAGGTAAGAGACATCCTGAATAATATTGAGGGGAGACATCCTGGCACGAAGTTCGCCATAGTGAAGGGGGCGGATAGGATCTCGGATCTCCTAAAGGAGAAGATCACGGAGTCGGAGGTCGGTCGTTGTAGCCGCTGTGGGGCCCCCTCTGGCAGAGAAGTCTGTAGGATGTGTGAGGTTCTCTCGATGCTAGGCATAGATGGTAGTTTTATAAATCACCTCGCTGAATGATCGAAATGGTGCGACAGGGAGGGCTGGAGGGCTCGGCCTCCTCTTCTCTACAAACGGTCGTCACGGTGGAGCCAGTAACCTTTGGAGGCGGTGGAACCAGCCATAGAACCCAGGGTCTGTCGGCGTAGAAGTCTCGCCCTGTGGGGGTGTTGGAGCGGGGTGAGCTCGTCTGGAGGGATGAGCTTTCTGCACACCGGGTGAACCGGGTTAGGCCCGGAAGGGAGCGGCCCTAAGCTCGGACAGCACCGTTCGCAGGATAACGGGATGGATGCCGGCTCTCCTAAAGGTCTGTGGTGTGGGCCGCCCACTTCATTGGGGCTGTCGCACCGCTTCATAGCTAAAATATTTAACCCTCTCTTCCCTCTCTTGAGATGGACGCCGGGATACCCTAGCCTGGTAGGGGGCTGGCTTGCTAAGCCCGTGTCTCGCAAGGGACTCGTGGGTTCAAATCCCACTCCCGGCGCCAAAATCCTTTAACTCTATTTGCGCTTTGGCTCGATAACGCTCAGCGATAGCTATAATAATTGGCAACACTTGCTTTTTTACGTCGGGGCTGTAGGCTAGCTTGGTCTAGACTGCGAGGCTTGGGCCCTCGTGACCCCGGTTCGAATCCGGGCAGCCCCATCTTATTTAAAAAATGAAGAATTAGAGAAGGGCTTTGAGCTTCTCTATCCTTGTCTCTCTCTCTTTGCCGACTTTCTCGAGCGTTCTTGCCGCGTTTGGAAGGAACGCCAGCTTCTTCGAGGTGTCTGAATAGAAAGCCGAAGCCTTCTTCTCGATCTCCACCGCGTTTGCTAGACCCGCCTTGAAGTCCACAGAAATATCGAACTTGCCTTCATAATTGGAGGTGTCGATCCCGGTTATCACCTCGAGGATCATCTCTTGCATCTCCATCCTCCTCGTGCGCTCCAAGGTTTGCTTATTCCTTTTGGAAGCGTTTGAGAGCTCAGAAACAATGGTTTTGGGCCCTTCAGGAGCCCTCTTCGCCAGCTCATCATAGTAGAGTGATGCGGTATCCTCGATCTCTATGGCGTACTTGAGGATTGCTCCGAACGTTCCTAGCTGCACCTAGAACCACCTGGTTATGGTAACCTTCTTCTGCGTATAGAACTCCACCGCGTCCATCCCCTGACCGTGCAGGTCTCCGAAGAAGGACTCCTTGTAGCCGGAGAACGGGAAGAACGCAACGGGTGCGGCGACTCCGATATTGATGCCGATGTTGCCGGCGTCGACCCTGTACGTGAACTCCCTTGCCGTCCCGCCGTTGCTCGTGAAGATCGAGGCAGCATTGCCATAGATGGCGCTGTTGGTCAGCTTGATTGCCTCGTCTAGGTCCTTCGCCCTTATTAGAGCCATGAAGGGACCGAAGATCTCATCCTTGAAGATGGTCATCTCGGGCGTCACGTCTTCGAAGATGGTGGGTCCGACGAAGTAGCCCTTCGGGTACTTTTCACACTTAACCTTCCTACCATCCAGAAGTAGCGTCGCCCCCTCGTCTACGCCCTTCTGGATGTGCTCTAGCACCTTAGTGTATTGATCCTCCGAGGTAAGCGATCCCATTTGGGTTTCAGGATCAAGGCCATACCCTAATTTTACCTTGGAGGCCGCCTCCAAGAGTGCCTTCTTGAAGGGCTCGTACATCCCCCCTACTGGCACGAAGTTCTCACCTGCCAAGCACCTCTGACCCGCACACCCGCAGGCAGACGTAATGCACGCAGCAATTGTGCTCTTCAGGTCGGCGTCTGGCATGATGGTGATGAAATTCTTTGCCTGACCCTGGCATTGCGCTCTCATACCAGTCTCAGCAGCAGTCTTGTACACGTGCCTCGCCACCTTTGTAGAGCCGACGAAGGATACCGCCTTCACATCCCTGCTCTTTAGGAGGATATCTGCGACATCCCTGCTGCCATTTACCAGATTCACCACACCCGGGGGGAAGCCTGCCTCATCGGCGAGTTCGATAATCTTCACAGCACTGATAGGAACTTGGCTTGATGGCTTCAAGATGAACGTATTTCCGCACGCTATCGCCATAGGAAGGAACCAAAGGGGAATCATGACAGGGAAGTTATAAGGGGTGAGCCCTACACAGACGCCCAGCGGCTCACGATAGTATGCCTCGTCGATGTCCTTGGCGATATCCCACTCTATGTCGCCCATCATCATGGTGGGGATGCCCGTGGAGAGTTCGACGGTCTCGATCCCTCTCTTGACGTCTCCCCTTCCCTCATCTAGAGTCTTTCCGTGCTCCTTCACTACCCATTCAGAGAGCTCCTCAAAGTGCTCGTCCAGCAGATTTCGGTAATCGTAGAGGTACCTCACCCTCGTTGCCGGTGGGGTGCACCTCCACTCCAAAAATGCCTCCTTTGCCGCCTTAATTGCTGCCTCTACGTCCTCCTTAGTGGACTTCGGAACTTTGGCTAAAAGTTCCAGCGTGGCCGGGTTTACGACGTCGAGCACCTCTGTTCCCCTAGACTCAACCCACTCACCATTAATGTAGTTTTTTAAAACTTCCACCATTTTATACCACCATAATGGATGCCCAACAATCAATTCGGTAATGTTAGACTCTATTCTTTGATTTGCTTTGAATATTTAAAGCTTTATCACTGTCTTAATGAATCTGTAACTAACACATTTTACGATACAACCGTTGAAGATCCGATGCAAAATGTTAAGAACCCCTGAATTTGTTGGTATATGGGGTTGTACCTTGAAGGTCAAACGGTCCAAAAATGTGCTGGTCATCCGCCTCGACGAGGAGGAAGAGGTCATCTCCTCGATAACAGAGGCGGTCGCCTCTGAAGGGATAGACTCAGGGATCATCTCCTCCTTTGTCGGCGCCATGAAGGGATGCCGCCTCATACTGCGAAAGGGCTTGGAAAAGTCCATATCCATCCACATGGAGGTCGTCGGAAATGGAAACATCTCTCTTTACAAGGGTGCCCCTCTTGTTCACCTACACGTGGCTGCAGGCAGTGACACGGGATTCTGGGTCGGGCACCTGACGGAGGGACTTGTTGACGTATTTTGCGAGATAGCGATCATCCCTGTCGATCTAAGGATGATCCGCAAGTACGGGCAGAGCCTTGCAGATAGCGGTGTTACAGTCCCCTACATCCTTGACTTCGAGTGATCCCCATGACAATCCTTTCCGGCTCTGACATTCTAGCATATATCCAAAAAGGTGAGCTTAAAATAACTCCCTTCGCAAGCGAGTCCCTCACGTCCGCCGGCTACGACCTGCGGTCTGGCGTTGATGTGAAGATAATGCCCAGAAGACACGCATTGGTTCACACGATGGAGTTTGTGAAGCTCGGCCCGTCCATATGTGGGCAACTCTCCATCCGATCCTCCTTCACCAGAGAGGGGTTGCTTGGGAGCTTCGCCCTCGTCGATCCTGGCTTCAGGGGCCAACTCACCCTGATGCTTGCTAACCTTGGATCCGCCCCCGTGGGCATCGCAAAGGGCGAGAGGGTGGCCCAGATCGTGTTTGTAATGCTCAACAAGGCTTCAGAAAATCCCTACTCAGGAAGGTATCAGGACAGCGTGGGCACCGTCGGGAGCAAGAGGAATTTTTAATCAAACATGTAAATATTAAAATAGTCCCTGCACAAAAATGACATGGGTATTGGAGCTGGTTGACCATGAGCCATGAGACGAGGTACGAGTACCTTAAGATGCAGATCCGATCGGTGGAGTTCCTTCGTCTTGCTAAGGAGGTCTACAGCTATCAGGAACTTATGAAGCTCACCGGCATACCAATCACCGTACTGAATCGTTATGTGAAGGGGCACATCCTCCCAAGCCCGGATAGAGCCACATCGATCCTCGGGAAGCTCGAGAAGGGTTATGATGTAACTAAGCACATAAAGGACAGGCTGGGGTTTGACAAGGGAGGCTTCCTTGACAACACAAGGATAGTTGGCGACACTCTGCTCTTGAGGTTCATAGCAAACCACGTCGTTCAGAAACTGGCAGGTAGGAGGGTGAGTAAGGTTCTCACGGTCGCAGTGGACGGCATTCCCTTGACGGTTCACATAGCCGACGCCTTCGTGGTGCCCTTCGTCTACGCCAAGAAAGAGAAAGAGATCGGCGTCGCAAACTTCATCGAGGAGACTTACACCGTCTCGAGGGCCGGGATTCAGGTTTCGCTCTACCTTCCAAAGGGCGGAATAGACAAGCGGGACAGCGTCTTGATAACAGACGATGTGGTACGATCCGGCGAGCAGCTCAAGGCCCTAGTTAATCTAGCGAAGAGGAGCGGTGCCGAGATCGCCGCCATATTCGTCCTTATAGCCGTGGGCGACCGGTGGAAGAAGGAGGTAGACGACTCGGCGGACTACCCCATCTACTCCCTAGTGACCCTGCCAGAGAAGGACTGAGAGGTTGTAGGGAGGATATAAGACACCTTTTTCCGTAATTATCCCGCTCACCAACTCTCCTGGAGTCAGATCAAAGGCAGGGTTAAGAACGTCCACACCCTCTGGCGCAATCCTTACATTGGCAATATGGGTGACCTCCTCCGGCTTCCTCTCCTCAATGATCACATCTTCTGCCTTCGCAGAGAGGTCTACCGATGAGTATGGAGCGGCTGCGTAGAACGGGATGCCGTGTGCCTTCGCCATCAACGCTATGCCGTAGGTGCCAATCTTGTTGAAGACGTCCCCCCGCCTCGTGATCCTGTCCGCCCCCACGACTACCTTGTTGACGAGCCCCTTCTGCATGATGTATCCAATCATGTTGTCCGTGATAAGCTTGAACGGGATGCCCTCGCTCTTAAGCTCGAACGTGGTGAGTCTTGCCCCTTGAAGGAGCGGTCTGGTCTCTGGCACATAGACTAGGATCTTCTTTCCACTCTCAAATGCGCTCCTGATAACACCTAGAGCAGTGCCGTACTCCACGCAGGCAAGCCCTCCAGCGTTGCAGTAGGTAAGGATCCGGTCTCCGTCCAATATCAACGTCGCACCGTTTCTCCCAATGGCCTTGCACGTCCGCACATCCTCCTCCGCCATCTCGACGGCCTCTTTGATCACGTTGTTGACGAGGTCCGATGGGTCTGTTGCCCCCTCCCACGCTTTCCTCATCCTCTCCAACGCCCAAAAGAGATTTCTGGCGGTGGGTCTTGTCGCCTTAAAGCGTTCTGATGCCCTACTCAGGTCCTCCTTAAGCTCCTTGATGGTCCTTCCTTTGCTGTTCTTTGCCACCAGGGCGAGACCCATCGCAGCCGCGACTCCAATCGCTGGGGCGCCCCTTATCTCCATCGTCTCTATCGCTCGCGCCAACCTATTGTGATCCTTACACCTGATTATCACCAATTTTCCGGACAGCTTCGTCTGATCTATTATGTAGACGCCGTCATCCTTCCACTCTATCGTCCTCACGTATCCCCCTCCCTATCGTCTTTATCAATACCTCCAACAGTGAATTTAAACCTCTACTTACTGGCCTGCTGAGGCCCCTCCCAAAATCGGTGGTCTTTGGCTGGACCCCTACCAGCCTTATCTTGACTCCCGGGTTCTCCTCCTTTAGCACTTTGAGGAGTATCTTCAATGACTGTTTGTGTGTGGATAATGACTGGGCGATTAGAGTCCCCTCGTCGATGAAGTCGTAGAAGCCCGGGTCTTTTCCCATCTCCACTGCGTCGAAAAATATGATATGCGTTGGTCTAAGCCTCTTTATCCGACCAGTGAAGTTCTCTGGCACGGTTCCGCAGTCGATGAGCCCGATGCCAGCTGGAATTTTCCCTTTTAACCTCGAAATGACCAAGACGCCGACCGCGTCATCTCTCCGGATATCACTTCCGACACCAGCCAGCACTAAAGAGTGACTGTTATGTAGAAATGCTAATAAATCATCTTCGAAGGGCATATAGATAGCATTATTGTTACTAGAACTTAAGGGTGTTCATGTTGTCAGAGCTCCCAAAATCTCTGCTCAGGCAGAAAAAAGCCATAATCTCTGGTCCCGACGCAGACAAAGTTTACCAACAGGGATCCTTTGGCGAGTTGGAGGAAGGCAAGTTAGTGCTGTCCGATGTGGAGATACTATTCTTGCTTGAGAGGGAGAAGATCCTCCTCTACGACGAATCTGAAAAGTCGCTCACCTTCCCTGAGGCCGTGGCTCTCCTCTCAAAGGACGATCCTGAGATGTGGGTACGCTACCTTCTGTACTCCGATCTCCGGCGCAGGGGTTATATCGTCAAGCCCGGTTACGGTCCAAAACTCGAGTATAGAGTCTACAGGAGAGGGGCCGTTGTAGGTAAGGAGCCTGCCAAGTACCTCGTTTACGGGCTGGTGGAAGGAAAGACCATCGGCATATCCGAACTGACCTCGATCTCAAACTCGGCGAAACTGTCAAAGAAAGACCTGATCCTAGCCGTAATAGACCGGCAGGGGGAGATGACATACTATGACGCCTCAGAAATCACCCTCTAGCCTCCTCCGTGCCTGCCTCAGAATGGTCCGCCCGGTAAACTTCGTAATGATGGGAGTTGCCGTAATCGTGGGCGAGGTGGCGATACTGGGAGGCATTCCCTCAATCAGCCAGATGTTCTATGGTTTTATCGTCTCCTCCTTCCTAACAGCCTCCTCCATGGTTATAAATGACATCGTTGACTTGGACATTGATCGCATCAATGCCCCCGATAGACCCCTTCCGTCGGGGATGATCTCAAGGCGCTCTGCCCTAATCTTTGCAGGAGTTCTAACCGTTTTAGGGATAGCTGCGGCGATCCCCCTTTCCGTCTATGCGGTGGTGGTAGCGGTACTCACGTTCGTCGTCTCTCTATCCTACAATCTGTACGGAAAGAGGATAGGTCTGCCCGGCAACATGATGGTATCATTCTGTGTAGCCGTCCCGTTTCTGTTCGGGGGCATAGCGGTGGCGAACACCATAGATATCACAATTGCCGTCTTCTTCCTTTTGGCGTTTCTTGCCAACGTGGGCAGAGAGATAACTAAGGGGATAGCTGATATGGAAGGGGATAAGTCAAAGAAAATAAGGACCATGGCCCTCGTCTACGGTCCTAAGATGGCCGCCCGGGCGGCGGCCCTGTTCTACATCACGGCCGTCTTGATCACCCCCTTGCCTTACATGTTCGGCAATCTGGGGCTCTATTACGCCCTAATAGTCCTAGTGGTGGATGTCGGCTTCCTCTATTCGTCGTTCTTCGTCCTAAGAGATCAAGGTAAAGAAGCCGCCCTGAAAGTAAAGACCCAGGCAATACTATGGATGATCCTCGCCCTCTTGGCGTTCTTCGTGGGGGGTATCGCCCGCTAACCTCTGCCTCTTATAACCTTGGTAACCCCTTCGAGGTCCGTAAGTGTCTCCCGCTTAGCTCGCATGTCTTTTAGCCTGAATTTTCCTAATTTGAGCTCTTCAGGTCCAACAATAAGGACATATGGGATTCCTTTATTATCCGCATACTCCAGCTGTCTCCCAAGCTTCCTGCCCATCAAGTCAGGCTCAGCTGAGACGCCCCTCTTTACGAGCTCCCTGCTGATCTTTATAGCATCCAAAGCTACTCCCTCGTTTACATTTGCCACGAAGACCTCGGTTGCCCTCGTCTTGGTACTGTCCTTGATCTTATCAGAGAGCACCTCGTAGAGCCTCTCAATGCCCAAGGATATGCCCGTTGCCGGGGTTGGCGGTCCACCAAACTTCTCAATCAGACGGTCGTACCTGCCCCCGCCCGCTACGCTCCCTATCTGAGCCGTCCTCGTCCTCACTTCGAAGACCGGCCCTGTGTAGTAGTCGAGGCCCCTTGCAAGACTGAAGTCTATAAACAACAAATTGCCTAGCCCAAAGACGTCCGAAAGCTTCTGAAGTCTTCTAAGCTCCTCGATCCCTTCTAGGGCGACCTTCGAGGACCTGAACTCCCTCTCCGCATAGTCGAGTGCCTCCTCCCCTTTGTAACTGGTGAATCCTAAGATCCTCTCTACCTTGTCCTCGCCCAGCCCGAACTCTTTCAAGTCCTTCGTCACGCCCTCCTCTCCAACCTTGTCCAGCCTGTCCAGTGCCCTGAAGACCTTTGCCGCATGTTGGTCAACGATGCCGAGGCCCTCAATCATGCCCTCGAGGATCTTCCTGTTGTTAATCCTGACCTCGAAGTCGCCGAGTTCCAATGCCTTAAGCGCATCCACAGCCGTGGAGACGCACTCCATATCAGCCTCCATTTTAGCAGAACCAACAATATCGATATCCGCCTGCAAAAACTCCCTGAACCTGCCGCTCTGCGGTTCCTCATACCTCCAAGCCTTTGATATGCTGTACCTCTTGAACGGCTTAATCAGATCCGGTGTGTTCGCAACAACCCTGGCAAGGGGCACGGTAAGATCAAACCTGAGCCCGAGCCACCTCTCGCCCTTATCTTGGAACTTGTAGATCTGCCTCTCCACATCCTCTCCGCCTTTTGCTGAGAGAACCTCCCACAACTCCAGCGCGGGCGTGTCCATCTCCTCGAACCCATGCCGTTCAAAGATCTCTCTAACCCTCTCGAGAATGAACCTCCTTACCTTCATATCCTCCGGTAAGAAGTCCCTGGTGCCCCTCGGCCTTCCAAACTTCAATGAGGATCTCCTTCCTTCAACCAAATCTTGTTTCGCCCTTTAAATTAATATGGTTTTAGTAAAGGCATGTATTGAAAAATTTTAAAAGTAAGCCAACTCTCCCTCTACTAGGGGGCCCGTAGCTCAGTACGGTAGAGCAGCGGGCTTTTAAGGTATCGAAGATACCCGTTGGTCTCGGGTTCAAATCCCGACGGGCCCGCCATCTAATTTGTATACGACCTCGTTACCGTTAACACATATTAAAACGCCCACGTCCCCCTCAACCATATCCTTGGGGACGAACTCGATGGGCAGGTCAAAGAATCTCTTCTCCGCTAGATCCAGAAAAGTTCCAAAACGCGTCGTCTTAGCCTCCAGCCTCACCCTTCTGCACTCGTCCATTCCTATTCTTCTGGCTGTTGCTAACCGACTATCGGAGAGGGTTCTCTTCCAGCCTCCCCCTAAAAGATCTTTAACCACGAACCTTCCCCTGTGGTGCCCCGATATTTGAAAGACTTTACCATCAACCTCAATGCGCTCTCCAACCCTCAAGCTTGGCATCTTTGTTGCTATGGTTGTTCTGTAGTGACCGCCGCCTGTTCTTCTGTCAACGCCCACAACCTTCGCGCTCTCCACCACCGAAGCGCCCGTTGTCTCGGTGAGCTCCCTCACAAACATCCTTGCCCCATTCAAAGTGATGAACTTTACATCAATACCCCCCTCGTGCTCCTTCACCTCGGAGACCTCAGGCCTTCCTCGCCCCTCCAACCTTCTATAAAAATTCTCAAAGACTTTCTCTACTGCCCTTCTGTCTTCCGCGTCTAACCTCCTTCCCTCCGCCCTTATCTGAACCACCGCGTCATACTTGCCGCTGGCAACATGGTAACAGTCTCCGCAGAGCCTGTAATCCACGCTTCCAAGGCTCCTGACCTTCGTGGAAATACCGCTATCCTTCTCGGTGAGGATGGCCGTCAATAGAACCGTCTTCGGCAAGCCCGACTTGGTCCTCTCCGTTACCTCTCCCTCGATCTCGCCGAACTCGACCCCTTCTGGTAGGTCCACGGACCTCACGAGTTCGACCTTCGCGCCCTCGATAGCCCTCTCCTCTGGGGTGCCCTCCTTCCTGCGTATCCACCTCTTTCCCTGCAGATAGGAGAAGCAGGAGTTGCACATCGGAACCTTAAACTCTTTTGGGATGCTCTCTAAGGGCTCATCCCAGAAGCAGCTCTCGCATAAGCCGTGTACGAGCTTGCGCCCCTCAGCCCCGCACTTAGGACAGAATATCCCCATATGCTTGGGCCCTCAAATCTGAACAAACTGGGCGTGCGGGATGCCGCCAATGCTTATTACAGCGTCCTTGTGCACCAGCCCTGCCTCTATCCCGCACCTTACAGCGCCTTTCCCAACAAAATTTGCAACAGTAGCCATCTTGAGAATGTCTATCGCCGCCTCGACGGTCATCCTCTCTCCCTGATAGAAATCCTTGGAGACATCGAGAACGAGCTTCCCCTCGCAGACCCTCTTCCCGATAACATTGCAATCACATACGGCGATCATTGTCTCCCTAGAACTGCCCTTCCAAGCCTTTACGTAAACAAACTCTTCGGGCACCTATCCCAACTCACATAAGCGTTTTTGCAGGGTTTTTGGCTCCGCACACCTCACAAGCTATGAAGGTAAGCCTGTCCTCCCTGACCAACTTCGTATCTGGCTTGTTGCAGGATCCACACAAGACGTATGCCTTAATATATCGCACAACCAACTCGTCCAAGGTCTCTTTTGCGAACCTGCCATGGAGGGACGCCCTCGCCTCCTCGAGCGTGCCTGAGGTCGCCAGCTCCCTCACTATGAACTTCAATAAGTGATTGGAGTCTCTATTGAGTTTCCCAGCGATGTCCTTAAAGTTGTAGATGACCGTCTTTGCGCCTATCACCGAGGTCTCGGTCTGTGGCGTCTCGTACTTCGAGGACTTGATCGCCTTCTCAGGTATCTTGGAGAGGCCCCTCTCCAACAGGGCTTCGTAATCCATCTCTATCACACAAATAAGAGGAATTGGAAACACCTTAATAAACCTTAGAAGGGCCCCCTTTGTTCTGATGCTCTCCTCTAATGCCCGTACCATACCTCCTAGATGAACAATAAATGAAATAGAAATAAGTCTGTTCTATGAATATTGTATTCTATCACGGGGTAATACGTCATGGAGCCCATAATAGTTACGTCCGCCTTGCCCTATAGTAATGACCGTCAGCATCTTGGTCATCTGAGATCAACATACCTACCTCCCGACGTCTATGTAAGGTACCTGAGAAGGACTGGTAAGGACGTCATCTTCATATGCGCCACAGACGAGCATGGCACACCCATCGCCCTGAGAGCCGAGCGCGAGAAGGTGAACCCCAAGGAGATTGCTGACCGCTACTACCCCCTGATAAAGGATGATCTGGCGCGCATGGGTGTCAGTTTCGACTTCTTCTCCAGGACCACGGAAAAGATCCACTACGAGACGACCCAGCACTTCTTCAAGAAGTTGCTTGAGAAGGGCTATATCTACGAGCAGGAGCTGGAGCAGCTGAGGTGCCCCAAGTGCGACAAGTATCTTCCAGACAGATACGTGGAGGGGATATGCCCATACTGCGGATTTGAGAACGCGCGGGGCGATTCGTGCGACTCATGCGGGAGATACCTGCGCACCATAGACCTTAAGGAACCCAAATGCGCCATATGCGGCACAATACCGGGGGCCTCGGCCACCAAGCACTGGTTCTTCAAGCTCACAGCCTTTCAGGACGAGCTCAAGGAGTGGCTGGAGAAGAACGAGCGGATGCCTGCAAACGTCAAGAACTATGCCTTAGGGTGGATCAACGAGGGGCTGAAGGACTGGTGCATCACCAGAGACATGCAGTGGGGTGTCCCAGTTCCAGTGAAAGGCGCCGAAGGCAAGGTCATATACGTCTGGTTCGACGCCCCCATAGGCTACATCTCCGCGACAAAGGATTTCTTCCAGTCCAAGGGTGAACCTGAGGGATGGAGGCGGTACTGGCAAGGGAAGGGAAAAATACTTCACTTCATAGGTAAGGACATCATCTACCACCACGCTATATTCTGGCCTGCCCTCCTAATGGGGACGGGCGAGCACCACGCCCCCGATGCCGTGATCGCAGGGGAGTACCTTACCTTGGAGAACAAGAAGATGTCCAAGAGCCGAGGATGGTTTATCGGCGTAGATGAGTACCTGAAGAACTTCGAGCCAGACCCGATGCGCTACTACCTAACATCCGTAGCACCGCTGGAGAGGGACGCAGACTTCTCCGTGGACGAGTTCATCAAGCGTTATAACGACGAACTCGCCGATGTCTTGGGGAACTTCATACACCGCACGCTGACTTTCATAGAGAGATTCTTCTTCTCCACGGTTCCGGATGCGAAGCTCTCTGAAGAGGATCGTAAGATGCTTGCTATAATTGGCAAAACCCAGAAAGAGGCCGCGCTTGCTCTTGGGAGCTTCAAGTTTAGGGATGCCTTGATGGCTGTAATGGCGCTTGCCCACGAAGGCAACAAATACCTCAACAACTCTGCCCCGTGGGCGGCGATCAAAACCGACCCCAACAAGGCAGCCGCATCGCTCTACACCTCTGCACAGCTGGTAAAGGCGCTCGGTAGCCTCTTATCACCATTCCTTCCCTTCACCGCTGAGAGGATATGGCAAATGCTCGGCATAGAACACTCGGTTCATAAAGCCCCGTGGGTCGCATGCGAGGAGCCGCTGAAGGCCGGACACAAAATCGGCAAGCCATCCCCGCTCTTCAAGAAGATCCAGCAGGCTGACGTGAGCAAGGTAAAATCCGACTTGATACCCTTCCAAGACGTTGGGCCAAGGATAAGGATAGACGACTTCAAAAAACTCAAGATCGCCATAGGTGTGGTCGTCAAGGCAGAGCGGGTAAAGGGATCCAGAGACCTTCTGCATCTTGAGGTCGACCTCGGAGAGTTCGGCGTAAGATCCTGCGTGGCCGGCATCGCGAAGTACTACTCCCCCGAAGAGCTACTCAAGAAGAAGATCGCCGTCCTCACAAACATCGAACCCACAACTCTCTTTGGTCTGAAATCTGAGGTCATGCTCCTAGCGGCTGAGGGGGAGGATAAGGTCTCCCTACTCGTAACAGACCGCAACGTGCCGCCAGGATCAGGAGTAAGGTGAGGCCAGGCTGACAGGGGATCTTATTGCAGCTGAAAATAGACCTCCATGTGCACACAGATGCCTCTGAAGATGGCGTTTCCACGATCTATGAGATCATCAGATTTGCAAAAAACAGGGGGCTCGACGGGGTAGCGATAACCGACCATGATGTTTCAATGACCTATGAAAATGCAGAAGCGCTCTCCAAGGAAACCGACTTTCTTATAATCCCCGGGATTGAGGTCACAACCGCCTCTGGACACCTCATAGTTCTCAACCCTCGTCGTACCTTTACCAAGAGCCCTCCCTTCCTAGAAACAGTAAAAAGTGCCATCTCCGATGGCTCGGTAGTCATAATTCCGCACCCTACCGATCCCCTGAGCCATGGCGTAGGCGAAGAGACCGTGCGATCCATCCTCTCGTTATCTCTGCCATTGGAGATCATGAACGCTTCCACCCTGCGCAGGCACAATAAAAGCGCAGGCGAACTGGCTAAACTTTTGACCCTTCCAACGGTGGGCGGGAGTGACGCACATGTGGACTTGGCGGTTGGAGATGCCTACACCGTTGTAGATGCCAAGGCGCGTTCTATAGAGGCGGTTCTAGAGGCAATAAAGAGTGGAAAAACATCTGCATGTGGCAAACAAACAACCATTACCACCATGATAGAAATGACGTGGAAGAAAATTTCTAAGCGCACCAAAACTTAAGAAGGCGCGTGATGAAGTACCGTCCTGTATGATTATGAGGGTGTATATCAAAACCTTCGGCTGCTTCTCCAACAAAGCAGAGAGCGAGACGATAGCAAAGTTGCTGGAGGCGGCCGGGTTCGGGGTCGCGCGCTCGCTTGAGGATGCCGAGGCTGTAGTTGTTAATACTTGCACCGTGAGAGGCGAGACCGAGCTTAGGGTCCTGAAATTCCTAGCTATCATCTCGGGGAAGAGGGTCGTGGTGACAGGATGCATGGCCGCAGTCCAACCCGCCCTCATATCAAAACACGCGCCTAACTTCTCAATAGTCTCGCCGCACAACCTTCCGTCAATACCCATCGCCTTACGAGGTGAGTCTAGGTCTGTAATACTGCGCCCACATGAAGCCCTCCCAGAACCTGCGCCATTCAGAAGCGGCGTCAAGTACACCATAGCAATATCGAGGGGATGTTTGGGCAGCTGCTCCTACTGCATTGTCAGGCTAGCGAGGGGTCACCTTCGAAGTCTACCGCCCGAAAGGATAATGTCCTTCATCTCCAATGCCGTGAAAGGAGGGGCATGGGAGGTTCGTCTTTCGGCTCAGGATACGGGCGTCTACGGTCGCGACATCGGCACCGACCTGCCAGCTCTATTAAACGGCGTGGCAGACATCCCTGGCGAATTCAGAGTACGCGTGGGCATGTTCAATCCATCATCAGTTTACAACCTACTCGAACGTCTCATGAAATCGTATCAGTCAGAAAAGATCTACAAATTTGTTCACATCCCGGTTCAAAGCGGGAGCAACAAGGTTCTAGGGGAAATGAACAGGGGCTACACCGCCGATTCCTTCAAGAAAATTGTGGGTGCATTCAGGTTGGCATTTCCGAATACGGTACTCATCACCGATGTGATCGTCGGGTATCCAGGCGAGTCCGATCAGGACTTCGAAGAGACCTGCAATCTCCTCAAAGCGACCCGTCCAGACAAAACCCACATCGCAAGGTTCTCTCCTCGCCCCCACACCCCGGCCTCGTCTTTAAAACAGGTCGCCGAGCCTGTAAAGAAACGTAGGAGCGAGGCCCTAACACGTCTCACGCGGGAGATCCAGATGGCGAACAATAGCCAGTGGATCGGAAGAGTCGTGGACGCCACTGTTGTAGATATCTACCTGAGAGGCGGGATGATCGCCAGAACCGATGAGTATAAGACAATTGCGATCAGTGAGTGCGAGCGGTCGATGTTGGGTAAGAGGTTCTCAATACGGGTGGACTCTTGCACACCCTTCTACCTTAAGGGCACGATCACCCTCCGCTGACGGGTGGTAGTATCGCTAATCTGCCTTCATTCAAAACCTTGGAAAAATTCTCCGGAAAAACGATCTCCGCGCCAACAAGTACCTTGTAGCGTTCATTAAATCTCCCTTTGGTTAGTAGAAACCTTCTTAATTTTGGGACCCTCGCCACCAATTCGACTATCACGTCCGATACAGTTGGGGGCTTTGTGAATTCGAGAAAAAGAACTTCCGTTCCTGCCGTTTCTCTCAGATTGGCAAAGAGCCTAACCTCGACCCTTACCATCCATTTTTACTCCTCGTTTACGGTCTTGTTTATCTGCTCTTCCATCATATGCCCCTTGCATATTATCTTGGCTCTCTTTACCCCTTCCACCTTAAGAACTGCTTTCTTGATCTCATCTGCTAGGTAAAATGCTATCGGGCACATTGGGCTTGACGGGATGAACTCCACGTCTACCAAACCGTCCGTCTCTTCGACCTTGTTTATGAGCTGCATGTCCACCATGCTCATTCCGGTCTCCGGATCCATGACGTTCTTGAGGGCTACCATCACCTTTCCTTCAATCTCCTTCCCCATCTCCGACTCCCCGCCTCTACATCTACCGCGGATTATAAAAACATGCGCATGGAAAACCTGCAACCTCAAAAATAAAATGGTTAAGGTTGGGCGACTAAGGCAAGACGCCTAGGACGACTCTGACATATCTCTCGAAGTCAAGCAATTCGGTTGCGGCAGAGCCAGCATACCCAAATAGAAAGTTGGGCATAATACCAATGATTATTGTTATTGCTACAAGGATGCCTATGGACATGTAAATAACTTTGGAGGGCTTACTATGTACTGGTCTTGCCTCCCTTGCGTACATGATTGCAAGCACACGTATTTGGGCTATGCCCTCAAACAACTGTTATCAATATAGGAAATATAAGGTAAAAATAGATCCCGCCGCTCTCGACAACAGAAAATATCAATAGGAGCTTACTCCAGAACATGCTAAGCGGTGGAAAGCCTATGGCGGCTAGGGCACCTATAAGAAACAGGAGGGTAACATAGGGCATAGGTTTTGAAATGCTCCTGTAGTCCTTTATATCCCTCGATCCTGTAGCATGTATGAGGACTCCGGTGGTCATGAAGAGGGCAGCCTTAACGAAAGCATGGTTCATTATGTGAAGGTAGGCTGCCGACACCATGGTGCGGGTGGCTACCCGAAGCCTATCGAGATGCGCCCCAAATTGGAGATCGTCGAATAAGCGATCAGACGCTTTATGTCCGCTTGAATCTATCGACACGTTACTGTAGACCTGAATTGGAACAGCTGTTATATCAATCGCGTCGCGACGACCTTTAAATATCGCCCATTTTATATTCTAATATGCCGTAGGTGAAAAGTCGAAAATCATCACAGTTCATTCTTCAAAGAGGGGCACAAAGATGGAAATGGTCATGATAGGAGACAAATATCTCGCTAGTGGCTTCCGTCTGATTGGGGTAGACACCATAGAAGTGACCGACGATGACGCAGCCGCAAAAAAGGTAGAGGAGCTAGTCTTTGAAGGAAAGTGCAAAGTAGTTATCATAACTGAGAAAGTTGCACTAAAGTTGAAGGCTTTGAGAGCGGGCTTGCTTAAAACAAGAAGGCTTTATCCCATATTCTTGATTATCCCAGATTTTGAAGGCCCTCTTAATGAGAGGATAAAAGAGTTGCATCAACTCGTAAGCCAGGCCATAGGCGTTAAGTTAAAACTAAGTGAGTAAAATGTCCATTGAAGAAATAAAAAATTTGGTTAAGCAGGAAAAAGAAAGCGAAGAAAAACTTAGAAAAACGAGAGAAGAAGCGGCTAGCTTGATAGAGGGATCTAAAGAAAATGCCCTTAAGATCTTGCAAGAGGCAGAAGACCCAAAACACTACGATGACATCTACGAAGCGAGATTAAAGGAAATAGAAGAGAAAAAGAAGATGATGGAAAGTAAAATTAATGAAAAAATCGAGCGAATTCGAGAAACAGCGAACAAGAATCTAGAAAAAACGATCTCTTTAATCGTAAAATACGTCCTTGAAGAGTGAACTAACATGGAGAGTTTAAAGTCCCAAATAAAGTTCATGCAAGAAATTGAAGACAAAGAAATAATTGAAGACGCCACAGAGCAGGCCAGAAAAATAATCGAAGAAGCCCACGAAAAAGCGGAGAAAATCAAGAACCAAAAGATGAAAGAAGTTTTAGAGGAAATACAGGAGAGAGAAGCATCTGAGTTAGAATTGACCAAAGCGGAGGGAATAAAGAAAATCTCAAACGTTAAATTCGAACTCTTAGAGGAGCTACTAGCTAAGTCTATGGAGAAACTAAAGGAGATTAGCAGTGATTTCTCACCATTGTACCAAGAGAGTTTGGAAAAATTGATTATTGAGGCAACAACAAAAATGAAAGAATTCGAGTTTGAGATTTTGACCAATTCCAGAGATAATAAATTCGTTAAAGAAAAACTTACGGAATTGGAAAAGGAAATTTCAAAATTAAGGGGCGCATCAGTAAGCCTACAAGTTAATGAAGAAGCGCTAAACATTCTAGTTTTCGGGTAGCACTAGACGAAAACACGAATAGACCCTTTCGTAAGCGGGTTAAAAGAAAGCCGAGAATAATAAAAATAGTTCCTCCACCCATGTCTCCGAACATCATTCCGAACATTAACATGTAAAGAATCGTATAGATAGGAGTCTGACTTATCTCAAAATAGTTGGGAACCCCTTGGAGATATGTAAAGATCTCGAAAGAACCGAGGATGCCCTTGCTTTTTAGCTGGACTGGCACTTTATCCTCTGGATTTGGATCCTCGAATTTTAGGTAAATTCTTTCCGTTGGAACGACTTCTTCTATTTGTGTTTTTAAAAGCTCGATCTTTTCAGACGGAATCCATCCGTAAATCAAACTCTTCTTTTCGGTTCTGGCTATGAAGCCTTTAGCTTCTTCAATTTTTAAAGCATTGGAAACGTAGGGCTCAAAAAAATCAAATTTCTCCTTTATTTTCGACAAGTCTTCTTTCAAATCTTGTATTTCCTTTTCTTTAAACAGTATTCTATGTTTAACCTCTTCTAATGCCACTTTGGATTCCGGGCTTAGATCTTGTGGGAAAGCAAACTCTTCAAAATTGAGTAATTTAAGCGCCGTTTCTAGGAGGGATTGATCCTCATTAAGCCCAGTTATAAGCACAAAACTTTCTCTAGGTCTTCCAGGCTTTGTAACGTAAATTACGCTTGTGCCGAGTAGGTATGCACTTAGTTTGGGCAGCAGGGCGTTGTTTAAAAAGCCTGCTTTCACAAAAATGTACTTAAAGTTTCCAATTTCATCTATCCTTAATCCATACATGTTCAAAAATCCGAGTCTTTCTTCCACCACTCTAAGATTGTTAATTTCTGTTTCTATCTTCTCTATGTTTTTTATTGATTCATCGAGTTTGGTCTCAATTTGGTCTACAAATGATCTAATTTGATATGAATTGGTTGCTTCTTCGGCATAATCTACCTTCTGTTCTTTCCCTTTTGCCTCAAGGGAAATGACATTCATCTTGCTGTGCAGTCTCAGTAACTTCATGAAAACTTCTGCAGACGCATCTTCTTCAGTAATGGGGACTCTTGTGGATTGCACAGTGCCTATCCCGCTAATTTTTCTAAGGATTTCTTTTTCATGTTCTATTGGTACTGCCAAATAGAACCGTTTCATAGGAGTTGCTATAAGCGCCCCTTTGTTCGCCTTCTCATCCTCTAGGGTCATAACCCTAACCGCTTGCGCCTTTATTACTCAGTCTAATTTCTCATTAATTTTGTCGATCGAGGTCGGCATCTTCAGATGTTCGTCTACTCAGATTATAGGTCTGCATCTTTAAAAAGTTTGTCGGCATCCTTGAAGCGTAAGGATATTCTTTTGCTACTTCATGAAATATTTCCATGTTCAGAAATATTGGTTTATTGATCTATCTTCCTTGAAATTGTTAGAAAAACTATAAGTTAAAACTCACATTAAAAAGGCTCTTAATATAAGTATTAAGAAAACGGGCAAGAAAGAAAAAACGGCATATGGAACGCCGATCTTTGAAAATTCTTTGAATGAAACTTTATCTCCTTCTTTTCTAGCAAGACCTACAGCGATTACACTTGAGGGCGCGGCAATCATTGTTGCGGTGCTACCAGAATATCCCGCACACATTACGACTAAATATAGAAAGACTGGATCAATTCCTATCATTGCGCCAAGATTATGCATGACGTATATCATAGTTATTAAGTAGGGAATATTAACGATAAAAGCACACGTCAGGAAAGTAAAGAGGGACGTTAAGACGAGTACCATCAATAGTTGCCCGCCTGATAAGGTAACTATTCCTTCTGCTATAAGTCTGATGACGCCCGAAACATCAAGCCCACTTACCATAATGAACATGCCGGTAAGAAAGAGTATAGTCGGCCAGTCAACAAAAGAAAATATTTCGATTAAATCTGACTTGTCGATTCTGCTACAAATAAATCCAAATATGGATGCTATAAAAAGCGCAACGACCGATTCAGGGATATTGGTTACTGAACGAAAACCGATAAGGACGCAGAGTAATATAAATCCGGTTGAAGCGGCTTTGGCAAGGTTCTTATTTTTTATAGAAACCTTTTCCATGTTGGATATTTTTATGGTTTTTACCTGCCGACCGAAGAAATAATAGAGCCACAAAGTACCACAAACTGCAGCTAAAAGCCCGTACATGAAGAATGAAGGGGCACCTTTGTAGATGAAAAATTCTGGCATGGTCAAGTGCGCGAAACTACCCAGGAAAATCGCAGGTGGATCAGATATCAAGGTAGCGTATCCAGTTATGTTAACTGCGATCCCCATTGGTATCAAAACGTAAGCCTTTCGAATGCCAGCGAATGCGGCTAAACCCAAAGTCAATGTAGAAAATGCTAACATTGTAGTCGTGTTATCAATAAAACTAGACAAAAATGAACCCATGAAGCACATCATTGTTAAAATTAATCGAACCCTTCCTTTTAGAGCCTTAGTGATTTTGTACGCTATCCATGTCGGAGTACCAGATTTGCTAAAATATCCGACCATCATCATGAGCCCAATCAATAAGCCTAAAACGTTCCAATCCACGTGTGATACGACCTCTTCAGGCCGTATGACACCAGTCAAGATCATCAATACGCCGCCGAAAAGGGCAGCAACCCCTTTTTCCACCTTATTTGAAATAATTAGAACTAATGCCCCAAGGAAGATCAATATAGCCAAGGATTGTTCAACGATCATTTTTCGTGCACTTTGATATCGCTGTTGTTTCTAAATTTAGAACTATATTGTGTGTATGTGTATATATATAGTTGGGTTAACTCCATAGTTACATTAAATATCTGGATTAGTTCACTAGACGATGGGAAACAGAGCATCAAAGCCTTCATTGGAGAAAAGCGCGCGCGGCAAATGACACATGACCCGTCTTTTTGTTTATCTTCATCTGGCCATATAGTTGTCTTACTGTGGAGCCTTATTCAGCGCGAGCGGTCGTTGTATAGAAAAGAGAGAAGCGTCCACTGGGAATCTCCAATACTTCCACTATTCTCTGTTCGGCATCATGCAGAACATAATGACCGTCGGTTCTCACTATGCTAAATCCAAATCGGCACTCGATTAATCCCACATCCACATCTCGCCATCTGATACTTGGTATTGCACCAGAAGCAAGTTGATTTCTATAGATTCTCTTCCCATGGGTAGAATGGACTTCTACGAACCATGTATTGTTCAGGATTAAGTAAGGTTGTCCAGAGAATTCTCTTCGCCTATCTTGATCCATATCTTGGTGTGTTCTGTGATCGGAGAAAACATAGAATGCACAATTCATGGGATATTTTAGTAAGGTACTATGTTGTTCTCCATAGATTGAAAAATAGTCTTGAACATTTCCTTTCAAAGTTCTGTATGCTTTAAATTGCAGAGCCAAAACTTTGTGGAAATCTGGCAAGGCAACATCAAACCCGACGTGTTTCTCCAGTCTTTGATTTGGACAGACTGCAATGCAAGGCCTCCTTTGATTCCAACGACTGACCAAATCAAAGACTGGAGAA
>Ga0233423_10000116_pt1 | contig 47561 bp, 48 predicted proteins | sample Watercolumn_Mata_FD_180713 | JGI IMG/M metagenome (GOLD analysis project Ga0233423, IMG submission 180713) | Freshwater microbial communities from Lake Matano, South Sulawesi, Indonesia - Watercolumn_Matano_2014_112_MG | ecosystem: Environmental > Aquatic > Freshwater > Lake | place: Indonesia... | reverse complement strand
GGATGCTTTTAGTATCAGACACCAGAAGAAAAGAATCTCGAAAGCCAAATGATTCTAAAGCACGAGCAGCAAGACAGAAATCATATAGGTAAGGCCGTTGTATATTCTTTTTGGTAATTTTGGTCTTTATGTAATGTAACTCTTTTCTTTTCAAAAACATACACGTAGGGATTTTCAGATTTCAAGAAAGAGGGATAATCTCGATCATATAGATGTGATTTTATCTCAGAGAAAAACACATATTATAAAGAATTCTGAGATTTATAAAATTATTGTTCTAAAGTATAATCATTTTTGCCGTCGATAAAGTTTATATAGTAATGTTTTTTAGATATAAAAAATTAAGAGGGCTTTCTTAAATTTTCTTTGATAAGAAAGAACTCTGATTCTTCTTTTTCTTTTTTGAGTATTTTTTTCTTTTTAATGCTAAATAGAATAACTAAATTATAGGAGGTATAAAAATGAATATTATAAAAGACCTTGACGACAAAGTTGAAGGTATGTACACTACTGAGGATTGTGATCCTTTCTTCTACTGTGGGATTTTTCTTCCTCAAGCTATTTTTTATTTTTGCAGGACAGATAGCGGTCACAAGACTTATTTTGTTATTGAAAGACCAACGCCTCAAGAAATAAAATCAACAAAAGAGCATTTATTGGACCCTAGTTACAAGAACATTCCTTTTCAGATAAAACCAAATGAACTTCCTGTTGAAAAATTGTATAAACTGCTTGGAGAGAAAGAAAAATTTACTGTTGAAATAGATGAACTTTCCCCTCCAAAGGACTTGGAGTTTTTGATACAAATTCAAAAGCAGATTCAAGACCGTGTTGGAAAAGCAGGCAAGATTCCTAAAATAAGCCACATTATCCATTTTGGTTTTTTCTTGTTATCTTCGACTTTTATCTGCTGGACAGGCTCTTGTTTCTGTTCTGCAGGTTTTTGTTGAACTGGCTGATTAGAATTTTGATTCTGCTTATCTTGTTTCACAGATTTCTTTTTAGACCCCTTTTTACTCATATTTATTATATCCTAATAGACTTTTTAAATCTTTCATTTAAAACCACAAAGTCACACTTAATAATAGTTAGAATTAATAGATTTATCTTATTAAAAGAAAATAAAATAAATTTGAGCAATTAGCGATGGATTCTACTCTTATTCTCTTATTGGGAAGAAATCACTGCCATAATCATAAAAAAGGGGCATCAGATCATAATCAATAATATTAAAGTTATTCCTCAATTTAATAATAAACTCTTGAAGTTTCTCCCTATTATCTACCTCAATCTCTAAATCAAAATCATATTTTCCCAGCAACTCTAAAAAATAGATAACTTCCTCAGTGTTTTTTACAAATCTCATGAGTTTTTCTTTAGCTTCTGTACCACTTTTCATTCTCAATAATAGTTTGTATGATTCTTTTTTCATAGCCTTAGAGTTTAGAAACATTCTATTCCCAACAATAATCCCTTTAGCACTCATTTTTTTTATCCTCTCTTTTACAGCATTTCTAGATAACTTGACCTTAAAGCCCATATCAAGATAACTACTTCTTGAATTATTTTTTATGGTGCTCAAAATTTTATAATCTGTTTCATCTATTTTTTCTCTAATTGAAGAACCCATTATTACTTTCTCATCAACAAACCTTGAGAGATATTTATAATTAAATAAATGTATTTTGGTTATTTCCATTATATCATATTCTTGAATAATATCTGAAAATTTTTCATTAATTATAGTTAAATCATCTTGAAATTTCTGCGAATTCTCAGAAAATAAATCAAAATATTCATCCCATTTGCCTCCAATTGCACCAATAAAAAAACATTTAAAATTCTTGAAGATATAATCTTCAAACTCTCTTCTTCTCTCACTAGAAATTGTTCTAAATCTTATATGAACACGATAAAGAAAAAATCCTAATTTAGATAGATCAATCATAGGAATAATTTTTGAGATAATATTTCTTTTAACCAAGTTCTTAACCCGATAATCTACTACTTGCTGTGAAACTTGAACTTTTTTTGCAAGTTTATTTAAGAATAAATCGGGATTTTGGTCCAATTCTCTCAAAATTCGCAAATCTTTCATATCGACATTATCGGGCATCTTTCTCTCTTTCATTTTTGATATATGGCACTTTTGGTTTATAAATATTGCCATTTTACAAAAAAATCAAAAAGAAGTTTTTAATATGTAGGTTACTATTAAATAGTAACAAACAAGGAGAAAATAAAATGATAATCAAAACCACCTGGCAAGAACAAATAAAGCACTCTATTAGAACAATAGATGATCTAGAACAAAGATGTGACTGTAAATTTGAACCAACCGAAAAAGTAACTCTTCAAAGAATAACAGAAAAATATCCAATGAGTATAACTCCCCATTATGCTTCTTTAATAGATTGGAAAGATCGAGATGATCCATTAAGGAGAATCGTTGTTCCAAGAACTGAAGAAAGTTTAAAACCCGGCGTATGCGACACCGATGATGGTTATGGAGAAGAAAAAAGCACAGTTTTACCTGGATTAGAACACAAATATGGCCCAACAGCCTTACTTTTAGTAACAGATCAATGTCCGAGCATATGCAGAGAATGTTTTAGAAAAGCATATGTGAGCAAAGATCAAAAAGATTTTCAAAGAAATGTTTTAACTCCAAGTAATTATCAAAAAGCAGCAGATTACATCAAAGAACATCCAGAAATAGATGATGTTTTAATTAGTGGCGGTGAGCCTTTAATGATGTGCAGTACAGTTCTTGACAGTTTACTATCCGCCTTAACCCAAGCACCAAATGTAAGAAAAATCAGAATTGGAACAAAGATGTTTGCTTATCTACCTCAAAGAATAACAGAAGATGAAGGACTCGCAAGAGTATTAGAAAAGTATGCAAACAAAGTTCAGATTAGAGTGATTCATCATTTTAATCATGCAAGAGAAATAAGCCAAGAGTCAAAAAAAGCAATAAAAAAATTGAGCAAACTTGGAATTAGACATTATAACCAAGCAGTCTTATTAAAAGGAATTAATGATAATTCTGAAACATTAAAAGAACTATTTACAGAACTTGATAATTCGGGAGTAATTCCATATTATTTATTCCAAAAGATGCCTCAAAGAGGAACTGCCCATTTAGAAGTTCAACTAGAAGAAGGTTTCAGATTATTTCAAGAAGCTTATTTCGGTTTAGAAGGAACAGCACAAACAGTAAAGTATGTTATCCCAGATGAGGATGGTAAACGCCAAGTCCTAGATGTTTGTGAAAGAGATGGAAGAACTTTTGTAAAAACAAGATATCTAAAGGTTGCAAGACACTATCAAGGGCCAATAAATCTTGAAACCGAAGTTCCATCACAACCCGAAAAAAAATGTCCGGATTATTTATAAAATGAAACAAATTAGAACCCACAGTAATGATATATGTACAAAAGAAGGAATTTTTCTCATAAATCCTACTTGGATTCATTTAGATGAACAAGAAATAAAAAAAAAGTTGGAGAAAGGAGAAAATCTATTTAGAGTGAAGTTTGAAGAAATCTAATTCTTAGTACCTAATAATCCTCTAGTACATCCAAATAGAAACTTTTTTAAATCATCTTTCTATAAGGATTTATGATAATTCCAATTAGATGTTTTTCATGTGGCAAGCCATTAGCTCACTTATTCGAAAAATTCAAGGAGCGAGTTGAAAAAGGCGAAGACGCCAAAAAAGTTTTTGAAGATCTTGGCATTGATAGATACTGTTGCAGGTCAGTTTTCTTAGGACACACTGATTTGTTGGAACTTGTTTCTAAATTCAAGAAATTTTAGTTTTTATTAGGTTTTCGATAAAAAAATTCTTTTAATAATAAAACATATAAGTTGTAAAAAAAAGACGAAGACAACTTATATGGTTCCCGACCGAAGCCAGTACAGCATATAACGCAAGGTGCTTAACTTCTGTGTTCTAATGGGAACAGGTGTTTCCATCTTGCTATGGTCGTCTTCAGTTTAATGGTGTTTTCTTGGTTTAAAAAGCTTGCTATAACCGTGAATTGTTGACTATAACAGTTAATTTTATAAGAGCTTTCTCTCTTAGGATTTTATGCGGGAGTGCCGGAGTGGTCAAACGGGCTGCGCTCAAGCAACCAAATCCAGACGAACAGATTGGTTTGCGAGATACGCAGTAGCTTAGTGCTTGCGGAGGTTCGAACCCTCCCCCCCGCATATTTGAGTTTAAAAAATGTCAGGAATAAAAAATCTGAAGGTTCTCTTGAAGAATATGAAACCAAAGTTAATGAAAGGAGCTTTTGTTTTTTGTTCTGTGTCTAAAAAGAAATTTTCTCAACTTAAAGTTTGTCCTCTACTTGTCTTTGAAGAATCAGAAGGCACAACCTTAATTTTGAAAAAAGAAGAAGCTGACAAAAACAAATTAAAATACACTTCTGTGTGGTGTTGTATCAAACTTCAAGTCAATTCAGACCTCTCAGCAATAGGCTTTTTAGCAAAAATAACAGAGAAATTATCAAAAAATCAAATATCTGTTAATGCTGTTTCTGCATTTTTTCACGATTATATTTTTGTTCCTCAAAACAAAGCAAAGAAAACAGTGCGTTTGTTAAAACAAATTACGAAGCTATAGTCTCATCTTCAAAGAATTCTCGAAAACAAAGACATATCTTTTAACATATAGACGTGGAAAAGTCATTGACTTAATCTTGATTAATATTAATTATCTTTGCGCCAGGAAAACCATTGAAATTAGAAGAAGAGCCTGTTGTATATGCTCCTGCATTTTCTACAATCAGTAAATCATCTAATTCAAGATTTCCAGGAAGCCTGATTGGATACTGTGTTATTGTGTCCCAGCTATCACAGGTTTGTCCAGCAATTATACAATCTTCAATTTTTCCTCTTTTTGGTTTCTTTCTTAAAGGAATAAAATCATAATGACAATGGTCGCAGGGAATGCCGGAAAGAGTTTGATAGAAACCATCATTAACATGATAAAACCTCATTCTTTCTTTTCCTTCTCCTAAATCTCTTCTTGATCTTCCAATTATGGTCAAAATCAAAGTAGCTGAGTTTCCAACCATCGATCTTCCTGGTTCAGCAGCAAGTTCATACTTACTAGCTGGAAACAATTCGTCAATTTTCAAATTAATAGTTCTTGCAAGCTCTTCAAGTTTTGGAACAGAATCATTGTATCTGGTTGGAAAACCTCCCCCAAGGTCAAGTATCTTCATCTTATTATCTCTTCTTCCTATTTTGAGTTTTTTCTCTTTTGCTTTTTCAAAGATATGATTCGCCATGTCAAGCGCATCAAGATAATTCTGAAAATTTGTACACTGGCTTCCTACATGAAAGCTCAGACCTTCTACAACTAATCCCATTCTTCTTGCTTTTCTAATTAATCTGATTCCTTCATCAGGCATAACGCCAAACTTTCTTCCCATCTCAACCTGTGATCCATTGTCAGGAACTTTCACTCTTAAGATGACGCCAGCACAAGCACAATATTTTTTTATTTTCTCAAGTTCATCTGGATTGTCAAAAGTCATCAACGGAACATAAGGTTCTGTATGTTCAAGAAAATGCCAGTCTTTCATTGTATTCGCAAGAATAACTTTGTCATAAATAAATTCCTTGATTTCTTCTTCTTTCAAGCCTTCAAGCATATGAAAGACCTTGTCAAATTCGCTTATTGAAGCAACATCAAAACTTGAACCTTCTTTATATAGGGTTCTTATTATTGATTTTTCAGAATTTGCTTTTACTGCATAATAAACTTGGATTCTTGGAAAATTTTTTCTGAAATTTCTGTAGTTCTCCCGAATAACATCATGGTCAATAATCAACAGAGGCTGTCCTATTCTTAATCGTTCATATCTTTTTACATAATCAAGAATTCTTTTTTCACTAATGGATTTTATTTTGTTCACTTTATGTTACTGTTTTTAATATCTCCTGTTCTTAAATCTTTGTCTTTTGAAGATTATGGCAAAGGTGTAAAACATTCAAATTGCCAAGGATCTGAAGTGTCAATTCTATGTGCTGGATTCTCTGGAAAATACACTTTTCTATTCTTTAAAGGTGTCCAATCATAAGATTTTGAATGCAGTTCTCCGAGATAAGGTGTTGCAATCTCAAGAATATACTCGTGAGGAAGATCTTCTGGAAAGCACAACCCTTTTCTTGGATTGTCTATCATCCACATCATTGCAGAAACAACTCCTGCTGCAACCTGCAAAGTTGTTGCGTTTTGTCCAGGAGCTAATCTTCTTGCTTCTTCTATGTCCAAAATTGTTCCAGTCCACCAGGATTTAAGAGCATGACCCATTATCAATGCTCCAAGAATGTCTTTTCCACATTCTATCTCGTTGGTCATTATCCTTAAATTTGGCTGGAGCTCATATCCCTTTGCCCTGAATTCAGCTAATGATGACAATGCCTCATGGCATGGCATGTAAACATAATGTACAGTCGGCCTGTAGATGAGATTTCCTTCGCCATCTCTTACAGTCAATCGGTCTGAGATTCCAAATGCTTCTCCATGTCTTATTACCATACCAAGAATTTCACCTATTGTTGGAACAAAAGACCTGTGCCATGTATTTATCCCCATTTGGGCAAGTGCAATTTGGTTCTTAGGGCCGGAAATATGCTGATGGGCATTTGGAGGAAGTTTTCTCTCGTGCGTTCCCCATCCAAGTTCAGAAGGAGACAAAAATCCTTCTTCCCAGAATCCAGGAATGCTCCAAGTATTTACAAATTCATCAACTTCTTTTGCTTTTTTAGAAATTTGAGTATCTCTCTCACTGCAATGAATAACCTTTACTCCAAGCGCATGTGCAAGTCTCCCAAAGTTTCCTTCAGAAATAAATCTGGAAATCTGTTCTTTTTTTGTTCCTTGAACCAAGTTGTTTGACAAAATCGCATTTGCGATGTCAATCAGTCCTTTTTTTGTAAAATGTGAAATTAACCCAGGGTTTGCACCATGGTCAAGAACAGATGTTACAGAATCTTTTGGCCAATCTTTGACCATCTTCCTTAATAACATCTGCCTATGATACAGTGTTTTTTCCATCATATCAGTCACTTTTTCAGGATCCCATGCTTCCACAGAAGTGTTTACATAAAGAGTATTATGGTCATGGCACCATTTAACAATTTCATTTGCTCCGATATTATATGCAAGATCAACAACAAGCCCGTTATCGCCTGCAAATTCACTTAGTACAGAATCCAGATTGTCAGGGGCCACCTTTATTTGTCTGAATTTTATTCCAGTTTTTGTTGCCGTAATTTCTTTTGATTTGTCTTCCTGATCAATAATAGTTATATTCTTTATTGGGATAATAAAATGTTTCAGAATAAGTGGAAGTGTGCATTGAGAAACAGCTCCATATCCTATGATCAAGACTTTTCCGTCAAATCGTTTTTTCTCTACCATTTCACTCTTTTCGTTAAAAAATATATAAATAACTTATATAAAAAGTTTATGCTAAAGCACTATATATGTCCTTAAGGGTTTTTTTACAAAAAGAAGAGCTTAAAAACTCTGAAATCTTTTCAAAGCAATTATACAGTCAATAAAAAGGCAAAAAACAAAAAATGAAAAACAAGAAGTTGCAGAAAATCAAATCAAATGCCATTGGGGCAAAATCTCAGGTTTTTTTAGTTGACACTTCAGTTATAGCCCAAAAAAAGCTTTTCAGACTTTTTAAAACAAAACTTAAAGGAGAACTTTTGATTCCAAATGCAGTCATAGCTGAATTGGAGAATTTGGCTAATAGAGGCCAGGATGTTGGCTTCAAAGGATTAGAGGAAATTGCAAAGATGCATACTATAAAATCTCGCGTCAAGGTAAGATTCCTCGGAGAAAGGCCAAATCAGCATCAAATAAAGTATGCTAAATCAGGAGAGATAGACGCATTGATAAGAAGCATAGCTGTTCAGGAAAAAGCTGTGCTGATAACAGCTGACAAGGTCCAGGCGAAATCTGCTCAAGCATATGGCTTGAAAGTCTTTTTTATAAAAACAAGATTTGTCGATGACAAAAAGAAAAAGAGAAAATTTTCTATATTTAAATTCAAGAAGAAAAACAAGAATGGCAAATTATGATGTCATGATAATAGGGGCAGGCCCTGCTGGATGCACATCAGCAATATATTGCGCTAGAAGAGGATTGAAAACTTTGCTGATAGAGCCAAAAGAAGTTGGCGGAGCTTTGCTTTATGGAGCCACAATAGAGAATTATCCTGGTTTCGAGTCCATCAACGGAATAGAATTAGCTGAAAAATTCAAGAATCAAGTCAAAAAACTGAATGCAGAAATATTGAAAGAAGAAGTCAAGGAAATAATTAAGACAAAACAAGGTTTTGAAGTTGTGTGCCTAAAAAAGAAATTCTCTGGAAAATCAGTGATTGTTGCACAGGGCGCAAAACCAAGACAACTGAACCTAAAAGACGAATCAAAATTCATAGGAAGAGGAATCAGTTATTGTGCAACATGTGACGGCCCATTGTTTAATGGAAAAGAAGTTGCAGTAATAGGCGGAGGAAATTCAGCTTTTCATTATGCTTTATTTTTAGCAGAAATCTGTTCTAAGGTTTACTTGATTCATAGAAGTGAATTTAGAGCAGACAAAATTCTGGTTGAAAAACTGAAGAAAATGAAAAACATTGTCTTCAAACAGCCTTATGAAGTTGTTGAATTGACTGGGGACAGGATGCTCAGTTCAATAAAGATAAAATCTAAAGAAGAAAAAATAGAAGAATTGAAAGTCACAGGACTTTTTGTTTCAATAGGACAGGACCCTAACACAAGTTTCTTGAAAAATTTAGACTTAAAACTTACAACAGAAGGTTATGTTTCAGTTGACCAGCACATGGTTACGAATGTCCCAGGAATGTTCGGAGCAGGAGACATAACAGGCATAGGAAGACAAGTTGTCATCGCTGCTGGCCAGGGCGCATTAGCTGCGCTTAGCGCAGAAAAATATTTAAAACACTGACGTTAAGTTAAAAGAACGCGAAAAGCAAAGCGCAGATTTGAAAATAAAAGATTTGGCTTCTGTGAAAGCCGTCTATAAATGAATATAAATATTTTCCCTTCCCATATATACTAAAAATATCTGAATACTGAAAATGAACAAAATAAAAGTTCTTGTACAAGGTTATGCAAAATCTTCCAAAGAAGGTGAACTTGCTTCAAGCTCTTGTGTACTCATAAAAGATGGAAAATTAAACATCATAATTGATCCTGGGATGAACAAGCAACTCTTGATAAATTCCTTGAAAAAAGAGAAATTAAAACCCGAGAAAGTAAATTATGTTGTTCTAACACACTATCATCTTGACCACTCATTACTAACAGGATTTTTTAATAATGCGCAAGTTTTGGATGATAGTTCAATTTATTCGTTTTTGGGAAAAATTTCAGACCATGATGGAAAAATTCCAGGAACGAACATTGAGATAATAAAAACACCTGGCCATGACCCCTTCCATTGCTCTGTTTTGATCAAAACCCAGAAATCAGGCAATATAATCATAGCAGGAGATATTTTCTGGTGGCCAGATTCAAAAGAAAACAACATAAAGAAAGATATCAAATCTTTAATTAATATGAAAGACCCTTACATGAAAGACAAGAAACAACTTACAGACTCAAGAAAAAAGATTCTTAAGATTGCAGATTACATAATCCCCGGGCATGGCAGGATGTTCAAGGTAGAAAAGTAAAAAATCAGATAGAGCAAAAAGTATATAAATGAGCAAAATCTATCTTATTTATGTTACCTCCGGAGAATCCAAAAATAAATCTCAATAATTTTCTTCTCTCTTTAAGAGAGGATATAAAACTAATAGATGTAGCTCCCATCATTCAAGAGTGGCATAAGAAGAATATGCCTAGCGTAAAAGTTGCCTCAAAAAAATTAAAAATTTCAGAAAATTTTTATCGATGCATTTTGAATGGAAAAAATCCTTTGCCAATCTGGATTCTTAAACGATTATCTAGTTTAGACTCGGAATTATGTTGAGATATATACCAAAATCTTTCATTTGTCACGGCAAGAACCAATAAAGATAGATTACCGATCTCCATTAGTCCTCAACTTGCTTATTATATCGGATTCTTGCATGGAGATGGTCATGTAGACAAAAATGGAAAAAGAGTTTCTTTTTTTGAAAAGTATGGTGCTCAGTTAAAGATTATTAATAAATTAAACAGACTCTTATTTAATGTAAATGGAGATCTTTATTTCAGAAAAGATGAAAAAAGAGAATTTTGGACTTTAGACCTAAGACGAGTGACCATCAATTCTTTCCTCTCAGATATTATTGGAATAAAAAGAGGAAAAAGAGTTTCAAATAAAATTCCCGAAAAAATAATAAAAAATAAAGAGTTATTAAAATGGTATTTATGTGGTTTATTTGATGCTGAAGGATCAATGCCCCTAAATCCAAAAAACAGAAAAAATTTGTATATTGATATTGCAATGAGGGATGTTGATTTAATAAGTAAGGTAAAAACTCTTCTTTTAGAATTTGGTATTGAATCATATGGGCCTTACAAAAGAGTATCCAAATCGCCCCATTCTAACAATCTTACAATCGAATCAGAATTAAGAATAAGAAAGCAATCTGAAATCAAAAAATTTTTAACCGAAATTGGGACTCTACATCCAGACAAAGTCCGTAGAAAGGATTTAATACTAAGTTTATTAGATAAATAATCAATTTGCTCCCGTAGCTCAGCTTGGATAGAGCGGCATCCTCCTAAGGTGAAGGTCGCAGGTTCAAATCCTGCCGGGAGCGTTTTATTTCATTGCACTAGCTATTATTTCAAAACCAAAGTTCTTAGAGAAAAATCTGGAGGAGATAAAATCCAACGGTTTTATAATAGAATATTCTATTAAGATTGCCAAATTCATAAAAAAACCGTTCCAATATAGAGAGTTAAGTCTCAATTTAGCTAATCTATACATAACTCCTGAACCATTAATTCTTATCTTCTTAAGACCCAATTCTTCTAATTCTTTTTTCAGTTTTTTTCTTGTAAATAAAATCTCCAATTCTATGTCGTTAGTCTTTATCTTTCTCCTATACGTCGAATAATATCGATGTATCAAATTGTACTTATTTGGAACAGCGATAATCAATTTTCCACCTTTTTTTGTAATTCGGGTCATTTCTATAATTACTTTTTTATAATCCTCAAAATGTTCAATGACACCCTGATTAAAGCAAACATCAAAATAATTGTTTTTAAAAGGTAGATGGAAAATATCTCCTTTTATGAATAAAACATTATTCAAACCCCGTTTTTTTGCGCCTAACTGGCCAATTTTTACAGATTCATTTGATAAGTCTACACCTATTATTTTAGATTTTGGGAATTTTTCAGCTAGCCCAATACAATTTCTTCCAGAACCATGGCCTGCCTCTAATATTCTTTTATCTTTTTTATTAATATCTTTTGTTAAGATATTGAAGGTATCTCTTGAAAAAGGCAAGAAACCATCTATCGAGGTAAACTTCATTATGTCTGTTGAAGACTCTTTTTTAAAGCGTTTACCCCACACATCTTCCATTTTTCTTTCATGCGTCGGCCGGGGTTCGAACCCGGGTCGTCTGCTCTCTTCACTATCCCAAAAGGGAAAGTATCGGAAACCGTAGGTTTCTGACTTTGGAAGGCAGACATACTAACCGCTATACTACCAACGCACATCTTTCAAAATAGTCGTAATTTAAAAACCTTTTCCAACTATAGAAAACATTTTTAAACACCTTATCATAGGGTTAAACATGGAAGAAAATACCAATGGGGTTGGGGTTGATGAAAATTCTCAAAATTTGCCTCAACAAGTGAAAACCGAAGCCACAATAGAACAGAAAGAAGAGATAAAACAAGAAAAACCGAGAATCGAAGAAAAACAGCCCAAAGAAAAGAAAAATTATGTTCTTCCTTTTGTAACCTCTGAAACCTATAGCAAGCACTACAAGAAATTTCTTCTTCTGTGGGTTATTATCTGTTTATTAATTATTGCAAATTTGTTTTACATGTATTCTACCACAGGAGATGTCATGAGAAAAGATGTATCTCTGACAGGAGGAACAACTATCAGCATTTATGGGAATTCTCTTCCTAATGTAAACGAGCTTTCAAATTATTTATCCAACAAGATATCTGAAGAAGTTTTTGTCAGGACCCTTAATGATATTACTTCTGGAAAACAAGTTGCAGTTATTGTAGAGACAAAAGCAGATGCAAATCTTACTCAGAATGCTATTGAACAATTTTTAGGCTATCCTCTAACTTCAGACAACTCCACAATAGAAGTCTCTGGCTCAAATCTAAGCAGTTCATTCTATAAACAATTAATAATTGCATTATTAATATCCTTCTTATTTATGGGCATTACAGTTTTCATAATTTTCAAGGCACCTGTTCCGTCCCTTGCAGTCATACAATGCGGATTATTTGATGTTCTCGGAGCATTAGTCATAGCAAATATTTTTAGCTTGAGAGTCTCAACTGCAGGGATTGCAGCATTGCTGATGATGATGGGTTATTCAGTCGGTACAGACATCCTTTTAACAACAAAGGTTCTGAAAAGGAGGGGCGAGAACACTATAGATTATAGGATGAAATCAGCATTTAAAACAGGAATAATCATGACTCTGACCTCATTAGTTGCAGTCTTATTAGCATATTTTGTTGTAACTTCCCCTGTTTTAAAACAAATATTTTTCATACTATCTGCTGGCTTGGTAATGGATGTCGTCGGAACATGGGTAGGGAATGCAGCTATAATTAAATGGTATTGTGATAAAAAAGGATACAACTAAAAAAATGGCAAAAATATCATTAAGAATCGGAATATTGATCATCTCATTGATTTTGGCACTCTTCTTTATAATAAACTTTAATGCTTTTTCAGGAGGAGTCCAAGTATCTGATGTTTCTATTAATTCATCTGCTTTTGATGCAGGAATTTCAAAAGGCGAGATAATCAAACAAGTTGATGGGGTTTCAGTCAATTCAATAACAGCATTTTATGATGAAGTTTCAAAAATACATATTCTGCCTGTTGAAATAAAAGTTCAGACAGATTCTGGACTTTTCAAATATGATTCTACTGTTTTGGGATTTGAATTAGATGAGAATAACACCATAATCTCCTTGTCAAATGCTTCATCTGCTTCTGGCTTGAAGAAAAACATGACAGTTGAATGGATTAACAATTATTCTCTTGAAGATTATTCATTTTCAGATATCAAGGAAAAAGTAGAGCCAAGACAAAGAATAGAGATTCTCACAAATCAAGAGGATTATATTTTCCTTACAAATGAAAATCTAGGAATTTCAGTCAAACCACTCTCCAAAACAAATATCCAAACAGGGCTTGATATTCAGGGAGGAGCAAGAGCATTAGTCAAACCAGAAAGAAGATTAGACTCAATGGAAATGGCTGACTTAAAAGCAGTTATTGAACAAAGGCTTAATACTTATGGAATAAAAGATGTAGTTGTAAGAGAAGCAAGCAACCCATTTTCAGGAGAGCAATTCTTAGTTATTGAATTAGCAGGAGCAACCCCAAAAGAACTTCAGGATTTAATTGCAAAGCAAGGAAAATTTGAAGCAAAGATAGGAAACGAGACTATTTTTGTCGGCGGAAAAGGAGACATAACAAAAGTCTGCAAAGATGATGCAACATGTTCAGGAATTTCCCAATGCGTAAGAACAGATCAAGGATATTCATGCAGGTTCAGTTTTGAGCTGAGCTTGTCAACAAAAGCAGCCAGAAAACAAGCTGAAGTCACTTCACATCTTTCAGAGAATATCAGCAACGGAGAATCATATTTGAACGAGACTCTTGATCTTTACTTGGATGATAACTTAATAGACAAGTTGTTCATTTCTTCTGATTTGAAAGGAAAAGAAACAACAACTGTTTCTGTTTCAGGTTCAGGTTTTGGCAACTCGAGACAAGATGCTACTTTAAATGCACAGGAGAACATGAAGAAGCTTCAAACTGTTTTGATTACAGGAAGTTTGCCTTTCAAACTAAACATCGAAAAATTAGATACTGTTTCACCAACTATTGGCCAGGAATTCACTAGAAGCATATTAATTGCAGCTTTAGTAGCTTTTATTGGCGTTTGCATTGTTATCTACTTAAGATTCAAGAAGATGAAATTATTCATCCCAATAATAATCACAGTCATCTCAGAAGTTCTTCTGACTTTGGGAATAGCTGCATTGATAAAATGGAATATGGACTTGCCTTCAATTGCAGGGATTATAGCTGCAATCGGAACCGGAGTCAATGATCAGGTAGTTATGCTTGATGAATCTGAAACCTCTAAATCTTATACAATTAAAGAGAGAATCAAAAGAGCCTTCTTTGTCATCTTCTCATCATATGCCGTAGGCTTAGTTTCATTATTCCCATTATGGTTTGCAGGTGCTGGACTTCTTAGGGGTTTTGCCTTGACAACTGCACTTGGAATAAGTGTCGGAGTTTTCATCACAAGGCCGGCTTTTGCAGACATCTTAAGCAAATTGACAAAAGAATAATTTCTTAAGTTTAATTACAGCTTGCAATAAAATCATTATACATTATTCGCTTGACAGAATATCCATTTTCTTTAAATATACTCATAATCTCATTAAAATTCTCCTTGTCTATCTCCAAGATTATGTTTTTTATCTTTTTCTTAGAAAGAAATGATTTCATGCCTTTCAAAACCCCTAATTCAAAACCCTCAACATCAATCTTCACAAGATCAACGTTTTCAGTTTTATTCTTGAATAGATTGTCAAAAGTTTCTACTTTCACAACTTCGAATTCAGAGGTTTCACTTTTCAAAGAATGCCCCCCATGATTAATCGGGTCAATTGATTTGAATAATTTTGCATTTCCCTTCTTGTCTCCTAATGCCACCTTAAGGATTTCTGCATTCTCAAGATGATTCAACTCAACATTCTTGCTTAGAATTCTGAAATTATCTTCTTCAGGCTCTATTGAAAAGATTTTTGCTTTTGAATTTATCCCTGCTAATACAGTATATCTCCCGATATTTGCTCCAATATCAACAATAACTGAGCTTCTACTCGAAATCTTCTCAAATATTTTCTTTACATAAAACTCATAGCTATCTGAGATTATATGAAGATCCAGACTTTTTTCTCTGCAATAGAAAATGCCGCTTGATTTTGCAATTACAGGCCTTTTCAAACCTTGGCCAAGACTATAATAGTTCTTTTTTGTGAATAAACTGAGAAACCTGTATCTTAGATATCTCCTTTTTTCACATTGAATAAGATTATTATCTGCGGAATTAATTCCTTTAAGACCTAAAAAAGAGTTTAATTTTTCAAAATTCATAAACTTGGTATGAACCCAAGTTTATAAAGATAATGAGATTTACAAATCTTTAAAAGTTACAGAATTCATTAGATTTGATAAAATATCTCTATAAGTGTAAATTTTTACTTCGATTTCGGTCCATGATTTCGAGAACAAGGATAATAATTACACCTAAATATATAAAAAAATAAAATCCCTAAAACACAATTAAACTAACAACAAAAATGCTCCCCCAAATACACCTTCTTATTTCACCAATTTTCTCTTTCTTAGGTTTTTTCTTCTATAATAACTATTTATTCTGGGTTTTGTTCTTTTTTGCAGCTGTCTTAATTGATTTTGATCACTATCTCCTTTTTGTTTTCAAGAAAAAAGACCTGAATCCATTTCATGCTTATGATTATTGCAGATATGTCCATAAGATAGAACTAGACAAATCTAACCAAAGAAGTTATCTTTTAATATTTCATACAATAGAATTTTTCATAATCTTATTTGTCTTGGCTTTATTTTTCAGAATCTTCCAGCCGATTTTATTTGGAGTTTTGTTTCATGAATTTACTGACTTGATTTATGAGGCTGTACAAAAAGACAAGAAATATAAACGGGCTTTTTCTTTGGTTTATTATGTTTGCACCATTAAAAAGAATCTTAAATCTAGTGCTTGATAAGAATAATGATTCCTTGACCAAGCAGATTGTTCATGGTTCAGGTTATCAATTTGCTGCAAATGTTGTTTCAAGGCTAGGAGGATTGGTCTTCACGATAATTGTAGCAAGGATTCTTCTACCAGAATTATTTGGATTGTATAATCTTTCTCTTTCATTGATACTGACTGTAGGTACATTTGCTGACCTGGGCATTAACACAGCTCTTTCAAGATATCTCTCTTATTCAATGTCCAAAAAACGAGGAAATGTAAAAGAACCAAGGTCAAGATTGAGGTTTTTATTAAATCTCAAGATGATATTTGCTTTATTTATCTCAGTTATTTTCTTTTTGCTTGCACCTATTATAGCAAATAGCATATTTTCCAGACCAGAGATGGTGCCGATAATAAGGATTGGCGCCTTGTATATACTAGCAATTTCAATTCAAGGATTTTTGTCTACTGTGTTCTATCCGCTAAAAAAAGTTCAGCATAACCTTATCGGCGAAATTATTTTCCAAGCAGCAAGGATACTGATTTTCTTGTTGCTGACTTATACTTACATGAAAACAACAACTGTTTTTTGGGCATTGTTAATAGCTTACTTGATCTCAGCGCTGTATTATCTTCTTATTCTTGCAACAAAACATAGAAGACTTCTCTTCGGAAAAACAATGCCTATTCCAAAAAAGAGCATGACTATATTCTTAGGATGGGCAATTGTTCTCAACTCAGCATTAATGCTGTTCACGCATATTGACATATTCATGTTAGGGCTTTTTGTAAAAGATGAGTTTATAGGATACTACAGCGCGCTGTCTTCATTAATAATGTCTATCATGGCGCTTGTTGTCTTTGGTTCTGTTTTCACTCCAATTTTTACTGAGATCAGGGATGTCTACAGACTTAAAAGAGCATTCAAGAAAATAATGAAATTAAGCACAATAATCTCAATCCCCATAACAATCTTTTTATTCATATTCCTAATCCCTCTGACAAGGCTGGTTTATGGTTCAAATTATCTTCCTTCACAGTATCTCACTCCTATTGTAATTTCATCTATCTTACTTTCCTTCTTATTGATTGAAGGAATTTTCACAAATGTTTTCAGTTCATTCTTCACATCAAAAGAAAAACTCAAAATTCCAGCAACTCTCTTAATCATGATGATAATACTCAATTTTGGTCTGGACTATGTTTTCATAAAATTAGCACTTCCATTTGGTTCTCAATGGGTTCTTGTTGCAGTCTCTGCAGCGACTGTATTAGTAAGATACATAAATCTTTTTATTCTCATAGCATTTGTAAAGAAAGAGTTCAGGCTTTTGTCTAAAAAATGATTATCCTTCTGTTAGGAATTTTAGATTTGTTTTTTTCAGTTTTCATGCTTCTTGCAGCAGCATCCTGGGTTGTAAAAGGAATTTTGCTTGTTGCAGGGATTTATTTCTTGGCCAAATCAATAATTTTTTCAATAGGAGGGATAAATATCGGTTCTGTATTTGATTTTATTGCATCAATAGTAATATTCATGTCGTTTTTTACTACAATCCATCCCCTACTATTTTTAATTTCAGGCGCCTTAGTCTTTCAAAAAGGAATCTTTAGCTTGTTCTAAAAGAGAGATTGACTTCAATAAGTGTAAATATTACATCTGTATGTATAAGTAATATCTTTGATTCAGGACATTGTTTTTGAAAACTGACAGAAGATTAAGTATGTTAATAACATGCTATATGATGTGCTAAGCACAAGTTCCTAGATTCTGAAAGAACATTAGTTGTCAAAGACTTGATTGAATTTCTTTTCAGAAAGAGCAGGGAGATAAATCTTCTTAAACATCTCTGGAAAATGTTTTGTGTTAAAAATCAAGTTTCTTAACAAGTTTAAAAAAAGAGTTTTTTTACTTGAATAAAATCTCCCTATCTCTTTATAGATGATTAATTCATCTAAAGTAAGATCAGTTCCCACAATAGGCAGTCTTGCTTGTGCATCTTTATGGAACGCATAATAATCTTTCCAGCTGGTATGTTTTTTTTCTAATTCGTCCTTGTATTGAAAATATTGCGGCGACCCAGGATCTGGCCTTACAATGGCAATCTGCGTGTAATCTGGAGAGACTTTTTTTATGTATTTGACTGTTTCTTTGATAGTTTTTTTTGTTTCACCAATATTCCCAATCATAAAGAAACCAAATATCTTGATTCCAACTTGTTTTGTCATTGCAGTTGCTTTTAATCCTTGTTCAATTGAAGTCATCTTATTTATGTTTTTCAGAATCTCATTTGAACCAGATTCATATCCATAGAAGATAAGCCAGCATCCTGCTTTTTTCATTAATTTTAGGGTTTCAAGGTCAATTGTATCAACTCTGCTTAAGGATTTCCACGGGAGATTTATTTTTCTTCTTATAATCTCTTCACAAACTTCCTTGACCCACTGTTTATTCGCAGTGAACAAATCATCATAAAATGAAAATTCTTTTACTTTATACTTATTTTTCAAAATCTCGATTTCATCGACAACTTTCTTAGGTGATCTCCTTCGATTGCCTCTTCCGAAAACAACTTTTTCAGAGCAGAATACGCAGTTAAAAGGGCATCCTCTTGAGGCTATTATGTGCGTCGAAGGATTTCCTTTTTTTGGGCCCCATCCTTGGTATTTATTGAATTTTAACAAGTCTCTTGCAGGCAAAGGAAGAGCATCAACATCAACTAATTTTATCTCTTTCTTTGTAAGGAATACCTTGTCATTTTTTCTAAAACCAATGTTCTTTATTCCCTTAAGATTCTTTTGGATGTTCTTAAGGAAATTCCCGTCATTTTCTATTATTTCACAGATTTCCTTAGCAATATTCTCTCCTTCACCTGTGACTACAATATCAATGTCTTTGCATTCTTCAAGTGTTCTTTGTGGCAATGCAGATGCATGAGGCCCGCCAATAATCACTATAGTCTCTTTGTCCACTGATTTTACTATTTTTGCAATGTAATACGCATTCTCAACTTCAGGCGTTAAGGCACTTATCATGACTGTTCTTGGCCTCAAGTTTGCAATTATTTTGCCGAGGTAATTCATTTTATCTTTTTCAAGGTCAAGGTCAATGAGTTTTACTTCATGTTTTTCTCTCAAAACAGCTGCGATATAACATATTCCTAAAGGAGGTACAAGTGCCTCACAATTATCAGTTGGTGCGTTCAATAATAAGATTTTCATTTTCTTGATTAGATTTTAGTATTTTAAGTCCATTATAAAAGCTTGTAGGCGCTTTCCCTAATTCTTGTTCAAGATCTTTCATTGAAAAACCTATTGTCTCTGATTTATTTTTTCTTAACAATGAAAGAATTGTAAATGACAACCATGATGGAATAAAGATGTTTAATGTCTTGAAATTAAATGCCCGGGTTATTGTTTTTATGAATTCTTTTTTATTTATCGGCGGCGTAAGAACATTTAAAATTTTATCTTTTTTGCTTTCAAGGTTATTCGCAATTATTTCAACTACATCGCCTGCATAAACTGGCTGGATGTCTTTTTTTCCATTAAGAAAGACCTTAATTTTTGTTTTATTAAGTGCATTTATTGTACAAGAAATGTTCTTCACATCATATTTTCCGTATATTACTCCTGGCCTAATGACTATATAGTGCATTCCAGCGTTTTTTACAAGCAACTCAGCTAAAAACTTGGATTTATCATATTTATCTTTGTTTTTTTTGCATGCATTTGCAGAGCCAAGATATATGAACTTCTTTATTTTTTTAGCTTTGCATATATTGACAAGATTTCTTGTACCCTCCACATTAACATAATATATTTCAGGATTGCAGGCATCAGTCACATTTGCAAGATGTATCACAATATCATCTTTTTTTATACATTTTTTAAGAACATCATCTGAGAAAAGTGTTCCAACCACAAATGATGCATGCTGCCATCTTTTTGAATCTGTTTTATTCACATCTCTTGACAAGCAGATTGATTTTATCCTAAGTTGTTCGAGCTTGTCAAGCAAATTTTTTCCAACAAATCCTGTTGCACCTGTTATAAATATCATTTTTTTTCGTTCATCATATTTATTTTTGCATAATAATAAAAGCTCAATAAGAGTTTTGCCATTTCTTTTGGAATCTGGAGAACACCCCTTCTCTTGATTCTCCTTGTCATATTCTTGAAATTAGTCTGAACATAGAGATTTGCATATTTATAGAACAAGCTGATTGTTTTGGGCCCGAGATTCTCATTTTTCATGATGCAAGCATATCCTGTTATTTTTTTTGAATCTTCCATCAGAATAAATCTGTTTTCTCTTGCCCATTTTTCCAAAGCTGTTCCTGGATAAGGTGTAGCTATTGTGAACTGTGTATATGTTGAATTCAATTTTTTTGCCAATGAAATTGTTTTCATCATACTCTTCTTTGTTTCTCTTGGTAAGCCTATTATAAAGAATGAAAATAATGCAATTCCTTCTTTGTCACACACTTTAGATATTTCAAATACACGTTCCTTTTCAAGGGGTCTTGTGCCTAAAAATGACAAGACTTCTTTTGAAAAAGATTCCATACCTATGTTTATCCCAATACACCCTGCTTTTCTCATCAATCTTATTAAATCAGGAGTCAAACAATCTATCCTTGTTTCACATCTCCAGGAGATTTTTAGGTTATTTTTTATAATCCCTTCGCATATCTCTTTTGTTCTTTGTTGATTTAGTGTGAATACAGCATCTCTAAACAAAACTCCTCTGATGCCAAATCTCTCAGACAAATACTTAAGTTCAGAAACAACATTGCTTGAAGATCTTGCTCTCCATTTGCTTCCCTGCCCAATGGGATAAGGGCAATAAGCGCATTGATAAGGACATCCTCTGCTTGTTAGGACAGTTGAAAACGGCATTGCATAATTAATCTGTTCGCCAAGATTATAATCAAGATAAGGAAGAAATTCCCATGCAGGAAACTCCAATTTGTCAAGTTCTGTTATCAAAGGCCTATCTTTATTTCTTATTATTCTATTGTTTTTCTTGAACCATATTCCTGGTGTTTTTTCCAATCCTTTTGAGAAAATCTCTGGAATAACCTCCTCTGGTTCAGAAGTTATAATCCCAAAAATCTCATTTATCTGGATACATTCTTCCTTTTTTTGCTGGACATGAGGCCCGAAAACAAAGATTTTTGTATAAGTCTCATCAAATATCTTTTTTATCATAGACATATCCCACTCAAATGAAGGTGTTGAAGTTCTTACAAAAATGTATTCAGGAATCCGGTCTTTTATTCTTGAGACAATTGATTCAAAAGATATATTTTCAACTAATCCATCTATAACAAGAAAATTAAGACCTTCTTTTTTGCACTGTCCGCAGACATAAGCAAGATCAATTACAGGAATCTTAGTGCTTCTTTCATCATCAACAGCATTATACAATTGTCCAAAACCGCCCATCATATCTTTGTTTGAGCTTTTTCCAGTAGGAGAAGGAGGATTAATCAAAATAAAATCAATTGCCTTTTTCATTTTTATCCAAAATTTGTCTATATATATCCATAAGACAGTTTATATGCTTTTCCTTTGTAAACTCATTCTCAACTATCTTTCTTCCATTTAATCCATATTTCAATGCAATTCTTGGATTTTTCAATAAATAAAATATTTTCTCATACAAGTCTTCTGAATTTCCAGGTTCAGCTAAAAGTCCGTTTTCCTTTTCTCTTAGCCATTCAGGAATACCCCCGATTCTGCTTCCAACAACCGGTGTAGAGCAAGCCATGGCCTCTAATCCTACTATTCCAAACTGCTCCACCCATATGCTTGGCACTACTAAAAGATATGCTTCTTGATACAACTTCCTTAGTTCATTCCCTCTTAAATGTCCATAGAAAGTTACTTTTTTAGACAATCCATTTTGCTCGATTATTTTTTTCAACTCATCTTCATAATCTCCTTTCCCAACAATTTTCAGGATAAGATTATCATCAGAATCAGACAATTTTTTGAATGCTTTTAGCAGAACATGCACGCCCTTTTGTCTTGACAATCCCCCAACATAGAGCAACGCCTTTTTCTTTTTTGAAAAGATGCTTTTTTTATCAATTTTTTTCCATTTCTTCATGTCAATGAAAGAATTTAACACATTTACATTCTTGAATCCATTTTTTAGTAGCGCATTTTTGAGGCCTTGGCTTGGTGCAATTATCATTTTAATTCTTTTTTTCATCAAATTAACTTTCATTTTCATCTGCAGCATGTATACAAAAGACCACCAAGGAATACATCCTGAAAATACACATTTCAAACTCATGCCTTTCATGCAGATCTTTCCTCCTTTATCTATAGCCCAGGTATTTGGGCATAATATTCCATAATCATGAATAGTTTGCACAGCAGAATAGCTTTTAATTGCAGAAAGAACAGGAAAATAATGAAGATTATTATGGTTTATATGGATAATATCAGGGTTTATTTTTTTTAGAACTTTCTTGAAAAGGTTGTAGAACTTAAAATCAAAGACATGATATGAAAAATATTTCTTGATTTTTGGACCATTGCTGTTTCGATATACAATATTATTCATGCTATTGATTTCTTCATTAAAACTCTGGTAGAAAGTATACACCTCAGCTTTCCCCATAAGACTTTCTGCAATCTCGTGAACATAAGTTTCTGCTCCGCCAACATGTTCATAAACATCATGAAATATTAAGATCTTCATTTTTTCAGGTTGTTGTAAATTTTATAAATTTCTTCAGCTGATTTTCTCCAGGAAAATTCAGAAGCTCGTTTTATTCCTTTTTTTCTCATGCTATCTTGAAGTTTTTTGCTTTTCATAATTTTTTTGATAGCTATTTTCATATTCCCGACACTGTTTGGATTAATCAAGATTCCAGCATCTTTTGTAATTTCAGGCATTGAGCTTACATCAGAAGTTACAACAGGAGTTCCAGTGGCCATTGCTTCCAATACAGGAAGTCCAAATCCTTCATAAAAACTCGGAAATAAGAAAACATCCAATGAATTATAGAAATCATTTAATTTATTCTCAGGCACAAACCCCACAAATTCCACATTATTCAGATTAAGATTGTTTTTTAATTCAAGAAGCTGATTTAGCTGAGGCCCCTTTCCTGCAATCTTGAAAATTATGTTTTCCTTTTCCAGTTCCTTTGCTGTTTTTAAGATAAGCTGAATATTCTTTCTTTTTCCCAATCCCCCAATATATCCTGCTGTAAAGACTTTGTTTTTATCTTTCTTTAATGGAAAGAAAAGGCTATGGTCCACTCCCGGGAGAATGACGCTTACTTTTTTATCATCAATTTTGAATAGTTTTTGCATGTCTTTCTTGGTAGATTCAGAGATAGTCACAATATGGTCTGCTTTCAAAGCTATCTTTATCATATTTTTGAAATAAGTGTTATAGCTTTTTTTTCTTTCATTTATCAGCAAAGGGATAACATCATAAACAGTTACAACAGAGGGCCTCTTGATTCTGCACGGAAAACAATTCTCAGGCATCATAAAATGGAAAACATCTGCTTTGGCAAATAATGTTTTGAAGAAGGCTCCAAGAGTATTATTAATGAGCATAGCATAAGGATTTTTTGGTTCTCCTATGCTAAGAAGTTTTGTTTCTGAATCTAAGGATTTTAAATTTTCATATAAGTATCCAGAGAATTTAGACACTCCTTGTCCGGAGTTTTTTTCAAAATTAGGCCCAATAAGGAATACTTTCATTTTTTGGATATCTCCTCTTGTTTTTAAAGATATCTTTTGATTAAACAAAAGTTAAATAGATTTAATCAAATTTTCTGACTTTAGCAGGCTTTTTGTAATTAAAAAAGCCCGAAAATACGCCAGCTACATATGAAACTCTCTGCATATATATCAAAAAAGGTATTGTAAAAAACCTTGCCAAATTAATTGGTTTCTTAAATGCCCATCTTATGCTTAAAATCATCAGCACAAGCATGTACAATAAAAGAAGCATCAAGAAGATCTTTGGATTTAAGAACAAAAGAAATATCATTGTGACATGCCCAAGCGTATATGCTACAAAAATCGCTAATCTCTTCCATATTTTGATTACATTCTTGCTTTTTACATCCCCAAATCCGTACAAATAAAATTGTTTGATGAATTTTTTTAATGAATCCCTGGGTCTCCAATAAACTATTGAGTCCTTGGCAAAAACTGCTTTGAATTTTAGGTTTTTTGCTGCAAGAGCAAACTTTGTGTCTTCTCCTGTGTACAAGTCTTCAGGAAATCCCCCTATTTTTTTCCATACGTATTTCTTGAATCCCATTGATCTGGCTGAAGCCATGTAAGGATCAGAAGCAAGTTTTTTTTCAGTTTGCAGAGATATCCATCCCATTATTCTTTGTTTTTCATTCAATGACAAGGGTTTGAAGTTTCCCATCACATACTCTGCTCCGCTTTCAAAAGATTTTTCCATATTCTTTACCCAGTCTTTGTCAAGTATACATCCTGCATCAGTCAGTAATACATAAGGATTTTTTGTATTTTTAATTGCAAGATTCCTTCCCTGGGAAATATTGCTCTTTTTTTGTATTAACCTTATTTTTCTTGATCTGAATGATTTGATTATATTCGCAGTATTATCCTTTGACATTGAATCCACAATAACAATTTCATCAGGAACTCTTGATTGGCCTAGTATAGATTCAACAAATCTCTTGATTGTTTTTTCTTCTTGATAAGTTGTGCTTATTAAGCTGATTTTTATTTTTTTCATTTTTACGTTGAACGTAATTTAAGTTTATTTTCTCTGCAAAATTCCCCGCACATCTTAGTTTTTTGGTTGGAGAGTATGTTCAGAATCTTTTCAAATAACTCAATTCCTACTGTTCCTTCAAAATCAGCATGGAAATAAACATGACTATAACCCTTTTTTATTTCCTCTTTATACAAATTAAGAAGCTGTTCTTCATTTAATCCATTTAACAACATTTCTTCTGGAGCATAATCCAGACTTAATGGGAGAAAGACAAGTCCATTGCTGAAAAAAGGTTTTTTTCTTTCATCTCTTATACAGATATATTCAAATTTATTGTTTTTTAATGCATTTAGAACATCATTGTCATATTTCCAGACAGGTGGGACAAACCCAGTAGGGTTGTGGCCCATTATCTTATTAAAAGATGAACAAATTTTACTGAATTCTTTTGTTTTGTCAAGATTATTAAAATTACTTGACCATTGAAGATGTTGCCAGCAATGAGGATTGACTTCATGTCCTCTTTTTTCAATCTCATGCAGGATTTCTTTATGCCCCATACCTATTTTTCGATTAAGAAGAACTATAGCTGCTTTTTGAACTGTAGAGTATCTTCTTGGAACATTGTTAATCCTCTTAATCTTATTCTCCCTTCTATGAGAGATAATCTCAAATATGTTTGATTCTCTTCCTAAAGTTACGAAGAAACTTGCTTTCATATTATACTTGTCAAGGATTTTCAACATTCTTGGCACGCCCTTCACTAATCCATAATAACCATCAACATGAATTGAGATTATTGACATTATGTTCTTATTGCTACCCCTGCGCAAATTCCTTTAGAATGTGATACAGATATGCAAACATCGCCTCTTTTCTTGCCTTTTATCACAACATATGGTTTTCCACTGGAATCATTTAGTATTTTAATGTCTTTGAAAGAGAGTTTTTTGTTAAATACTTTTATCACAGCTTCCTTCACACAGAATTTTCCGCAAAAACATTCTTTATAGCCCTTTTTTTTAAGACAAATTTCGATTTCTTCAGGACAGAAGATATTTTCATAAAATCTTTTGTTCTTCTTGAAGTCTTTGAAAGCATTATTCTTCTGAATATCTATTCCAACGTCCATAAATTTATAAATTCAGCTCATTTAAATAACTTTACAATGAAAAAAGACGATATTTTGATTACAGACCAGATTATTAGGGAATTTGCAGAATTTAGTGGTGACAAAAATCCCCTGCATCTTGATGAATCTTTTGCAGCAAGGGGCCCGTTTAAGAAACGGATTGCACATGGTACAATAATCCTCGCAAAGATATCAAAGCTAATTACAGATGTAGTTGGAGAAGGGTCCATACTTCTAAGTGAAGAAGTTAAATTTCTCAAGCCGGTGTTTATTGATGATAAGATAAGTTTAAAAACAAGTAAAAATATTCAAAATGATAAGGGAGTCAATGAGCTTTTCATTGAAGCTGTCAATCAGAACAACCAGGTTGTTCTTGAATGTCGAGCAATATGTAAGAGACTTTACATAAAAAATGACAACAAACTTTCTTGATGACTTTGAGAATCTTCTTGTTGAAGTATTGAGATGCTCTAAAAATGATCTTAAGGATGAGAATGGTCCAACTCAGATCAGCAATTGGGATTCAATCACACATATGGAACTTGTTTCAAAGATAGAGGAAAAATTTAATCTTCATCTGGATGTGGATGAAATGAACCAGATGGATACTATCGGTGCAATAAAGAATATTCTAAGAAAACACAAGGTCGCAATATGATAAACATAGTTAGATGGTTATTTGAAGAATCTGGGAAAAAAGATAGCCTTGCACTTAGTTCTGATGATGAAAAAATAGACTATAAAAGCCTTTATTCAAGAATTCTTGCACTTTCAAAAAAACTTTCAGAGTTAGGTGAAAACAAGAACATAGTCTTAATTGCAGATAATTCGATTTTCTTTGTAGTAGGTTATTTTGCAATAATGGGCAGCGGCAATGTGTGTATTCCCTTAAAATATGACAAGAACATACAACTCCAGAAGATTATTGACAAAACAGGATCAGATACAATATTCATCCAAAAGAAATATGCAGATATTGCAAAAGGAAGTTTCAAGAACATCTATACAGAAGAAGGCGTTGATTTCAAAGATGATAATTTTTTGCTAAAAGACTATCCTGATGAGAAAATTGCTTCAATAATGTTCACTTCAGGAACAACACAGGAAGCAAAAGGCGTTGTAATAACACATAAGAACTTGATGACTAATACAAAAGACATAATTGAAGGTTTATCTCTTACTGACAAAGACAAGATATTGGTTATTCTACCTTTTTACTATTGTTTCGGCGCAAGTTTGTTGCATACTCACATCAAAGTTGGAGGAGAACTTGTTCTTAATAACAATTTTTTCCTTCCACAAAGGATTTTAGATGAACTTGTTGATAAAAGATGTACAGGAATAGCAGGTGTTCCTGCAACTTATCAGATATTGTTAAGAAAGACAAGGATAAATGAGATGAGTTTTCCTAGCATGAGATGTGTTCAGCAAGCAGGAGGAAAACTTACAAATCAATACTTGAAAGAACTGATTCAAGTTTTTGGCAAAGAGCATGTTTTTGTGATGTATGGACAGACAGAAGCAACAGCAAGACTCTCAATTTTAAATCCAAAGTTTTTAGACGCAAAATTAGGTTCAATAGGAAAAGGCTTGAATAGCACAGAGCTAAAAGTTCTTTCAGAAGAAGGAAATCCAGTCAAACCAGGAGAAGTTGGCGAAATTTATGCAAAAGGAAACAACATAATGCCAGGATATTACAAAGAAGAGGAGATTACAAAAAAGAAGATAATAAATGGAATGTTAAAATCAGGAGATTTTGCAACAGTAGACGAGGATGGATTCATATATATTGTTGACAGGCAGGAAGACTTCATAAAAACAAGAGGTTACAGAGTCAGCGCCAAGTTAGTTGAAGAGACTATTTCCCAGATTCATGATATTGTAGAAGTTGCAGTAGTTGGAGTAGAAGACTCCATAATGGGGGAGAAGATTGTTGCATATGTCTCAGTGAACAAACCAATAACAGAAAAATCAATCATTGATTATTGCGCTGAAAAATTACAGAAACACGAAGTTCCTTCACAAGTAATCTTCCTTTCAATACTTCCTAAAAATAAGTCACTTAAGATGGATTATTTCAAACTTAAAAAAGAATATCCCCAATTTCTGAACGAGGCAATTAAGAATGTATAATCAAAATCTAAACAGAATCCCAAAAACTTATTTTGGGAGAAGAAGCCAGGATGTTTTGCGAGAGATAAAAGGCAAGAACATAGTGATAATCTCATCAAAAATCCTTGTAGAGATTGAGGATATCAAGAAGATAGTTGATTTATTATCAGGAAATGAAGTAAGGTTAATAATCTCTGAGCATAACAACATTGAAGAAATTAACAAGATTTCAGCTGAAATCAAGAAAACAGACAAGATAATTTCAATTGGCGGAGGGAATATACTTGATTTTTCAAAACTTATTTGTTTAAAACTTGACAATCCTGACTTGGATCTAAAATCAATTAACCAGGCAAATGCAAAAAGAAAAACAGAACTTATAGCAATTCCAAGTACACCTTCAACAGGTTCACAAGTTACTCCTGTTGCTATCACTCATACAGAAAATGGAGAAAAAGTCATAATAGTAAATGAATCTTTGATTCCTGATTTAGTGATATTGTCCCCTTTCTTGCTAAAATCAATAAGCCAGGAAAAGATGGCAGAGTTTATCTGTGATATCTTTGCCCATACAGTTGAAGCGCATGTTTCAAGACTTTCTAATTTCTTTATTAGAGAGCTGGCAGAATTAAACCTTAATCTCCTTTTGTCAAGCTGGAAGAAATACAAGGAAAATCCAGAAGATACAGATGCCCTTGAAAAGATAGCAATGTGCGGGCAAATAGGGGGCATATGCCAAGGCAATGCATTTGTAGGAATTATGCATTCTATCGCACATCAAGTAGAGCCAATCCAAAAAATGGAGCATTCAGCCATACTTCTCGAGGTGATACTTCCTGTCCTTCAGTATTATAAAGAGAAAACAAATCAGGAGATTTATTCAAAGTTTATAGATTATTTTAATGAACTTGGATTGAAAGGTAAGCATAATATCTTTGAAGGAGCAGATGAAGAGGAATTGTCCAAAAAAATCCTCAATGACCCCTCAATTAAGACCTCCCCAATAATTTTTGATCAGGCAAAGGTCATGGAGCTTATAAAATGGATAAAGATGAAAAAATAAATGAGCTGATTACAAAAGATCAGTTTACATTGAGTGCAGAAGACAAAGAAAAACAACTTTTCCCAATAATTCTTGAACAACTGAAGAACCAGACAAACAATAATTATCTTAAAAACTTTTATGAATCAATTTTTCCAATTCAAAACATAAAAAGACTTTCTGACATTCCCCCTATTCCTGTAAGCATGTTCAAGAACTATGAATTGAGACTCTGTCCCGAATCTGAGGTTGTTAGGGTGTTGACTTCATCAGGAACAACTGCACAAATGAAAAGCAAAATATTTTTAGACAAGAAAACCGCCTTCAGGCAGACTAAAGCATTGATGAACATTCTCAAAAGTCATCTAGGAAATCAAAGAAAACCAATGGTCATAATCGATACTGAAAAGGTGAATATGCCTGGAAATGACAGCATAAGCGCCAGGGGAGCAGCTATCCGTGGTTTGCTGACTTTTGCCCAAGAGACAGTATACATTCTTGATGGAACTGACCCTGACTTGAAATTGAATCTTGACAAACTTATTGGTTTTTTAGAAAAATATAAAGACCAGGAAATAGTTTTTTTTGGTTTTACTTACATAATCTGGGAATTTTTTTACAAACAATTACTCTCACTTGGAAAAAGTTTTAAACTGAAGGCAAAAGTCATACATAGCGGTGGATGGAAAAAATTAGAATCAAAAAAAGTCAGCAAAGAGATTTTTAACAAAAATGTTTCTGAGATTATAGGAAATTCTTCAGAAGACATACATGATATGTATGGGATGGTTGAGCAAGTAGGTGTTGTTTTCATTGATTGTGAGCATGGAAACAAACATGTCCCTAATTTTGCAGATGTGATAATAAGAGACCCTTTGACTATGGAAGAAGTTAATATAGGAAAGCAAGGAATAATTGAAATAATCTCTGTACTTCCAGAAAGTTATCCTGGCCAGGCAACTATTACAGAAGACCTTGGATTATTGATGGGGATTGATGACTGCAAATGCGGAAGAAAAGGCAAATATTTCAGATTTTTATCAAGAATAAAAGAAAGTGAAACAAGAGGATGCGGCGATACATTTTCAGGGAGGAGAGAATGATACAGGTTTTTTTTGATGGAAAGGAATTCAATCAGAAGCAGGCACCAGATTTTAAACAGATTTCAGAGGAAATATCCAAATCAAGACAAGAGATTTTAAAGTTAAACCTTGAGGATATTATCGGCTTGATTAATAATTTCAGCCAGAATATTTTGAGAAATCACGAAACAGTCAAAATAGAAGGAATTGCATTTTTGAGTCAGTGGGCGAGGAAATCCAATATTGAGAGTCTGATTGAAATAAATTTTGAAGACAAGAAAATCCTCTCAGATTATTATGAAAAAAATGGCAAATTGCTGATTGCCCAGCCAAAGGGCATAATTGGACATTGGATTGCAGGGAATGTGGTCACACTTGGATTATTTTCTCTTTTACAGTCACTTTTAATGAAAAACTCAAATATTTTGAGAATTCCCTTAGAAAGCATCCCAACAATGGTTTCTTTGCTCAAGGTTTTGAGAGATTCTGAATTCAATGGCATTAAAGGAAGCGCATTATTATCATCAACTTACTTAATATACTTCACAAAAGAGGAGAAGAACATTAATGATGAGCTTTCCATGCTATGTGATGCAAGAATAATCTGGGGTGGTGAAGAAGCAATTAAAGCAATTTCAGATTCCCCAAAAAAAGAAACCTGCGAGGACATATTATTCGGTCCGAAATATTCATTTTCAATTATTGATAAAGACATGGTGAATGATTCAGTATCTCTTTCAAAAAATATGAACAGACTTGTTTATGATATTATTTTTTCTGAACAAAATAGCTGCACATCACCACAAGTCATGATCTGCGAATGTTCATATCCTGAATTAGAAAAAGTTGCTCTTGAGATTAAAAAAAGTTTTGAAAATCTTCCTGAAAAATATAAAAAAACAGACATAAGCAGTTTTCAAGCAAGCAGTATAATCAAAATAAGGACCAAGTATGCTCTTGAAGGCAAAAAAATGTTAAAATCAGAAGGCAATGATTGGACAATTCTTCTTGATAACAACCTTTGTTTGGAAGAGCCAATAAAATCAAGGACAATTTTCTTAAAATCTTGTGATGATTTGACTAACATTTTAAAATTAATAACTCCTAAAATCCAAACAATAGGATATGCTTTCAAAGATAAGAATAAACTTATTGAACTAAGCAAGAAATTGAACCTTTCTGGAGTTTCAAGGATAGTTGCTCTTGGACAGATGAATTTTTATGACCTTCCATGGGATGGAAAGATGCTATTAGCAAGATTAATAAATTTCAATTCACTAAAAGTTTCACAAGAAGAATGATAAAAAAATTAATTGTAGTTTTAGCAGCACTTTCCCCTAATTTTTTGAAGATTTCCTTCTACAGGATGATAGGATACAAGATAGGCAAGGGCGTGAAAATCGGCTATCTCACAATCATCCTTGCAAACAAAGTAATAATAGGAGACAATGTGAAAATAGGCTCTATGAATGTTTTCAAGATGAATGAATTAAAGATAGGGGATGAGAGCAGAATAAGAAGTTTGAATATGATGCTTGGTCCAAGAAATCTTATTCTTGGAAAAAGGATACAGATTGTGGGTCCATTTACTTTTATGAATTTAGCAGAAGACATTGAGTTGGATGATTTTTGCGGCATAGGTTCTCATTCAGTTTTTTATACCCATGGAGTTTATCTTCCTTATACTGAAGGTCATCCAAGAAAATTTGGAAAGATCTATCTTGGAAAAAGGGTATGGTCTCCTTGTCATGTTGTCTTTCTCCCAGGGACAAGTGTTGGGGATGATTCAATAATCTCTGCAGGTTCTATACTCAATAGCACTTTCCCTGAAAACAGCTTCATTTCAGGAAGCCCTGCAAAGAGAATATCCAATGCAAGCAATTTGAAGAAAAAAATTGATGACAAGGAATTCCAAAGAAGAGTCAAAGAGATAATCTCTGATTTTGCAAGAGATCCTTCACTTGAAGGCTCTGAAATCATAAGATCAGATGGACAACTAATCATAAAGAAAAAGAATAAAAAATCACTTGTAAGAATATATTCGGGGAAGATTGATGCAATTGAAGATTATAATGAGATAATCATTATAGGAAGGAATTTGCCTGAAAATTCCAACAAGAAGATAACTTTGTTTGACCTCAACACAAGGAAAACAAGATTAAACGGAGAATTAAGCAGGATTTTCATAAATCATCTTGGAACATACGGCGAGGACTTTATCTAAGTTCTATAAATTTAAAAATCAAAGAAGATTTAGTTTTGTATGAATAAGATAGCTTTTGTCATAGGCACTCAAGCAGAACTAATAAAGTGTGTATCTTTGATGATAGAATTAAAAAACAGTAAGGAAGATTATTTTTTCATACACACTGGACAGCATTCTTTAGGAAAAGCATGTGAAAGTTTTGGAATCAAAATGCCTGATTATGTTCTGAGTGAAGAACCTGAAAAAGGCACAAAACTTGGCTCTGATAAGGGATTCAGTTCATGGAAATGGTTTCTTGGAACAATATTCAAGGTAAGAAAGATTATCAGAAAACTAAAGCCAAAATATGTCATTTATCATGGAGATACTATAAGCACAGGATCAGCTGCTGTCAGTTCATCATGGATATTGAATCCTTTTAAGAAATGGAAAAATGTTCATCTTGAAGCTGGTTTAAGGTCAGGTTCTTTAAAAGAACCTTTTCCTGAGGAAATTGTAAGACAAGTTGCTGACAGACTTTCTGATATTCTCTTGGCTGTTTCTGAGCTTTCTGCAAATAATCTTAGAAAAGAAAGGTGGTTTTTTGTTTGGGGAAAAATTTTCAATGTCGGAAACACTATTCTCGATTCTGCGATGATAAACTATGAGAGATCAAAAAAAGTAAAAGCATTTAAGAAGCCAAAAGAAGAATTTTGCTTGATAAATCTCCATCGGCATGAAAATTTAAAATCCTTAGAGAGAATGAGAAAATGTGTTGAAATTGTTAAAAGCGTTGGCATCAAAGCAATTTGGCCACTGCATGACAACACAAGACAGATACTAGAGAAATATAGATTAATGAAAGAGCTTGAAGAACTTCCTAATCTCACACTTGGACCATTAGAAAGCTATGAAAAATTCATTTTCTTGTTGTCTAACTGCAAGTATTTGATTGTCGACGGAGGTTCAATACAGGAAGAAAGCCTTATTTTCAAGAAACCCTGTTTATTGTTGAGAAAAACAACTGAAAGACAAGAGGGGCTAAAAAGCGGAATAAACTTTTTAACAAAGCTTAATCTAAAATATTCGAGAGAAATAATAAGAAAAATAGAAAACAATGAACTCGAGATAAAGAACTTTCAAAATCCTTATGGTAAACAAGGAGTCTCAAGGAGAATTTTGGATATACTAAAATGAAAAAAGCTCATAATAATAAAATAGTCTGAAAAACAACGCAGAACCCAAACAATCTTGTGCTAAGCACATCTATAAGTGTATATATATTATTAAAAAAATATAAAAAACAAGAAGATGGCAAAAAAAGAAAAAGAGATAAAAGTTTATTTACAATATCCATGGAAATTTCCAGATAGCAGTTATTATAATTCTATTATGAACTATCCGCCAAGAAATGTCAAATACATAAACGCGAATAAGAAAAAATATATTGGGATAAATTCCCCAAAAAGATTCAATCGGATGGTTGCGTTGAAAGATAATGCCCGAAAAATCTTGGGAGTTATGAAAATCCCTAACCTTACTTTAACGAGAAACAAGGAATTTGATATTATACATTGTGCGCATTGCTTAAGTTTGAATAAAAGACCTTGGGTAACTGACACAGAACACTATTGGAATTTTGCTGCAAGCTCTGAAATCTCTTATTCTTCAATTGGGAAAAAGAGAATTATAAAGCTTTTGAAGAGCAAATACTGCAAAAAAATAATGCCCTGGACCGAGAGCGCAATGGAAACTGTCCTTAAAGCAACCAAAGATAAGGAAATTGAAGAAAAGACTGAAATTGTAACTTATGCAATTCCCCCTCCAAAGATCAAGAAGATAAAGCATGATGGAATCAATTTGTTTTTCTCTGGAAGATATTTCTATCAAAAAGGCGGGCCTCATGCACTTGCTGCAATTGATGCATTGACAAGAAAATATGATAATGTCAAAGCAATATTCTTGTCACAAACTCCTGATGAGATCCGGATGAAATATGAAAAAAACAAGAAGATTGAATTTCATAATCTTATGCCTCTTGATAAGATCATGAAGGAAATCTATCCCATGAGCGACATTTTTATTTTGCCAGGATATTCTGACAGTTTTGGTTTTCCTTTGGTTGAGGCCTTGGCATTTGGGCTTCCTGTTGTCACAGTAGATGGATTTGCAAGAAAAGACATTATCGAAGATGGAAAAGATGGTTTCGTGATAAAAAAGCCAAAAATAACATGGAAAATCACAGGACCTTGTGTGGCAAATGAAACTCAAGTCATAAAAGACATTATAAAAAAGGCTTCTTTGTTGATTGAAAGTTCTTCTCTTAGAAAAAAGATGAGCAACTATGGCATTAAAACAACTTCTGAAGGAAGATTTTCTCTGAAAAAAAGACAAAACAAATTGAAGTCAATATATGAAGAATCATTAATAAATTAAAAATGACAAAATGGCCCTTCATTATAGATTTAATAAGTTTATAAGTAGATAATTGGGTTTTAGATTTTTTCGTGTTTCAGGAAACAAGCATGAAAACAAAGATGATTCTTACACATATTTATCACGAACGTCTATATGTATTAATATTATTCTTCATTTTGTTTCAATTCTTAGAAACATGACAAAGAATAAATGGCCACTATACCATATACAGATGTGACTGTCTTTAAGCAGATTTTTGATTTTTAAGTTTATAGAATATTCAGAAACATATTCAAGAACACAAGCAAAACAAATATCAATTCAACCAAATACACAAAATACACTATGTCTTTTTCATACACTTTATGTTTGACTTTTTTTAATATTCTAAGAGCAATATGCGTCAAGCTGTAATTTTTCTTGTACCTTGGTTCCAGGCTGTTGTCTTTATTTGGAATCCCAAAATTATGGGCCTTGAATTTGCTGGTTAATTTAAGAAATCCCTCTATGATAAAAGGAATGAATAATATCAAGGCGATCTTCTCCATATTGCCTATGATTGCGAAACATCCTATCAGGCAACCTATGACATAAGTTAAGGTATTCCCTGGAAAAATTTTAGCAGGATATTTGTTGAATATCAGAAATCCAATTAAGCTGAAGATTATCACTCCTGCGATAAGCACAAGCCATATCTCCCCTGCAAAAAGCGATGCTATTCCCAGTGCAGTAAATATAATTATCCCTAATCCTGCTTCAAGTCCATTAAATCCTGCAAGAAGATTGAATCCATTTGTAGTGCCTATGAGCGAAAGTGGGACAATAACCAAAGGGTATATAATTCCAAAATTTACTTGTCCGATAAACGGAAGGTTCATTATTGAATGTCCTGCATTTATTATCATCAAAGGAATTGCTATTGGAATGGTCATCAAGATTTTCTTCAAACCAGTTATTGAGGACTTTTTCCATCCAAATATATCATCAATAAATCCAATCAAGAATGCCATGAATACAGTTATTATTATTGTCAATGTTTCTATAATGTGCGTATTAGATTGCAAAAAGAAAGTCTTGAAAAAAATATAAACAAACAAACTAAGCACAATAGACAGCATTACTGCAATTCCGCCGGTTTTTGGGATTGTTGGCTTTGAATTGTATTTATTCATATCAGGCTGTAACATTTCTTTATGATGTTTAGCAAGACTTATCCAGAATTTAGTCAGAAAATAAGATAATAATAAACTTATTGCAAAACTTATGATTGTGATTAATATCTCGAGCCATGCCATTTTAAGTTCCTAAATAATCCAATTCTCCCCAGAAACTACCTGAATAAACTGTCTTCCTATATTCAGGATAATCTGTAATATTCGCAGGATAATTAACTTTCCATATCTTTATTGGTGCTTGGAAATCTCCTGCAATCAGGAAATCACCAACACTGATGTTGTAAACGTCTTTTAATTGTTTAACATATACTGAAGGTTCAGAGTGCACTAGTTCAAAATTCCCTGTTTCACTTTCATTCAATAAGTAAAGTTTGATGAATTCAGCATTAAGTGCCTTTTCGCTTAAATACATTGCAGCACCCATCCTATTTACTCCATAATTGCTTAGAGTAGGGATAAAGTATAACATAGTTGGCAATGCATTTTCTGAGTTAGTTAATGTTCTTTTCATGTTATCCATCCACATGTATTTTATTGGAATTCTATATTGCTGGTTCTTATAAACCATGACTGCGTCAATACCCTTTATAACTTGCGTATCTTTCTCAACTGTCATAATAAAAGCACCTATTCCTGCTTTTTGTGCTGGGAAAAATTGATTATTCCAGGCAATGTCCTGGTCAAGCATTGTTCCGCCAGTATAGACATATAAAGTTTCATTCTTAGTCTCCTGCGTCTGTGAATCTGACATTGCAAATGTTGACACCCAGCTCAATCTATCTCGTCCTGTTTTGTCAGAACCTATGCTTGCAAATGCAGAATATTTTCCTATATCTGTAGAATCAACGAGATAATAAGAAACATTGTATGACTTGCATAGTTGAAGAGCTGTTTGTTCATGTTGTGCAGTCATCAAGTATCTTGCAGTTGTATGATCCCAATAATTATTGATATGCCCACCGTCAGTTACAGTCGGCCTTTCTCCCAAAGTTTGTACCCAGTATCCATAATCCCACCAGTGTGCAAAAATAGATCCTTTTGGGGTGTCTGTTCTTACCCATTCCATTGCTTGTTGCCACTGCACATAATATGCGCCGTTTACAGTGTATTTTGCCTGTTGATAAGTTGATTTCTCAAAATTGAAAAAAGTCAGAACTAATAATACTGTTATAAGCAGAGCAATGCAGAATAATAAAACCTTGTAGATTTTATCTTTTGTGCTCAAGGCATATTCAACTATTTTTACTGGAAGATATGCGCTTACAATTGCGACTACAGGGGAGATTATAAAAAACAATCTTATTGCTCCTCTCATAGAGACTATCATCCAAAATGAAAGTGCGATTATTAACAAATAAGAAAATTCTATTTTTTTGAAATCTTCCAATGTTTTATCATCTTTCTTGTAATATGCTCGAAGGTACATTCCAAAGATAAAAATTACAAACAAAGCCAAACTTCCAAAATACAACAAGTTGGATATGAAGTTATCTCCATTCAAGAAACTTGTAGGAGAGATTCTCGAGAATATAAAAGCAGCCAGGAAAAACATAAAAATTACCATCAGCCAAATTCTCTTTTTTGTGTCAAAATGTTTTATGGCTTCAAAGAACAGCAAGATGACTCCTACTAAGAACATCCAAAATAGCCAAGAGAAACTTGAGATTGCTTGTATAGCATAAGGGCTGTTGTTTTCAGCAACAGTCAATCCAATTCTTCCTGTGCCAAATGGATGAAGTAATCTCCCAGTCACTTGTGAAAATGCTGAAGAGATGAAACCAGGGCTTATCAACAATAATAAGACTACCCCTAATAAAATTGCAACAATAAGGCTGATCAATCCTTCAGGCAGTTTTATTTTTTCTTTTATCTTGCACAGTTTTGTATTAAATAATATCAAGTCCACTATTAGTATAAAGAATATAATGCAACCAAATCCAGTATCAGAGATTGTGGTTAAGGTCGCGAGTGCACCAATCTTAGTTACAGAAAATATTAATGCAGGGATTATCCAGCACGAGAATATAAGGAAATTCTTCTTTTTCTCCTTATTAAAAAAAGTTATCAAAAAACTTGCAAGTGAAACTGACATGAAAATGTATCTGAATCCACCCCAAGTGTAAATCATCAATCCTGTAAATAATCCGGCAAGCAATGCCATAGGGATCATTGTCTTTGCTTTATTTTGCTTCCAAGCCAAAGTTAGGAATAAGAACGAAAGCCAGAACCACAACATTCCCAGACTTTCAATTTCAGGGATTCCCGCAACTGTTCTGTGGAGCATCTCAGGCATGACCATGTATAACAAACAAGAGAGTATTGCTACTATTGCAGAGAATTTTTTCTGCATTTTGAATGAGCATAAAACATAAATAAAGAAGAACAAGGCAATAATGCTCAAACTGAAAAATATTACAGGAGCAATAACAGCAGCATATTCAACAGTAGCGACAGGAGGTTTTGCAAATATATCCAATATTCTATAGACAAATACAATTGCTCCTGGCATCATACTTTTGACAGCATAGCTTGTGCTGCCTAATGGCGCTTGTACCATCATGTCAGGATTCTGTAGAGTTCCTGCAACAATATCTTTTGCAAGCCTTAGATATAAGAAAGGATCAAGGTCAGGACCCAGAGTATAGTTTCCAGTTGTAGAATCAATTAATTGAGGAACATTTGGAGTCCTTATAATAATATTTATTATAACTATAGTTATAAGAAAGACTGCAATCAATAAACCAAACCAGCATTTTTTGAAAAATCCAAAATAATCTGTTTTTTTCTTCTCTGGTTTTGGTTCAATTTTTGCCTCAACAGGCTTAACTTCAGGATTTTCCTGCATAGGAGCCTGATTTGATGAATTATTAATTGTGTTCCCATCCATTTTTTATTAGCCTCAATTTTTATTTACAAAACCAGGGCTTTTATACTTTTTGTTTTTCATTTCTTTTAACTCATGTTTTTCCTTTTCAATTCTTTTTTCAGCATATTTTGGGCTTATTATAGTCACAACAAGCATAGCAATGAAAAGAAGAATATCCACTATCATGATCATATTAACAAATTGCTGAAGGTTTTTATGGAACAGGATTAATAGCCCTATTTCCAAGAATACTGCGCTTGCAAGCACTCTTATAGTGATTATCTTGTTCTTGTCAAGAGACAAGTTATAATAAACAAGCAAGTTGGCAAATGAGAAAAATGTCATTGCGATTATCATGTACTTAAGATAAGGAGCAACTGAAAGATACTTGCTTCCTAAGATTAGCATCACAATCTGTTCTGGGAAAAAGAAGAATAATACAAATGCGCATAAGAACATTATTCCCAATAACAAGCTTATTTTCTTCAAGATCTTCCTGCACTCCACTTCTTCTGATTTTATATCTTTTTCAGCTAAGTTGGGCATCATTGCTCTTTTTGTTCCAATTGCAATAAAAAATAGCGCCTTGCATATTAAGGAAATTCCCGCATATATCCCTGCTGTTCGAGGTGAAAAGAAGTATCTTGCCAATATTACATCCACGCTATACATTAAAGTGACTAACCCAAAGACTATTACACTTGCTAAAGAATATTTTGTCAGATTATCTTTTATTTTTACTTTTTTATTTTTTCTGATATAACTGAAAGACCAGTATCCAATTAAAAAAGCCACAGCCATTGAAATTGGCGAGGAGATTAGTGCGCCATATATCTGATATTTCGACGATAAGGATAATACTAATAAAATAGCTATCACAAGTCTTAAAACACCCTCTATTGAATTATTAATCCCAAGCTCCTTGAACTTCCCCAAACCTTGATAGATGCCCCAAAAAACAGGCAAGACAAAAGAAAATATCAACACAGTCAAAGCAGCAGCCAATGTCCAGAAATTAGTATGAAACAATCCTGTTAATAACGGAGTCAGTGCTAATAACAAAACAAAGATAATCGAGGACACTATGAACATTGCCCTCAAAGATTTATTCATAAGTTCATGGATTTTTCCTTTGTTCTTTTCAACATTATATTTAGTGGTGTATCTGCAGATTACAGTTCTTATTGCCTCCTGGGGTATAGTTAAGATATAAGTCAAGGCAATTATGGAATAAAGAAGACTATAATCCTCAATCATCATCATCCTTGCCATGGAAAAAGTGAACAGATAGCTTGCTATTGCAGCAACAGCTGAGAACAATATCAACGTAAAAGCATCTTTTGTAACCTTATGCATTTTAGATTTTTTAGTTTAAAAAATAGACATTATTGAGGGGGTTAAAAAGACTTCCATGAATGCTGCAACAACAAGTATTATCAATGCAAGAATAATAAGGTCAAGTGAATCTTGCATCACATGCCAGAACTCTTTTTTTCCAAAATCATGTTTGATTACTGCAACACTTATTATACCTCCTGCAAGAGCTGCAACAAAATAAGCTGCTATTTCCGGTAGCCCATGAACAAGATATCTCAAAAAAGACAAGGGAATGTTTTCTATTGCTCCTTTGCTAAATAATCCTATTGCTGTGCCGATTACACTTGCATTCCATGCAAGTATGAAAATTGCGCCACCGCCAAAAAGAAAAGAAAATAATAGCACAGTTATCATGACAAAAAAGTTGTTTGAAAGTATTGCTGAAACTCCTCTGAGACTAAGCCCCACATCTCTTCCTGTTACTGAAAGCCCGTTTATATTAGAGCAATTTCTAATATCACCTCGGTTGATTACGCAGTAAGATTCCAATTGAGCCTGGAATCCACTATCCCTTATATCTTGTGGAAGAGCTATATATGCAAGTGAAAAAGCCAGGATGTATCCTATAAACAAGAACATCAAAGCGCTTACTGCTCTTCCATGTTCTTTAATGAGTTTTGTTTCCTCTTTAATTTTCTTCTCTTTTTTTTCCTCTAATTTAACAATATAGTACATAAAAGGAATAGAAAGAATAGTCGTAAATGTGACTATGAAAATGCTGTTATATTTCTCCAAGGCAATGCTGTTATGGAAAAGAAAGATTGAAACAAGGATTGCTACAGCAGTATAAAAGAACCCGATTATAGTCATTTCCCACGGTCTTCTTTCAGCTTTCTTAGGATTCATTAAAAATTCTAACATTTTGGCTCTTTTTGCTAGCTGAATAAGGATAAATGTCTTTTAAAAGGTTTCTCTTAAATTAAAAGATAATAATAGGATCATATCTCTGAAAGTAAATTCTGTTGAAAAAGGTAAGTGTATTAATTATCCTCATTTTCGTTCGGGGTTCTTGAATTCAAATCAGTTGTCAAGAAGTAAAAATCAGAGAATAAATCAGAAGCATACAGATTTTCAACAGAGGCTTCTGAAAGCAAAGATTTTTAATTAAGAAAAATCATAAAATCTATAAAAAGAGGCAAAAATGAAGAAAGGCAATACTCACCAATTTGATAAAATATGTTCTGAGATAAAGTCCTTGAAGATACAGGGTGCTGAGCAGGTTGCAAGAGCTGCATTAAAAGCCCTTGAGATAAGGTCAGACAAGAAAGCTGTCAGGAAATTAATTAGATTAAGGCCTACAGAACCCTGCTTGAGAAATGCCATAAAATACGCAACTTCCTTTTACGATTCAAAATTAGGAATTCAAGAAACTCTGCGGATAATGAACCGAGCCAGAGAAAAAATAATCTCAAATGGTGCTAATATGATTCAAAAAAATTCTATTGTTTTTACACATTGCCACAGCGGAACAGTAATTTCAATACTTCTTGAAGCAAAAAGACGGGGAAAAAGATTTCAAGTCTATAACACTGAAACAAGGCCTAATCTCCAAGGAAGGATTACAGCAGCTGAATTGCTTAAAAATGGCATTCCTGTTACAATGTTTGTTGATTCCGCTTCAACTAGTGCATTGAAAGAATCAGACATTTTTTTATTCGGTGCAGATGCGGTTACAAGCCAGGGAAATGTAATCAATAAAATCGGAAACAAAATGCTTGCAGAGATTTCAGAGAAATATGATGTCCCAAGCTATTCTTGTACATTTTCATGGAAATTTGATCCTAAAACAACTCTAGGAGAAATAGAAAAACTAGAATCAAGAGATGAAAAAGAAGTCTGGCCAGGAAAGCCTTCTAGATTGAAGATAAACAATGTTGTCTTTGAAGAAATTCCAAAAAATCTTGTTACAGGTATCATCTCAGAACTTGGAGTATTCTCTCCAGATACTTTTGTATCAGAATTTAGAATAAAATATCCTTCTTTGTTGGATTAAAATGAAACAATTAGTTTCTTTTGATCTAGATCAAACATTAGTCGAGACTACAAGAGCACATTCATTGTCATTCCAAAAGTCTTTTCAGAAAAAAGGGATAAAAATCAAGGAAAAGCAAGTGTGGCCTTTTATTGACGGAAGACATAGCAGGGAAGTCGTTCTTTCAATTGCAAAAGTTGAAAAAATAAAGCTTGATGAGAAACAGATAACTGAAATAAGAAAATTACATCATCATTTTTTGAAGGAGACCAATAAATTTTCTAAACCTATTCCAGGGGCAAAAGAGATTTTAGTGAGCCTGAAAAAAGAGTATAATCTTGCATTACTAACAAACTGCGGTAAAGAAGAAGCTTCTCTTTTGCTGAAAGCTTCTGGAATAAACAAAAGTATTTTTGACATAATAGTCCTAGCAGACCAAGTGAAACATCCAAAGCCATGGCCTGATGAAATATTCAAAGCAGAAAAGATTCTTCATATAAAATCCGATATCCATGTCGGAGATTCTGTCTATGATGTTGTTGCAGCCAAAAAAGCAAAAGCAATCAGCATAGCTGTTTTGTCAGGACAATCAACTAAGAAACAGCTTCAAAAGCTGAGGCCAGATTATATTATAAAATCAATCAAACAGCTCCCAAAAGTACTGGCTAAACTCAAGAATTAATTGATAAGCCACCAGATTGTCTTCTTGTTGCATGCATGGCATATCGGAACTTTGTCAAATTCTTCTTTTAAGTGCATTTCTCTTATCTGTTTTAATCTGTCTCCAAACCAAATATCTTCAATACTTTTTTCCTTAAGGTTCCCTAAAACTTCCCTATGGTTCCAGTCATCACAGCAAAGAACAACGTCGCCATTCCAATCAACAACCATTTTCTGCCATATGAAACTGCATGGCCACCTTCTCTGTTTCTTGAAGTGAAAACTATTTGAAGATTTCTTGTCAAGGTTTCCAGCCCAATTTCTCTAATTTATTATATTCACACTGTCAACAATTTTTTTCCATCTTGCATAGAATTTTTTTATTTCCTTTTTATTTTCCTCCATTTCCACCAATACAAGAGAAACCCTTGGTTTTGCAGAATTCATTTCTTTTCTTAAAGAAACTAAGTTCATTATGTTATTGCAAGTTGTGTCAAAATTTAAGCCTAATCTTATTTTTTCATATGTCTCTTTCGAATATGCATCAAGGCTGATGGTCATACTGTCTAATCCAGATTCAATGAGTTTCTTTCCAGCTTCCTGGTTCAATAAAGAAGCATTGCTGAAGAACGAGACATTAAGATTTTTACTTTTTGCATACTTGATCTTGTCCATGATGCTTTGGTCAAGCAATGGTTCTCCAAAAAACGACAAGACAACGTTCTTAATCCCAAAACTTTCACAATTGTCTATTATTTTTCGGAAAAGATCCATATTCATGTATCCAATATTCTTCAGAAGATGGTGAGGGCACATGATACAATTTGAGTTGCACGCATTTGTTGTTCCTATATCAAGGATTAATGGGGGTTTCCCCTCCCAATTTTTGATGACTTTGTTTATTTTCTTTTCATATGCCTTTTGATAAGGTTTGCTTCCCACAATAAGATTATTAGAAAGAACTGCTCTTCCGATGCTAAACCCCAAATTATTTGATCTTATCTTATGGAGAATGGACATTTTTTCCTGAAATCCCTGCCTCAATTTGCTGCATTTTTATTACTATGACTTCTATCTGGTCTGCAAGATTTTTCCTCAAATTAATCAAGTCCATTATTTTTTTGTCAAGAAGTGTTTTGGCTTCATCTATACTTTTATTTGCAACAACTTTGGTTCCGATTTCAACCATCACTTCTTTGTTGTCCCCTAATTTTGTTTTTACAAATATTCCCTGGCCTATTGGTGATAATGATTCCTGGTTTATTTTTGCATCCTTGAGTTCATCCAGTGCATTTGATGTAGTTTGAATTTCAACAATGAATTTTTCTATTGCCTGAAGCTGCTGCTCCATCTCTTGGAGTTTTGCTCCATAAAGATTATATTCCATCACAAATTTTTCCATTTCTTTCTTTTCCATTTTTGTGTTTGTGTGCTTTATGTTTAATTAAGTCTATATTTTGTTATTTGTATAATTTGGGTTTTATTCTTTATTGTGTTTTACGTTTTCTTTAAATAAAGGATATTTTACACTTATAGACGTTTATTTTTAGGGGTATAATTTAAGTTTAGGTTTTTGTCGTCTTTCATGAAAAACTCGAAATCAATAATAATTTTTCAACTTATAGACGTTTATTTTTACGTTGTCATGTGTAAGTATCAAGTTTATTTTTGTTTTTTAAGCAGGTGGTTTAATATCACTTATAGTTGGCTGCTCAACAGCCAAACCTTTACTTGGTTTAATTAGTTTTACACCTAAAGATGTTTTTATATTTATCTGAAATTTAGAATTTCAAAATTTTTCTGAATACAATGCTCAAAATAAAGCTTAGGACAAAATAACATAAAAACCATCCTGCTCCTGTTCCTATCAAAGGAAGGTTTGTTCCCCATGCGATTATGTCCCCTACTGCTGCAGCAGTATAAGCCTGTCTTAGCAAAGTGAATATGATCAACACAGGAATGAATGTAATTAACATTGGCTTGAAGCTTAATCTTAATGATTCCATGCTCAAAGTCATCATCTCATTCTGGATTTCATTCAATTTGTTCATATCTTTGTTGCCTTTCATCTCGTTTCTAAGGACTTTTTGCCGGTCATTGATTTCCTTGTATCTTTTGTAATTGATTGTCATTTTGTAAACCCAAGTCAGCAAGAAAGTCAGGATAGTAGAGACTATTAATATGCTTACAAACGGATTCCACTGTATAAAGTCAATTATAAACATTTTATTACTTTTTCAAAGGAAAATACCCTTTTTAAATGTTTAAGAAAATCAGCCTGCTCCGACGAATTTCCTTGCTAATGGATTTGAATCCATTGCATGCTGTTGTGCGATATCCTCATACATCTTGTAAAGAATCATGACTGCAAGCAATATGCCTGTTCCTCTTACTAAGGCTCCTGTTATGTCAGCAAGAGAAGCTAATAATCCTACAGCAGCACCGCCCATGATTGTCAATGGCATGATATATCTAGATAGTATCGATTCTATAACTCTTGGATCTCGTCTAAATCCAGAAACCTGTAATCCAGATCCAGAGATCTGTTCTGCTTGGCTAGATGCGTCCATTCCAGATGTCTTAACCCAGAATACTGCAAACATTATTGAGCCAGCTACCATGAACAAAATGTAAAATAAAGACTGTAGCAACATGACTGGCTGTAATGATCCTTTGATTATATACTCAATAAGGCCATTTGATGGCGGAAACCGAGAAACAAAAAGAGGTTGGCGAAGCTAACTCGTGGCGCGCTGCGCTGGAATCAAGTGCGGCGGAGTCGTTACCGCGTTCAAAACAGGAACAGAAGAAACTTTAACGGCAGGACGCCTGCCGTCAGATTGAACGATTGGCGTTATTTTTTGCGCTTGCTTCTTGTTCGCGTTCAGCAAGCCACCACCCTCCATCAAGTCATAAATGTATTGGTAGTCCTGCGGATTTTGATAGTCTATAGAATTCCCCCATTTTTGACCATCATAAATTGTGACTGCGCGCACCGAGCATTGATTGGGGTTTCCACAAGCGTTGACTGTTTGACCGCTATTTGTAACGATATATTGACGAACAAGGAATTTCGGAGTCCAAAGCGCTTCGTGCTGGGCCCAATTTTCGCCATTCCAAGAGTAAATCGTAGTGTGGTCGGTCGCAGTCAAATCGGAAGTAAACTCTGGAAATTCTGAAACTCGCGTGTATTGTAGTGTGTAGTCGTCGTAGTGGTAAGCTTCATTACTCGTTGCGCCCTGGCAATGTAGCAGGTCGCCGTTGCAGTTTTCAACGTAAACTGGGTGATCTGGCTGCCCAGCTTGGTAAAGCCATCCGCCGACGCGCATGCTGTAAAGCGTGGCGGCTTTCCCGAGCCCGTTTGTTCCAACGCTGTTTTCGATTCCAGCGTTTCCGTTCGAGTCGATGGTGACGAGTCCGTAACCGTCATTGTTCTTGATGTGCCATGCTTGCACTCCCCCGATTCCGTTCACCGTGTTGTACTCGATGACTCCGGCGCCGCCGTTTTGCTCGATGCGGTTGTACATGATTTCGTTTCCTTGCGAGTCGTTCGAGAGAATGCCTGCTTTGCCGTTGCCGCGAATGTAGTTGCCTCCGCCTAACGCTTTCCTGTCGCCAATAAAGTTTCCGCTGGCGTCTTGCAGAAAGATTCCGACGTCTTGCGTTCCGCTTGAAGCGTAAAACTCGCTTTTCTCGATTACGTTGGCGTATTTCGCGTGGCCGATGAGTTTAATGCCGAAAGCGTTGTTGTTGTAAAACTTGGATTCCGTGACTAGGTTTCCCGAGCCGGAAATAATCAGTCCTTCGTCGTTGTCGTAGCAGTAAACGTCTTTGAGCGTGGCGAGGTTGGCTGCAATCTCGAATTTCGCGGCTCCCCAAATGTCGGTGGATTCCAAGTAGATTGTAGAGCCGTCGTCCGCGATAAACGAGTAATGCGCTCCCGTGTTGAAGACGTTCGTTCCAGTTACGGTCAACGCGCCCCCGCTCATCACTTCAAGCGTGTAGCCAGAGGTAAAGTTGAGGTTGTAATTGCCTCTCCCCGAACCGCCTACCGTGAGCGAGCCGCCTGAAACGATTTGAACGTTGCCGGTAACCGTTGCGGTTCCGCACGTCATCGGCGCGTTAATACTGCCGTGCAAGTCGTTGCAGTTAGGGTTGTATTGCGCATACTGTCGAATAATGTGAACTTGATTCGGAACAACCTTCTGCGCGACAACGCGCGCCGCGTCGACCACCGGCGCGGCGGCGACGACGAGCGCGAGCGCCACCACGGCGATTGCGGCAACCGCAAAAACCCTGCCCACCTTAGTAACTGAAGACACGCTGCTCTCCCTTGAAAAACCCTACCCCGCCTGTTCCGACAAGAGGTAAATTTGCTCCCCAAGCAATTATATTGCCAGTTCCGGCAGTAGTATAAGCGCTTCTCAATAGACCGAAGACTATAACTACTGGGATGAAAGTTATCAACATTGGTTTAAAACTCATCTTCATAGATTCCATACTTAATGACAATGTTTCTTCTTGAATTTCCTGCAATCTTTTTGGATCTTTCAATCCCTTCATCTCATTTCGCAGTTGTTTCTGTCGCTCATTTATCTCCTTATATCTCCTATGATTGATTGTCCATTTGTAAACTAGAGTAGATAAAAAAGTCATAATCGCTGTAGAGACTATTAATATGCTTACAAACGGATTCCACTGTATAAAGTCAATTATAAACATTTTATTACTTTTTCAAAGGAAAATACCCTTTTTAAATGTTTAAGAAAATCAGCCTGCTCCGACGAATT
>Ga0233423_10000114_pt1 | contig 47661 bp, 51 predicted proteins | sample Watercolumn_Mata_FD_180713 | JGI IMG/M metagenome (GOLD analysis project Ga0233423, IMG submission 180713) | Freshwater microbial communities from Lake Matano, South Sulawesi, Indonesia - Watercolumn_Matano_2014_112_MG | ecosystem: Environmental > Aquatic > Freshwater > Lake | place: Indonesia... | reverse complement strand
TACGCTCCGATTAACATCGGAGCTTCGACAGGGCAAGCCGCTCTTTCTCCACCACCGCCTGCCCTTCCGAAGCCCTGGTGCAAACCGAGGCGGAGGAGGGTGCTAATCCCGCCTGAATCACTATTCCGCCTCCCCATCCTTAGGAACAACGATGATCAACTCCTCCCAGGGATGGACATAATTGAACTTCGCCCTCAATTCTTTCTCTAAATTGCGCGGCTCAGAAAGGTACTCCATTTTTTCTCTCATTTTCTGATTATCCTGGGCCAACTCATCGTACTCCTGCTGTACCCCCCTATATTCCCTCGTTAAAGAGATTCTCTCTTTTTGTAGATCATAAATTTGACAGCCTAGCCAAAACATGAAAGCCAGGGAACAAGTGACAATAAGCGCTCTCTGCATATACCTGAATTTAGTTTAATCAGAACTATTTTTTCAGCAATTCCTTGAAGACTTCGGGCGGGACGCTCACCCGGGTTACACCAGCCAGGCGTTTTTTACCCCTTTTCTGTCTCTCCAGGAGTTTCCGCTTACGAGTTATATCCCCCCCGTAGAGCGGGGCTGTGACATCCTTGCGCATCGCCTTAATATTCTCTCGCGCTACGATCTTCCCCCCGACAACCGCCTGCACTGGTTGAACAAACTGTCGTCGGGGCATAAACTCCTTAAGCTTAGAAGCCATCCTTCTCCCCTCGCTCTCTAGGTCGGCCTTATAAACTACCCGACTCAGGCCGGGCACTAATTCGCCGGCCACCAAAATATCCAGCCGTCTTAGCTCGGTTTCCCGATAGCCGGCAAATTCATAGCTAAAAGAGGCAAATCCCTGTGAGACAGATTTGAGCTTGTCGTCAAAATCTAAAATCAGCTCGGAGAGCGGCAGCTGGGCGGAGACCCGAATGTTTCTACCCGCGCTGTCAGTTGCAATGCCGGTCAGACGGAAGATATCACTTAATCCCAAAACTGCCCCCAAGTATCGATGGGGCACCAGGATGTTAAGGTTAACAACTGGCTCAAAGCTTTGCTCATAATCATCAGGAAAATCCCGAGCGCTCTCGACTACTACCTCCTTGCCGCCGCGTTTTATCACCCGATAAGCTACCGACGGAAAACTGTTGACTGTCTCCAGCCCAAACTCGCGCTCTAATCTCTGCATGGTTATCTCAAAATGCAGTCTGCCCAAAAAACCACAACGAAAGCCTCTGCCCAAAACCTGGCTGGAATCCGGAGAAAAATCCAGAGATGAGTCGTTCAGCTTCAGCTTTTCTAAAGCCACCTTGAGGTCATCGTAGTTCCCACCATCGTCCGGGTAAAGTGAAACAAAGACAACCGGATTCGGCACCTGAAATCCGGGCAGGGGCTGGGCACCAATCGTGTCCCCGATCTTAATTTTCTCCGGATCCTTTACCCCGGTGGCGATATAGCCTATTTCTCCCGCGCTCAAGGCCACGCCCGCTTCCAGTTCCGGCGCAAAGTATCCTACTTCCTTTACCTTGAATGAATGCCTAAATGCCTGAAGTATTGTCCGCGTATCACGTTTAAAACTCCCGCCAAAAACACGGACGAAGGCGATAATCCCCTTATGTTCGTTGTAGAGTGAGCTAAAAATAAGGGCGGAGTCGCGCTTCTCCAGCCTTGGCTCAGGAAAATCCCTGACAACACTGCTAAGCAATCCCTCCACCCCCTCACCCGTCTTGGCTGAAACCCTGTGAATGTTCTCCGGTTTCTGGTTAATAAGGGCCGCCAGCTCCGCTGCCAGCTCGTCTGCTCCGGCTGGGGCCATATCAATTTTGTTCAGGGCACCGATTATTTTTAAGCCACTCCGTCTTGCCATTTCCAGATTAGCCAGCGTCTGGGCCTGGATTCCCTGGGTCGCATCCACTAACAATATCGCTCCCTCCACCGCCTTCAGCGCCCGGGAAACTTCGTATGAGAAGTCACTGTGTCCGGGTGTATCAATTAAATTCAATACAACGCCCTCGTAAAGCATCCTCACCGGCGCCATCTTGATAGTAATGCCCCGCTCGCGTTCCAATTCCATAGAGTCCAGATACTGCGCCTTCATCTCGCGCGCCGGCACCGTGCCGGTTATCTCAAGAAACCGATCCGCTAAGGTGCTCTTGCCATGGTCAATGTGGGCGATAATAACAAAGTTTCTGATGCTCATTTTTTCCTAAGAGTTAGATCTATCTCAACCCGGGATAATAGAGTATTCGTGCGAAAGCTGAAAGTCTGGCTGGCGCTCTCCGCCCACCTAAACTCATCTGGGGCGGTAAGAGTATAATCGAAAGTGGCTTCGCTACCCGACTGTTTATCCAGCACAAATTTGTACCGCTGACCATCCTTAAGCGGCAGACGCCCGCCTGTATAACGCAGTGTAAGTGATCGGCTTTCGCCGGGCTGGAGATTAAACCAAGTGCCAAAAATGCGTTTGCCTGAATAGAAGTACTCTTCAGCATAGCCGTCAGCGGGGATGGCCAACAGAGTACGACTATTCTCAAGCTCGGACAGGTCGTTATCTCTGACATATCCACCCCAGGCATAGTTAGCCAGGGGCTCCAGCTTCTTGCTGACACCCCCCTGGATAAACTTAAGCTCGGCGCTGGGCACCACAAAAACGCGAAGAAAGTCCTGGTTAACCTTATTGTAGAACGACTCGGGTTCGTTGCCCCCGTGGTGAGTTCTGGTAATAATCAGATTATTCTGAACCATCCCACTAGGATCAACGCGGCTTTCCAGAGTTATCTTTTGATCTACTAAAACGTCTGTTTTACCCCCAGCCACATTAGCATTCACTACCGCCAGATAGTCGCCGACGAATTCCTGATCCAGATCGTAATCTCTCCCTCCCACCCCAGCGTTGCTCACCAAATTCTCCAGTTCACCGTTTCTAAAATAGAGTTTTATGTCTTTGTTCTTAACCCGACTGGCAAAAACATTAAGCAGAGCCGCCTTTCCGTTACTATCCAAGCGCCCCAAGGAATCAATTAAGAGCGGGACGACGGACTGCAGAATCTTTTTGGGGTTTTGTCCCGGAGTCTGCTTGGTTTCTACCTCTTCTTGAACCTCCCTAAGAAAATTGCTGGCGTCCAAGGAAAGATCATACTCCGGGATGGCTAAGGGCCCGGTCAGGCGCAGTATATCCTCGACCACCCGCACGTTTAGAGCAATTACCCCATCAAAAACGATGTCTTGATCGCTATAAATATCAGACGCCTCCAGATATTCAAGCAGTTTCTTGGAAGAGTCCGCAAAGTCAAAAAACCAGTTGGTGTCACGCGCACCCCAGCCGGGCGTAATGCCCTGGAGCTGCGGGGGTGGAATCACTTTTTTGCTCAAAAACCTGTCTGGATAATAGATATCGTTAACCTCTAAACTTTTAATATTCCCTCGGGACAGCACCAGCTCTCCGTAGCTGCCGGCGAAACCACCGGATGGTCTGAGCTCGGAGTGGTTCTCAAAAAGCAACACCACTCTTTGTTCCCTATCCGTATCCAGAAAGTCAATCAGCACCCCCAGATCTTTATTGAGATCGGCGAGGGTACCCCCTATAGATCCGATCTCCTCTTCATACAAACCGAGTTCTTGGGTTCTCTCCCTCAGTCTTTGACCAATTTCGGCCAGGCGGCCGAGGTCAAGCTTCGTTGTCTTCAGGGCATTAATTAACTCCTCTCCCCTCCCCGAAAAAGCCATTGATAATCCCTCCGACTGAAGAACATTAAAGGTGTTGCTGAGATTAGCTACAGTTGAGATCACCTCCCTGAGGTCCCCGATTGCTTCAGGTATTGCCTGTAGCTTCGGTATCAAACTCAAAAAGCGTGCCCGCTGGTCAATACTGTTGAGATCCTGTTCAATAGAGTTGAGAGAATTATTGACGCCGGAGCTGCTGAAATTCCGGGCATCATTTAACAATCCCTTAAACCCATTATAAATGCCGAGAGCACTCTCCCGGACGCGGAGAGCGGTAAAAACAGATGCCAAGATTAGGACCAAAAAGAGGGCGATGACGCCCAAATGCTTTCTGGGTTCCCAGCGGGACCGAGACTTCTGACTACGAGCGGCGCCCCTAGCTAGGGAGCCGGGACGCCTGATATCTACCATCCGGCGTCCGTCGTCCGATTTCATATGCCTATCATACGGCGGTGGGGTCGAAAAATAAAATGGCTATGGTCTTTAGAAATATCTTTAGATCAAGCCAAAAAGAGAAGTTCTCAACATAATATTTGTCCAGCTCTAGCTCCTTCAGAAACGGCAAACTGGAGGCTCCGTTTACCTGAGAGAGACCGGTTACACCATTCCGAAAGTTGATAATCTTTTTATAATCCGCAGGATATTGTTCTGCCTCCTCGGGCTCACGCGGACGCGGACCAACGAGGGCCAATTCGCCCTTAAGAACATTGACCAGCTGCGGAGCCTCATCAACACGAAGCCTCCTGATCACCCGGCCGACCCTGGTTACGCGCGGATCGTGCTTTATCTTGAAAAGGGGGCCGTCTTTACGTTCATTCAGGTGAACCAGCTGGGACTTTAGCTCTTGAGCACCCTTAATCATAGAGCGGAACTTATACACCCGGACCACTCGGCCATCGCTCACCCGGCGGAGCTTTTCCAGCACCGGTCCGGGGCTGTCCAGCTTGATCGCCAGAGCAATCAGAGGCACAAAGGGCAGGAGCACCAGAAGCCCCAAAGAACTGCCGATAATATCAAAAGCTCTTTTCCACAGGGGATAACACATCAGAGAGTGATAAAATTATAGCAGTCAAAAATGACCGATAGCTAATGCTGAACGCTAAGGGACTCAGGGTGGCCCTGGTCCATGATTATCTAAACCAATTCGGGGGACAAGAAAGAGTCCTGCTCCACCTTATGGAACTGTTCCCCGAGGCACCGATTTACACCCTTCTTTATGAGCCGGGTTTTCTCGAACACGCCTTCGGCAGCAGAGAAGTTTACACCAGCTTTGCTAACCGGCCCTTTATCCGCAAGAGGCACCGTCTTTTTATCCCGATCCTGGGACATGCCGCCCGCAGTCTAAACCTCGGAGATAAATATGATCTCATAATCACCAACACAATGGGGTTCGTAAAGGGTGTCCGCTATGGACGTGGCTTTCACGTTTCATATATCCACGCTCCGCTTCGCTATGCCTGGGAACCCTGGACCTACCTGCCCGATCTTTTTCCTAAAAGTCTCATCTGGGCCGGTATGCCAGTCATCCGCTACATGCGCTGGCAGGACAAACAATTCTCCCAAAAACCCGATCTTATTCTAGCCAACTCCCGGTACATCGCCGATAAAATCAAGAATTTCTACGGGCGTGGGGCCGCTGTCATCCACCCTCCCATTGAGGATGACGTTTTCTACAGAGATCCCGGGGTCAGTAAACAGGACTACTACCTGATCTACGGACGAATAATTCATTACAAAAAGTTCCCGATGGTCATCCGAGCCTTTAAAAGAATGGGGCTGCCCCTGAAGGTTGTTGGCGTCGGGCCAGAGGAGCATACAGTTAGGGAACTAGTGAACGGCTCGAACGGGTTTGAATACCTATCCTTTATAGCAGACGAGAGCAAATTACGAGAGCTCATCTGCGGAGCCAAGGCGACAATTGTACCTCAGGTGGAGGATTTTGGATTAGTAACGGCCGAGTCGATCGCTTGCGGTACGCCGGTCATCGGCTACAACAAGGGCGGAACGGTGGAAATAGTACAAGACGGCACCAATGGTGTGCTCTTCGATGAACAAAGCGAGGACAGTCTGGTAGGAGCGGTGAGAAGGTTTGAAACTATGCACTTTGATCCCCGGGCTATATCTAAAACAGCAGAAAAGTTCTCGAGAGAAAACTTTAAAAAGAACTTCACTAGGCTCGTTAACTCGGCCCTGGGAACCTAGGCGCTAATTTTATGGTGCGGGGCGTTAACCAGACCGCACTTTTTGTATTTATACACCTGTCCCGTGGCTGGGTTAACGGCTCCGCAGGGGCAGGGGTCATTCCGGCCGATCTTATCCCCGCTCACCCCAGCGGAGGCAAAACGAACTGCTTCGGGACGATCTGTCCCCGCACTACCTCCCTCGCCCTCAGTTTTAATTCTAAAAAGACGTGTGAAGATCCAGGCCTCGAAGTTGGCGTTCAGATTATCAAAAAGTATCTTACTTTCCCGCCGATATTCTACCAATGGGTCCCGCTGTCCATAAGCCCGGATGCGCACTGACTCCCGCAGGGCCTCAATATCTTCAAGGTGATTCATCCAAAGCATATCTAAAATCCCCAACAGCTGATAACCCAAAGGTTTGATATTACTAATTTGGTCCAGTTTCTCCTCAGCCAGCTGATTTAATTTATCTAAATCATCCGTGGGAGCTGCTATTTCTGTCAGAACCCTCTTGCGCTGCTCAGCGGGCATCTCCATAGCCCTGAAGAGCTTTAGCTGATTGGCAAATGCCTCAGCGACAAAACCACGCACATTTTTCTCATTTTCTTCAAGGTTTTTTAGCAAAGCCTGCCGTTTCTCGTAGAAGCTCTTCCGTTGACGGTTAATAATATCGTCGTACTCCAACAGGTGTTTTCTGGCATCAAAGTTAAAACCCTCCACCTTATTCTGCGCCTGGACGATAGCCCGGGAGACCATCCGACTTTCTATCGGCATTTCGTCCGGCACATTGAACCTCTCCATCAAACCCTTAAGCCTCTCCCCACCGAATATTCTCATCAGGTCATCCTCCAAAGAGAGGAAGAATTGTGAAGAACCCCCATCACCCTGACGCCCGGATCTACCCCGGAGCTGGTTATCGATCCTCCGTGCTTCGTGACGCTCGGTCCCGATGACATGTAGGCCCCCCAGCCTTTTAATTCTCTCCGCCTCACCCAGATCTGGAGGATTACCGCCCAGAACAATATCCACTCCCCTGCCTGCCATGTTGGTCGCCACGGTTACAGCACCCGGCTTACCCGCCTGAGCGATGATAGCCCCTTCGCGTTCGTGGTTCTTAGCATTCAGGATCTCGTGCGGAACACCCACTCTCTTCAGTACCTGAGAGAGCTCCTCGTTCTTATCAATAGAAACGGTGCCTATCAATACCGGCTGTCCTTTCTCGTGCCGTTCTTTAACATCCTTGACGATCGCCGCGTACTTGGCTTTAAGGTTCTTATAGACCACATCTGACATGTCCTCCCGGATAAGCGGCTTGTTGGTGGGAATTGAGACAACCTCGAGCCCATACACCTTATGAAATTCTTCAGCTGAAGTTTGGGCAGTACCCGTCATGCCTGCCAGTTTCTTATAGAGACGGAAGTAGTTCTGGATAGTAATCTGGGCGTAGGTGCGTGATTCGTCCTGCACCGCCAGTCCTTCTTTAGCCTCAATCGCTTGGTGAATACCAGCGTTATAGCGGCGGCCATACATTAGTCGGCCAGTAAACTGATCAACGATAATTACCTCGCCGTCTTTGACCACATATTCCTTGTCCCGGATATAAAGCGCCCGTGCCTTTAAACACGCTTCCAAATAGTGAGCTAAACGCAGGTTACGAACGTCGTAGAGATTTTTAATACCGGTTCTCCTCTCTACTTTGTCAATACCAGGTTCAGTAATCTCAACCGACCGCAACTTCTCATCCACGATATAATCCTCGTCTGGAAGCAAATTTCTCACAGCCCCAGTGAAGGTCCTGTAATAGTCGGACGAACCACTGTCAGGAATAGAAATAATCAGGGGTGTGCGAGCCTCATCTATCAAAATGGAGTCCACCTCATCCACAATCGCAAAGTTGTGCGGACGTTGTACTTGTTCACCGGATGAGTATTTCAGATTATCCCTGAGATAATCAAATCCAAACTCATGATTCGTCCCGTAAATAATATCAGCCGCATAAGCCTCTCTCCGGCTAATGGGCCGCAGAAACTCCTCCCTAATTTCAAAGCTGCCCTTTTCGTCCCTCTCCTCATCAGCTCGTTTACGCTCCTCCTCGGTGAGTTTCCACTCTGGGTCATATTTCAACGCCTGATCGTGGACTAAACAAGCTACCTTCAGACCCAGAGCATGGTAGATCTGCCCCATCCAAACAGTGTCACGTTTAGCCAAATAATCATTGACAGTGATAATGTGCACCCCCTTCCCGCCAAGGGCGTTCAAATAGGCTGGAGCGGTAGCGGCTAGGGTCTTACCCTCACCCGTGACCATCTCGGCGATGCCACCACGGTGCATCACCAACCCCCCCCAAAGCTGGACATCAAAATGACGCTGTCCCAGTCGCCTCTTAGCCGACTCCCGGACAAGAGCGAATGCTCTTGGAAGCAACTGCTCCGGTGCCTGCCCAGCCACAGCCGCCTCCTTGAGCTTCAGACTTTCATCCCGAAGCTCCGTATCATTAAGCTGCGAAATTTCATTTTCCAGGGCATTGATCTCATCAATTTCCCTCGGGCGTCTCGGGGCACCAGAGAAAAAACGCTTACCAACGCTTTTAATTAAGTCCATAGAAACTAGCGCTGCTCTTTATACTTTTCTATTTCCCGGATAAGAATATCTTTGGTCTTATCTACCGCCGCTCTGATGTCAGGCGCCTCATGAGCGGCTCTGAGCGTTCTGCCCGGCAGAACCAGGTTGGCTTCGGCATAGAAAACATCTCCATGACGATGGTGTCTGGTAGTCCGCGCTACCTCAAAATCAACTCTAACACCGACGGGATCATATCGGCGCAGATGTTTTTCCAGGGAATTCATCCTTGTTTCTACATATTGCCTAAGGGCATCGGTCAAATCCAGTCCGGAGGATTTCAGGTTAACACTAATCACGGTACCCCAATTATAGCCATCCGTTATCCGACAAGTAAAGAATGGGCTAGGCGAGCGTTATATAATATGACTATGAGCGAAAAAATCAAAAACTACTTAGGATTAGCGCTAGTTGTCGCATCTCTAGCCTTCGCTTTCGCTGCCGTCGGTTTCGTAGTTACCCGGCCCAACACCAGCGAGCGAGTTTTCTCCGTCAGTGCCGAGGGGGAGGTTGTATCCATCCCCGACATCGGCAGGTTCACCTTTAGCGTGCTTACCGAGGGCGGAAAAAATGCCTCTGAAGTACAGACAGCAAATACTGAGGCATCTAACAAAGTTGTTGAATACCTGAAGGCACAGGGAGTAGCCAAGGAGGATATCAAGTCTACGGGTTACTATATCAACCCCCGCTACCAGTACTACAATTGTCGACCAGTTCCATTTATTGAGTCTTCCGGCATCAGTGCCGTCTCGGAGGCTTGTCCACCCCCGGGCATTGTCGGCTACACAGTAGAACACACTTTGTCGGTCAAAGTTAGAGACCTCGAGAAAGCCGGCTCTCTGGTAGGGGGCGTGGTAACAAACGGAGCCAACACCGTCTCGGAGCTCACCTTTGAAGTGGACGATCCAACCCAGCCTAGGCAAGCCGCGATAGAGGAAGCGGTAACGAAGGCACGAACGAAAGCCGAAGCCACAGCAAAAGCGGGGCACTTTAGACTAGGCAGACTAGTGTCTATCAACACCAGTGAACAGCCATACGCTGTCCCCTACTATGCAGAGTACGGCGGCAAGGGGGGTGCAGACACCGCAAGTGTCAGTCCGGCAGTAGAGCCAGGATCCCAGAACATCACTGTTACGGTTTACCTAACTTACGAGATTAAATAGCAGATGAGTCAGAGGGGATTTCCTTACTGACGGTCTCTCTAGGAACAGCCTCTACATAGCCCCAGGTATGAAGGCGGTCGCTGTCGTTGGGCCACTTGGCACCAATATCAGTGCGATAGATCATGTTTGGAATCATGATGTTCTGCACCCGGTTATAAACTAATCGTCTGGCCTCTTCCACGGTCGTACCGCTGGCGGTAACCACCATAACTACGCCAGAAATACCAGCGACCCGCCAAATACCGTTGTCGTTGCGAACATCCTCTATGTGCAGCCCCTCCTTGATAGCCGGGTTCTTAAAGGTCACCGCCAGGTCCTGATACTTTCTCACTGATTCATCACTGTGTTTATCCGAGAAATAAGATGGCACTAGTATCCTGACGCCGATCTGAAAACCCCTGCGGGCTTTTAGGGGAAAGTCTTCTCCGGCAGCCATCCGATAGAGCCATTCTCCCGTCGGCATGTTAATGCCCTCCAGCTGGATCGGAATCGTCGGATAACCGAAGCGGGAGGTAAACTCCAGGGGGTAAATACCACGATGATTAACAATACAATTAATATCTATATAACCAACGTAGCCCGACTCCCTGATGGACGGCAGCATCTTTCCCAGAGTTGCCCTGAACAGCTTGTTGGGCTCGCTCCAATACATAAGAGTTCCCATTTCACCGGCGAATGGACCAATATCTCCCGGAAAAACACGCTTGTGCTCAAAGTTGACGTTAATCGGGTAAAGGAAGTCGTGACCGTTGAAAAAGGCGCCTACTCCTATTTCAACACCTGAAATATATTTCTGCAGGAAAAAGACTGGGGTGTCTTTCTGCCAAACCGCTTTATTCTGCTCCAGGAGCTCCAGAATGTCCCGACCATCCTCTTCTTGTCCCAAGAACAAAGTGCCCTTGCCAGTGGACGGAATATTCCCCCCCGGTTTAAACACATAACGACCGGGGTGCTCTTTGATGAACTTGATGCCTTCGTCGTAGTCAGAGAATTGCCAGCTGGGCAGGGTGTTCACACCATAGCGCTTCAATTCCGCCTGACCGAACTCACGATCTATTTCCAGTCGATCAGTATACTCGGTGCCGCCGATGACCAACTTGCCCTTCTTGCGCAAACTGGTGGCTAGGGTGCCGAATTCAACATCGTCGAAAACTACTACATCCGCCCAATCAACATAGGGTTTCCACTCTGAGATCCTCTCAATAAAACCCTCATAGACACCAATGTCCAGAGGCGACTTGATATAGGATTTAACTTCGTGCCCCTCCTTAACCAGCGTCCAGGCTAAATCCCCGCTCAAACTTTCCAGAGACATAAACAAAAACTTCTTCTTCCCGAAGGGCGGGGTGCTATGATTAACAGAACCGGAGGCGCTATTATTATTACCGTTTGTCATATATGAAAAGCTTAATCGTAAAAAATTTAAACCTGTGTGAAAAATTATGGAACCAATTTACACCGAATACAAGTATCTGGGACCTGTGGAAAACTGTTTTGTCTTTCTATAACCAAAAGTTTTTTGAACCATACTTTATTTTGGGGGAGGATCAAAAGCGAAGAGGGCTGCTTCCGCTATGGTTGAGTAAAGAAACCGGAAGATATTTTTTCTTTGGGGGGGATTACCCGGAGAATAAACGATTTTGGTTCCCCCCGGAAATGTTTTTGGACTTCTTCCAGCTGATGCCCCGCAGGACCGTGCTTTATGACATCAATCAACACTCTGCCGAGGTCGTTACACATCTATACCCACGGTTCAAATCTTACTTTACCCCTGACGAGAACCGATATTACCTGGACCTGGCGGACGTTAACTACAGTTTGGAGAAATATCTGACACGCTTTAGCCCCAAGCACAGAAAGAATCTTCTCTACGACACCAACAAACTACTTAAAAGCGGGGTACGTTTGCGCTGGGGCAACAAGAATAGTGACTTCGGACATCTAAGCAGGCTCAGTAAGGCACGCTTCGCCGGCCAGTCTGACTTTTGGGATAAGAAATTTGTATGGCAATTTAGTTCTTTTATTCAATATCTAAAGGATAACCGTCTGGCGGCTACTCTAAGAGCCGAGATCGGCGGAGAAACAATCGGCATAGGTATTTCAGCTATTTTCAAAAATACTCTTTATGTTCTTAACGGGGGATTTGACCCAAAATACGCCAACGTCGGGAAATTGCTCACTCTAGAGCAAATCAAGAGAGCGTTAGCAAAGCATTGCCGCGAAGTGGACTTTCTTGTGGGCGATACCGGCTGGAAGGCGTTCTGGAATCTGGACCAGGAGCCGGTTGCTGCCCTAGACAAGGAAGATATTCCGAGTAAATCTCTTAGACTACTGACTGATTTCAAGTAGTCTATTGTATTTAGCAACTCGCTCCCCTCTAGCCGGAGCACCCACTTTAATGCCGTCTGCTCCCACGCCCACGGCGAAGTCAGCAATAAAATCGTCGTTGGTTTCCTCCGAGCGATGCGAGACCACAACCCTCCACCCATAATCACGCGCCTTGCGAACAGCCGCAAGGGTTTCTGTGATAGTCCCGACTTGATTGGGCTTAATAATCACCCCGTTGATACTCTTGCGTTCCCAAGCCTCCTCCATTCGGCCCACATTAGTCACGGTGAGGTCGTCACCGGTGATGGTCACCGTCTTGCCATAACCGCTGTTCATCTCAGCGAAGCCCCCAAAATCATCTTCGCCGAGCGGATCTTCTATATATCCCAGCGAGAATTGGTCAACCATCGTCCGGTATAAATCCAGTAATTCATTCTTTCCCATCCCGATATTGCTGGCAGCAGCATCTATTCCCAGCTCTACTTCATACCCCTCCGCTGCGGCCTTAATCAAACTTAGGGGGCTAAGATTATTATCAAAAATCGGGGCGTACCCACCCTCATCCCCCACCAACGAGGCAGCGCGCCCGAATCTCTCGTTGCAGAGGGCACCCAGCCTTTGGTAAATGTCATGGATAATATCAATGGCTATTTGGGGATTCGTTGTCTTTGGAATCACCAGATACTCCTGAATATCCAAAGCGTTCCCGGCGTGCAGCCCCCCGTTGATAACATTAGCAAAAATCCTGGGTCCACCCACGGGGCTGGCGGGGCTGGCTACCTCCCGGACATATTGCCAGAGAGCAATTCCCTTCTGCAGGGCAGCTGCCCGCAGAGCCGCTATAGAAACGGCTAAGAGAGTATTACCACCGAGCTTGGATTTATTCGGCGTGCCATCGAGCCCAATTAACTTTCTATCCAGTCCAGTCTGGTCAAACGGATCCCATCCCCTAAGAGCAGGATGAATTACTTTTTTAATATTCCGGATAGCGTCCTCTATATCAACTGAGGCAGCCTCATGCGAGCCACGGCTTTCGCCCTTAGGCACCGATGCCCTAACTCGGATGTCATTATCCAAAGCCAGCTCAACCTGGAGGGTCCAGTCATTCCGCGAGTTCAAAATCTTTGACCCATTGACCTCCTTGATCCTAGCCACGTTAGCTGACCTGATTCTGCGTCCGCTTTTTTAGAAAACTATTAATATTAGCTACCGTCGTATCCAAGATACGTTCCAGCGCCTCCCGGGTATTAAAAGCGGTATGGGGAGTGATGATCACATTTGGCATATCTACCAAGATATGCTCGGCGATAACACTGCGTAGGTCGTGTTCAGTTGCTTTTTTGTCCAACAGAAAGCCAACCTCGTCTTTAATCGCCGCCTCTTCCTCCAAGACATCCAAGCCCGCCCCGGCCAGACGGCCATCTTTCAGTGCTATTACCAACGCTTGAGTATCTATCACCGCTCCCCGGCTAGTATTGATTAGATAGGCCCCCTTTTTCATCAGGGATATTCTTTCTTTGTTAATTAGATAGTGGGTCTCCCTCATGTAGGGCACGTGCAGGGAGACAATATCACTTTTCTGCAAAAGATTTTCGAGACTGACGTACTTTATCCCAAGCTTCCGTGCCAACCCCCGGTCGGGATGGGTATCGTATGCTAGAACTTCCATCCCGAAACCAGCCGCAATGCGGGCAGCATGTCTCCCGATCCGGCCCGTGCCGACCACACCCATTGTTTTGCCCATCAGATCAAACCCTTGCAGGGCATCATAACTAAAGTCGCCTTTTTCTCTAACCTGGTCATAGGCAATGTGAATTTTCCGGGAAAGGGAAAGAATCAGAGCAAAGGCGTACTCAGCCACCGTGTTTTCACCATAAGAAGGAACGTTGGATACTACTATCCCCCTCTCTCCGCAAGTTTTTAGATCTATGTGGTCAAATCCAGTCGAGCGAGTAGTAATAAACCTAAGCCCGGGGAAGTAATTGATAACTCTCTTGGATATACGTGAGTCAATAAATACTGACAGAATTTCAACATCCGTTACTCCGGGACGCTTTGTCTCGCCGAGACACTCTTCGGAAAAGTAAAGCTTGTGCCCTTTAAGAACATTGGCTAAATATTCCTGCTCCCAGGGCTTGATACCGTAGAAAGCGATCTTAGCCATGCCTCTTCTTGCGCTCGCGCTTGGCGACAGCGATGGTCGTTTCCACAACAGAATCCGGATTCAACGACATGCTCTCAATGCCTTTGTCCACCAAAAAATCAGCGAAGTCTGGGTAGTCCGAGGGCGCCTGTCCACAGATACCTATATACTTGTGCCTCTTCCTGCACTTGCTGATTACATCGGCGATAGCTGACAAAACTGCCGGATTTCTCTCGTCCCCCACCCCACCGACCACTTCCGAGTCCCTATCCAGTCCAAGAATTAGTTGGGCCAAGTCGTTGGACCCAATAGACATGCCATCAAAGATATTTAAGAAGCGGTCGGCCTCCAATATGTTTGAGGGGATCTCGCACATCACGTAGACCGGCATGGAGTTCCGGCCTTTGCTTAGGTAGCGCGGGTTCAACCCGGCGGTCTTCATTAATCTTAAAGTTTTTAATCCCTCCTCGGGCGTACGACAGAAGGGGATCATGGGGACAACATTGGCCAACCCCATTTCTTCTCGGACCTTCTTCAACGCTAGGCACTCCAGTCTGAAAGCTTCCTTGAAACCGGCATGGTAATAACGGGATGCACCCCTCCAGCCAATCATCGGGTTACGCTCCTCGGGTTCGTAAAGATGCCCGCCCAAAAGCTCCCGATACTCGTTGGTCCTAAAGTCCGAGAATCTCACTATAACTGGCCTGGGGTAAAAGGCGGCGCCGATTTTGGCAACCCCGTACGCCAGGTGGTCCACATAAAACTCCCGTTTATTTTTCCAGCCACTGGTCTGATTATCAATTTTCTTTTTGAGGGCAATCGGCAATCGCTGATAATTGACGAGCGCCATGGGGTGGATGCCTATTTCCGAGGTGATGATAAATTCTTCCCGCGCCAGCCCAACCCCTTGATTAGGCAAGAAAGATTTTTCAAGGCGGTCTCGGGAGTCCCGATATTCATCATTATTTTAGTTCTCGGTCTTGGGATCCGGCGCAGATTTCTTTCTCTGACCCTGAACTTAAGTATTCCCGCCAAAACCAGGCCATCGCTGCCCACAGTATCTACTGTGATGGCTGATCCAGTCTTAACTTTGCTAGTAGCGTTACCGGTCCCCACCACCGCGGGGATGCCCAGCTCCCGGCTGACAATAGCAGCGTGTGAAGTACGACCCCCCTCATCCGTAACGATAGCCGAAGCAATTTTCATAACGGGTTCCCAGTCGGGGTCAGTCATATCTGTCACGAGTACCTCCCCAGCCCGGAACTTCCGGATGTTTTTAATATCAAGGATAACCCTGGCTCGCCCGGCGGCGATCTTATTGCCGACCGAGACACCACGCGCCAAAACCTTTCCTTCCCCAGTTCGGATATACTCCTTCACCTTTGAAAAATCGCGACTGGCGTGCACAGTTTCCGGTCTCGCCTGAACGATAAAGAGCCTGCCGCTCCTTCCGTCCTTCGCCCACTCAATATCCATCGGCGTCCACCTTTTATAGTGTTTGGTGTAGTGCCGCTCGATGGCTACACCCCAGCGAGCTAAAGTCAGGATCTCTTTATCATCCAGGACAAACCGTGCCCGATCGCGGACCGAGGTGGACACCACCCGGACGGGGCGGATGCCGCTCTTGCCGGCAGCGTAGATCATTTTGCGGTCTTTTGATCCCAGTGTCTTAGAAATAATCGGGCGAGGAGCTTTCCCAAGCATACTCTTAGCGATTAGGTACTCGTCCGGGTTCACTTGCCCCTGAACCACCATCTCACCCAGTCCCCAAGAGGCATTGACCAAAACAATATCTCTAAACCCTGATTCCGTATCTAGCGTAAACATTACCCCGGAAGCCCCGAGGTCCGATCTAACCATAAGCTGGACAGCTACCGAGAGGGCTATCTTCATATGATCAAAACCCTTGTCTATTCTGTACGAGATAGCCCTATTGGTGAAAAGAGAAGCCATGGCCGCCCTCGCAGCCAAGACCACGTCCCTCTTTCCCCTTATGCCCAGATAGGTTTCATGTTCCCCGGCGAAACTCGCTCCGGGTAAATCCTCAGCAGTGGCGCTTGAGCGAACAGCGACATCAATGTTCTTCCCATACTGTTTCTCCAGGACCAGATAGGCCCTTTCCACCTGCTCTTCCAGCCTTTTAGGAAAGGCGGTGGACATAATGGCGTGACGGATCTTCCGACCCCGCTCCTCCAAGCCGTTAAGATCTCCGGCACGAAGACCGCGCAAGGTGTCCCGGATATACCGATGGAGACCGGATTCTTTCATAAAATATCGATAGGCCTCAGCTGTTATAAAAAAGCCTGGCGGTACCGATATCCCCTCCGAATGAAGGCGGCGTGATAGCTCACCCAAGCTGGCATTTTTTCCCCCGACTAGTGGCACGTCTTTCAATCCCACCCGATCTGATCCCACAATTAATTTTTTCATTAGATTAACCCTTAATCCCAATAACCAGGTCCGAGACGTTCGAACCGGTATCCCCTGTCATTATATAATCACCCGACTTTTCAAAAAATTTAGCCGATTGATTCTGATCGAGATACCAACCGGCGTCCAGTTTTAATCTTGCAGCGCGGCGAATCGTTTCTGCGTCCGCGATAGCACCGGCGTGCTCGCCATTATCACGCCCGTCCGACGCTAACGCGACCAGCCCCTCGTTGTTTTTCATCGCAGTCAATCCTGCCAAGACCAATTCGCGATTTCGCCCCCCCCTCCCCCCAACCATCACGGTCACGGTCGTTTCGCCGCCATAGAGCAAAACTGTCCCGGCGCGCTGGCGATGCAGATCGTCAACTATACCCAAAGCTACACTCCGCGCCTCCCCAGCCATACCGGCTGTCACGATCTTAGTCCGGTAGTCCAGATCCCTCGCTTTCTCGGCCATAGCCCTCAGGGCGCGCTCGTTGGACACCAGTATAAAGTTCTTCGCATTTTTAAAATATTTGTTTTCTTTGGGAGTCTCAATAAAATTAACTGCCCCGATTTTCCCGACCCGGTACCTGCGAAGAACTTTCTCCGCATCCGCGATAGACGTATTGTCCCTAATCGCCGGACCCGAAGCAACGAATTCTAGTCTGTCTCCCGGCACGTCAGAGAAGAGAAGACTCACCACTCGCGCGGGGTGGGCATATTTTGCTAAATAACCGCCCCTTACCAAAGAGAGGTGTTTGCGCACAGTGTTGACCTCCTCAATAGTGGCCCCTTGTCTGGAGAGAGCCTTTTGGATTTTTATTTCACTTTCATAACTCCCGCCCTTCGCCGGCAGGCAGAGCAGGGCCGAACCGCCACCCGATATAACGAGAATAGCTATGTCTTCCGCGCCCAATTTTTCAAGCTCTTTCACCATCCGTTTAGATCCCTGCACATTCGCAGCCGATGGGAGCGGATGTGTCCCCTCGGCGCATTTTATTCTTCGCAAACGATGGCGGGCGGGAACCCTCACGTCCATTACAAACCCTCCGGTTAGTTTCTCCCCCAAAATCTCTTCCAACACCTCCGCCGCTTCCAATGCGCACTTACCTGCTCCAAAAACATAAACGCCGCCGGCACGTTTTAGTGACAGCGTGTGCTTGCCCACTCTCAACTGATCACCCTCAAGAGTAATTTCACTCTGCACAACGTTCTTTGTATCAATAGCTTCCAAACCGGCCTCGGCTATCTCCAGCAGAGCTTGTCTTTGCTTTGTCACCGCTAACTTCCGAAAGTTCCGAATTTTGCCAGGCATTTTATTTTACTTTATCACCCGCACCTCTCTCTCAAAAACGACGCCGAACCGATCGTGTATTTTATCCAAATATTTTTCCTCAAAGCGCGCAAGATCGGCGTAAGATTTAGCGCTCTCGTTTACAAAGAGGAGGGCTTGTGTCTTCCAGGTAGCCATGCCGGTCTCCGGATCGTGCCAATCTCTAAGTCCTGCCGCCTCGGCTAGACGCCCGGCAGCTATCTTTATTCTCCCATCCGGCAACTCCCAGTACCACTGAGTGGGATGGTCCTTAATGGCAGGGTCCTTATCCAAAATCTCCGCCAGTTTCTCTTTAGTAATAATTGGGTTTTTAAAGAAGGAGCCGCAGTTGGCAACCTTGCTGGGATCAGGCAGGTAGCTACCCCGCCACTCCTTTAGCGCCTCGCGCACCGAGCGGGGCGAGTAATCACTAATACCACGTTCGTCAAAGAACTTCTGCAGGGTAGTATAGAGAGGCGTTTTTATATTCCCCCGCCCCAGTTCCAGGGTAATAGAAATTATAATGTAGCGGTTTTCTTGGTGATGCGGATGCCCGGGACTGAAAATACTCGTGCGGTAGAGAAACCCACACTCCGCCGCACTCATAACGACGAACTGCCTCTTTCGCATATCATATGCCTCCAGCTCAACCAACGTATCTGCTAGCTCCTGCCCATAGCACCCGATATTCTGCACAGGCGCGGCACCGGCCGTACCTGGCACCATGGTCATGGCCTCAATCCCGGTCAGACCGAGCCCGACACTCCTAGCCACCACGTCGTCCCAGATCTCGCCCGCCCCGGCAGTTAGGTGAAAAGTCCCCCCCTCCCCTGAAACACTTAGACCCTTGATCTCATTTATTAGGACTAAGCCTGGATACCCCGCGTCAGTGAAAATGGTATTGGAGCCGCTACCTAGTGTAAGAACGGGCAAGCTCTCATCGGCCGCAACATCCAAGGCCTCAGTTAAATCTCTCTTGCTCCGGACGTGAGCCAAACAGCGCGCTCGCCCGCCGAGGCGCATGGTAGTAAAGCCGGCCAGGGGAACGTCTCTCTCAATTTTTACTCCGCTCATCGCTTATATAAGAATATCACAGCCCCCGACGAAACGAGGGCTGTTGGGAGCTGTGATATGGAGCAGCATGGTGGTCTCCTAAGCCTCTGTGTTGAGTGAGTACCCCGTGTGCCGCTCCAGTCCTATTCTAGCGCGCAGGGTCAGGCCCTTTCAACTATCACAAGCCCCCGAGCTAGGCCGAGCCCCAATAGACTGCCTCTTTTTTAGAAAATTCCCTGAAGTTAACCTGGCTGATGAATTCATCCCCCCGCGACTCAATCCAGTTAAGACCCGGCAAAGATGACTTAATAGCTGCTAGAATTTCTTTGGCTTGATAGCTAGATGGTGCAGAGACTAAAATCCTGAAATTAGCTGGGGTTCTCCTGCCCCGCCTGCGACCGAAGATTATCTGGACAGCGACGCCCTCACCAATTTCGTTTACCCGGGAAAAGTCTATCTTCCCCAGATCCAAACCGGGCCACTCCCCCTCCTTCAAATATGCCCCCAGGTGTTCCCCACCATGATGGAACAAGCCGTAGTCTTCTACCTCTGCTATTCCATTGTAGGCAACCAGGCTCGCTGCTCGCTTGCGCGGGACCACCAAATAATAGTGGACATCTTTGCCTAAATGATGAATGGCTATCTCAAAAGTAAAGGGCGGCTTAATGGACTTAATGAAACTCTCCGGCTTATCTCCCACCACCGCAGAATCCACATGCAGAATGGATAAGTGTTTTGTGTTCAGGTAATAATAATGCTTTGCCGCGAGGATAAGCTCAACCAGCCCGAAGAGAGCTAACACCAAAAGCGCTATAGAGGAGACGACATCTATGGGACTCAGAAACTGGAACATCCAGGGTTAATTATAACCCACCGGAGCGCTTACAAAAGGGGGCTCTTGGTCGTTCAGACTATATTCTCTATAATTCGCTCAGTATGCCAAAGCCGAAATATAAGAGAGGGGTTACTGCCTCCGCCTTCGATCTGATGCACGCTGGTCATGTACTGATGCTAAAAGAGGCAAAGGATGTATGTGAACACCTTACTGTTTGTCTTCAAAGGTGTATAGCCGATGAGGATATGGGCTACCGACTCAAAGAAAAGGGACAAGCAAAGAATAACCCGATCATGAGTCTGGCAGAGCGTCGTATTCTGCTTGAGGGCTCAAAATATGTGGATGAGATTATTGAATACAACACCGAGGAGGATTGGTACAACATCCTGAAAAATGGGAACTTTGATGTGAGAATTATCGGGAGTGATTGGAGGGGAAAGAAATATACCGGCTGTGACCTGCCAATTCCTATTTATTTCAACTCGCGCGAGCACGAATATTCCACGTCAGCCTTAAGAGAAAAGGTATACCAGGCCCAGCTAGCCAAGCTCGAGCGGGAGAAAAAACACTAAGGATTGGCTGGAGAATGCGCCGGCTACCTCTCCAGGACTTTAACTATCTTATTTTGGGACTTCGAACCCGTCGAAATCCTGATAAAATTTTTCGACACACCGAAATAGTCGGCCAGTAGTTCAATCGACTCTGTATTTGCCTTATTCTCCCTGGCTGGGGACTTAACCGCCACCATAAGAATTCCGTTCTCTTTGCGAGTAATGCTGGGGACCCTGGAGTTCGTTTTCACAACTACCCTTACTTCCATTTTCCGAAAGGGAAGTATCCTAGTGACCGATAGTAAACTCCGCCCGGGATTGATAAGGATTCCATAAGCGTTAGACGATCCACAAGAAACGCGTCGGTCCCTCCTCCGCCCGGAGAGCATCTCAAATCAACCCTTGGTCTTCGAAACCGCGCCAAGGTAACATGTGGCACCCTCTCTTTAGTGTCACTACCGAATTTACCGAGGGTTGCCCTTAAATCGTCGGTCAGGTCAATAAACTCTCTACTATCTTCAAACACCCCCCACAACATGGTGTATTTCCTCCCGGGCGGAGCCGGGGTAATTTCCTTAAGCTGTAGTTCAAATGGGTGCTGGCGCGGAACCACTGTCCTCAAAAGATCTTCTATCTCAACCACAGCCTTCTCGTCAATGAGGCCGATGAAGTGGGCTGTAATGTGATAGTTCTCCACGGGCACAAGCCGCTCCGTCCGGAGAGCCGGCGACTTTTTCACGTAGTCAGCCAGATAGGTGGCAACATCGTCGCTGATATCAATAGCTATAAAAAGTTTCCTCAAGTTAATCAAAATAACTCCTTTAATATATCCAGGTTCCGTTTATCAGGACCGCTGTCCTCAAATCCTGGCACTTCGAGAATCCACCCCTTGTCCCAAAGTATTTTCTCGCGAGCCAGATTCCTAAATCCCCGTAAACCAATCTGCCCCTGTCCAATGTTCTCGTGCCTGTCTAGATACGAACCGAACAGTGACTTAGAGTCATTAGCGTGAATTACCTCCAGTTTCTCCAGGCCAATGTCGGACTGCCACTTGCTAAAAAACTCCCGAATATTGCTGGGTCTCTCATACCTTATCTCACCTGCCGCATAGGCGTGGGCTGTGTCCAGACAGATACCCACCCTCCCGGACTTTGCACTCCTTGACAGCTCGGCCATCTCCGACAGCGTGGATCCGATCTTACCTCCGCCTCCGGAGGAGTTTTCCATTATCAGCATAGCCCGTCCGGGCACTTCCCTTAGCGCAGTGTTCATTCCGCTTATAATCCGACGCAGCGCCGCCTTTCTATCCTCTCCTTTGAAAGACCCAAGATGAAATATTAAGCCTCTCGCGCTAATAAGACTGGCTATTTTGAGGTGAGCGATGAGATTCCCTAAGGACTTTTTGTACAGAGCCTTATTCTCGGTAGCTAAATTAATCAGATAGGGGGCGTGCAGGTAGACTAAGCTAACACGACTTTTTCTAACAGCATCACGGTATCTCTTAATGTCGGTGGGGGCGGGCAACACAACCCGCCACTGCCGTGGCGAAGCTCCGAATATCTGAATTACCTCAGCGCCCAGTCTCTCTGCATTCTCAATTCCCTCATACAAACCGCCGGCGACCGAAACATGTGCGCCTAAAAGAGGTTTTTTAATTTTCACCTCTGCCCTTCTCTTTTCTCTGGAAACGAGCAACAATCTTTTTCTTGGGCTCGCTAAAGTAGAAGATATAGATGATGTCTATCAATCCTGCCATATGTACGAGTACCAGGGTGATGAACCAACCGAGGTGTTTGTTCCGTGCAGCCCGCCAGAGAGCCACGCTCTTCCAGGGAAGTTCCCAGAGCTGGACCAACACCAGCGTCCAGAACGCCCTGGCCTCACCTCCTAAACCCGCTTCTAGTTCTTGCCACATACACTCATTTTACCGCAAGACGATTTTTATGCACAAAAGATTCGTGTCTCACAACTGCTGGGATACAATAATCTATGTTTTCATAAAGTTCTGAGAATGCGTTTTCTGCACGAAGAGGATGAGGTGAGGGAGCTGACGTATGAGGATGCTTTCCTGCTACCCCAGTACTCCGAGATCGGATCGCGGATGGACGTAGATGTTACCCCCCCAGACGGTGTAGGCACAACTATCCCTATAGTTATCTCCAACATGACCTCGGCCGCCGGCAAAAGAATGGCCGAAACGGTCACCCGCCGGGGTGGTTTAGTGGTGCTGCCTCAGGATATGCCCCTGGATAGGGTGGAGACTATCGTACAGTACTTAAAAACACGACACCCTATCTTTGAGACGCCAGTAATGCTGGAAGATGCAGAGTGCATTCAAACCGGGCTTAACTTAATTCATAAACGAGCCCACGGCGCTGTAATTGTTATAGACAAAGAGAGCAAGCCGGTGGGGGTTTTTACTGAAAGAGACGCGGAGGGTAAAGACCGATTTGCCGCTCTCGGGGGGGTAATGTCTAAAAATATTGTCTCGGCTAATGAGTCCATTACTCCAAGAGATGCTTTTGATAAAATGGGTACTCACCATATCCCCATCCTACCTATTATCAAACAGTCTGGCGAACTGCTAGGCGTTATAACTCCCAAAGGGGCTGTCCGCTCAACAATCTACAAACCGGCTCTAAATAACCAGGGACAATTCCTAACTGCCGTTGCTATGGGTATCAGCAACGGAGTTTCCGAGCGCGCTGAAGCCTTGCTAAAAATGGGCGTTGATATATTTGTCGTGGATACAGCCCACGGTCACTCTAAACGGATGATAGATGCTATCAAACGGGTACGCAGCGTGGTAGGTAAGGACAAAGTTATCTACGCCGGCACAGTCGTTACCGCTCGGGGCGTAGAAGATCTTATCCAGGCTGGGGCAAACATCGTGAAGGTGGGCATTGGCGCCGGTGGTAGCTGTATCACTAGAATGCGTACTGCCCACGGCAGACCACAACTTTCGGCAGTCATAGAGTGCGCGAAAACTGCCCGAACAGCCGGGGCCTACATCTGGTCAGACGCGGGCATCAGAGAACCGCGCGACTTAGCTCTCGTCTTAGCAGCGGGTGCCAGCAGTGCTATGTGGGGAACACCCTGGGTAGGCACCTACGAGAGCCCGGGTGACATCTACCAGGATGAAGATGGACGACTTTATAAAATCAACTTTGGCATGGCCTCACGCAGAGCTGTCCGCGAGAGAGCTAACGGCCAAGATGTGTTCTCCCAGGCTCTTAAAAGTTATTTTGAGGAGGGAATTAGCGAAGGGAAGATTTATATCAAACCCGGGCTAGAAAGTGCTGAGGATATGATAGACCTGATGATATCTGGGCTGAGAAGCGCTCTAAGCTACACCGGCGCGAGAAACCTGGAGGAGTTTCACGAAAAGGCAATCTTCGGTACCCAAACGCCCGGCGGGTTTAACGAAGGTAAGGCTCTCCTGCAATACTAAAGTGCCCCCTCGTCCCTAAGACGAGCTATTTTCGCTGCAAACTCGTTATATCCAAAAATGACGAAAGGGGGCTTGACGTGACATCAGTCCCCCCTCACGTCACTGCCCCCTCTTGTTGATCTGGTCAGGGGCGGGCGAAGGTTGCTTGCTTGCGCATAAGCCTGCCAGCCCGCACCTGGATGGAGCTCATCCGAGCCGGAGGGAAGCTCCCGCACGTCTTTGCGGGATTAACGACAGCCGTGTCTTCCCCTCCAGGGACTAGATGAATTGTCGCCGATCCGCGTCCACCGGACTCATCCTCTTCCCATACCCAGCAACACCTGCCGAAGGGTTGGACAGAGAAGACAATCCAACCGCCAGGAACTGGGTCGGCGACACGACGATACTCCGACCGCCTCCTGGCGACCGATGCTGCGGCCGCCAGCGCACCCCTCCTCAGCATGAGGCTGTGCACTACCTCGAGATACGGCCAGAAGTCCGGATCAGGTACGTAGCTTCTACAACCCTCCATAACCCGGCGGGGACCCCACCGCGGCCAACGGCCCCGGGGGTTCGGGAAGAAGGGTATCACCACCTCTCCCCTGTAGTTGCCGGAAGCCCTGGAGCCATCGGGTGCTACCTGAAACGTCCATGGCCCGCTGACTACGTCCTCCCAGTCATCGCTTGAAACCGACAAGGTACCTCCAAACTAGACGTGGAGGCATAGTATTACAAAGGGGATGCTGGTTCAAGCCCGTGCTGCGCTAGAAGCTTTGTTGATCCTCAATGACAGGCGGGACGTCCTTTTTATTAAAGCGCCCCGTCTCCTTGGCTTGGAGCAGCGCATCTGCCGCTCTCCTCAACGCCTGGTCAAACTCGGCCTTAGTTAAAAACCCGCTGCGGTCTACTGTAATCAATTTCTTTCCGTCTGGACCCAAACCAAACTTAATCCAATTATCTGGATTCTGTATCGAATACACCGGAAAATTTCCGTCCTCATCAGGCACACCAATATCAACCAACCAGGGAGCATGCTCTGGTTCTTCCCTCCCCTCGAAATCCATTTGTCCCGATATCTCCGGTGGCATTTTCTGATTAAACCCCTCCATGGCTGCCCCCCCGGGCCAGTTCCAAAGCCCGATCGTGCTCCCTAATAATCTTATCCTTAATTTCATAAGGCTTGGGGGCGCTCTTAATTAAAAATTTCTCCATCTCGCCGGCGGTCTGGACGTGGATGTCGCCAAAACCGAGTATCGTAGCCACGAAACCGTTTACCTTAATGGTTATATCCTGAACGCGATCCAAGCGGAACTCGGACACAGTACGGTTAAATAGGTTGATCTGCTCTATATCAATAATACGCTGGTTAGTCACTACCCAAACGTCCAGGTAATAGTTAGTCCAGACAATAAAAAAGGCGGACCACAGAATCAACAGCCACCCGGCGCACAGAAAAAGAACCGCCCAAAAGGATTGAGGGGATAGATTAGCCCAGCTGCTGGCTCCCAGGGCTACAAAGGGGAGCAAACCCAACAGAATAATCAAGGAAGACTCTGAAACAATTACAAACCAGTGGCGGCGAACCTCAAACAAAATCTTTTCCCCGTTTTTAAATACCATTTTGATAAGAAAGCAGAGCCATAATCATCACCAAAGCCAATATCCCGGCTACGATAAGATACCCGCGGAACATAAATCTGCTCTTTTGGGCGTCCGTGGCATATTCGTGCCAGTGGTAAGAAAGAGCCGCCGCTACTACCGCCGTAAAAACAATTACAACGCAAAACACCAACCACAGAACCCCCGGAGCAAACTCTTTCAGGAGATCAACTAGGTCTTCCATCAAGTAAATTCTAACACATTGACAGAGTATGCAGTGCATTTATCATCTAAGAGCAGCCGGATCAATCCGGATCGTACCGCGACAGGGAGGGATCCCGTGCGTCGCACCAACACGAGGAGCGCCGTCTCGTAGCAACCGCCATTCCGCGAGCGAGACGAGGTGGGGGGGCTAAGCGGATGCCCCCCCACCCCTCAAATTCATAAATACTCTACGAGTGCCTGATAACAATAACGTCCCCATCCTCCACTACATAGTTCTTGCCTTCAGTCCGAATCAGTCCCCTCGTCCTTGCCTCATTCCACCCGCCGGCTTTTAGGAGAGTGTCCCAGGCAATTACTTCTGCCCGGATAAATTTCTCCTGGAAATCGGTATGAATAGCTCCCCCGGCTTGGGGAGCACTGCTCCCTCGCCTGACTGTCCAGGCACGTGTTTCCTTAGGCCCAGTGGTAAAAAAACTGATAAGGTCCAGGGTTTGATAGGACTGGCGAATAAGCTCACTTAGATCCGCGCCCTGGCTAAGGTCGGCAACGACATAGTGAAACCCTAGTCCGTCCAGTGCCCCACGCAGATTCTCGTCTATCTCCTGCTCGCCGCCGTTCAGAAGCAAAATCTGGGGCTTGGCGGTCAAGAGGCCCAACTCAGCAACGACCTGTTCGGCCAGCACCTCTTCCCCGGCCGCGATAACCAAACCCCCGCCATCCAGCACCTGCTTTACTCTCTTAAGTATTCCCAGGTTCCGTTGCATCTGCTTATCCCCCGTCCGCGCCTCTTTTTCAGCACTCGCCAACCGTCTGTCCAGGGTCTCCATATCTTTGAGCATCAACTCGGTATTAATAATGTCTAGATCTCGCGCCCCGTTCACCGACCCGTCCACATGTACAACCTCATCTGACTTAAATATCCGGACAACCTGTACAATAATTTTTACCTCTCTGATGTGCGAGAGAAATTTATTCCCCAGGCCCTCCCCTTGGTTAGCCCCCCTTACCAATCCAGCGATATCATAGAACTCAACTACGGTGGGGATTTTTTGTTCAGAACCCGACAGAGCCGCAAGCTTGTCTAGGCGCTCATCCGGTACCGAAACTATACCCACATTGGGATCTATAGTCGCAAATGGATAGTTGGCGACATTAACGTCTACTTTGGTCAGCGCCTTGAAAAGGGTGGATTTTCCTACATTAGGCAGGCCAACTATGCCCACGGATATTTTGCTCATGTTTCTATCCTACAAGCATCGTACCCGCCTTCGCGGATTAGTCCAGGATAACCTCTTTAAATTCCCTTAAGATCTCGTCGGGCAGTGACTCCCCGGCCTTAGTCTTGCCAGGATAGCGCCAGGCGGATACCACCCGCCGCTGCTTTCCCCTATCGGCGACCATCACCCAAATCTCGTGTTCACGTTTGCCCGAACCAGTCCTCTGCATCACAGCAATAGTGCTCTCCGCTATCCCCTCCTCAATCCTGTCGTATGATTTGATAACTCGCCTGACTCTTGATTCAGGAAGGTGGTAATACCGCATCTTATCCCGCGCATGCTTCGTCCAAAAAAGCTCTCTCATATATAATTGGATTATAAGATGGGTTTGCTTAACAAAGTAGTTTTGGGATTTATCTTACTGGTCTCTCTATTCCTGATGGTTGGTTCCTCCAGACAGGAGTCGGCCACGATGGACGAACTAGCCCATATTCCTGCTGGCTACAGTTACGTCAAATACTTTGACTACCGGCTCAACCCAGAACACCCACCCCTGGTCAAAATGCTGGCCGGATTACCCCTCCTCGCCCTTGATCCGAAGCTTCCCACCGACAGTCCAGCCTGGCGAGAGATGATAAACGGCCAGTGGGATGTCGGTAATCTCTTCTTATATGAATCGAGCAATAATGCCGACCAGATAGTCCAGCTAGCCCGGGTTGGCCCGATGGTATTAATGCTTCTTCTAATTCTGGTGGTTTACTTTTGGTCCAGAGAGATCATGGGTGATTGGTGGGCACTCCTACCGACACTAGCTACGGCTATCTCCCCCAACCTGCTGGCTCACGGTCACTATGTTACGACAGATGTCGGAGCGGCGCTGGGTATTGTTCTATCTCTATTCTTCTTTACAAGATATCTCGCCACCCCGACCAAAAAAAATCTCATTTGGGCTGGTATCTATTTCGGCATCGCCCAGCTAATGAAGTTCTCCGCCGCTTTACTCGTCATCCACTTCGTTGTGGTCAGCATTATTGTTGCTATCAGCAGAACTTCCCGATCCAGCGGGCACCTCTGGAGACAAACACTCCGGTCAACGCTACGCTATACCGGGCGAGCGCTGATCATCTTCGCGATAGGCGCTTTAGTTATCTATCCCCCCTACTGGTTAGCCACCCTAAATTACCCGCCCGCGAAACAGCTTGCAGACACAACCTCCATTCTGCAGAACTTTCCGGCTTCTCCGACGCCGAGCGACCAAATCTGTCACCCCCTCAGGTGTTTGGCAGACATAACGACCTGGGGCGCCGACAAACCGCTCATTAGACCCTATTCCCAATATCTACTCGGCTTGCTGATGGTGATACAGCGGTCGGCTGGGGGCAACACTGCCTACTTTTTGGGCGAAGTTAGTAATACTGGTGATCCGGCCTACTTCCCCCTGGTCTATCTCCTGAAAGAGAGTTTGTCTATGCTTATTCTCATTATTTTGGCGATACTCTTCGGCCTCTATAACACAGTGCGGGCACTTCTCCTAAAAGGGCGCCGGTTTAAGGAATATCTGATCACTAACTTATACGAATTCTCGGCGCTGATTTTTATAATCCTCTACGCTCTCTACAGCATCACCAGCCCTCTTAACATCGGTTTTCGGCATCTAATACCCATCGTTCCCTTGATATATATCCTCACCATCGGGACCCTCAAAAAATATATCTGTGCTGATTACTACAGAAAACAGCTCAGGGGGGCCTTTCTGGTTTTTATGTTCCTCTGGCTGGTCATCAGCTCTCTGCTGGCTTATCCCCACTACTTATCCTACTTCAATGAACTAGTAGGCACCGACAACGGCTGGAGATACGTCGTGGATTCAAACTATGACTGGGGGCAAGATCTCAAGCGGCTGGCCGCCTTTGTTGAAGAACACCAAATAGACAAAATTGCCGTCGATTACTTCGGGGCAGGATCTCCTCAATATTACCTAGGAGCGAAAGCGGACAAATGGAGCTCCAGTATGGGCGATCCGCGCCAGGAGAATATTAGTTGGGTGGCTATATCGGTGAATCAAATCCAAAACTCCACCGGCAGGACAGCTCCCGGGTTCAGTCGCCAAGCAGAGGACGAATACCCCTGGCTGAAGTATCCCACCTCCCCGGACTTTGTGGTCGGGAAATCTATCTTTGTCTTCCACCTAGAGAGACCTGCTTAGCCGCTGTAATAGGCGCGATTTGGCACCCGAAGGTCTAAGTACTTAATAGTATCCCAATCCCCGCTTTGGCGGAGGGACTGTACCACCCCCAGGGCAAAACCAGGATCCACCGAGAGACTAAAATAAATATCCGGTCCCTCTTTAATCTCGGCGACGGCCTCCTTAAATTTGAGCTCATCTACTGTAAATCTTTCCACGTCCGCATCAATCGTATCCAAGAAGGTAAAGGCAGTCACTAAATATGGAAAGAGTTCTTCGCCTAAAACTTTGTCTCCCGGAGACAGAGTACGAGTGGAAATATCCCTGACCAGATGAAGATTAGAGACCCCCTCTAAATTCGGTGCCTCGCTGAAGGCGATACCAGCACTATCTACCCACAGGCAGGTATCCTGGCCCTCCACGCACCAAATAGCATACCGATCTCTGGCCTCCAATCGGAGGACAATTTTCCGTTGCCAATACTGCCGCTCGATAGAAAAACCGGACACCCGAGGAGCGTTAACCAAATCAGCGGGCGGCCTCCAGAAAAATATGTTTCCGCCAGTGGGCAGATCGGGCCGCTCGCCTGCTAGGAGTTCACCTCCGATCAGTTCAACTTCCCGGACGGTGAACAAATCCGAAAAGACCACTAAGTAGAACCCGCCCGCTGATAGAAGGCCGATAGCGACAAGCAGGAGAGCTCTTCTAGGACCGCCTCTCCGGGCGGATTTCCTTCTTACCGACATAGGACTGAAGGACCCTCGGCACCTTTATCTTACCGGCCTCGGTTTGATTGTTTTCCAGGATATAGACCAATATTCTCATGGCCGCACCCGTCGCGTTCAACATGTGGACAAACCTTCCGTCCGGGAGCTTAATGTTGAGCCCCCTGGATTGAAAGTCAGTTGTATTAGAGCAGGAGTGAGACTCTCTATATTTCCCCTCGCTTGGCAACCATGCCTCCACATCATACTGATTAGTGGCAGTAAAACCCATGTCTCCCGTGCATATATGAACGACCCTATAGGGAATCTCTAACCCCTGCATAATTTCTTCCTGGAGGCCCAGTAAAAAATCGTTCTCCTTTACCGAATCCTCGGGCCTAGTAAATGAGAACATTTCCACCTTGTCGAATTGATGAAGTCTGAAAAGCCCTTTCATATCCTTACCATAAGCCCCCGCCTCTCTCCGAAAGGCTGTTGAAAAACCAACATAGCGCTTGGGCAGATCGCCTGTTTGTATCACCTCGTTGGAGTGTAAAGGACCGATGGAATCCTCGGCTGTACCAACTAAGTAAAGGTCGTCCTCCGCTATATAATAAGCGTCCTTATCTTCTATGAACTTGGTCTTGCCCATGCCCCGCATAGTCGCGGATTTCACCAGGACAGGAGGAATAACTGGGATAAACCCATGGGGCAGAAGCTTTTCAAAAACATACTTGACGATAGCAAACTCAAGTAGCACCAGGTCGCCCAGAATATAACTAAAACGACTTCCGGAAATCTCGGCGGCCTTCTCTTTGTTAATTAATCCACCCGCAACCCCAACGTGATCTCTAGGATTAAAGTCGAATTTCCTCGGCTTCCCCCAGGTCCGCAGCTCAACGTTTTTATCCTCACTCCCGCCTAGGGGCACCCTCCTCTCGGGGGTATTGGCGATCCGGTCAAGAAATGAGACTCTTGCCTCATCGGCAGTTTTAAGCTCGCTCTCGATTAACTTAGTCCTCGCCTTAAGCTGTTTAGATTTGTCCTGGTCCTCCTTGCCAAGCTTTTTCTTCTCAGATCTCAGACTTTCTACCTTAACTACCAATTTCCGCCATTTCTCGTCAGCTTCTAAAAAGGCGCTGACAACCCCAGGGTTAAGCCCCCGGTTCTTCATGCCTTCCTTAACTAAATCCGAGTTTTCCCTAATGAAGTTGGGGTCTAACATTATTTTCTTTTTTTGAGGGTTGGGAAAAAAATAGACTCCTTAAGAGAGCCGCGTCCAGCCGCCAAAGCCACCAACCTGTCTACCCCTAAACCTAAACCAGCAGCCGGAGGCATCCCATATTCAAGGGCTTCAATAAACTCGTCGTCCATCCGACTTGCCTCCCGATTACCACCGCGGAACTCCTTTTCTTGGGCCTCCATACGCTCGCGCTGATCAACCGGATCGTTCAATTCTGAGAAACCATTCACAATTTCGGCCGAGTTCACGATAAATTGGAATCTCTCGGTGGCCTCTGGGCACCCCGGCTTGGACTTTGCCAAAGGGGAGATGATTTTAGGATGATCATAAATTACGGTAGGTTGCCGGAGTTGGGGCAACACTTTCCGCTTAAAAATATCATCTATGGACTCTTTTTTGGATACACGGCGCAGATCTCTCTTGGCGTATCGGCGGAATGCTTCGGCATAGCTGATCTTTTTCCACTCGCCTTTGATATATGGCTTTAGCATCTTCTCGGTAAACCTCATTAGACCGCTATAGTCTTGGTACGCCCAATACAGTTCAAGCATAGTAAACTCGGGGTTGTGATCTTTATCTATCCCTTCATTCCGGAAAACGCGCCCCAGCTCAAAGATCTTATCAAAACCGCCTACCAAAAGCCGTTTTAGATAAAGCTCCGGAGCGATCCTCAAATAAAAGTCTTCTCCTAGGGCGTTATGGTGGGTCTTGAACGGCCTGGCGAGTGCCCCCCCGGGTATGGGCTGTAAAACAGGCGTCTCTACCTCTATAAAACCCTCCTTCCACAAAAACTCTCTCAGTTGTCTGATAATCTCGGAGCGCAATTGGAAGGTCTCTCTGACCTCCCGATTCATCAGAAGATCCAAGTAACGTTTACGAAAACGCTCTTCAACATCTCTGAGACCAAACCAGCTATCCGGCAGAGGGAGTACACTCTTAGCTAGAATGTCTACATCCGTGCACCTTACGCTTCTCTCGCCCCGCTTAGTCTTGAACAACGTTCCCTTAACGCCCACGAAATCTCCTATTCCCAGATTCTCCTTCCAAAAATCAAAGTGTTTTAGCATCCCCTTGGCCGCCAAAACCTGGATCTTATCTCCGCCATCGCTAACATCAAAAAACATCATCCCCCCCTGATCACGGATTGAAAACACTCTCCCTGCTAAGCGGATACTCTTTCGGGCGCGGACTAAACCATTAAAACCCTTCAGCGCCTCCCCTATCTGAGTAAACTTACCAGCCCGAGCCGGAAACGGATCAATTCCTCTCGCCCTGAACTTCCCTATCTTTTTCAGCCGCTCCGCGCGGATATCTTTCAGCATCTCGATATACTTCCATAGAATACCATACCCGAGCCGAATATATCTAAGATCTTAACTTACCTTTTCAATCCGATATTCAGATTTGCCGCGAGGGGTCTTAAACTCAACTTTGTCGCCCGCTTTGTGTCCAAGGAGTGCTTGCCCTAGGGGCGACTCGTTGGAGATTAGCCCCTCCTCTGGCCTAGCCTCGTTGCTCCCCACGATAAAAAAGGTCACCCGGGCGCCATCGTGCACAACCTCCACTGTTGAGCCGACAACTACCCCGTCTCCACGTTTGACCTGGTGATCAATAACTACTGCGTTTCGGACTGTCTGCTCTAGGTCAGCGATCCTCTTTTCAATTCTTTGCTGCCTCTCCCGTGCCTCGATATACTCAGCATTCTCCGAGAGGTCTCCCAATTCTTTAGCAGTTCGGAGATCTTCAGAAATGGTCTTTCTCCCCTCTGTTTTAAGGGTCTGTAGCTCCACCTGGAGCTCGGTAAGTTTCTTTTTAGTCAGGAAGTAGTCCATATACTAAATAACACCGGGCAACTAGGCGTAAATTTTACCTAAAGGGAGGGCGAACGTAAAGGGTCTATTTAGTGGCCTGGCGAGAACGTTTCCCGCGTAGGCCATAGACATCGGACCAAAGCCAAAATCTCACCTTGATAACCTCAAAAAGCACCTGGATATATGCCCTCAGGCCTACCTTAGAGGCGGTGTCATTAACCCAATGAACGGGGACTTCCTTGACCCTGTAACCAAGCCTTTTTGCTAAGACCAGGACTTCGACATCAAAACCCCAACGCCTAATTCTCTGCAGGGGGAAAACTTTCTCGGCCGCCCTTTCGCTAAAGCACTTGAAACCGCACTGAGTGTCCCAAATACCGGGCAACACCATTAATTGAATAAAAAGATTCCCCATATTGCCCAACAGTCGCTTCAAGAGGGACTGGGGCGGTTCCATAACCGCACCCCTTACATCTCTTGAGCCAATGACGACCTCACATCCCTCCTCTATGAGGGGTACCATCCTGGAAAACTGATCAACTGAAGTGGAATTATCCGAATCCATAAAGAGCCGGTATTGCCCCCTGGCTTCCAACATCCCAAAACGCACAGCATAACCTTTCCCTTCGTTGTGATCATAGCCCACCAGTCTCAGGTGCGGAATAACCTTGATTAACCTTCTGACCACCGACACCGTGTCATCCCTGGAACCATCATCAACCACCACAATCTCATAGGCAAATCCGGCCTGCGAAAGGTATTTATCAACATCAATTAGAGTTAGGGGCAAGCGCTTTGACTCGTTGTACGCTGGGATGACAACCGAGAGGTAGGGTTTAGGGGTAGCCATCACCGATTATGATAACGGAGCCTAACAAAAACTGCCAAGATTACGCCCCCCAGCAGGTCGCATGCGAGGTCCCCAAGCGTATCTCTCAAACCAAATTGTAGTGTATTTAAACCAAGGCTATATTTCGCAATTACGAAATCGTAAAAGAACTCGGTAAACTCCCAGAACACACCGGCCAAAGCCACCCAACCAAGCGCCAGCACCAAGGTTACCCAAAGGTGACGGCTAGTATCAAAGTGGCTTGGAAACCTCTGAAAAAACCAGTAGAAAACAGTTGCCAGCAGAACACCCGCCAGGAGATGCACTGGGATATCTATCCAAGCCATAGACCTATACCAATTGTTCCAGGAAGCAATGGAGTGAAAGAAAAAAAAGGATAGGAGGGAGAGCGCTAGGTTCCGCCTTGAAATAAGCCGGGTCATTCTATCTCTTCGTCCACTGAGGTGCCCGGCGAGCTTTTTTCAAGCCGAACTTTTTTCTCTCCACTGTGCGCGAATCACGGGTCAGGTGCCCCATTACCCGGAGCTCTTTTTTAAACCCCTGATCAAACTTAACCAAAGCCCTGGCTAGACCTAGCACTGTTGCTTCAGCCTGTGCGACTACTCCCCCTCCTCGCACCTTAACCTCCACCCTGGAGTCCTTGTGAGGCGATGTTCCCAAAACTCTAAGGGGGGCGCGCACCAATTGCCCCAACCTTTTCGCCCTAAAATATTCCTGATAATCCTTGCCGTTAATTAAATAAGCAGCGCTCTTGCCGGCAGGAGAAAAACGTACCCTAGCCACTGCTGTTTTACGTCGCCCAACACCTTCAAAGTATTTGCCCACCTCTGCTTTTCTAGCCATCTTTTTCTATCACCAGCAGTTTTAGTCTCTCGCTCGCCAGCTTATTCTTGGGCAACATACCCCTAACAGCGCTGATCAAAACACGCTCGGGAGTTTTGTCAAAAACATCCCTGAAGCTCCTCTCTTTCACCCCTCCGGGCCTACCACTGCGCCGGTAGTAAATTTTTTGGGACGCCTTTTTACCAGTTATTCTCACTTGATGGATATTCTTCACAACCACCCGGACGCCGCCTACTTTTCTAGGTTCATACTGGGGTTTGTCTTTCCCCTGGAGAAGAACGGCTATCTGAGTCGCCAACCTACCCAAAGGTCTGCCCTTCGCATCTATTGTGTAGTCTGCCATAAAAATGCTGATCCTAGACTAGTTCCACCACCACCAGCGGTGCTCCGTCCCTTTTTTTAACATTAGCGACCTTCTTTATTCTCAAATAACCCCCTTTCCGATCGATGTAACGAGGAGCTATCTCATGATAAAGTTTGAGGGCCGAAACCCGCGGTAGCCTTTCCATCAGGAGTTTAAGGGCGGCTAGGTTATTTTTCCTCGCCAGCGTGACCAATTTCTCTACCCGTGGGCGTATTTCCTTCGCTCTGGCCTCAGTAGTCTGGATGCGTCCGCTCATAATCAAATTGTGAGCCAAAATACGCAGAAAGGCCCGCCGCTTGCCGGTAGTTAAGCCAAATTTGCGTCCTTTCTTAGCGTGCCTCATTATGCTGACTTATCCCTCTTTTGCTGTCCCACCGGCCTCAGGCTTCTTCGCTTTCGGTTGCTTGTCGGCTGTGGTCTTTTTGGCGGTACTCCCCTTGGGAGATATTTTTTCTTCGCCAATCTCTACCTCAGATACCTTTTTGAGGTGGTCACCCAGAACATTAGCCGCCTTATGGAGTGCTCTGGATGGCGAGATGGTGCCGTCTGTTTCTATCTCTAACTTAAGCCGATTATAATCAGTCCGGTCCCCAACGCGCATGTTCTCAACACTGAAATTGACGTTCACCACTGGGGAGAAAACTGCATCTAGGGCAATCGTCCCGATCGGCAATCTTCCTATCTTCTGTGCTTCAACTGGTACATAACCCAGACCTTTCTCAACAGTCAAAATCATATCAACCTCAGCACCCTTGGCGGTCAAGGTGGCGATGTGGAGCTCTGGATTTTGCACTTCTACTTGGGTGTTGCCCTTGATATCCTTCGCCCTCACCTCCCCTTCGCCCTTAAACTTCAACACCAATTCCTGCGGCTCGTCAGCGTGAAAGTAAAACCTGACCTTTTTGAGGTTTAAACCAAGTTCTACAACATTTTCTACCATACCCGGAACCGTCGTGAACTCGTGCCCCACCCCTCTGAAGCTGAACTTAGTAATAGCCGCTCCGGGTAATGAAGATAAGAGAGCCCTTCTCAAAGCATTACCGATGGTAATACCATAACCCCGAAACAGGCCCTCTATTTCAAAGGAACCCCGGAGATCATCCTCGGAAACCTTTTTTACTTTGACCGTGTCGCTAAGATAGGTGTACTCCATGTTTATTTTTTTGAATAATAATCGACTATTAGACTTACATTAAACGGCACCTCAACCGCCTCGGGTTGACTAGCCACCTCCCCCTCCAATTCAGTTCTATCTAATTTCAGCCAGACTGGAGGCTCATACCTTTTTATTTTTTCCTTAACACTACTGAAATAGGGGATGCCCTGCGATCTTGGCCTGATAGAAATTCTATCACCAATCCCAACTTGATACGAAGGCGTTTTTATTCTTCTGCCGTTCACCAAAAAATGTCCGTGGGCGACCATTTGTCTAGCCAGCGAGCGCCCTTCAGCGAGCCCCAACCGCATAACCACGTTGTCCAAACGTCTCTCCAGGGAGCTAATCACTAGGCCAGCCTCAGACACACCCCGGTTCTTAGCTACCCTGATGGCGTCTTTAAATACATTTCTCAGCTGCCGCTCCGTGACCCCGTAGCTAAACTTGACCCTTTGCTTCTCCTGAAGCTGCAGACCATACTCACTCACCTTACCCCGATACCGTTTGCCCTGCGGACCGGGACGATAGGGCTTTCGGATCAGGGCGGCCTTCTGTGAGCTGGCCCGCTCTCCTTTTCGCGAAAGTTTTACCCCCAGGCTTCTTTCCTTTTTTTCCAGGACTCTTTTCACTTTTATTAGTTTCTCCTTACCTTGCTCGGCTTGGGACCATTATGCGCCATGGGGGTCACATCCCTGATAGACTCAATTTCAAAACCTTGCGTCGCCAAAGACCTGATGGCCGAATCTCTCCCGGGACCAATGCCCGAAACATATAAATCTATTTTCCTTGGTCCAGTCTTTTCAGTTTTTTCTACGATCGCCGCAATCACCTTGGAGGCCGCAAAAGGCGTCGCTTTCTTAGGACCCGAGAAGCCCATAGAACCAGCGCTCGACCAGGCGACAACGCCTCCCTTATCGTCGGTGGCAGTAACAGTAGTGTTGTTATAAGAAGACCGAATATAAATTCTGCCCCTCTCCAGATAACTGCGCGAGGCAGTTTTCCTGCGTGTCGAATCGGAGCTAGCGGCTGGGGCCTTATCAGCTGCCCCGGACGCTTCCAGGCCTTTTTCAATTATCTTTTTCTTACCCATCTTACTTCAGGGACAGTTTACGACGACCGCTGCCCATGGTGTTTCTCACGTTGCCCCTGACTGTTCTGGAATTCCTTTTGGTGCTTTGCCCCCTCACGGGCAGGTGTTTCAGGTGCCTCGTTCCGCGATAGCTCTTAATATTTTTAAGGCGCCCGATATTCTGTCGTATCTCTTGTCTTAATTCACCCTCGACCTTATATACCTGCTCGACTACCTGCTTAATTTTGTTTAACTCGCCCTGACTTAACTCCTTCGTTCTTTTGTCCGGCTCGACTCCCGCCTCGGCGAGTATTTTGACGGCACTGGTATGCCCAATACCGTAAACGCTAGTCAGAGCCACGACTACCTTTTTCCCATCAGGTATATTGACGCCGAACAACCTCATGCCTATCCCTGCCTCTGCTTATGTTTAGGACTAGTTTTACACACAACATAAACCCGCCCCCTGCGGCGGACGGCCTGACACTTCTTACAGATTCTTTTAACTGATGCTTGTACCCTCATGGATAACAGCTACATTCGCCAGGTTATCCTACCGCGGTCACCACTTGATTCAGATAGTTCCAACTTCACCTTATCTCCAGGCAAAATTCTGATATGACGTATGCGCATCTTGCCCGCAACGTAGGCTAAAATTTCCCTCTCGTCACTCAGCCTAACCCTAAAGGTGGCTCCCGGTAGAGCTTCTATGACTGTCCCCTCGACGGTCATCTAAAGCGGGATGATACTAACATAGGCGTTAACTAGCGTCAACGGCGATCCGATCTAGGTTTTTGGGCACTCGGTTGACCCAAAACGGCCACATTTTTATTTCACCATTGATCACTCCTGGGGCAGAAAGCACCGCCTCTTTCAGCTGATTCTCGGTCATCCCGGCTATTTTCTGTTTAAATTCATCTTTCTGGAACGGCTCCGTCCACTCAGACTCAATATTAATAGCCGAGTTCATCACACTATTTTTAAGATCAATGGTTACTTCACCGTAGTCAATTTTATAACTGAAGTTCATTAACTCTTTCTTGGACTGCTCCGAGAAGTACCTGCCCAAAACTGCCAGCAGGTCAGCTTCATCAAAACCGATGAACGACATTTCCCCATAAAGCGTAACGTTAAACTCATCATTCTTATCTACCACCTCATCCACCTGCTCCCGGGTAGCAGTAAAATTGTATGCTCCTTCCAATATTTTAATGTTCTCGGGTTTATCTATCAGAACCTCGGCCTTCAGAGCATCTTCCAGGGTTTTCTTAATATCTGCACGGGCGCTCTCAATATCCTCGTCGGTGGGCATCTTGACCTCTCCTGAAGCACCACCTCGCATCGGCTCCTTGGATTCACCGTAGAACCCTTCAAACTTTGGGGTACCGCGGAAACCCGGGATAGTGAATTTAGGGATTGGACCGATATTATATTTTTCTCCCGGCTGGTCTGCTATAACCGTAACGTCAATATGTGAGGGCATTAGGGTTCCGCCCTCCTTTTTTGCTCCCGGGACTACCACGCTCTGGTCCAGTCTATAAATATAGCCCTCGGGTGTCTCCAGACGGGTTGATTTTATTAGCGACTGGGACTCGGTGCTGAAATTGTTGTAGACCGTAACAGTCCCCTGGGCCTTTCTGCCAACAGTGTCGGTGCCGGTAGCAGGATAGCTCTTGGTAATGTTTTTCTTCTTTGAGAGCAGAACACCTCCCAATTGCACCATCGTACTGTCTACAGAGTCCTCACTGATGAACGGTGAGACTTTCAGAGCCCCTATATATCCCTGAGGAACCTTCTCAAGAGCCAAACTAATGGTCACCTTCGGCAGGGCAACCAGCGCTAACGTAGCAACAACTGTTAGGGCAGCAACCACGCCCACAGCCATCACCACCTTTTTCATCCCCCCGACCGCCGCTTCATCTCGAATCCTAACCGTTCCGCCGACCCTCACTCTCTTGGACGCTCCCCGCTCACGGCCGGCGCCGTGCTTTACTTCAATATTCACCTCCCCGCCCGCAGAACCGCTACGCCTCGATCGAACAGCTACCACATCAGAAACGGTGTGTTTACTCCTTCCCAAAAACGGGTTGGTGGCCCTTATCCCGGATACAGCCGCCAGCTCCAGGATGCTGTCATCAACAGATTCGACAAGAACGATTTTACCGGAGGCCCCCGCCTCTCTCTTAATAAGCTCGATGTCCCGTTTAGTTCTGGCCGCCTCGGCACCTCTGGGGATATACAAAACAACCTCCTCGTCGGGGGCATTAATTACTTTGTCTATGGCAGACGCCACAGAGTCAGACTTGTTCAAATATATCTTCTTACCCACAAGCAGGTATCATTATATCCTGAATGCCGATTTACAAAAACTACGAATTGGGCATAAGCCACTTGATCCTCCTAACCGCCAGCTCGTTCAGTTCTTCGTAGATTCCGCAGGCGTTTTCATTAATGAAGCCTTCCACATCTAAAGGTTCGTCCGACCGGAAAAACTTTACCCTCATCGCGCCAAAAGGAAAACATCTCCGATATACGCTTGCTGGCACCGGGAACTGCGGACAGAAATACATCACCGGAGAGCTGCCCAAACGCATCCCTCCGACATTCTTCACATTAAGTAAAACTCCGTTGATAAATGGCATAAAAGCCTTATAAAAAACCCTATCTACCCGCCGGCGGAATTTCTCCGACACATCACCCCAGGCATACTTGTGATAGATCTTCTGCAGGAGATCCCCATCCAGCCCAAGACCTAAAGCATCGTTTTGTAATGCTCCCGCCACGTCTCTGCCCCCCCAGCTAAAACCACTAAGATGACGAATATCGCCGTTGTTGATTGAGAAAATGTTCGTATCTACGTTTCCACTCTCAATAAAAAATGCTCTTTCCAGGCCTAGAAGTTTTGACAAAATATATGCCCTCGTACTCCCGCCCTCAACTAAATAACCATTAGTAGTTTCTACCCCCTGCTTAGTAACTGTTAAACTAAGACCGACCTCAAATTCGCGGCCGGCAAAGCCGATCGGGTTAATGACCTGATGCCCGTCCATCCTGACCCCTGTGATGCGGATATCGCTCAGCTTCAGCTCCATCTCTCTCACCCCAAGCTTCTCAGCTGCCTCGCCCCGGCACTGATCAAAGAATTTCCAGACAGCCTGGGAGATATAATTTTCCAGATCAACCGGGGTCAGGGCATGTGTGGGGTGATCACGGGTAATTCTGACGGGAGAGAAAATAGTAACTGCCTGTTCCGGATGAAGTTCTGTAACCCTCGTCATTTACAGATTAGAAACTAAGTCGGCTTTGACGCGCCTGATTCCCTCGGCCACAGCCTTCTGCTGTCTGATAGCAAACTTGCCCATGCCCCCGGTTCGCTTAACGTGCGGCCCACCGCATAACTCTCTTGAAAAAGCATTCTCAATCGACTCCCCCACGTAATACACTCTAACCGTTGGAGGATATTTCCCCTTGAAGAAGTAGAGAGCGCCTGTCTGCTTCGCGGCCTCCAGGGGCATTTCCTTAAAATTAACTGGCAGGTCCTGCTGAATTGCTCCGTTAACTAGGGCCTCGATCTCCGCTATCTCAGCATCGGTCAGCTTCCGGTTAAAGGTAAAGTCAAAACGCGTTCTCTCCGGCGTAATGTCGGAACCGCGTTGTTGAACTTGATCCCCCAGAACCTTTTTCAGGGCCGCCTGGAGCAAGTGAGTGGCTGTATGCAGTTGGGTCACTCTTTCAAGTTCCCTCTCATCCCCCGCCCTCAACTCCCCCGTATCTAAGATCAAACCGTGTCCCCCAAACTTTTTCTCCACTCCCGCCCGTGATATCTCCTGATGCCGCCCGAACTCCACCTCAAAGTCCTCATAAGACAACTCCCGGCCGAGCTCGTGGGGCGCCATTTCTTTTATTAAGTCAAATGGCAGGCCATAAGTTTCATAGAGATAAAAAGCCTTGGTGGCTGTGAGTTCGGTGCAGGCAGCCAGTTCTTTCAGACCCCGGGCAATTGCCGTCTTAAAGCTAGCCCTTTCTTTCATAAGCACACTCACTATTTTTTCTTCATCCAGCTCTTTGTAGATAGAGCCCAGCTTTTTTACTACCACGCCGGGGAGTTCTGTCAGGGGGCTAGCGCGGAAATTAAATTTTATCTCGTAGGCAATAATTTTCCTGATCAACCGCCGCAAGATATGACCAGCCTCTTTGTTGGATGGGCTGAACCCATCAGCGATCAGAAAACAGCAAGCTCTCAGGTGATCGGCTATTATTCTAGTGATTCTCTCATCCAGATTCGGCTGAATATTGTTAATCTTTTTAACAATTGGCTCAAAAACGTCGGCGGCAAAGACGTGGGGCAGCCCATTAACTACAGCCGTTACTCTCTCCAGCCCAGCTCCAGTATCAACACCCGGTTTATCCAGGGTAGTTAGCCGTCCATCCGAACGAAGATAAAATTCGTTGAACACCAAATTCCATATCTCCACGCCATTAACATAAATTTCTGTTGTGGGACCGCAGGGACCCTCGCTGCCGGTTGGTCCCCAGAAATTATCCTCGCGCCCCCTCTTAACAATTTTTACTTGAGGGTCAACAGCTCGCCATACATCCTGGGATACTGTATCTTCGGGCACAACATCATCTCCCTCAAAGACTGTCACATAATCAATCGGCAGACCGAGCGTCTGGGTAACAAATTCGTACCCCCACTTTATCGCCTCCTCTTTAAAGTAGCCGCCGAACGAGAAGTTGCCCATCATTTCAAAGAATGTAAGGTGTGTTTCGTCCCCTACCTCATCGATATCACTCATGCGAAAACATTTCTGGATGGAGACCGTATTGCGGGTACCAAAATCGCTCTGCGCATCGGCGACACCAGTGTAGTAATCCTTGAACTGCTGCATGCCGGCGCTGGTCAGGAGTACCGACGGATCCGTAGGCATCAGGGAAGATGACACCACCTGTTTGTGACCTCTTTTCTCAAAAAAAGCTATAAACTCTTTCCTTATATCCTCGGAGGTTTTCATCAATAGTCAGATAATCTCTTAGACTGATCGTGCAATCTGATTTTCTCAAGCGCCTTAGCCTCGATCTGTCTAATTCTCTCCCGGGTAACATTAAAAACCTTTCCCACTTCCTCCAAGGTATGAGTTACTCCATCCTCCAAGCCAAACCTCATTTCCAAAATCTTTCTCTCCCTTTCGGTCAGATCTTGAATAATTTCCTTTATCTGGTCTTTGAGTAACTGTTGGGAGGTTATCTGATTTGGGGTTAGACTTTTCTCGTCTTGGATAAAGTCCGCCAAGGTTGATTTATCGTCGTCATCCCCTATGGGCGACTCCAAAGATACCACCTCCTGGGAAATTTTCTGGATATTTCTGACCTTGTCAGCGGAAAGGTCCATCTCTAAAGCGATTTCCTCCACCATCGGCTCGCGCCCCAGCTGTTGAGCAAGCTTTCTTTTAGCCTGGGTAAATTTTGAAATCGTCTCCACCATATGCACCGGTATTCTGATCGTCCGCGACTGGTCCGCCAAAGCCCGGGTGATGGCCTGCCTGATCCACCAGGTAGCATAAGTAGAGAATTTAAACCCCTTCGTATAGTCAAACTTTTCTACCGCCTTGAACAGACCGATGTTTCCCTCCTGGATTAGATCAGAAATAGAGAGGGGGCTCCGGTTCACATAGCGTTTAGCAATAGAAACTACCAATCTAAGGTTCGCCTTTATTAACTGCTGTCGAGCGCTCTCATCGTTCTTCAAAATGCGCTTGGCCAGATCCCTCTCCTCTTGTTTAGTCAGAAGGGGTGTTTTGCCTATCTCCCTAAGATACATCTGGACATTATCCGGCAGAGCCCCCTTAATGTTGGTTGCTTCTTTTAACTCCCTCTCGCTTATTTCTTCCGAGGGAACATCCAACAAAGATTCTACTTCTATAATTTGGATACTGTTTTTTTCCAGTTCGTCATAGATCCTTTCTAAGAAATCGGTGTCAGATTCGATGTCTGGAAAGTAGTCCAGAATTTCAATGTCGGTCACAAAACCCTTATCCTGTCCCCTTTTAACAAGCTCCAGTAGTTGTTCCTCTCTCTCGCTGTCTACCTTGCGGATCTTGGGTGCCAGCCCGCGCGGGCGGTGGGCCAACCGACCGCGCCGCGCTCCGCGGATAACCTTTTTGGCGCTCCTCCTTTTGGGAACGGGACGAACCCGGTTCCGCTTACGCCCAGGAGTAGTCTTCCTGGTTTTTTTAGCAGCCCGACGGGCCACTTTTTTCTTCTTCATAGGCTTCTTGGTGGATCGGTGGAGCTTAGTTTTTGTCGGCATGTCTTATATCTTGCATTCTGCGTGTAGTATCGTCAAACTCCTTAAGTTTTTTACTTAGAACGTCGTTCTCACCCGCTCTTTCCGCTACTAAAATCTCTCGCCTGAGGCGCTCCTTAACAGCATTCAGGTGTTCAAATTCCAGCTCACCGAGGAGAGCGCTTAACTCCTCCCGGCGCACATCTCCCACCTTAAAGCTCTCATCATAGTCGGGATAAAGACTAATAAGGTCCATTATTTCCTTGACCTCACCGGCTAGCTCTTCCCTGTTTGCTAAGGCCCTGTATATCTGTAGATAAACCCCTGGGATATATCCCTCGTACCCGGCAACGGCTTCTCTCAGATCCTCCCGGCTACTTAGAATATGCAGAATCCTCTCGGCGATCAGCTCTGGGCGGGCAAGCTTTCTCCCCACCCCCCCCTCCTGACCGATATACTCTGTGTCCTCCGCCTGCTCTAAATTAAGGACTTCCATCTCTTCCAGCAGCTCAGCCTCGGGCACGCCGACTTTATAGCTTAGCTCGCGCAACCAGTGGACCCTTTCTATGCCACTTGAGAGGTTTGCTATTTTCTCCAGCACTCTGCGCGTGGCGTCTTTCTTCCCCGAAGCTGTCTTGATAACGCTCCCGGTCAAATAATAGTCAAAGTAATACTCCATAGCCGGCTTGGCCGTTAAAATAGCGTTCCTAAGAAACTCCACGTCTTTCTCGGCTGCTTCAGCAGGATCTTTGTACTTCCCAAGGTTGAGCACCAAAACGTTAAAGTCTTTTGCCCCAGCCATATCAATCACCCTCTCGGCCGCTATCAACCCTGGCTCGTCACTATCAAAGGCCAGTGCCAAATTGCTGGTCGCTCTGCCCAACGACCTTAAGTGGTCCTGGGTTAGCGAGGTTCCCGAGGTGGCAATAACATTCTCAATCCCCTTCTGCCAAAGCATCAAAAAGTCCATCTGCCCCTCCACCAGCAAGACCCTCTGCTCCTTGTGTATTGGCCTTTTGCTCCGCCAGAATCCATAAAGCACGCGTGATTTGTTAAAAATAGGGGTCTCGGGGCTGTTAATATATTTTGCCATCTCTGCATCACCGCCCGGTAACACCCGACCCGAAAAACCGACTACCTTGCCAAAATGATTATGGATTGGGAACATCACACGGTCCCGAAACCTATCAAGATACCGGCCCTTCTCTGTTTTGATCGCTAGCCCAGCGCGCACAATATCCTCTATCCGATATCCCCTATTCAACAGCTCCACCGTGAGGACATCGAAGCCCGGCGGAGCAAAACCAACCTCAAATTCAGCAACAGTTTTGCCTACCAAACCGCGGCTCTTGAGATAGTCCACAACCCTCCCGGAGCTGGTAAGCTTTTCTTTATAAATATCTTTAGCCGCATTGTTGATTTCATAAAGCGTGTTGAACTGACGCTGATCTGCCGAGGCGCCCCGCCTAACATCAATGCCCGCTTTCTCCGCCAAGACCCGGAGGGCTTCGTAAAACTCCAGGTTCTCATAGCGCATTAGAAACCTAAAAATATCTCCCCCCTCACCGCAGCCAAAACAGCGCCAGATCTGGCGCTCGGGGGAAACAATAAATGACGGAGTTTTCTCGTTATGAAAAGGGCAAAGTCCCTTATAGTTTCTGCCGGCCGGCTTGAGCTCAATATATCCCTTTATGAGTTCAACCAGGTCCAGCTTCTCTTTTATCTCTTCGGAGGGAAGCATTTACTTCAGTGACCGGTGTCGGACAAAAGCGGCATCAATTATTCTCTCAAGCATTTCCGGAATTCCTATACCGTGCGCTATCGCTGCCCGCGGGAAGAAGCTCGCTTCAGCCATCACCGGTACGGTGTTAATCTCCATACCATATAACTCACCGTCCTCTCCCAAAGTCATGCGCAGCCTGGAAATACCCGACGCCCCTACCGCCTGATGAGCCCTAACTGCTGCCGCCTGGGCTGTTCCCATTTCCTCGGGGGTTAGATGGGCGAGAATAATTTCAGGCAGTGAGCCGACGGCAAGTTCAGGATTATAACCAGATGAGATACTGGGTCTAACCACCTCCTCCACGATCGGTAGGGGAAAAATGTTGCCCATCCCGTCATCCATTACTCCGCAGGAGAGCTCTCTCCCGGGGATAAAGTTCTCCACTAAAACAGTTCTATTAAAAGCGAGGGCTTTATTAATGGCCTTCTCTAGGTCCTCCGTCCGGCGCACAACGCTCACGCCGGTCAGCGACCCTTTGTTGGAGGGCCTGACAACAACGGGCAGCCTAACCCGATCGATGTTTAAGTAGCGGGCGTTGTGTCTTCCTATAATTTCGGCTTTGGGAACCCGAATTCCGCTGGCACGGAGGATTCTGTACACTAGCGGCTTATTGATAGCCAAAGCACTGGCTACAGGATCGCTACCGGTGTAGGGTACCTCCAGGTCCCGTAAAACCTCCTGTAGGGTTCCGTCCTCACCATATTCCCCGTGCATACCCACAAAAGCGATATCCGCCATTTTGGGCAGGTGTTCTATCTCAATCGGCCACCGGCCTCTTCTATCTATTAGTATCGGTGAAACATCAAACTTATCTCTGTCTAGATATTTATGAACAGTCCTACCACTAAGGAGAGAAAGGTCGTGCTCGGCTGAGGGGCCACCAACCAAAAGAGCCACGCGCGTTCTACGGAGTTTCATCACCCTAAATATAACAAGCCGGCAAGGCTGCGTCTATCCTAGCAATTTAAGTAACGGGGCTGCCTGGGGGGACCTCCTCCTCGGGGGTAAGGAGCACTGGTTTGCCCCCTACATTTACGGCTAAGATCATCCCGTTGCTCTCCTCTCCCCGTAATATTCTCGGTTCCAGATTCACCAAAACGAGCATCTCCTTGCCGACCAGGTCCGCCGCATCCGCGACAATATCGGCGATACCAGCCACTACTTGCCGTTGGTGATCTCCCAGATCAAGGATTAGTTTTATAAGTTTATCTGCGTCGGGCAGTCTCTCGGCGGAGACCACCTTACCAATGCGCAAATCCAGCTCCCTAAAATCCCCGAGCGAGATTGTATCCATGGGTCAGTTCCCTCCCCCGGGAACACACTCCTCGCGTAGAAGAGCCCACTCTTCGCACTCACTGCCGTCAACAAAGACACACACTCCGTAGGTGCCTCCCTCCCCCTCCCGCATCTCCAGGGTTCCGCCCCGGTCAATGCAATTACTAGAAGCCGGGTTGGCTATCTCAACCGCACCTTCAGTTTGGGTGTCTCCAGCCGACCGGCGACCAAACCCCTCACCCCAGTTTAAAAAGATGTACAGCCCCAGAGCCACTATTACCAGGGCGACACCTATTAGTATTAAGACTTCTTTTTTCATGTTCTAAGTATAACAAATTGAACCGGAGCGGACTGGAAAATGGAGGAGAATAAAAATCGAACTGCTCACCACAAGTAGTTCGGCAAGTTTACAGTGAGTGAAATCGAACTGCTCACCACAAGTAAAAAATGTTGTCTGCGGAGAGGGCGGGATTCTTCCCTCTTGATCTAAATCTTCGATTTGGCAATCAAGAGCAATCCGCCGAATCCACCAATCGGTGGAGTAGGCGGAGACCCCGTGACGCTTTCTCCCGCGCAAGGCGGAAGGGGTGGGATTCGAACCCACGGGACCCTTTCGAGTCACGGCTTTCCAAGCCGTCCCGTTAGACCACTCCGGCACCCTTCCGCCTTAAGCGGGATTGCGATTTGTATCTAGAATCTATCAGATTCCAGACAAATCGGGAACAAGCGCGCGCACTAGGCCAACTATGCGACCTCTCCTCTGTTTTCCCCGGAGGTGCGTCCACCCCCTTTGTCTTTATACATTTCTTCGTCGGCTCGGTCTAGCATCTTATCTACATCCATGCCTCCCTCAAAAACAGCTATTCCTCCGCTCACGGAGAAGCCAACCTCTTGTCCTCCAACCACAATCTTTTCTTCACTAACCGCCTGTTTAATCCGATCCAAAACCCTTTGGGCTCCCTCCGCATCGGCTCCCGGAAGAGCAACGGCGAATTCGTCGCCGCCCAACCGGCCTGCTAACACCTCGCCACCCGAACCTTCCTCCTCGCCCAATCTCGCCACTACATCCTCGTCGCGCCGACTCGTCGCTAATATCTTCGCAAGCGCCTCTAAAACTTTGTCACCGACCATATGACCATGCGTATCGTTGATGACCTTAAATTTATCTATATCCACCAAAACTACCGCCAGCTGACCAGCCACTCCCGGGTCACGTCTATTCACTTCCCGATTAATCAATCCCTCTGTTTTGTCCCTAAACCCCCTGCTGTTATAAAGACCGACCAACATCGGGTCGAGCGCAAGTTTTTCGAGGAGATCCTCTATTATCGCGCG
>Ga0233423_10000113_pt1 | contig 47852 bp, 49 predicted proteins | sample Watercolumn_Mata_FD_180713 | JGI IMG/M metagenome (GOLD analysis project Ga0233423, IMG submission 180713) | Freshwater microbial communities from Lake Matano, South Sulawesi, Indonesia - Watercolumn_Matano_2014_112_MG | ecosystem: Environmental > Aquatic > Freshwater > Lake | place: Indonesia... | reverse complement strand
TGATTCCCTGCATTCGCGTCGCCGGAGACATATCCGGTGCTGGGTTGAAGTCGAGCTCGGCAGGCCAGGAAGGCGGGCCTCAGGGATTCCCGACGGGCCAATCGTTGAATAACGGCAATTCAAACGGCAATTCAAGTGTTGACAAGTGGCGCTGTTTGGCTATATTGTCCGGCTTTCGCTAGGATGGCGACCGGGCCAAGTAAGAGGCCCCTCTAACAACCGGCTGAAGCGGAAAGGCAGACGAGCTAGACTCGGCGACTTTGTTTCGTAGCGTGGGAAAGATATGAGTTCGATAAGAAGTGCAAAGAAGATACGCATAAAGCTGAAGGCGTACGATCATCGGGTCCTCGACCAGAGCGCGAAGGACATCGTAGACGTCGCGAAGCGCACCGGTGCCCAGGTTTCCGGGCCGGTTCCGCTTCCGACGAAGCGTACGTTGTTCACCGTGCTTCGATCCCCTCACGTTGACAAGAAGTCCCGCGAGCAGTTCGAGCTGCGCGTTCACAAGCGGCTGATCGAGATATCCAACGCGACAGCGGAGATGGTCGATGCACTGATGAAACTCGAGGTGCCGGCCGGCGTGGAAGTGGAGATCAAGTCGGCATGATGGCGCTGGTCGGCCAGAAGGGAAGCATGATCCAGCTCTACGACGAGCGCGGTGTGGTTGTACCGGCCACCGCGGTGAAGGTTGACGGCTGCGTCGTTGTGGGAAAGCGCACCCGGGAGTCGCACGGCTACGAAGCCCTGCAGATAGGTTTCGGCAGTGTGTCAAAGCGGAAGTCGTCGAAGCCGCTGCTTGGTTTCTACGGGAAAGCAGGAGTGCCGCCGGCAAAGTCGCTGCGGGAGATTGAGGTAGACAGGATCGCCGACTATCAGGTTGGCCAGAAGCTGGGCGCGGGAGTGTTCGCACTCGGAGACACGGTGCATGTCACCGGCGTAACGCGGGGTCGGGGTTTCTCCGGGGGCGTCAGACGCTGGGGTTGGCATGGCGGTCCCTCCTCTCATGGTTCGATGACCCATCGAAGAATTGGCTCGTTGGGCTCCGGCACTACTCCGGGCAGACCATTGAAGGGTCGGACGCAGGCCGGCCACTACGGGGTTGAGCAGGTTACGATACGCAATCTCTCAATTGTCAAGGTCGAACCGGAGAAGGGCGTTCTCTATGTGGGTGGTGCCATACCGGGGCATCGTGGAAGTCTGGTTTTGATCAGGAAGAAGGCGTAAGTCTTGGATCTGTTTACGATAGCCGGCGCGGTCAAATGGCAAGTCGAGCTGCCGGCTGCGTTGTTCGGTCAAGAGGGCAAGGCAGGCCTGGTTTGGGAGTCGGTCAGGTGCTACCTCGCGAACCAGCGTCAGGGCAATGCCTGTACCAAGACGCGCGCTGAGGTCTCGGGGACCGGCAAGAAGCCTCATCGCCAGAAACACACTGGTCATGCGCGCCAGGGATCGAGGCGATCGCCGCAGTTCGTCGGCGGCGGCATAGCCTGGGGTGCCAAACCCCGTGATTACTACTACGAGTTGCCCAAGAAGCTTCGGCGCCAGGCTCTGGCGCTAGCTCTGAGCGCGAGGAATGGCGAGCAAGCCGTGATGGTGGTGGAGGATTTCGAATTGCCCCAGCCCAAGACTAGCGAGTTGGCCAAGGTTCTGAAGGGGCTGAATCTCAGCGGCAAGGTGCTCTTGCTGACCGGCACCACATCCGAGAGCCTGAGACGTGCCAGCCGCAATCTGCCGGGGTTGACTGTTATGACTGCGGGGCAGGTCAGTCCCTATGATGTTGTTTCTCACGAACGGATAGTACTGACTGAGTCGGGCCTGAAGCAGCTTCAGACGAGGGCTGTCTGATGGAGCCTACCAGGATAATTCTGAGCCACGTGGTAACGGAGAAAGCTGAGCGGCTCAAGATCGAGCAGTCCCGCTACACTTTCAAGGTGGCACCGACGGCCAACAAGATCGAGATTCGTGATGCGGTCGAGCGACTTTTCAAGGTGCATGTGCGCGATGTTCGGGTGATGAACTACATGGGTAAGATGCGACGCATGGGCAGATTCGCCGGCCGCCGTCCGGACTGGAAGAAGGCAATGGTGACTCTCAAGCAGGGCGAGAGAATCGAGAGCTTGGAGCGGTAGATGGGCATCAAAACCTACCGTCCGATGACGCCGTCTCGTCGCTACTACATGGTGGATACGTTTGACGATATCACCCGCGACAAGCCGCATGAATCCCTGCTTAGGCCGTTGCCCAAGTCCGGGGGCAGGAACAACACGGGCCGCAAGACGAACAAGTGGATCGGCGGGGGCGAGAAGCAGCAGTATCGCGTCATCGACTTCCTTCGAGACAAGACCGGGATACAGGGCAGGGTCGTTTCGATAGAGTATGATCCGAATCGCACTCCCAGGATAGCCTTGGTTTGCTACGTTGACGGCGAGTACCGGTACATCCTCTCGTCTCAAGGGCTGAAGGTGGGTGACACCGTCTGCGCTGGCAGCGGTCTACCCATCCGTGACGGCAATGCGATGCCGCTCTCCGAGGTGCCGGTCGGAGTCGAGGTCCACAATCTGCAGCTCTACCCTCGCAGCCGCTCTTTTCTCGTGCGCTCCGCCGGGACGGCCGCCCAGCTGCTCAACAAGGAAGAAGACATGGCAGTGATCAAGCTGCCGTCAGGAGAAATCCGGCGGTTTCACCTTGCCTGTATGGCGACGGTGGGAAGACTGTCTTGCCCTGAGCACAAGGACATTTCGATCGGCAAGGCCGGGCGGTCTCGTCATATGGGCATCAGACCGGTGTCGCGAGCGGTTGCCATGAACCCGATCGATCACCCGATGGGCGGAGGAGAGGGCAAGAGCTCCGGAGGCAGACATCCCTGCTCAGAACGTGGGATTCCTGCCAAGGGCTACAAGACCCGTAACCGCAAGAAGAAGTCGAGTCGGATGATCGTCCAGAGGAGAAGGAAATAATGGGGCGTTCCATCAAGAAGGGCCCGTACATCGATCAGAAGCTCTTCCGACGCGTGCGCCAGCAGGTAGAGAAGGGGGAGAAGCGGACGGTCAAGACCTATGCGCGGCGCAGCGTGATTCCGCCCGAATTCGTCGGTCACACAATAGCCGTTCACAACGGCCGTCAGTTTCTGCCGGTCTACGTGACCGAGCGTATGGTAGGACATCGTCTCGGTGAGTTCTCTCCGACGCGGACGTTCCGGCAGCATTCCGGCGTACGCAAGGAAAAAGCCGAAGAGAAGAAGAGCTAGGGAGCAGCGATGATTGAAGCCACGGCCATCGGGCGGTTCCAGCCGGGTTCAGCCAAGAAGCTGACGTTGGTCGCTGATCTGATTCGCGGCCGGGACGTGCCGACTGCGCTTCGGACAATGACATTCCTGGTCAAGCCCTCGAAGGCGCCGATCATGAAGACGCTGCGCTCTGCTGTCGCCAATGCGATAATCAAGGCGGGGAAAGCCAAGCTCAAGGAAGAGGATCTGATCGTGGCTGAGGTGCGGGTAGATCAGGGGCCGATCCTCAAACCCAAACGTTGGCAGCCCGGACCGCGCGGCATGGCTACCCCAATTCGGAAACCTACCGTGCACGTCCGGGTCCGGGTCGCGACCAAAAAGGGAGTTAAAGTCTAGATGGGACAGAAGACCCACCCGATCGGGTTCCGGTTAGGCATCAGCAAGGACTGGAAATCGTCTTGGTTCTCGAAGAAGGGATACAGCGGCTATCTTCATGAAGACCTGAAGGTGCGTCGCTACATCGAGACCAAACTCGCTGATGCGATGATCTCCGACGTCTTGATCAAGCGCGTTGCCAACCGCACAACCGTTACCGTGTTCACGGCCCGGCCGGGGATGGTCTTTGGCACTCGCCGGCAAGCGCTTGATGGATTGCGTGAAGAGCTGAAGACGCTGATCGGGCGGGATGTCCAGATAATGGTCGAGGTCGTGCGAGTGCCCGAGTTGGAGTCGAAACTTGTCGCCCAGAACGTGGCACGTCAACTCGAACAGCGGGTCGCCCATCGCCGCGCAATGAAGCGGGCCGTCACGCAGGCGATGAGGCTGGGCGCCCCAGGCATCAAGGTGATGGTTGCGGGTCGTCTCGGTGGGCACGAGATCGCGCGGACTGAGTGGTATCGCGAAGGCCGCGTGCCGCTGCACACGCTGAAGGCCGACATAGACTATGCCACTGATGTCGCCAGGACCATCGCCGGTACGGTCGGCGTGAAGGTCTGGATCTACAAAGGCGACGCCAATGTCGGCGAAAGGGCATAGAAGATGTTGATGCCGAAGCGGGTGAAGTACCGCAGGGCGATGCGGGGTCGCATGAGCGGCAAGGCCACACGCGCGAACCGCGTGGACTTCGGCGACCAGGGCTTGATGGCGCTGGAACCATGTTGGATCACGGCACGCCAGATAGAAGCTGCCAGGATCTGCTTGTCCAAGTCGCTTAAGCGCGCCGGCAAGATGTGGATAAGGATTTTTCCGGACAAACCGGTATCAAAGAAGGCAGCCGAATCCCGAATGGGCAAGGGCAAAGGGACGCCGGAGTTCTGGGTTGCTGTGGTCAAGCCTGGTACCGTAATGTTCGAGTTGGGGGGCCTGACATCGGCCGAATCAAACGAGGCCCTGCGTCAGGCTGGCAGCAAGATGCCCTGCCGCACCCGCGTCGTGGTTCGGGGAGAGATGAGCTATGAAGGCTTCTGAGTTGCGCGAGATGACACAGGATGAGATTCGGCGTAGGCTCGTCGAACTGCGGGATGAGCAGTTCAAGCTAAGGCTGCGTCGTTCAGCTGAGCAGTTGCCGAATCCGTTGCGGCTGCGACTTCTGAGACGGGACGTTGCCCGTTGCCTTACTGTTCTGCGCGCCAAGGAGATCGAGGCGGGGTCTACGGAGAAGAAGAATGCGTGAGAATCGGCGTTCAGTCGTCGGCAAGGTGGCTTCCGCCAAGATGCAGAAGACGGTAGTGGTAACTGTGCATCGACTGGAACTGCACCCCAAGTACAAGAAGTATGTCCGCAAGCTGACGAAGCTCTATGCGCACGACGAGAGAGCCGAGTGCAAAGAGGGAGATCGCGTCCTGCTCATAGAGACTAGGCCGTTGTCGCGTCTGAAGCGATGGCGCGTGGTGAAGAAGCTGTGATTCAGGATTTCAGCCGGCTGGTTGTAACTGACAACTCCGGGGCCAGAATGGCAATGGTCATAAGGGTCTACGGAGGGTCGCGGCGCAGGTTCGGCTGGCTCGGCGATACCGTGATGGTTACGGTCAAAGACGCTCTACCGAATGGTACGGTCAAAGCCGGGGAGAAGTCCAAGGCTATCGTGGTTCGCTGCCGCAAGGAGCACAGGCGCCCGGACGGGACCTACGTGCGGTTTGACGACAACGCTTGCGTACTGGTTGATGACAAGGGCGAGCCAAAGGGGACTCGTGTTTTCGGGCCCGTGGCGCGAGAGTTGCGGGAACGGAAGTATACGAAGATCGTGTCGCTTGCTGCTGAGGTAGTCTGATATGTACCTGCGCAAAGGTGACTTGGTGGAGGTCATTTCTGGCGAGGAACGTGGTCGCCGGGGCAAGATCCTCCGTCTGAAGATGGACAAGGATAGCGGAAGGTACCGCATCTTTGTCGAGGGCCTCAACCTGTCCAAGAAGCACCAGCGTGCCCGAGGCGCAGGCAAGCCGGGCGGAATTGTCGACCTACCCAACGCTCTGGATGTATCGAACGTCGCACTCCTGTGTTCCAAGTGCGGCAAACGGACCAAGGTGCGTCGAGAGTCCCACGAGGGACGGCGCGTGCGCATCTGTCGCAAGTGCGATGAGATCCTAGACGTATGATACCAAGGCTAAAGCAAGACTATCTTAAGCGGGTTGTTCCCGCGTTGACGGTTCGCTTCGGATACAGGAATCGGCACCAGGTACCACGCCTGCTGAAGGTCGTAGTCAACACCACGACCAAGGACGCGGTGTCTGACGTGAAAGTGCTGGACCTCATCAGTGAAGACATCGGCGTGATCACCGGTCAACGGCCCTGCCGCACCGTGGCGAAGCGCGCTCTCTCGACCTACAAGATACGTGAGGGGCTGCCTATCGGTGTAAAGGTCACGCTGCGTGGGAATCGGATGTTCGAGTTCATCGACCGGCTGTTCAATTTTGCATCACCCCGGATTCGCGACTTTCAGGGGTTCAAGCCTGATTCATTCGACGGGCGCGGCGGCTACAGCATGGGACTTCAGGAACAGGCGATCTTTCCGGAACTGGAAGTCTCCAAGGTGAAGAAGATATTTGGCATGAACATCACTTTCCATACCTCTGCTAGGCACGACGACGAGGCACGGGCCTTGCTCGCCGAACTCGGGTTGCCGTTCGCCAAGGGCAAGTAGAGATGGCGCGTCGTTGCTGGATCGTCAAATCACAGCAGGAGCCGAAATACAGGATCCGGAAGCACAATCGCTGTCAGCGCTGCTTCCGTTCGCGTGCGGTCTACCGCGAATTCATGCTCTGTCGACTATGCTTTCGAGATCTCGCGCTGCGAGGCGAGATACCCGGCGTCCGCAAGGCGACCTGGTGAGGAGGGGTTTTGGACGCGTTTGCTGATTTCTTGACCCGCATCCGGAACGGCCTCCGCATCCGGCAGAGGGAGGTCTCAGCGCCGTACGCGCGCATGAAGTATGAACTTGCCCGCGTGCTATTGGAGGAAGGCTTTATCAGCAACTTTCAGGTGGAAGGTGAGGGTCACCACAAGCGTATCATTGTCAGCCTGAAGTACGACGAGGACGGTGCCTCGGTGATCAGGGGCATCGAGCTGATATCGCGGCAGAGCCGCCGGCTGCACGTCGGCGCAGACGATCTTCCCAAGGTCATCGGTGGACTCGGCGTAGCGGTTCTGACGACTTCGCGAGGAGTGATGACAGACCGCGACGCACGCCGCAAGCGCGTCGGTGGAGAGCCTCTCTGCAAGGTTTGGTAGGTATGGCCAAGTCATACAGACCGCTGGTGATTCCGCCCGGTGTCGATGTTAGGATCGAGTCCGGCCAGACGATGGTAAAGGGAAAGCTGGGAACTCTGGCAGTGCCCGTGCTTCCCGGCCTCACGGTGAAGGTTACTGACGGCCAGGTGACGGTTGAGTCGGCACCAACTGTGACTCGGGTCCACGTCGGCTCCTTGCGCGCACATCTCTTGAATGCCTTTGCCGGTGTCACGCAGGGCTACCAGAAGGTGCTCGAACTGCGTGGTATGGGCTACAAAGCGCAGAAGACCAAGGAAGGCGTGCAGATTGCCTGTGGTTTCTCACATCCGGTTGACTTCCGTGCCCCTGCCGGTGTCACGATGGATGTCAACCAGGTTCCTGACCCGGACGACACCAAACTGCAGATGTTCGAGATAGTTGTGCGTGGGTCAGACCGCCACGCAGTCGGCCAGTTGGCCGCCATCATTCACGGCACCAAGCCTCCGGACGTCTATCGCGGCAAGGGGATTCGGTACAAGGGGCAGCACGTGCGCAAGAAGCAGGGCAAGCGCGCGGCCGGTACTCAGACGGCCTAGTCATTGCTGCCCGCGGCCGCTGTCCTTTCTACGAGCCGGTTGACTGACGCTTGGTAGTAGCTAACATTCAACATGGAGGCCCCATCGTCTAGTCTGGTCTAGGACATTTGGTTCTCAGCCAAGAGACTGCGGTTCAAATCCGCATGGGGCTATGAGGCGGCCTTCAAGGCCGCCTTCCTGTTTAGGCAGGAGGCAGTTCCGAATGCCAAAGACCGGATGGTCAATCAACCAGGACATGACCAAACCCGAGGTCCGGTGTCTGCTGTCTGGCTCGCTAGGCTTCGGTTACCTTTGACTTCAATACTCTGACTTCTGCGTTCTGACTTCGTCCCTTGCGTGGTGGTAGGTACTCGGGCTTGAGGTTGTGCAGGCCCGCAAAGAGGTTGGTCCGGAGGCGCTGGTCCTGGGCATAGAGCCGTTCCAGGAACCGACGAACTATCCGACGCGAGCTCGAGCTTTCGTGGGGGCACGCGTTGCGGACAGGGCGGATGCCGGCGTCCTTCAGGTACCGCCGGACCATGGCCTTGTCGACGTAGTAGAGCGGGCGGATAATCACCAGTCTGCCGTCGAAGAGAGGCTGGGAAGGCAGGATGGTGCGGGCCGACGACGTGTAGAGCAGGTTCAGCAGAAAAGTCTCGTTCACGTCGTCCAGATTGTGAGCTAGCGCGAGCTTGCGGCTGCCTACATCGCTGCAGAACGAGAAGAGCGTCTTGCGTCGCTCCCGGGAGCAGGTGTAGCATGAACCCTCACCGTTTCTCACCACGCTCAGCGGTACATCGGTCCGCAGTACTTCGTACCTCACGCCGATGGTCCGGCAGGCCTTCGCGACCCGCGCCGAGTTCCACCCTTCGAACCCCGGGTCAACGTGGACAGCCTGCAGGTCCCATCCGCGTCTGCCCTTCCGGTTCAATGACTCCAGCAGGTGCAGCAAACAAAGGCTGTCGACGCCGCCGGAGACACCGACCACGATCTTTTCGCCGTCTGTAATCAGCCGGTTCGTGCCGATGGCCTTGTGCGCAAGTCGGGTAACGCGCCTGGTGATCCAGCTCACGGGAAAGGACGAAGTGCCAAGGACGAAGGACTAAGCAAGAGTGTAGAAGAGGAAAGGCGTAAGTTCGCGGCGTTCGCTATTGAGTCCGACTTTGGTACTTGTCCTGCGGACTTGCTTCGTCCTTTGTACTTCAGCTCTACTGCTTTCCTACTCTGGTAGTTTCACCTGCGGGTACTTGGCCAGCTGGTCGTAGAAGAGCTTGCGGATCGCGTTCAATCGTTCCTCTGTCTTCGCCTCGAAGCGCAGGACCAGCACCGCCTGAGTGTTCGAGGCACGGATCAGTCCCCACCCGTCCGGGAACACGACGCGGGCGCCGTCGATGTCGATGACCTGGTACTTGCCGCGGAAGTGGTCGCGCACCTCGTCCACGATTCTGAACTTCAGTTCTTCCGGGCACGACGCCCGCAGCTCCGGTGTGGTCGGGTACGATGGCATATCGGCGGCGAGGTCGGAGAGCTTCCGGCCGGTGGAGGCCATGATGCTGAGCAGCCGGAGGGACGCGAACAAGGCATCGTCATATCCGTAGTAGCCGTCGGCAAAGAACATGTGGCCTGACATCTCGCCCGCCAGCAGGGCACCCTCTTCCTTCATCTTCGCCTTGATCAGGGAATGGCCGGTCTTCCACATCAGGGGCGTGCCGCCGATCCGTTCGAGGTATTCAACCAGCCCCTGTGAGCACTTCACCTCGAACACTATCTTCGCGCCCGGGTGCTTCTCTATGACCTCGGTGGCGCAGATGCCGAGCAGCCGGTCGCCGTACACCGACTTTCCGTTGTCATCGATGGCCCCGATACGGTCGGAGTCACCGTCAAACCCGATGCCGCAGTCGAATCCTCCGGCCTGCACCAGATCGGTCAGCTGCCTCATGTACTTCGGCACGGTCGGGTCAGGTACGTGGGCCGGGAAGTTGCCGTCCGGCTGCAGGTTGATGTACTCGGGTTCGACCCTGGTGCCGGCGAAGAGACGCTCGAGCAGAACGCCGGCGCAGCCATTGCCCGGGTCGAAGCCCACACGCAGCGGCTTGGAGATGCGCACCTTGGACCGGACCGTATCGATGTAGGCCGGGATGACGTCCTTCGAACTCAGCTTCCCCCTGCCCTGCCTGAACCTGCCTGACTCCATCAGTCGGCGCAGGAGCTGGATCTCCTCGCCGTAGATGGTGGTCTTCTCCAGGCCGACCTTGAACCCATTGTACGGCGGCGGGTTGTGACTGGCGGTCACCATCACACCGGCGCGCGAATCGAGGAAGAACTGCGAGAAGTAGAAGACCGGGGTAGGCACGACCCCGATGTCCACGACGTCGAGGCCGGTCGAGAGCAGGCCGTCGGTCAGCGCCTTCTGGATGCGCGGTCCCGACAAACGGACGTCGCGGCCGACCGGACAGAAGGTCGCGCCGTGCTCCAGTGCGTAGGTGCCGAAGGCCTGTCCGAGCCGATGCACTTCGTCGTCAGGCAGTTCGGTTTCCGCGATGCCGCGGATGTCATATTCCCTGAAGATAAGCGGGTTCATGGTTCCTCCTGCCAAAGATGCGCGGTCAGGTAACGCGGAAATGAGTGCGGGCAGTTGCGGGGAAAGCAGGCCCGGATGCGGCGCCGTTGACCCGCCTCGTCCTTGATCCGCGCTTCTGTCTCGCGCGGCCTGGCTCAACCCGGACCACGGCTCGACTGACGCCGGCAAGCGGCGGCAGCAGGTGTGACAGGAACTGCTCGGCAGTCATCCGGCGGAGCCTCCCGGTCGGTTCGGTCTGGGGCCAACCGTCTTTGTCCCTCCGGTAAATCCAAGTCCGCCCGCGCCTCGTGCCGATACAGACGGTGCATGCGGCGTTCCTCACTGCGTTCCCGCGCTGCTTCCAGCCGCGGGTGGATGCCGGCGTGCTCTTCTTGATGAACTCCCACGCGCCCATCGACAATCTGCCCTTTATCTCGCCTGAGGTCTCAGTCACGAGGAATACCGGGTTGCCCTTCATGCCAAAGTGCTTGACGATGCAATTTGATATGTCTGTCGCGGTGAGCTTTGATGTGCAGAGTATGCACGTGGTGATGTAGGAGTGATAGCTGGTGATCACCTTGTCGTTGAGCAGTGCTTTGATGACCACGTTCCTCTCAGGCATTGAGCCCCCGGCAACGATCATGAACATCTTCTCCAGGGGGGCTTTCTCCGCCTCGGGCTGGACGCCAGACTCTGTGGTAGCCGCGGGGCTTTCGTCGTACTGCTTGCGTCTGACCGGGTCACCCAGGACGAAGAATGCTCCGTTGAATTGGGCAAGCCTGTCGTTTGACGCCTTGCACGCCGACGGGTCGGGAGAGGTTCCGAGTCGGTCGGCGTGGGATAGCTTGACGAGCTTTATGTAGGCCGCGCGGATTTCGGAGTCGCCGGCGTCACGCGGCACCCCCAAAGTCTCGTAGCAGTCGTTGATCGGCACTTCGCTAGGCAACGTGGCTTCTCCATAGGGCGGCCTCCTCGTGGCCGTCCATCCGTCTGCAGGCCGACGAAGAGCTCATCCAGTGCGTCTCAACCAAAGAAGGTCATGATAGCCTCGTCAGTCCCGGCAGTCAAGGATGCGTAGCCTGACCAGACAGGCGCAGGGAGTACTGCCTCAAGGTTGGCGTGGAAGACACGCCGGGGCTCCCAATGGCCAACAGGGGAACCACCGTCGATTTTCTCTGGGCGAGGCTCTCTAGGACATCTGCCAGTCGGAAACCGGTCGCGCCATCCTGGAGCTGCTATTGAGGTCCATGGAAGGCTCAGTTGGCAAGCCACCGGAGGCCAGGGATCTTCTGGTACCCGACCTGCATCGCGACCAGTCTTCCCGCGATCGCGATGATCTTCAGCTTGGCGAAGTTGTCATCCGCGCTCCAGCCGTTGTTCGTGCGGTCTAGCCACAGGTAGTAGACACCGTCGGCAAGTATCTCGAGTTGTGTGAGGTATCCAGTTCCCGGGTCGTCGGCAATCCTCATTTCATCAAACACGGATGAGGCGGCTGCTTTGCCGGCGTTACCCTTGGGGCTCCAGCCGACATCGCCCGGGTTGATGAGGTACATCTGACTCGGGAACGACACGTCATCCGCATAGAAGTCGATCAGCGCCAGGTTGGCGTAGGCCAGAGAATAGGTGGTGACCGTGCCATCGGTGTTGAATCCAAAGCCGGGGCGATGGTTGGTGTCCGGGTCGCTGATTCCGTAGACCACCAGCGTTGGGGTTCCGACAATCCGGCAGCTGACTGTCGCGGGTTCGCTCTTGCCGTTGGCATTGACTGACCTGACTTCAATGGTCGCGCTCGGCGCAGTGACCTCGAGGCCAAGCGACTCTGTGCTGCAGGCCGTGTCGTCCAGCATGATTTCGTAAGATTCGGCATCACTGACCGCCGTCCAGGACAGGTGCAGATCGGCTCCCGTATTGGCCACCTCGTATGAAACGACAGGTTTAGCCGGTGGCCCCGGCCGTGTGACAACAACATGGAGTGGCTCAGACCATGTTGACGTGTCCCCATGGGTGTCCCGAGCCCGAACTCTGATGTCGAGGGCGCCAGCTGAGTCAAAGCTGTGCAGTTCCTGGTATGGCGAATCAGCCGGAATCGGCCCGCCCCAACTGCCGGTTGCCTCATTCCAGTTGAACTGAAAGCAGATGCTGTCGCCAAGCGGGTGCGTCGTCCTCGCCGTGAACGTATGTGCGACACCGGTGGTACAAGATGACGGCCCGCCTGGCGTCTCGGGCCGGTTCGGCGGCAAGAACCCGACTGAGACGGCGAGCGAGACGGACCACTCGGACTCAACCAATCGGGTGTCCCGTGCCTTCACCCGCACTTGGTAGACACGGGAGTCCGCGTACGAGTGCGTCGCGGTGGTCGGCTGTCCGCTCGCACAGCCGGGTGACCAGGTGGGTGCGGTCGTGTCGCCCCAGGATAGCGAGTACGCCACTTCCTGATTCTCCGGGTCGATCGATGAAAAGGTGAAGGAGAGTATGGCTCCGGGCTTGCCCAGTGCCGGGCCGCTGAGCTGAGGTATAGTTGGCGGGCGGTTCTTCTCGCATCCAGCCAGTGAAACGAGAATGACCAGTCCGGATGCTACGAATAGAGTCACTATTCTGTCCATTCGGCCTCCCGTTGTCTGGATCGCTCGTTTAGCGTCGCTGCGGGGTTCCGCGTTTCCCCACTTTGGCGTCAAAGCGCGGCAATGCCGCGGCTGTCACGATGTGCCTGTCCTTCCCCGTACTGCCTGTTTGCGGCGGGATCTGCGCGGTCGAGGCGCACTTCGCTTTGTCTCCGGGGCTCACGGAGATTCAGCTATTCTGACCCAGGGCAAATCTGGTTCATGCCCCGAGTCCCATGCTGTGATCGATCTCAATTCAAGACCAGAGAGGGTTCCTTCCATCTGCACTGATAGGGCAGCGTCGATCCCTTGGTCCGGTGTCAATTCGAACTCAGGCCGTGGCCCGGGTAGCGATTCTGCTTCCGCAGGTCTGACCTGCGTACTTGCGTGTTTCGTCTTGGGCAGGCACGCTCTGCATAGTCTACAACTCGGTACTCCGGGTCAGGCTGTGCGCCGCCGGACAACTTGGTTCGGCGTTCTCATTCATATTCTGGAGGTGGTCCGAACAGATCGACCAACTCGAACCCCAGACCGACAGCCGCGCCCAGTTCCGCACCCAGGAGCGCCTGCTGGCCGATGGCAGTGAGCCCGCCTTCACCCACTATCAGGTGCGACAGCTTGTACAGCCCGTAGCCCAGGCCGACTATGGCCCCCATGGTGAGGAAGCGCCCGATCTTGAAACGGACGAGTGACTTCTGTATGTACGACGCTGCCATGAGGGCGAACCCGACCGGCAGGGCGTAGGTGGCTGGGCCGGCAAATGCGAGTAGATCACCCTTCATGGCCGTGCGCAAAAGCCACCAGAACACGACTACGGCAACTGCGTGCGCCGATCCCCGCAGTTGCACCGATGCGTATATGAGCGCCGCCATGAACCCGAAGAGCGCGTACTCCAGCATGGTTTCAGGCAGTTCCGGGAACCGTTGCTGGTATCTTGCGAAACCTACCGCGGCGACTGCAAGCAGTGCGACCACGACGTAGCCGATGGTGAAGAGAATCCGACGGACCGTCGAGCTCACGCCAGTATTGTTACCTACCAGAGTGGAGAGTCAAGTAGAGCCGCGGGACGGTCATGCAGTCCGCCTCTTCAGGTGGGACAGCACGCCGGTGAGCTTGCTGGCGTAGAACAATGACAGGCGTCCCGAAGTTTTGCATTGACCGCTCCTGACCCGGCCGCGACCGGTATCGCGTCAGCCATCACACAGCCGGCGCGGCGGGATGCCGAGTTCCTTCCGCGCCGGACATGACGAATATGGCTACCGCGCCGTCTGGATTCTGTACGGCAGCAGCCAGCCGTTGTAATCGTAGGACGCGGAGCGGTCCATCAGGGTGCTCTTGGTCATCAGGTCGAAGATGGCGAATCTGAACCCAGGGACTATCTGCGCGTGCCAGGTGCCGGTGAAAACGCCACTTCCCTGGTCCTCAAACGGCAACCTCACGAACGCCGAGCCCCAGAAGGCATGAAGCCAGGCGTACCCGTCGGTCGCGTTGGTGTAGAGCGTGATGCTCAGGCTCTCGCCGGGCGTGAATGCCACCAGGCTGTCAACGTGGTAGTAGGCAGCGAGCGGGTCGCCGATCAGGATGTCGCGCAGCGAACTGTGTATTCTCAGCGAGTCAATCCGCACCGTGCTTGTGGTCTCGGACCTACCGTACGCCAGGGATATCCTCTTCAGCTTCCAGCCCCGGTAGGCGGCTGTGTCGCTGCCCTCACGTTTGAAGATGCCGTTGATCTGCACTGCCTCCTGCAGCGGTTTCGTCCACTTGGCAGCAGTGGTGTCGCTGGTCAGGATCCAGTGAATTATCTCACCGTAGTTGTGCTGGTGCCAGCCGACCCAGGCCGAATCGCCCTGAACCTGGACTTCGATGCTGGCTGCCGAATCGTGGGTCTGCGGAACGCGCCACCACTTGCCCATGGTGGTGTCCTCAACCATCTGAGCGTTTTCGTTGGAATCGCCGGCGGTGCTGGACGTAAAGTGAGCGGGGTCACCGGTTACCAGCGCCCGCACTGCGGCCTCGTCCGTCTCGAATTCCTGCTTCTGACAGGCAACGAAACATGTCGCCGCGAACAGAGCTACAAGAGTCAGAACCAGTGCTCTGTGCATCGTTCTCTCCTTTTTGGCGCCTCGGTCCGGCATCAGTATCAACCAACTCAAACCGCGTGTCAAGTCCGGCGACAGGGCGGATCACTGCCAGGAGCGCGTCCCTTATCCACGCGACTCGTAGGAGGCAGTGCTGATGATGCGAATGACGCCACCGGATGACCGGCAGACGAGGCTGTCCAGGCAGCTGGTCGTAGTGCCGGCCGATGGGAGAGAATTGCAGACCGTGTGCTGCCTACTGCGGCGCGTCTCGGACTTTGGCTGAGAGCGTGGAGAGCAAGTGGGTTGGCAACCCACCTTGGATCCGGAGTCACGTCGTTGTTGCCGGGCAGGACTTGCCAGCTATCATGTGAGTCTGGCCATCATGCGTTTTCTGGCGCTTCTGTTGTCTTGGGCTGCGCTTGCTGCAGCGAGGTATGGCGTGATAAACGGTGAAGTGCGGGATGCGAGGAATGGGGAGCCACTGGCCTACTGCAACGTCTACCTCGAGGGGACTGAGTTCGGTGCGGCGGCGAACGTCCGCGGATACTTCTTCATCTCCGGCGTGCCTGATGGCGAGTTTGAGTTGGTCGCTTCGTTCGTGGGATACGAGGATGAACGCCGCCGGGTCATGGTCCAGGAAGGACGGCCGCTGCACGTGGAACTCGATCTGCAACCGGCCTCCATCCGGGTGCGGGAAGTGCAAGTCACGGCCGAAAGGGCACGATTCGAGCGGGAGGTGCAGGTGTCCACGACGCGGCTGGACACACGCCAGCTTCAGCTGGTGCCCCGAGTGGGAGGAGAGGCCGACCTTTTCCGTACCATCCAGCTGCTGCCTGGTGTCGTCACGACCTCGGATTTCTCGAACCGGCTGTACATTCGGGGCGGGTCACCGGACCAGAACCTGATCTTGCTCGACGGTATCACGGTCTACAACCCATCGCACCTGTTCGGTTTGTTCTCACCATTCGTGTCCGACGCCGTCTCGGACGTGACGCTGCTGGCAGGCGGGTTCCCGGCCGAATACGGCGGGCGAATGAGCTCGGTGCTCGACGTTACCACCCGCGAGGGGAATACCAGGGAGTACACCGGCAGCGGCTCCGCTTCCATCATCGCCGCGCAGGGCCTGGTTGAAGGTCCGATTCCGAAGGGCTCGTTCCTCGTCGCCGGACGCCGGACCTATCTCGCCGACCCCTTGCTCAGGGCATTCGGGGTAGACGGGCTCGGGTACTATTTCTACGACCTGATGGGCAAAGTCAACTACGAGCCGGTCGACGAGTCCCGGATCACGCTTGCCGGCATCCTGGCCGAGGATGTGCTCAGCTTCTCCGACCCGAACGGCTCCGGTGATCTCTCGGGGCGGCTGCGCTGGGGCAACCGGGGCTTTTCCTGCCACTGGCACCGGATGTTCTCGCCGCTGCTCTATGTCGAGATGATCGGTTCCTACAGCAATTTCCGCACCGGCCTGGCTGCCCAGGTCGGGTCTCCGGACACCGTTAGCTTCGAAGCGGGCGTTACCGACTGTGCGGTCAAGGCCGACGCGAACTGGTATGCGGCAGACCGGTTCACCGTTGATTTCGGTACCGAGCTGCGCTACATGCTGCCGAGCTTCGGCGCCGAGTTCTCGAGTATCAGCTTCTCCCGTTCGGACACGCTCTGGCCTCTGACCGCCTATGCCGACGGCAAGTGGGAGGCGATCGAAAAGAAGCTGTTCGTGAAGCCCGGACTGCGACTCGCCTGGGACTTTGCCCTGCGTCGGTTCGAGCCGGAGCCGCGTCTCGGACTCAAGTACCAGCCCCTGAAAAACACGGCGCTGAACCTCGCGGCGGGCAGGTTCACACAGCACATACTGACGTCGAACTCGACCGAGGCGGTGTTCTCGATATTCGACGCCTGGGCGCCAGTGCAGGATTTCCAGGCGACGCCGGCTGCCTGGCACGGGATAGCCGGAGTCGAGCAATGGCTCGGAAGTGACATGGTCCTATCGGCTGAAACGTACTACAAGCTCTACGAGAACCTGCTGGAAACCAGGTACGGAGAACGGTACACGCGGCCTGATTCGCTTCTACCGGCCGACGGCTACTCGACCGGGCTCGACTTGATGCTGCGCCGGACCGAAGGTCGGGTCAGCGGTTGGGTAACCTACTCATATATGTGGACCCGGCGCCAGATCCGCGGCGAGTCAGATGCGTACGCGCCGCACTACGACCGTCGACATTCGGTTAACCTGGTCCTGAGTATCCCAAAGGTCTGGTGGCAGGTTGATGTTACGGCCAAGTGGTCGCTCGGCAGCGGCCTGCCATACTCCGGATACCTTGGATACTTCCCGCGCTACATCGAGCGGCCGTTCAACTGGTCGGAACGCGAGTGGGAATACCTGCGTTCGAGGCGAGACGGATACCGCTATCCTCTCTACCATCGACTGGACATCGGCCTGGCCCGTACCTGGACCCAGCGCTGGGGCGAGATAACAGCCTTTGTAGATGTCATCAACGCCTACAACGCCCGAAACCCGCTGCTCTACTTCTGGGAAGTGAACGAGCAGGGACTGCCGGAGCGCGGCCAGATTGGCAACCTGCCGATACTGCCCACGCTCGGGGCAAAGGTGAGATTCTAGATGCGGAGGACGGCGGGGCGGTGGTTAGATCGTGCCGGAGTACCGGCGGCCTTGCCCGCACTGGTGCTGGCGATCCTTGTCGGGTGCGATGAAGGTCCGAGCGGCCAATTCGTGCCCGAGCTTGCGGTCTACGCTCAGGTCCGGGTCGGCGCGACTGCGGCGACGGTGTCAGTCAACCGGACCTACGGCATAGGTGAGCAGTTCGACAGCACCTTCACGGACGCCGACGTCTGGCTCTTCCGGGGCGTGGATTCTTTCCGACTGCCCTGGGTGGAACGTGACCGCTACTGGCTTGATTGGACCGGAACCGCACCGGCCGTCGCCCAAGACGAGACAATCAGGCTCCGTGTGACCCGGTCCGGGTTCGACACGGTCAGCGCTCTGACCATCACACCCTGTGACTTCGAGATTCTCTATCCGGGTGACGGCGATACGGTGACGCTGAGTGACTCCATCGGCTGGAGTCGCTGCTCCGGCGCCAAGGGCTACTACCTGTCGCGCCGGTTCGAGCAGCAGGGCCGGGAAATAGTCTTCGATTTCGTCATAGCGAACGACTCGCTGGGAGACGACTACGATTCTCTGAAAGTGAACATCCCTCAGCTCGTCTTCCTCTATGGTGACACGGCCGTGAGCCAGCAGCTCAGCATCTATGCGGTAGACTCGAACTACTACTACTGGGTCAACGAGGGCGGCGAGGCATCGGCGAACCGTGTGACCGGCGGGGTGGGGGTATTCGGCTCAGCTGTGCGACGCGACCTGCAGCTGTATCTGCGCCGCGGCACGCTCCCCTAGCCGGCCCGGCGCGGCCGGAGCTGGACCACGCCGCAGCCGGAGAACCCGGGACATCTCCCACGTTCCCGGTCTCGTCAAACCGCGGCCAATCAACGATCGACAATCGGCGGCGAAGAGGGAGTGGTCTGGTGGCCGAGTGGCCGGCGAGTCTGCAGCCAGCAATCGGCAATCCGAAATGCCTTGGGACAGGGCGGGGGTGTCAACCGAGGGAAGGGGCGAGGGGTTGGGGGCGAGGGTCTAGCGATTGGGGTGCAGCCGAGAGCGGCCAGCCGGTAGCCGTCAGCTGGCCTGGGCGTGCTCTTGGGCTGACGATTAGGGGCAAGGAACTTGGTCGGCAATCGATACCGGAGGAGCGGCTCGGGGTAGGAAGGGTATGGCGAGGAGATTGACGATACAGGCGGCAGCAAAGAGCGCAACGGTGGCCCACCAGCCGACAAGCAAATGCAGTTCCCCTCCCTTGCCCTGCAGCTCGGCCCAGAGGGCAAGAGGCAGCAGTATGCAGTGGAAGCTGTATATCCCGCGGACGAACGCGCCGCGCCGCCCCTTCAACCTGACCAGCCCGATGCCTATCAGGGCCGCTACCAGAATGGCAATAGCGAGGTAGTCCGGCTGGGCCCGCCTGGCATCCCAGGTATGCCTGCCGCCCGTGGTGTCAGGCTGGGCCGCTACAGCCTTGCCGAAAGCCACCTCGTAGCCACTGGCCTGAACGACTATCTCCTGCTTGCCGTCCTTGCCGCTGCAGGTTATCCGGGCGAACGGCAGCAGGAAACAGAGCAGAACGAGCGCAAACAGACTGAGTGAAATCGGACGGCTGACGTCCTTCATCTCGACCTCCTCTTGCGTGACTGCATCTCTGAACCCTGGCTTGGCAGCATTCTAGACTCCGGGTAGACGGATGTCAAACGGCGGGGCGTGGGGTTGGTGCGCGGAGGGGCGCGGTTCACTTAAATGAACCGCGTGACTTGGCACTCTCAGATAGGGGAGAGAACAGAGGGATTGGGGATGGAGGCCGGACAACTGCTAACTCGCTGCCTCAGGCAGCGCGATGTCCCGAAGCTTCCCGGAATGGTGCCGAAACCGGGTTATTACTGGATGAGGACGACCAGTGGAACGCCGAATAGGAGCGCATCATGAGCCAGTTTGAGCTTGACGAGCGGACGCGGGCAGTGCTTGACCGCGTGCGGCACAGTCCGGCTACGCTATCGGTGTATGACATGCCGCCTGACCTGGCCGTCGATGGGTGGTTAGACAAACTCATATAACTCGTCTGGGGCGGGTTTTCGGGCCTATCTGCTTGCAGCTTGAGGCTTTAGGCTTGAGGCTGCCCAACTGACACCCCCGCCTCCCACGTCGTTGAGGAGGTTGCCGACAAGGTTGTATCGTACTTCGTTGACCAGAGTCCCTGTCGGACAGTGCCGAGAGCAGTCCCGGACGTAGTCTGGGGAAGTCCTTGGTCCGTAGTCTGGTGGGTAGTCTTGGGCGCAGTCTACCGGGGAGTCCGGACAGCTACAAGCCGAGGAGTCTCGGAGAGTCCTTGGTCCCCAGTCCCGGAGAGAGTTTGGGAGGGAACGGAGCGAGCAACTCGGCATGTCGTTTCCGAGGTAGTTTCGTCCGTAGTTCAGGAGGCCGTATCGTCAGCCATCGTGAATGCGGTCTGCGGGGCCCTTCCATCAGCCGTTTGATCTGTCCCGGACAAAGCCGACGTGTTCAACGTCGCGCCGCTTCCTTGATTTCGCCCCAAACCCCGGCACCTCAGGGGTTCCACCCCGCGGAAAACAGGGGACAGTCCCTCGGAGCGCCTGCGTCGAACTCGGCGCGGTACAGTCCCCGTTTTCCGCACGTGCACCTGTGACCCCTTGGGGCGAAATCGGCTCGGTCGAGAGAAGCGGGCGGGGTTCCGCTGCCGGTCCCCGCCCGCCGCTTACGCGGGTTTCCAGGCGACGGGCTAGAAGATGGGGTTGACGATGTTGGCGAAGGCGGAGCCGAAGGTGTAGGTCACGCCGACCGAGGCCCAGTAGGAGTAACTGGTCGCCATCTCGCGGAGGCGGAGCAGGCGCTCTTCCTCGGTCGCGCCTTCTTTGCGCAGCGCTACCTGGTCGTGAATCAGGTCGTATCCGCCGTAGAGGGTTACGGACAGCCCGGCCACGACTCTCACCGAAAGGCTGCTATGGAGGGAGAGCCGGTTACGCGCGAATCCAGGCAGGTAGTGGCCGCCGCAAGCCGAGAGAGCTAGCGTGCCCCAGGATCGGGTGAGTTTCGCGCCAACCAGCACCTCGTTCTTTGTGAGATACTCGCTGGTCTTGTTGTAGAGCGTGGTGTCGAAGTAGCTGTTGTAGACGGCCACGGGTATGACCTGGATGTAGACCTTGTGCCGGACGTACTCCGAGTAGGGCACGATGTCGTATTCGAACCGCGGGCCGAGCGCGAACTGCCTGCGGATGTTTGAGTAGTCGCTTGAGGTGAAAAGCAGGCGCGCTCCGAGGGCCAGGTGGTTTGAGAGCTTGCGGCCATAGTTGGCCTCGCCGTCGTAGCTGCGCGCTATTGTGGTAATGTCCCCGGAGTCCAGTGCGTACCAGTGCCGGTTGGTCGAGACACCGCCGGTGACGGTCAGTTGCTCGGTTTCGGTGATGCGCTTGATGCCGGGATAGGCGTAGTAGTACATTTGGGAGTAGCCATTGTCGGCATTGGCCCAGCCGTTCAAGCTCAGAGAAAAGACCCAGTTGTGCCACGGGTCGGTCACGGCCTGCGTTGTGGTCGGCGGCGTGAATTCGACCTGCAGGTTGTCGCGCAGCTTGGTGCGCGCGACATAGGGGACGAGTCCGCATTTGATGGCGTCCACCAGGGCCCGACGCGTATCGTCCCGGGTCGCGTCCGGTGCGGTCGTGTGCTTGATCAAGGCATTGATGTTGTGGAAGGCGCCGAGGCCCTCAAAGGTCAGGCAGTATTCGAGGCCGTCGTCGCCGGTCGTCTGGCAGGTTATCATCAGTTGTACGTCGGCTTCGTTCCGGTCCCGGACATAGTTCACGAAGGTGATTTCGGTCTTGATGAAGTTGATGTCGGCCCAGGTCTGGTCCTGGATGTAGAGCTTGGGCGCGAGGTCGCGCCACGACGAGTCCGGCCCGGCGGTCGGGGCGGACGATTCTGCCGAGGCAATCGCAATCAGCCCCAGTCCAAGTGCGAGCACAGCACGCGACATTGGTGCCTCCCTGAGTTCTTTCTTCACGGTAACGCCCCGAACGCGCCGGCCCCGGCAAGGCGGCCCTGGTGGGGACCGGCGTCACCACTCGACCGTATCATAGGGTGGCCGGTGCTCTTGTCAAGCCGGCACGTTGGCCAAGGACCGCGGCCTCGAGCTGCCCCTCCCGTTTCCGCCCGCGTTGCCGAGCGGGCCGAGCGGGCCGGAACTTGACCGGGAGAGCTTCCTGCGTAGAATCTGCCATGGTAAGCGTAGTGACCGGTCGCGAGCCATGCATTGTGCCGCCCTGTGATGGGGCGGTTCTGTTTCTCCGGGCTTCAATCGTGTCCGAAGGGAGGTAGGTGTGAGTATCAGAGAGTTTCTGACCTTCGACGATGTTCTTTTGCTTCCGCAGAAGTCAAGCGTGCTGCCGAACGAGGTCGATACCGAGTCGTACTTCACCCGGGAGATTGTGCTCAAGCTCCCTCTGGTCAGCGCGGCGATGGACACTGTCACCGAGTCGCGGATGGCGATTGCCATGGCTCAGTCCGGCGGCATCGGGGTCGTACACAAGAACCTGCCGGTTGAAGACCAGGCGGCGATGGTTGCCCGCGTGAAACGGGCCGAGTCGAGCATGATTGCTGAGCCGATATCCATTACCCCGGAGAAGACAATCGGCGAGGCGCGGGAGTTGATGGCGCAGTACGGGATTTCCGGACTGCCGGTGGTAGACGCCAGACTGCGGCTGGTGGGGATACTCACCAAACGTGATCTGCTGTTCCAGGACGACTGGAAGCTTCAGGTGTCCAAGGTGATGACAGCGGAGGGGCTGGTGACGGCGCCGGAGGGCACGTCTCTCAGGCGCGCACGGGAGATACTGCGCAAGCACCGTGTGGAGAAGCTGCCGATAGTAGACCGCGGCCGGCGGCTGAAGGGTCTGATAACGACCAAGGACATTCTGAAGCGGGTCGAGAATCCGCATGCCACTCTGGACGCGAAGCGACGGCTCAAGGTCGCGGCCGCGGTCGGCGTGGGACGTGACGCGCTGGCTCGGGCCGAGGCGCTGGTCAATGCCGAGGTCGATGCCATCGTTATCGACACGGCGCACGGACACCAGGACAAGGTGGTTGAGGCCGCGCGCCAACTGCGACGCAAGTACTCCCGCCTGCAGGTAGTTGCCGGCAATGTCGGCACGGCCGAGGGCGCTCTGGCTCTGGCTGAGGCCGGATGCGACGCCGTGAAGGTCGGAGTCGGGCCGGGTTCCATCTGCACGACGCGGATTGTGGCGGGCGTGGGCGTGCCGCAGTTGACGGCAGTGATGGAGTGCTCGGCCGCTCTGAAATCACGGCGAGTGCCGGTGATTGCGGATGGCGGCATTCGCTATTCCGGGGACGTGGCCAAGGCGCTCGCGGCCGGGGCCGGTACCGTGATGATGGGGAATCTCCTGGCCGGCACCGACGAGAGCCCGGGCGAGGACGTGTTACTCGAAGGTCGACGCTACAAGGTGTATCGCGGCATGGGCTCGCTGGACGCGATGAAGAAGGGTTCGGCTGACCGCTACTTCCAGGAAGGCTCGGCCAAGCTGGTGCCCGAAGGCATTGTCGGCCGCGTGCCATACCGGGGCAGCGTGCGCGACGTTCTGTTTCAGCTCGACGGCGGGGTCAGGGCGGCGATGGGTTTCTGCGGGGCAGGGACCATGCCGGAGTTCCGGCGCAAGGCCAGGTTCGTGAAGATCACCGGCGCGGGTTTGCGCGAGAGCCACCCGCACGACGTCACCATAACCAAGGAAGCACCGAACTACGAAGCGCCGGAGGCTAGGGAGTAGCGCTCTCAGGATCCATAGAAATGAACGGGGCGGCCGGAAGGCCGCCCCGATGGTTTCCAGTCAGTTCAGGACGCGGGCGGGATGAAGCCTTCCTTCATCAGCGACTGCACGAGTTCGCGGGCGTGTTTGATGGTCGCGGTTGACTTCTTCATCAGCTCGTCGCGAGTCATGGTGATGCGGGCGACGCCCTGCTCGATGGCCTTCATGCCGACCGCTACCGCCTCGCGCGGGAAGACCTCCCAGTCATCCATGGTCGGGACCAGGTAGTCCTGTTTCAGGCCGCGGTCTTCGGCAACCTTGGCCAGTTCCAGCGCTGCCGCGATGCACATCTCATCGGTTATCGTCTTTGCCTGGACGTCGAGGGTGCCGCGGAAGATGCCGGGGAACCCGAGCGAGTTGTTGACCTGGTTGGGGAAGTCGGAGCGGCCGGTCGCGACGACCGCGGCGCCGGCTTCGAGCGCGTCCCACGGCCAGATCTCCGGGATGGGGTTGGCGCAGACAAAAACGACGGCGTCTTTGGCCATCGACTTGATCCACTCGGGCTTGACCGTGTTCGGCCCGGGCGTGGAGAGCGCGATGAGCACGTCGGCGCCTTTGATAGCGTCGACGATGGTGCCGCGCTCGTCCCACTTGTTCGATATCTCGGCTATGTGCCACTTCTCCTTGAACTCGGCCCTGAGCTCGGGTCGCCCCTTGTGGATTGTGCCCTTGGAGTCGCACATGATCGAGTTCTCGGGTGTCACGCCGCCCTTGAAGCAGACGCGGGATATGGCGATGTTCGACGCGCCGGCGCCGAGGAAGACGACTTTGACCTTGGAGATGTCCTTGCCTACGAACTTGAGCGCGTTCACCAGTCCGGCGTAGGTCACGGCCGCAGTGCCCTGCTGGTCATCGTGCCAGACCGGGACGTTCATCTCGGCGCGGAGGGTGTCGAGGATGCGGAAGCACTTGGGTTGGGAGATATCTTCGAGGTTGAACCCGCCGAACGAAGGCTCGAGCAGTTTGGCGGTGCGGATGAACTCGTCCGGGTCCTTGGTGCGTAGCGCGATGGGCACGCAGTCCACGCCGCCCAGGTACTTGAAGAGCAGAGCCTTGCCTTCCATCACCGGCATCGAGGCCTCGGGGCCGATGTCGCCGAGGCCGAGCACGCGGGTGCCGTCGGTCAGGACGCAGATGGTGTTGGCGCGGTTGGTGTGCTCGAAGGACTTCTCAGGGTGGGCCTGGATGTCCTTGCAGGGCGCGGCCACGCCGGGCGTGTACCAGATGGCGAAGTCGTTGAAGTCGCGGATGCAGCACTTGGGTACGGTCTGGTACTTGCCCTTGTAGAACGGGTGCAGCAGCATCGCGTCGGCCGCGGGTTTCTTGGCCTTGGCGATGAGCTGTTCGATTTCAGTCGGGGATAGTTTCTTCAAAGAGCGCCTCCAGAGTTATGCGCCGGCCGCCTTGGCCCGCGGCGCCTTGAGCAGCAGAATCAGCACCGCGGAGACGAGGCAGAGCACGGCTGATAGTACGAAAGCAAGATTGTAGTTGTTGGTCGCCTGCTTGACGATGGGCGCAAGCAGGTTGCCGGAAAGGCCGCCGAACCCGTAGGCGGTGAAGATCAGGCCGTAGTTGACGCCGGCGTTCCTGGTGCCGAAGAAGTCGGCATTGATTGCCGGGTAGATGGCGAGGTAGCCGCCGAAGGTGAGGCCGACGAACGCGATGCCCACCCAGTACCAGGCGGGGAACGCGGGAATCAGGAAGTAGCTCGCAACCGCCAGGCCGTTGATTAGATAGATGATGAAGAGCGCCCTGGTGCGGCCGATGGAGTCGGACACGCGGCCCCAGAAGATGCGGCCGATAGCGTTGAATATCGCCAGCACGCTTACGCCAATCGCTGCCATGGCCGGGGTCAGACCGGCCATCTCTTTGCCGATGGGGGCGGTCTGGCCGATCATCATCAAGCCGGTGCCGGCACCGCAGAAGTAGAGCAGCCAGATCAGCCAGAACTGCCCGGTGCCCAGTACCTGACCGGCGGTGTAGTCGGTTTTCACCACAGATCCGGCCGCGGGCTGGGGCGGGTTCCAGCCTGCGGGCTTGTATCCGGGCGGCGGGTTGCGCAGAATGAGTGCACCTATGGTCACGATGATGATGTAGGCGATGCCCAGATAGAGAAAGGTCGGCTGCACGCCAAGGGGCAGAATCGCTGCCTTGGCAGCGGCCGCCTGAAGTCCGGCGGCATTGACTGCGGCCGCCGAGTCAGTTGCACTCAGCGCGGACTTGAGCGCGATTGTGTCAGTGAAGGCGGGCGCGAGTTTCGTGCTGAGCCGGGCCGCAAGCTCAGTCGGGAGCTGCCGGGCAGCGCCGATGGAACGCATGAGGCCCTGGGCCAGCGGACCGACAATCAGCGCGCCGGCGCCAAACCCGGCAACTGAGAGCCCGGAGATGAGGCCACGCTTGTCCGGGAACCACTTGACTCCGCAGGCGATGGGGCAGACGTAGGCGAACCCGATGCCGATGCCGGAGATGATGCCATACCCGATGACCATGCCGGCGATGCTTTCTGCCTGACTCGCGATGATCATGCCGATGCCGAGCAGCGCGCCGCCGATGATGGCGACGATCCGGGGGCCCAGTCGGTCCTGGAGTTTGCCGCCCAGGACCGTGGCCAGCGCGAAGAAGATAAGTACGAAGCTGAAGGGCAGCTGCGCCTGGGCCAGCTTCACGTTCAGCAAGTCGCGGATCGGGTCGCGGAACACGCTCCATGCGTACACAGCGCCCAGGCAGAGCTGGACGAGAATAGCGCCGACCACGATCAGCCAGCGGTTGAAGACCTTTCCTTCACTCATGAACTAGCCTCCTTGAGAACCAGCAGCGGGCCGCGGACTGGCCCCGGCTGCATTAGTACAGCAGGGGCACGCTCAGGCGTGCCCCTGCTGTGATTGCGGGCTGCAAGCTGACGCCCGTAGGCTGCCTGTCCCTTATTCGTCGAGCGTCGAAACGTCGCCGACGTCCTTGCCCAGGGCTTCGGCCTTGAGCAGCCGGCGCATGATCTTGCCCGAGCGGGTTTTGGGCAGCTTGTCGCGGAACTCGATTGAGTCGGGCCGGGCGATGGGGCCGATCTCGGTCGATACCCATTTCTTGAGTTCCTCTTTCAGGGCGTCGCTCTTCTCGAAGCCAACCTTCAGGGAGACGTACGCCTTGGGCACATCGCCCTTGATCGGGTCGGGCACACCGATAACCGCGGCCTCGGCAACCGCGGCGTGGGCGACCAGCGCCGACTCGATCTCGGCCGTGCCCAGCCGGTGCCCGGCGACGTTGAGTACTTCGTCGGCGCGGCCCCGGAACCAGAAGTAACCGTCAGTGTCTCTGGTGCAGGAGTCGCCCATCAGGTACTTGCCCGGAAAACGGGACCAGTAGGCGTCCTTGTACCGCGCCGGGTCTTTGTAGAGCGTGCGCAGCATCGCCGGCCACGGCTTGAGCAGCACGCCGAACCCGTTCTCCATGGGCTTGATTGGATTGCCGTCGCCGGTGACGACATCGGCCAGAACACCGGGCAGCGGCCGCGTAGCGGTGCCCGCCTTGAGCGGGGTGATCGGCAGCGGCGATATCATGAAGTTGCCGGTTTCGGTCTGCCACCAGGTGTCCATTATCGGCAGTTTGTCCGCGCCGATGTGCTTGCGGTACCAGCGCCACGCCTCGGGGTTGATCGGCTCGCCCACCGACCCGAGCAGGCGGAGCGAGGAGAGGTCATGCTTCTTCGGGAACTCCTCGCCGAATCGCATGAACATGCGTATGGCCGTGGGCGACGTGTACAGGATGGTCACCTTCTCGCGGGCGATTATGCTCCACCAGCGGTCGGGTGCCGGTGTGTCGGGCGCGCCCTCGTAGAGCACCGAGGTCGCACCGAGCATCAGCGGTGCGTAGACTATGTAGGAGTGGCCGGTCACCCAGCCGACGTCGGCCGCACACCACCAGATGTCCTTCTCGGGCTTGATGTCGAAAACGAACTTGAGCGTCGAGGATGTGCCGACCGCGTAGCCGCCGTGCACGTGGACGATTCCCTTGGGTTTGCCGGTCGTTCCCGAGGTGTAGAGCATGTACAGGGGAGATTCGGGGTCGAGCGGCTCGGTCGGGCACTCGTCGGACTCGTTCGCGGTGATGTCGTGCCACCAGAGGTCGCGGCCTGGCTGCATCGTCACCGGGTTTCCGGCGCGTTTGAAGACGATGACGTTCTGGATCGACTTGCAGTCGACCAGCCCGGGGTCGGCGTTGTTCTTGAGCGTCACGACCTTGCCGCGGCGGTAGCCGCCGTCAGTGGTAATGACCAGCTTGGCTTCACAGTCGTTGATGCGGTCGCGCAGCGAAGAGGAGGAGAAGCCGGAGAACACCACCGAGTGGATGGCGCCCAGTTTCGCGCAAGCGAGCATCGCGACCGGCAGCTGCGGGATCATCGGCATGAAGATCATGACCCGGTCGCCCTTCACGACGCCGAGCTTCTTCATTGCGTTCGCCAGCTTGTTGATCTCCTTGTAGAGCATGGCGTAGGTCCAGCGCTCGACCTTCTGGTCGGTCGGCTCCGGTTCGTAGACATACGCGACCCGGTCGCCGCGGCCGGCTTTCACGTGGCGGTCGATGCAGTTGTGGACGATGTTGAACTTGCCGTCCGCAAACCACTTGTAGAACGGGGCATCCGAGTCGTCCAAGATCTGGGTGTAGGGCTTGAACCACTCGAGTTCCTTGGCCTGCTCGCCCCAGTACCAGTTGTGGTCCTCGGCGCGCTTGAGGAGCGCGTCCAGGTCCGCGATCCCATGCTTCTTCATGAAGGCCATGATGTTGGAGTTTTCGACCAACTCCTTCGATGGGTGATATATCTGCTCTTCGGCCATTGCTGACTCCTCCTTTGGAGAATCGCTGTTAAGTAAAGATGATGTCCTGCGAAACCGGCCGCCGTACGCCATGACGGATATGGACGTCTGCCGGAGGCGTCAGTATAGTAGAGAAGGCATCGGAGTCAAGCAAGCGGACGAAGGCGCTTGGCCCTCCGTCTGGTCGTATCCAGAGCCCGGCCAGCGAGCGCTCGCTGCCGGTGGCGTCTTTTGCCGCCGGCCCATGGCCTCAGGTATGCGAGGTCGCGCCGCGGCGCATGCCGTCGCTGCGTGCTCGGGCGTAGTGGGGACAGGCAGCGGTGCCTGAGCGCGATGGGACCGGGCGGGAAGCGGTCATTTGGGTTAGTGGCCGTCAAGGGGTTTTTTGCTTGACATCTCGGTTAAATCGGCTATACATTACAGCTTACAATCTAGGCAAAAGTGCAGTTTTCCTGATTTCGGCAACCACAGGAGGTCTGTTTGGCTCGTATCGCGGGTATCGACCTGCCCGACAACAAAGCGATTCTGTACGCGCTGCCGCACATTTATGGCATCGGCCAGCACACGGCACGCAGGATTCTGGCCGCAGCCGGTATTGACCCTGCTCGTCGCACCAAGGACCTGACCGACGACGACGTAGCCGCCATCCGCAAGGAGATTGACGGTGGCTACAAGGTCGAGGGCGAGTTGCGGGCGGAAGTCTCCGGCAACATCAAGCATTACATCGAGATAGGAAGCTACCGCGGGGATCGGCATCGGAGACGGCTGCCCGTGAGGGGTCAGCGCACGCGGACGAATGCCCGTACGCGCAAGGGCCCGCGCAAGACGACCGGCGTCATCAAGGTCAAGGCCGCGCCGGCGTCTGCCGCGCCCAAGCCCGCGGCTGGAGGTAAGGCATAATGGCGCGCAAGTCAGCTCGCAAGAAGGTCCCTTTGTTGTGTGTTGCCCATGTGAACAGCAACTTCAACAACACCATCGTGACGATCGCCGACCCAACCGGTGGAGTGATATCCTGGTCGAGTTCGGGCCGGGTAGGGTTCAAGGGTTCGAAGAAGGGCACTCCCTTCGCCGCCGGGCTCTGCGCGGATGCCGCGGCCAAGGAGGCGGGTTCGCTCGGTGTCAAGCGGCTTGAGGTCAGGGTGAGCGGCGCCGGCCCGGGGCGCGAGTCGGCCATCCGCTCGCTGCAGAATGCCGGTCTGGACATCATCTCGATCCGCGACATTACGCCAATTCCCCATAACGGCTGCCGGGCGCCAAAACAGCGCCGCGTCTAACGGAAGGCAGGACCATGGCAAGATGTATCGGACCCAAGTGCAAGCGATGCCGCAAGAACCGCGAGAAGCTGTTCCTGCGCGGAGAGAAGTGCCTCTCGGACAAGTGCACGCTGATGAAGCGCGGGGAGATGCCCGAGGTGCGCGGCCGGCGCCGCGTGTCAGCCTATTCCATCCAGCTGCGCGAGAAGCAGAAGCTAAGGATGATGTACGGTATCCTCGAGACGCAGTTCCACAACTACTTCACCAAGGCCGCCAAGAGCAAGAACACCGCGGCGACGCTGGTGATCCTGCTCGAGCGTCGGCTGGACAACGTTGTTTTCCGGATGGGGTTCGCTGATTCCCGCGGACAGGCTCGGCAGTTCGTGCGCCACGGTCTCATTACCGTTAACGGCCGCCGGATCAACATCCCGTCGTATCTGACCGATGCCGGTGACGTTGTCGGCGTCAAGGGCGACGACGCGATGAAGGTCATCAGCGCGATTCTGGCGAACAAGCAGCAGCCCGGGATGTCCTGGCTGACGGTCGCCGCCGACCGCGGCGTGGGGACCGTTGTGCGGCAGCCGAGTCCCGAGGACGTCAAAGACATTCCGTGTAACACGCAGTTGATCGTGGAGCTCTACTCGAAATGAAACTCAAACCTCTTACTCTTCCCGAGAAGCTCGATCTCGACGGCGCAACCGCGACCGAGTCGTATGGGCGTTTTACCCTTGCTCCACTGGAGAAGGGCTGGGGAGCGACGGTGGGCAACTCGCTGCGCCGGGCTTTGCTTTCGTCGGTACAGGGCGCGGCTATCACCGAGCTGCGTATCGACGGGGTGGCGCACGAATTCTCAACGATTGACGACGTGGTTGAGGACGTAACCGAGATAGTACTCAACCTCAAGAAGCTCCGGTTGCGGCTCTGGTCGGAGACTCCGAAGTTGTGCCATCTGCACGCGTCGGGCAAGCGAGAGTTCCTGGCCCGGGACCTGACGGTACCGCCGGAGATAGTCATTGCCAATCCCGACCAGCGCCTGCTGACGATTTCCGACAGCAAGCGTTCGCTTGATGTCGAGTTGCTGGTTGAGAACGGGCGGGGCTACGTAAAGGCCGAACGCATCAAGAAGAACCGCACCGCTCCCGAGACGACCATTTTCCTCGATGCGTTCTTTTCGCCGGTCAAGCGCGTCAATTTCTGGGTCGAGTCGATGCGCGTTTTGGACCGAACCGACTTTGAGAGGCTGATGCTCGAAGTGTGGACCGACGGGACGGTCCGCCCGGACGAGGCCGTCATCCAGTCGGGCACGATTCTCAAGAACCACATGGCGGTGATGGTGCCGGCTGAGAAGGAGCCGGAGTTCATAGCTGAGGAGAAGCTGTACCAGGACCGCGACAAGCTGGTGGAACTTCTGAACCAGAGCATCGAGGAATTGGAGCTGTCAAACCGGGCGCTGAACTGCCTGATGAAGGGGCGCTCGAAGACGACCGGCGAGCGCATCTCAATCCTGACCATCGGCGACCTGGTGCAGCGCAATGAGAAGGACATGCTCGACATCGAGAACTTCGGACGGAAGTCGCTCGAAGAGCTGAAGAAGGTACTGGAGGACGTCGGGCTTTCTCTCGGCATGGATGTTTCCAGCCTGCCGATACTCGAGCATGAGCCGGAAGCCGAAAAGGAAAAGGAGTAGCCTTGCGTCACGGAGACAAGGTCAAGAAGCTCGGGCGGACGGCCCAGCATCGCCAGGCGCTGATGCGCAACCTGGTAACGTCGTTGTTCGAGCATGAGCGGATCAGGACGACTCTTTCCAAGGCCAAGGAGTGCCGGCGCCATGCGGACCGGATGGTCTCCTTCGCGCTCAAGAACAACGTCGCCAGCCGTCGCGAGGTGGGACGGTTCATCCAGGACAAGACCGTGCTGAAGAAGCTGTTCGACGTCATCGGGCCGCGGTTCGTGGGGCGCCCCGGCGGCTTTACCCGGGTGCTTCAGCTCGGACCACGCGAGGGCGACGGGGCCGAGATGGCTCTGCTCGAGCTGGTTGTCCGCGAGGAGCGGCACCACGAGAAGAAGGCCAAGGAAGCGGCGGCCAAGCAGAAGGGCGGCAAGAAGGGCAAGCCGGACAAGAAAGCCCGGGACAAGGGCAAAGCCCGCGACGAGTCTGAGAAGTAGCCGGACAATGCTCCGGTGTCTGGTCCGGTGCAAGATCCAGCGGCTGGTCGTTACCGACAAGAACCTCAAGTACGAAGGCAGCCTGAAACTCGATTCCGGGCTGATGCGGGCCGCCGACATCATTCCTGGTGAGCTGGTGCAGGTTGTCAATGTCAACAACGGTCACCGCTTTGAGACCTATGCTATCGCCGCCCGGGCCGGGTCCGGCAGCTGCGTTCTGAACGGCGCGGCGGCCCGTCTGGGAGAAGTCGGCGACGAGGTGATAGTCATGGCCAACGTCTGGCTTTCTGAGGCCGAGGTTCGCGAGCACCGGTTGACGTGCATCAACGTCGACCACCGCAACCGTATCAAGAAGAGTGACCGCAATAGTCCTCGCGGCCGGTAAGAGCAAGCGCATGGGGGCTCCCGTCCCCAAGGTGCTGCTTTCTATCAGGGGACGCCCGCTCCTGCGCTACGTCCTGGAGTCGGTTCGGTCAGCCGGCGTCAATCGTACCCTCGTGGTCGTCGGCACGCAGAAGGAGCAGGTCATGGAGGCGTTCGCGCAGGACGATGTTGAGTTCGTGTTTCAGACCGGCCAGCGCGGGACCGCCGACGCGGTCCTGGCCTGCCGTGACCGACTGGCTGATGACGAGGAGTGCGTCGTGCTCTGCGGCGACGCGCCGCTCATAAGGCCCGACACCATCCGCAGGTTGTTCCAGGTCAGGCAGGATGCCGGCGCGGATGTCGCGGTCTTCACTGCCCGGCTTGCCGACCCGGCTGGATATGGGCGCGTGGTGCGTGCCGGCGGCGATACCATCGAGCGGATCGTGGAGAGGCGCGACGCGTCCGCGGAGGTGCTGGCCATCAACGAAGTCAACTCGGGTGCATACTCGTTCCGCTGGGGTAGAGTCAGGCCGGCCCTTGAGAAGATCCGGCCGAGCCCGGTCTCGGGTGAGTACTACCTAACCGATGTAGTGGCGGAGTTGCGTTCCACAGGCGGAACGGCGGTGGCAGTCCTTGCCACCGACCCGGATGAGATGCTCGGTGCCAACACCCCGGATGAGCTGATTGCGCTGGAGCATGGGTTCGCTGCGCGCCGGGAGCCAAGTGCAGGTTGAAGAGCTTCTTCGCTTGGCTATTGCCTGTCATACTAGTGCTGGCCGCCGGAGCTTCCATTGCTTGGCGGTTGCTGCCCGACGAAGATACTGTGCCGGAAGCCAACCTGTTGCGCATGGAAGTGATCAACGCGTGCGGAACGCCCCGCGTGGGTCGAGCCGTTGCGGACGAGTTGCAGATGCGCGGGTTTGACGTCTACGCCGTTCGAGCCAGCCGTGAGCGGTCGCCGCTGACCACAGTCGTTGATCTGCGTGATGCAACCGGCAGCAACGCGGAGAAGATGGCCCGAGCTCTGTCGGTGCAGCGCCGCTGGCGAAAGCTCCCGCTGGGGCCGAAATCCGTGCCCGCAACAAAGGTCGAGCTCGATTCCAGCCGCTACCTGGAAGTACGGCTCATCGTCGGCGCCGACTACCGGCGTTTTTTTGCCGGTGTCGTCCCGCTGTACTAGCCATGACTCCGGGACGGCTGGCGAAGCGGGCGGCATCCATCATCCTCGCCAAGCTGGGTGAAGACGTCATTGTGCTGGATCTGCGGGACCGTTCTCCGCTGGCCGACTATTTCGTTATCGCCACCGCGGCTTCGACAGTCCACGCGCAGGCGCTCGCCGAGCAGGTGGCGCTGGAGTTGAAGCGCGAGGGTGAGAGGACACACCATGTCGAAGGTGTGGAGAATGGCGTGTGGATACTTCTTGACTATTTCAGCGTTGTAGTGCATATTTTCTCTGGTGAGACCCGCCAGTTCTTCGGTCTGGAGCGACTGTGGGGAGACGCGCCGTGCCAGACCTTCGCAGATACCAGTGTCAAAAGCTAACCGGCCGCTTGCCCGCGGGTTGCGGCCAACAGGAGGTGCCATTTGACTCTCACGTCTTTGCTTCGGCCCGACCGCATCAACCTAGACCTGAAGGCAAAGAAGAAGCCGGAGGTACTGCGCGAGCTGGTGCAGATGATCCGGCAGGGCGACGATGCCGAATTGCTTCTGGCGACGCTCACCAAGCGGGAGGAACTCGGTTCGACCGGCATCGGCAAGGGTATTGCCATTCCGCACGGTCGTTCGCTCCTGATAGACAAGCTGGAGATGGCGGTCGGGCGTTCGACCAAGGGCGTCGAGTACGACTCCATCGACCACAAAGCTGCACATCTCTTTTTCTTGATCATGGCTCCTCCCCAAGACCCGGGCAACCAATACCTCATCACGTTGGGCAGGGTGGCGATGGTCTGCCAGGAGCTCACCAAGAAGAAGCGGCTGTTCGACCCGCAGACCCCGGACGAGATGATCGAGTTGGTGCGCAGCCTGGAAGAGAAGATTCGATGAACGCCAAGGTCGAGACCCTGCGTTCGCTCGAGGAGTTCGACCACATTCTGCGCGACATCGAGAGCGTGGATTACCAGGCAGTCGGTTTCCGTGCGGACAAGGCTTCGGAGGACTTCATAAAGACTGCCGAGCGCGAGCGGGAGAAACTCACCAAGAAGATAGACCCCAAGCTGCTGACTACCTACGAGCGGATCATGAAGCGGTACGGGGGTAGAGTCGTGGTACAGGTCATCCGCGAGTTCTGCGGCGGGTGCTATGTGAAGTTGCCGTCCGAACTGGCAGCTCGTTGCCGAACCGACCTCGTCAGCTGCCCGAACTGCGGCCGGTTCCTCTACTACGTGAAGTAGGCCCGGCCGCCTGGGGCCGGGCCGGAGTCGGCAGTGGTCTTGCTCCTGCTGTTCTGCGCCTTCGAATTCCCGGGGTACTCCGGGCGCGCGTCCGCGATGCTAGCCGGTGCCGCCGTATCCGACAACCAGCATTCTTTCTTTCTCAACCCTGCGCTTGGCGTGGACGAGACCCTGTCCTGCGTGGGAATCACCTGCTCCCGGCCCTTCGGGCTCCCGGGATTGGTTTGGGGAAGGGCGTGCGGCAGTTGGGACCTGGGGTGTCTGACGGCCGGACTGGGGCTGTCTTCTGTCGCGCTTGGGCGCTACGGTGAACACGACGTTGCGGTTGTAGCCGGCGGCGAGCCCATCGCCAATACTGCTGTGGGGATGGGTTTGCACGCACTTGTGGTCAGCTCCGGCTCGGAATACGGAGACTTCGTGCCTTCGTTCGATGCCGGTGTGTGTTGGCGAACCGGCCGCATCCGCGTCGGCGCCGCCGGGATTCGCCTGAATTCGCCGCGCTGGCGTGAGGGTACTGAAATGCCGTTGCGCGCAGTGGTTGCCGGTTCGTGGCGTCCGGTCGACGACCTGCTGCTGGCCCTGGATCTCAGCCGCGAGCGCGACAATGAAGATGCTGCGTTCGGTGCCGAGTTCCGACCGATCCCGCCGATCGCGTTGAGACTGGGAATCGGCGTCGCCCCGCTTCGGTACGCCGCCGGACTTGAGGCGATGGTGGGCCCGCTCGGGCTGGAATACGCCTACCAGTTCCACTCGAAGCTCAAAGGAACTCACGTTCTGGGTGTGCGCGCGGCATGGCACTAGCCCTGCTGCTTCTGTTCGGACAGTTTGGTTCAGGTTTCTTCCCCGAGTCCCCGCAGACCGAGGGCGACGCCGCACTGCAGGCGGAGGTCGAACGACTTCTCGAGCGACAGATGGATATCAACCGGGCGTCGTTCCGCGACCTTCTGGCGATTCCATGGCTCAATCCCTTCTTGGCACACGGCATAATCGTCACGAGGGATTCTCTGGGTGGATTCAGCCACCTGGAGCAGGTGAGAACCGTCGCGGGGATGACTGACGAAACCTTCGCGACAATCCGACCGTTCCTGAAAATCGGCAGGGGCAGCCCGACTTGGGTCGGCAGCGCCGTCTCCAAGGTAGGTACAGACTCAGCTGCAGGCGGTTTTGCCGGACTGAGGGTGCTCAATAGGTTTGAGTCCGATCTGAGGCAGGCCCGGATCGTGGTGCAGACGGAGAAGGACAGGGGGGAAGCCGGCATCTTCGACTTCGCGAGCGCCGGCGTCGAACTTCGGGTTGCCAGTACCCATGTCAGTGTTGGTGATTTCGCGGCGGGTTTGGGCCAGGGGCTGGTCTTCAGCACCCCGGGCTGGCGGAGCAGTATCTCTGCTGGAACCGAACTCGCCAGCCGGAGCGTCCGGCTTCTGAGTTCGGCGGTCGAGGGGTCTTACCTGCGCGGTGCCGCAGTCACGGCCGCAGCTGGCAGTTGGGACCTTCTCGCGTTGGGTTCGTACGCAGGACGCGACGCGATCCTCAACGAGGACGGTACGGTGGAGCGCCTGATCGGTTCGGGAGTGCACGCTGACTCGGCTTCGCTGGCCGGCCGGAACGCGGTCCGCCAAATCACTGCAGGTCTGGGTGCCGCGTACCGAGGTGAACGCGTCAGAGCGGGATTCAGTGCCGCCTATTGCCGCTACGACCGTCCGTTCGCCCCTGCCGATTCCAGCAGTTCCTTCTACGGGAACGCACTGCTTGCGGCCGGGTTGCACGCGCAGTACGAGCTCGGGCACTACAATCTGGGAGCGGAGGTGGCGGGTTCCAGCGGCCCCGGCCTCGCCGGATCATTCGAGATTGCGGGTAACTGGCCTAGCTTCGATTCCCGCGTGGTCCTGCGCGGGCGGCAGGCCCGCTTCTTTGCCCCGCACGGTCGCTGGTCGGGTCTTGCCAACGGCCGGGATCGACTGGACGCGTCGGGTCGTGTGAGGTGGCACTATGCCGGCTCCAGCCTCTCGCTCGGCGGCAATACGTACCGGGACTTTGAATTCGACTCGGTGCCGGCGAGACTGGAATTGCGGTTCGGACAGGAACTGGGGAGATTCGATCTGGCATTGAGTGTGGGTCTTCGCTTCAGAATGGAGCAGGAAAGGTCGCGGACTGCTCGGGCGGAATTCGGCGCCAGAGTCGGCCAGGCAACGACCGGGCGTCTTGTGCTTGCGGACGTCTACCCGGTTGGGAGCGAGTCACGCGGCCTGCTGGCCGCTCTACTGCTGATGCAAGGCTTGGGGCCGGTGGAGATTGGTCTTGCCGCGGCTCGGGTCACCGTGGATGGAGACGGTGTGACCGTGTACCTGCACGAGCCCGGAGCCGGGCGAATCGGAGCTTCCTTCTCTTCCGTCGTCTCGTGCTGGCGCCTGGCTGCAGGCTGCAGACTGCGTATGGGTAGGTGGTTGCGCGTGGGAGTCAAGGCCGGCTGCGCCTGGAAGCCGGAGCCAGTTGTCGACGGCGCGGCGCAACTGGAAGTCTGCAGCAGCTAATCTATAGTCTCTCGTGTCATGTTAGACTACCACGTTCATCCCGATTTCTCGCACGACGCATCGGGCTCGATGAAGGCGTTCTGCTCGAGGGCGGCAGAAATCGGCATGAGCGAGATATGTTTCACAACCCACTATGAACCTGACCCGGCCCGCGCTGACATCGAGCACGTTCGAGTCGAAGGCGCTGTCTGGCCTGTAGCCTCCAACTGGGCGGAAGCCTACTTTTCGGCCCTGTCGGCGACGGCCGAGATGTTCCCCCATCTGACTGTCCTGGCCGGCGTCGAGGTGGGCTACGAACCGGGACTTGAGGGTGTCGTCAGTGACTTCCTGGGCAAGCACCGCTTTGACTTCGTGCTGGGTTCAGTCCATTGCCTCGATCACATCGCCATCACTGCCGGCGACGAACTGGGTCGTTTCAAGTCCGAACAACTGGCGCTCGGTCCTGAGTGCTTTGCCGACCACTACTTCCGAAACCTGATGGCCGCAGCCGGGACACAGCTCTTCGATTGCCTCGGGCATCTTGACATCTACCGCAAGTACATACGGCCGCTTTTCGACAGCCGATTCGATCAAGTGGTGGACGACCGCTGGCCAGAAGTGCTTCGGTTTGTTGCAGAGGCCGGGGTCGGTATCGAGGTTAACACCTCGGCGCTGCGCCGGGGAGAATCCGAACCCTACCCGAGCGCGGGTATCCTCAGGCTGGCGAGGGACTCGGGAGTCAGGATCTTCACCGTCGGCTCGGATGCACACCGACCAGCAGACCTCGGCAAAGGACTGGAGACCGCAACAAACATCCTGGCCGGACTCGGCGTGAGGCCGGCGCGTTTCCGCAAACGGAAGCACCTGTCCGCGAGCTAGCGGTAGCCAGCGCCACAACCCGGCTTGCGATGTTCGACAGGGACAGGACGGCCATCCGTCAATTGTCAGCCAATACCCGGGTACTGCGCTAGTGAAGAATAGAGTCACGGGCAGCCCAGTATCGTGTCAATGGCTTTGACCGAGCCGTGCATCAGATACCGGACTGCCGTGCTCGGGAAACAATCTGCACCATTCGTGCCATCGGCGTTGGCGGGCAGATCTGGTGTATCTTACGTATCCACGGTACCGAAGGGCGACAGCGGCAACAGTGACTGCGGCGTCGCATCTTCTGCCGGTTGTCGCGTGCCCCGGCTTATCTTCCTGTTCTACGTGACTTGCGGTGGTGTGACGTGCGGCTGGTACCTGGTCGGCAGAGGTCTCGGCGGCAGGGCTATGTGTCAGTGTCCTCCGGTTGCCCGATCGTGAGAAGACTCCAGGTCTTGATCTGCGGCGGGCTGTCAGCGGCGCTCATTCGGTGCCGTCTGTTGAGGACCCTGAATGCGAGCGGCGGCCGGCAGGCAGCGGCTAGGGCAGACGATGTTGTCTTCCGACAGCGCGGGTGATAGCGTCGAACCGGACGGACACGCAGAACCAGCAGAGCACTGCCGGTGGTCCGGCAAGTCCCCGAGCTGCTTCGTGAAAAGAGAGGGGCGACTTCCATGTCGCCCCTCTGTACGGCTGCTATTCGGAGGGGGTCTACTCCAGCTTGACGACCTTGCTGGTGAGTGTTTCCCCGGCAACGGTCAGGCGAAGGAAGTAGGCTCCGCCTGGCAGTGCTCTGCCGCGAGTGTCGTTGCAGCGCCAGACCGCAGTGTGGTAGCCGGGTTCAGCGATGCCTTCAGCAAGAGTCTGCACCGGTCTGCCGCAAGCATCGTATACCTCCAGTCGCACAGGACTTCTTCTCGGCAGGCCATACACGATCGTGGCCTTTCCGGAGAAGACGCTGGTGCCCGAGGCGTTCAACGACACGATGCGGGGAATCTGAGGCAGGTCTCTGCTGTCGATGCCGGCGCTCACTATCCGAATCGTATCGGAGGCGGCGTCGTTGGCTGGAGACTTGTCTCCACCCATGGCCGTAGAGCACTGCATGGTGAACGTTCCCATCACCGCCAGAGTGCAGGGGCGAAACGTCACCGATATGCCGCTTGTGTATTGCATGTCCGAGTAGAAGGTGCCGATGCGAAAGAAGACCGGGAAGCTGTCCGTCGAGTTGCCCGAGTTCAATAGAGTCGCGTTCGGCGACACGACGGTGCCCTGCGGCACGGTCCCGGTGGGAACGTTGATCATCTCCGTGCCAACGTCGCGTACCCGCTGGAAGATCGATTTTACTGCGAGGTCGTTGGTCGTGTCGCGGTCGTCCAGCGCCATGGTGCTGCAGGCGGCGACTACGGAGCCGCGCTGAGCGGCGGTCCAGATCGCGAACGTCACGGACCAGGAGTCGCCGGCGGGGAGGTTGCTCACCTGCTTCGTGTCCGAATAGGCGCCGATGGTCATCCGGACCGGGAACGACATGGCCTCGGAACCGAGGTTGCGAACCACGGCCTGCGGCGCATAGAAGCTGCCTGAATCTACCGTGTCAGGCAGAGCGACGATGCGTATGGCGCCGACATCGTAGAGGCGAACGATTACATCAACCGAATCTGTTGCCGCGTCGTTGTCTGCCAGTGTGTCGGCCGCCAGCGCCGTCGAGCACCGGGTCACGAGCGTTCCGCCCGGACCGGCATACCAGTAGGCGAACGTCACCAGCTGCGAGTCCTGCGGGGGGAGGCCGGAGATCTGCATCGTGTCGGCGTAGTCGGCCCCGATTCTGAAGATCACCGGGAAAGAGGCAGCGGTGTTGCCGTGATTGCGGACCATCGCCTGTGGTGTGAACATAGCACCCGAATCAACCACGCCTTTGGGTGCAACCAGCCGGGTCACGCCCACATCGTACGAGCGGGCGATGACTTCTACTGAGTCGGAGATGTGGTCGTTGCCTGCCGACGTGTCGCCCGGCAGGCCGGTCGAACACCGGGTCGCAAACGTGCCGGGGGTGTCCGCGATCCAGTAAGCGAAGGTCACAAGTTGGGAATCCTGCGGAGCGAGGCTGGTGACCTGCATTGTGTCCGTGAAGTCGGTGCCGATCGCGAAAGTTACTGGGAAGGTCACGGCCGTGTTGCCGTAGTTGCGCACGATCGCCTGCGGCGTCAGCACCGCGCCCGAATCAACCACGCCCTTCGGTCCGACAATCCGCATCGTGCTGGCGTCTCGGTAGATCTTCAGCACCGTGCAGCTGTTCTGTTTCTTGTTGTTGCCGACTACTTGGTCGTTGGCTAGAGCCAGTGTGCATGAGGCCGTGTATGTGCCGCAGGTGTCGGCATGCCAGGTGTTGAAGTTGACCGTCGTGGAGGAGCCTGACGCAAGGTAGAAAACATACTGGCTGTCGAGGTAGGAAGTCCCGACCCGAAACTTGGCGTAGAATGATTGGGTCCCGGTGCTGTGGTTGGTCACTCGAGCCTGGGGAGTGACGTTGGACCCGGAGTCGATGATGCCGCGCGGCGCATAGATGGAGTCCACACCTACGTCCCGCACTCGGACGTTGAAGGTACGTGTGACGCGGTCATTCGCCGTGCTCTCGTCCGCCACCAGCGCGGTCGAGCACCGCGCCGTCTGAGAGCCGCGCTGCAGCGCGGGCCAGGTGTCGAAGACAACGGTAGCCGAGTCGTTGCTGGTAAGGTTGGCCACATACTGAGTGTCAGCGTAGAAGTTGCCGATGTAGAAATGCACAGGGAACGAAGCGGTGCTGTCGCCCGGGTTGAAGACAACCGCACTCGGCACGACCATCGTGCCTGAGTCGGTGCTACCAGTCGGCGGGCTTATGATTCTCCTCGTGCCGGCGTTCCAAGCCTCCCCCAAAACCGGCCCGGCGATGCAGAGCACTGCAAGAACGGCGGCTGCGAACCTGAGCTGAGTCGCCGGCTCCCGGCCGGGTGCGCCGCTTTCACTACGGTTTCGATACTCCACCTGTCCTCCTTGGCTCTCTGGCCATGTTGTCTTACGTTTGGAACAAGCCGACCGCTTCAGCTCCGGTTCGGAATGTCGGACGCAGAGAAATGCCTCCCGGTAGTGGGCCGTCTCCGGGCTGGACCCGGCAGACAGGCTGGCAGACTTCCGGTCCGGGCCGTATGTGATGACGCTCTGCAGAACGTCGGTCTATAAGGTGTCCGCGCGCGTGTCAAATGGAGTTGCAGGAGTCCTGCGCCCTGGAGACAATCATCAGGGACGCTGACAGAAGGCCTGGTGGAGAGTGCGGCAGCGGTGTTTCAGCGGCCGAGGGCCGGTTCCCAGCCCGGATTGAGGCAGGGCTTTGGGCCGACAGCGTGGATCTCCTGCAGCCGGTAGAGCCGGGAGTTCCGCAGGGCTCGTGAGAGTCGGGGTTTGCGCCGGGGCGGTCCACACCAGGGCCAGAACGATCTGGTCCAGCGGGCAGCCCGCGAGGTTCATCCATGTGAGTGAAGTCGAGCAGTTCGACGTAGAGTGGAACAAGATCCCGCCCGGACGCTCCCTCGGGTCGCCGGCTGCAGCCGGGTGAAGACAACTGCCCCGGCCATCGTCATCAGGGCGAATGCGCCGAGATGGGATGCGCGGCACCGACCTCGTTGCCCAGATGTCGGCTGCCGGCCGATAGCATATCTCAACGGTGCGAGGCGGTGAACGCCCTATCCTGCTGCTCTTTGTGGTCGTGACTCCGCATTCTCTACCCGATTGAGGCGTGTCATCAAGCTCTGACGCACAACGTGTCGCTCCTTTGTCTGCGGCTGCGAAGTCGCATTCGACTCGCGGGTGACGTCGGTCTGCGCGCAATTGACGTATCCCGTGGGCTTTCAGCGCTGCCGTACCATCGCAGTGTGGAAACTTGCCTCGGTGTCGCTGCCGCCGCGTCGTGACGGTCCGATGGCAGGCGCTCGCACGTACAGCCGGAGGGGCACAGCCATTCCGTCTGGCACTGTGACCGGGCCGGCTCGTGTCGCGGGCCGTCAGTCGTCAGTGAGCAGTGAGGCGGTGCATGGCAAGGATGGCGCCGACGCCCAGCAGCATGAGCGGCAGTTCCCATACGAGACTGCGGAGTCCGCCGGTGGTGCGGCGGCCAGGCACCAGGTCGGCCAGGGCAATGTAGATGAAGCAGCCGGCCGACGCGGCCAGCGGGTAGGGGACAGACGGCCTGACCACGGGAAGCAGGAGATAGGCGAGGAGAGCGCCGGCGAGCGAGGTGATGCTTGACAGCGGATTGAACAGCAGGGCTCGTGAACGAGAGAAGCCACTGTCAAGCAGGATCACAGAATCGCCAATTTCCTGGGGAATCTCGTGTGCGGTTACAGCGGCCGCAGTAGCGATACCGAGCGGGAGCGAATCCTGAACGCTACCGCGATGGCAACACCATCAAGGAAGTTGTGCACTGAGTCGCCGATGAGAATCAGCGTTCCCGCCCGCGTGTGGACGCGGCAGGTTGTCTCGTGGCAATGCCGCCACAGTGCAAACTTCTCCAGTACGTAGAACAGGATGATCCCGGTCAGGACGGCGGCCAGTACTCTTCCGGACGCGAGCTCTTCCAGAGCATGTGGTATCATACCCAGGATGGATGTCCCCAGCAGCGTACCGATGGCGCAGGGGATGAGGGTTGATGTAACGGCTGACAGTCTTCTGGCCCCGAGCAGCAGGACCAGACCGGCGAAGCCGACCGATGCTGCCGAGCCGAACAGCGTCGCGGCCGCCAGCAGGACGAGTCTCATGGAGTGGTGGTCGGGGTGCTTCGTCCCTGACAGCCGGTTGACGCAGGGCGACCGGACTCCGCAACGCCCGAGTTCAGTCCGGCCGGGGGCAACGGGGTGAATCACAGCAGTTCAGTGTGCTTTCGACGGCCGGCAGGTGATTCGTAGACTGCATCGTCGAGATGATAGGCTCGCGGATGTGTGTGTCGAACGGAAGGAAGAGAGGCGGGAGCGGGGTACCGAGGCACCGGTCCGACTGGCGGCGAGGACCCAGTGACCACGGGCGGTCAGCCGGTGTGAGGCATTTCTTTCCAGTTCACCGCCACGCTGTAGTACTCACAGCGGGGTTCTTCCCGGGGGTCGTGCCGGTGGCTGGGATCAGAGAATCGGTGACCGACTACGAACCAGCGGCAATTTGTTCCCTCGCACGCAAGGCACTTCGTGTGTGGACAGGGCGGGGTCGGGCCGCCGCAGTAGTGATTCGGCAGTGAGAACTCGAAAGTGCATTCCGCTTGTTCTTTTTGGGGCTGCCTGCTCATGACAGGATTGTAGGTATCCCGGGGACGGATGTCAATTGTTGGATGCGGGCAGGTGGGTCAGAACCAAAACGACAAAGGGATCAGTGGGCGGGTACCTCTCAGTGCCCGGCTGCTTCCTGATTCACCTCGCGTACCCGATCCAGCGTCCAGGCAGCCGTGTGAGAGCTGCCCGGCCACCGATGCGTTCTATCGCGTGGACGCTGCGCCCCAGCCGGGCAGTTCCGATGCCTGTCTGACCCAATCAAGCGAGTCTTGCTCGTAGATGTCAAGGTATCGCACGTCCTTGTTCTTGGACTCGCCGGGCGGCAGCGGCCGCAGCGACGCGCCTCGAAAGAAGGCGACCTTCACGCAGTTTGTGAACGTATGGAAGTTGAGAAACCAACCCCGACCCGCGATGCCATAGAAGGGCGAGTTCCACTTCACCTACTGGGGCGCGCAGCCTCGCAATCAGCTCGCCCCGCCAGTCACCCAGTTCCGTGACTCTCGCGTCAATCAACTGAGACGCCGACTCAGTCTTCTTTGCCGAGTTTCTCTTCATCCTGCTACTCCCTATGGTCGCGTTCCTAGATTGTCAGACGCCCAACACGCATGGCCCGGTTCGATTGTCAGCCGGCCTGGGCTTGCGCCTGGGCCAGCTTGATGCTTGCGGCTTGAAGCTGCGACGCAGTCGCCTCCGTCAATCTGCAATCGACAATCTGCAATCTGCAATGCTGCGTGGGATGTCCCCAAGCCTCCCGAAATGGGGTGCCTGTCCCTGACTTGACGCACTTCTGCACCTGATTAGTATCGTTCACCCGTTTCTCCCAGTTTCTCCCCGATTGTGACCATGAGAGTAGCAGTATGAGGAGACGAGATTGACACCCGCCGCACCACTCGAGCCAGCACGAACTGCGGCTGTGGGTCATGGCTGGGAGCTCTGCGGGAGGCAATGATACGAATTCGGATCATCGACTAGTTCTGGGTTCATGGCCGTAACGTAATACTTACCAATGGCTTGGGCCACTCCAGGCCAAACTGACACCCCCACCGGGGGGATGGCTCCCTACGTCGTTGAGGAGGTTGCGTATAGAGTGGTATCGTACATCGTCGGAAAGACAACCGGGAAGGCAGTCTCGGGAGCAATCTGCCGGGGAGTGTGGACTGCTGTCCGGCAGAGAATGTTCTCCGTAGTCAGGCCAGGAGTTCGGTCAGGAGTCTGCCGAGTTGCGGGTGGCATTGCCGGCCACGCTACTTGCCGGGCTATCGGTCGGACAGCCGGGCAGATTCCTCTGCCCGCTGCTCTCCGGATTGCCCGGAGAACGGCCCGGGATGTGGTTCGGACTGCAGTCGGCCGAGCAATGGGACGAGGAGTCTGCACGGCCATTCGAAGAGCAATCCGGCCTGTTGCCTGGGCCATCGGTACCGACGTCTTCAACGTCGCCGCTCCGGTCGCGCCGTAGAGCGGAGGACGAACCGCCAACGAAGCCACGAGCGCCAAGGTTAGGGTTCAGGGCTACGGGCGGCTCGGTGAGAAGCGGGCGGGGCTTCACGCCCCGCCCGCACTTGTTAGTCTGAGTGGAAGCCCGCCCGGGCTAGGGGCAGGCGGAGATGGCTTGGCCGGCCGCGAAGGCCTTGAGGTTGAGGTCGCGCGCCGCCGGTTTGACCAGCTCGGTCAGGGACTGTCTAATAGACTCGTCCGGGAAGCCCAGGCAGCTCGATACCGCCCCGAGCATCACCGTGTTCTGAACCCGGACGTTACCCAGTTCGAGAGCGGTCTTGAAGGCTGGCACCATCTGCCGGTGGGGTGCGCGGGCCGCGAGTCGGGTTTCGATCTGGTCGTCAGGCACCCTCTCCGCCGCGCCAATTGAGACCGGCAGCGGGTCGATGCGGTGCGAGTCGTAGAAGAGACGTCCGGACGGACTCAGGAAGTGGACGTAGCGGAGCGCCTCGAGCCTTTCGAAAGCCACCACTGCGTCGGCTGTACCTTCTTCGATGAGCGGCGAATAGACTTTGGGGCCGAAGCGGATGTGGCTGGTCACGCTGCCGCCGCGCTGGGCCAGCCCGTGGACTTCGGACTTCTTGATGTCCAGCCCGTTGCGGAGCGCAAGGTCGGAGATGATGTCCGAGAAGAGCAGCACTCCCTGGCCGCCCACGCCGCAGACAAGGATGTTCACAGGGCACCTCCGGTAGGGGACGCGGGGGCAATTGCCGAGTCGGGGCAGACGTCGGCGCACATGCCGCAGCCGACGCAGGTGGTCGCGGTGATGTGAGCCTTCCCGTCGTCGAATGAGAGCGCCGGGCAGCCGAGGCGGATGCAGGTCTTGCAGCCGTCGCACTTCTCCGGGTCCACTTTGAAGGGCGGGTTGTGAAGCCGGATGTGGAGGGCGCAGGCGCGACGGTTGACGATCACCGCCGGCTCTTTCTTGGCAAGCAGCTCGCGCACGACCTTGCGTGTCTCCTTCACTTTGTAGGGGTCTACAACGACCACGGTCTTGACGCCGCAGGCCTTGGCGATGTCCTCGGGTTTGATGATGGTCCCGAAGCTGCCCATCAGGGTTTGGCCGGTGCCGGGGTGGTTCTGGTGGCCGGTCATACCGGTGGTGCGGTTGTCGCTGATGATGGTGATGACGTTCGACTTGTTGTAGACGGTGTTGATGAGGCCGGTGACACCCGAGTGGAAGAAAGTCGAGTCGCCGATGATGGCGACGTGCGGCCGCTGGTCGGCGGCGCCGAGCGCTTTGTCGGTCCCGTGGGCGACGGTAATGGACGCGCCCATGTCGACGCAGGTGTCCATGCCCGAGTGCGGCGGCATCACGCCGAGCGTGTAGCAGCCGATGTCGCCGCCGATGAAGGCGTTCTGTTTCTGCAGGGCGAAGTAGATGCCGGTGTGCGGGCAGCCGGGGCAGAGCGCCGGGGGACGGGCAGTCACGCCGGTTTCCGGTTCGGCCTTCTCCGCCGGCAGACCCATGGCCAGGCGCAGCGCTCGCTGGCTCATCTCGTTGGTACGCGGCAGCCTGTCTTTGCCGGTCACCTTGAGCCCGAGCGCCCTGACCTGCAGCTCGATGAACGGGTCCACTTCTTCGACCACGAGCAACTCCTTGACTGTGGCCGCGAACCGGCGCACGGTCTCACCCGGGAACGGCCAGACCATCCCGAGTTTGAGGAATGAGGCTTCGGGGTAGACTTCTCGCGCATACTGGTAGCAGACGCCGTCGCTGATGATGCCCAGGTCACGACTGCCCGGTTCGATCCGGTTGAATTCGTCCTGCAGGCTGAGGGCGGCGACCCGGTCGATGCGCTTCTCCAGGTCGACGTGTCTGACTTTGGCGAACGCGGGCAGGATGGCGTTCTTGGTCACCTTCTTCTCGTATGGCTTGAGCGGCACTTCAGTCCGCTCGCCGACCTCGACGATGCCGCTGGAGTGGGCGACGCGGGTGGTGAGGCGGATGAGGACCGGCAGGTCGAACTCCTCGGAGATGGCAAACGCGCGCATCGTGTAGTCGCGACATTCCTGGCTGTTCGACGGACAGAGGACCGGCACCTTGGCCATGAGACCGTAGAAGCGGTTGTCCTGCTCGTTCTGGGACGAGTGCAGGCCCGGGTCATCAGCGGTGATGATGACGAGGCCGCCGAGCGCGCCGATGTAGGCGGCGGAGAAGAGCGGGTCGGCGGCGACGTTCAGGCCCACATGCTTCATGGCCGCCAGCGCCCTTGCCCCGGAAATCGAGGCGCCGAGCGCGACCTCGAGTGCCACCTTTTCGTTGGTGGACCACTCGGAGTAGATGTCCTTGTAGGTCGAGATGGCTTCGAGGATCTCGGTGGAAGGCGTGCCTGGGTAGGCGGCAGCCACGCGGCAGCCTGCCTCCCAGGCTCCCCGGGCTACGGCTTCATCCCCGGAGAGCAGTCTCTTTGTCATAGCTTCGTTCCTTTTCCTTGCCGGACAGGACCGCGGTCAGGCGCGAGGCCAGGGCCGACATTTCTTCCTCGCCCGGGAACACGAGCACTCTCATTTCAAGTGGGGCAAGCCACTTCTTGAGGTCGCCAACAAAACGTTCGGACAGAGTCAGGCCGCCGGTCAGGACTATGGCATCGGGCCTGCCCTCGCAGGCCACGACATAGGCGCCGATTTCTTTCGCTACCTGGTAGACGAGCGCCCGGTAGACGAGATCGGCCGACTTGTTGCCGGCGGAGACTGCCTTCTCGACCTTGCGGATGTCATCGGTTGCGAGATACGAGACCAGCCCGCCTTTGTTGTTGAACAGGCTCAGGATCGCGGCCTCGGTATACTTGCCGGAATAGCAGGCTCGGACCACTCCTGACAGAGGGAGTGACCCGGCACGCTGTGGAGAGAACGGGCCGTCGTCATTGGCGTTGTTGGCATCTACCTGCTTGCCGCAGACGTGAGCGGCCACGGTGATGCCGGTTCCCAGGTGAGCGATCACCAGTCGGCACTTCTGGTAGGGTTTCTTGAGTTTGCGGGCGGCTGCCTGCGCTACAGTGCGGCAGCTCAGGGCATGCGAGATGGCCATGCGGGGGATGCCGTTGAACCCGGATACTCGCGCTATGTCCCTGAGTTCATCCGTCGATTCCGGGTCAACAAAGTAGGCGGGTATGCCCAGCTCCTGTGATAGCTCGAATCCGATGAGCGGACCGAGGAGAGACGCGTGCAACGTCTGGTACTCTCCGTGGCGGATGTCAGCGGCTACCCGCGGCGTTATCCGGTAAACTCCACCCGGAAGCGGCCGGAGAGGACCGCCGCGTGTGGCGATTGCCTGCAGTCTAGCCCGGTCAAACTTGTGCTGGTCGAGTACCGACAGCACGGCGGACTTGCGCATCTCGTACTGGTCGAGCACATGGCCGAACCGGACGAGCTGGTTGGGCGGGTGCTCCAGCGCTTCGGAAAGCACGGCCTTCTCGCCGTCAAAGACCGCCACTTTCGTGGACCCGCCGCCGGGGTTAATGGCCAGAATCCACATTCGTATCAGTGTATACCGGAGAGGGTCGAAGTCAAAGGTTGAGCGCCTTGGT
>Ga0233423_10000110_pt1 | contig 48723 bp, 44 predicted proteins | sample Watercolumn_Mata_FD_180713 | JGI IMG/M metagenome (GOLD analysis project Ga0233423, IMG submission 180713) | Freshwater microbial communities from Lake Matano, South Sulawesi, Indonesia - Watercolumn_Matano_2014_112_MG | ecosystem: Environmental > Aquatic > Freshwater > Lake | place: Indonesia... | reverse complement strand
TCTTTCCTTTTTTTATAAATCACCTCTCTGTGCTTGTTCATCACGTCGTCATATTCCAGGACATGCTTCCTCAAATCAAAGTTCATTCCTTCAATCTTTGACTGGGAGGACTCCAGAGCAGAAGAAACCATCTTGGACTCAATGGGCTGGTCATCAGGAACTTTTAATGCTTCCATTAGAGACTGCATCTTTTCCCCTCCGAATATCCTCATCAGATCATCCTCCAAAGAAACAAAAAACTGGGAAGAGCCCGGGTCTCCCTGCCTGCCGCTCCTGCCCCTCAGCTGGTTGTCTATCCTCCTGGCCTCATGCCTCTCCGTGCCCATGACGCAAAGGCCCCCTGCCTGCCTGACTAAAGAAGCTTCTTCGGAATCCGGAGGATTGCCTCCCAGAACAATATCAACTCCCCTGCCTGCCATGTTGGTGGCAATGGTTATCTGGCCTTTTCTTCCTGCCTGGGCAATGATTTCCCCTTCCTTTTCATGCTGCTTGGCATTAAGAATCCTGTGGGGAATGCCTTCATGGTTAAGCAGGGCTCCCAAGTATTCGTTCTTCTCGATTGAAGTGGTGCCTACCAGAACAGGCTGGCCCTTCTTGTGCTTTTCCTTGATTTCTTTGATCAAAGCCTGGTACTTGCCTTTCTCGTTCTTGAAAATCCTGTCAGGCAAGTCAGTCCTGACCATGGGCTTGTTGGTGGGAATGACAGCCACATCAAGGCCATATACCTTGTCGAATTCCTCTGCTGAAGTGGCTGCTGTCCCAGTCATTCCGGAAAGCTTCTTGTACATCCTGAAATAGTTCTGGAAAGTTATGGAAGCCAGGGTTAAAGATTCGGGCTGGACCCTGACCCCTTCTTTGGCTTCAAGAGCCTGGTGCAGGCCTCCTGACCATCTCCTGCCCGGCATCAGCCTGCCGGTAAATTCATCGACTATCATTACCTGGCCTTCCTTAACCACGTAATCCTTGTCTCTCTTAAAAAGCACTTCGGCTTTCAAAGACTGTTCCAAATGGTGCAAATATTTTATACCCCTCTGCTCGTAGATATTCCCCATGCCCAGAATGCTTTCCACTTTGTTAATCCCGCTCTCGGTCAAAGTGGCTGCCTTCATTTTCTCGTCAATCTCGTAGTCGGTCTTGGAATCCAGCTTGGGGATTATCCTGGAAAACTCCTGGTACCATTTGGAGCTTTCCACGTCAGGCGCTGAAATTATCAGAGGAGTCCTGGCTTCATCTATCAAGATAGAGTCCACCTCGTCAACAATTGCGAAATTATGCTCCCTCTGAACTTTGGCTTCCAAATCATAAGCTAGATTGTCCTTGAGATAATCAAACCCGAACTCATTGTTGGTGCCGTACAAAATATCTGCAAGGTAAGCTTCCTTTCTGGGCACGGGCCTTAAAAAGCTTTCTACAACCTTGAATCCTCCCACCGCATCCCTTTCCTTGTCAGCCTGTTCCTGGATGCTGGGGTCGTATAAAAAGGCTGCTTCATGCACGATGCAGCCCGTAGAAAGTCCCAGCAGATTGTATATCTGGCCCATCCAGACCATGTCCCTTTTGGCCAGATAGTCATTGACAGTCACTAAATGCGCCCCTTTCCCCGCCAAAGCATTCAGATACAAAGGCAGGGTGGCTGCCAGGGTTTTCCCTTCCCCTGTTTTCATTTCGGCAATCTTTCCCTGGTGCAAAACAACGCCTCCCATTATCTGGGAGTCAAAATGCCTCTGGTTCAGGGTCCTTCTGGAAGCTTCCCTAACCAGAGCAAAAGCCAAAGCAAGCAAAGAATCCAAAGATTCCCCGGAACAGGCTTTCTCCTTGAGTTTAAGGGATTTTTCCTTCAGTTCCTGGTCAGAAGCTTTTTCCAGATCAGAACCCAAAGCATTAATCTCTTCAATTAAAGGATTCAGTTTTCTGGCCAAAGCCTGGTCGGCTTCGCCAAATAGTTTTTTCAGAATAGACATATTGAAAGTAAAATAAGGCTTCCGGAAAGCTAGCCTGAAATTAAAAGAATATTCCTAGAAGATGGTGTAGATGAAGGGAGCCAGAGCGGAACCCTGGGCAAAGACAATAAGAACACCCAGAACCAGGAGGAAAACCACGATGGGCAGAAGCCACCATTTCTTCCTTTCCTTCAAAAAATTCCAGAACTCGGATATGGTTGAAAGCTTGGACATGTTCAGCGGTTTAAGTAATCTGATATGATTTCCGAAACAACCTCCTGGCCCTTGGCGCTGAAATGCCCGTCATTGGCCAGAAAAAGCTTCTCGGAGCCGGAAGACAGCCCCTTGAACCTATCATATATATTAATATAATCAATCTTATTTTCAAGTGAAAACTGTTTTATCTTTTCATCTATCCCTCCCAAAGGAAGAAGGACCGAAGAGAAACCGTAAGCCTTCCTGCCTTCAATGTTTTCATTTAAAGAAACATTCCAGCCCAGAGGAACAAAGGTTAAAGCCAGAGAAGAATTATTCTCTTTTGCAGCCTGATTCATTTTTTCCAGATACCCCAGACTCAGAGAAACGGTCTTTGAGGTCTCCTCGTCCCAGGAACCGGCTGGCCTGCTCAAAAGCACGATATCTTTAATCAGATTGCTGAATTTTATATCATTAGGTATCAAGATATCTAAAGAAGAACGTATTGAAGAGCTGTCCGCGCTCAACCAGGAATCGATCTCTTCCTGGTTAAAAGAAGCGTTCTTCTGGAAGAACCTGCGGGGCAAATCCAATAATCTTGGCTTCCACCAGGAAGAACCCGAAGAAACATTGAATCTGACCGGCAATCCAAAGGAATCAAACTCTGCCTGTTTGGTATAGGAAGCGTCAGCCATGGCATAGGAACCGTAAAAATCATTGATGCACAAAAAATCTATAACCAGGTCTGGTTTAAGGATGAACCCCTCCTTGAGCAGCCAGTTCAGCTCCAGCAAAGGAGACCAGCTCCCAATCCCGTGCTGGATGACCCTGATTTTTTTGTAGCCCAAAGACTTGTTGAGCAATTCCCCCATTGTCTTTTCAAAAGCAATCTCGTCAGCCTGGACAAAGGAATCTCCGATCAGAATCACCCTGTACTCCCCGGGCTCCTTTTCAGGAATCTCAGGCCCCCTGATGGCCAAACTGTTTACTGTGCTCTCAGCCGGCTCGAATTCTTCAGGAACAGAAGGATTAGTTACAAAAACCTGGCTGGGCCTGTAATTATGGTGGAATTCAGGAGTGCTGAGATATACGGTCTGGCCCTTTTCATTAAGAGGGGTCAGGGATTTCTCTGAAAACCTCAAAAACAGCTCCAGTCCCAAAAGACAGAGGCAAAGGGCAAAAAACAGCAATAAAACATTGAAACAAGCTTCAGTATTCTTTCTTTTAAAAATCAGAGCCAGCCCGAAAGATAAAAAGAAAGCCTGGCTGAACCAGACAAAAACCTCGTTGGAAAACTCCAGTATCCCTTCGGAACTGAAAAACCTGGCCACCAGCCACTGGTTAAAAATAACACCCAAAGAAACCAAAAAAATCCCGAAAATAAGGAAGAAAAGCTCTTTTTTCTCAATATTGGTTTTCATAATCCTGAGGCCTGAATTCTTTTTTCTCCCTCGCAACCCAGAAGCTTTTGGCATCTCCTTTTCTAAACTTCAGTTCCAGAAATTCTTTCCCAAAAAGCCTGGCTAAAAGACCTGTGGGCGTAACCACCAAAAAGAAAAGCAAAGCCAGAATCACTCTGGTCATTATCCAGCCCAGAATCAAAGAAATCCCCATCCAGATTTTGTGAATAGGCTTCAAAAACCTGGGCAGAACAAGCCCGAAGAAGAAAAAGAAAGCTGAAATTGCTGCCAGCCAGGAATAGTCCAAGCCCTTCTTAAATAAAAGCGAAGCCAGCAAGGCAAAGGCAATACCCAAAACAATCCCGAATTCCTTGAGTTCTTTTGTATTGCTTTTAATTTCCTGTATTTCTTTAAAAAGCATGTTAGTCAAGTTCAAATTCTTTTCTCCAGTCAGTATCCTTGTCCAAAGGCCTCTGCTCTCTCTTGTCTATAAGAAAGTTGCCCAATAAAAGATAATCCATATTGGTGCGCATGAAGCAAAGGAAGGCCTCCTGGGGCTTGCAGACAATGGGTTCTCCCCTGACATTAAAGGAAGTGTTGATTATCACCGAGCAGCCGTACTTGTCCCTGAACCTGGAAATTATCTTGTGGTACAAAGGATTGTCCTCCTTGCTCACGGTCTGGATTCTGGCCGAACAGTCAACATGGGTAATGGCCGGAACTGAAGAGCGCACAACATTGAGTTTCTCCAATCCCGAGGCTTTCCTGTCTTGGTCCGAAACATTGCGCCAGAGATTCTTGTTAACCGAGGCCACCAGAAGCATGTAAGGGCTTTCCTTGTCCAGCTCGAAAAACCTGGAAGCGTCCTCTTTCAAAACAGAGGGCGCGAAAGGCCTGAAGCTTTCCCTGAACTTGATTTTAAGATTCATCACCTTCTGCATTTCCGGAGAGCGGGCGTCCCCTATTATCGACCTGTTGCCCAAAGCCCTGGGCCCGAACTCCATCCTGCCTTCAAACAAACCGATCACCTTCTGCTGGTTGATCAAATCAGCAACTTTTTCAGGAATTTCGGAATCTTTCAATTCAGTAAAAGGAATCTTGTTTTTCCTAAGGAAATTCAGAATCTCTTCCCTGGAAAACTCAGGGCCAAGATAGGAACCAAATTGGGAATCGCGAAAAGCATCTGCTTTCCTGGAATTTCCCAGATACTGGTACCAAACAAACAAAGCAGCGCCCAAAGCTCCTCCTGCATCCCCTGCGGCCGGCTGGATCCAGATATTCTTAAAAGGGCCTTCCCTTAAAATCCTGCCGTTGGCAACGCAGTTCAAAGCCACTCCTCCTGCCAGACAAAGGTTCTCGCAACGTGTTTCCTGATAGACCTTTTTGGCCATGCGAAGCATTATCTCTTCAGTCACGTCCTGGATGGAACGGGCCATGTCCATTTCCCTCTGGGTAATAGGAGATTCGGGATCCCTGGGCGGCCCCCCGAACAATTTATCGAATTTTTTGCTGGTCATGGTCAAGCCAGTACAGTAATTAAAGTATTCCATGTTCATCTCAAAAGAGCCGTCTTCTTTCAGATCTATGAGTTCCGACAAAATCAGATCCTTGTACTTGGGCTCGCCGTAAGGGGCCAGGCCCATCATCTTGTATTCACCTGAATTGACCTTGAAGCCCGTGAAATAGGTGAAAGCGGAATATAAAAGTCCCAAAGAATGGGGAAAATTCATTTCAGCCATTATTTTAATCTTGTTCCCTTCCCCAATCCCGTAACTGGCAGTAGCCCACTCGCCCACCCCGTCAATGGTCAGAAAAGCGGCTTTCTGGAAAGGCGAGGGAAAAAATGCCGAAGCCGCATGGGATTCATGGTGCTCGGGAAAAATTATCTTCCCCTCAAACCCGGTTTCCTTCCTCAGGTATTCCTTCATCCAGATTTTCTCCTTGATCCACAAAGGTATGGCGCTGATAAAAGACTGCAAACCGAAAGGAGCAAAAGCCAGATAGGTATTGAGAATCCTTTCAAACTTGATGAAAGGCTTGTCGTAAAAAGCAAGATAATCAAGCTCCTTGGCAGATATCCTGCTGTTCTTAAGGCAGTATTCTATTGAATGCTTGGGAAAGGAAAAATCGTGCTTTTTCCTGGTAAAGCGCTCTTCCTGGACAGCGGAAACTATCTTTCCGTCCTCAACTAAAGAGGCGGCGCTGTCGTGATAGAATGCCGATATTCCCAAAATCTTCATAATCCCTTAATTTTTATCATTTCTTCAGGAAAAAACAATTATCCTCAAAGAAACCTGATTTCTTCCTCTAGCGTTATTTTAAACTTCTTTTTAACCTCTTTTTTGGCAAAATCCATTAGCTTTTTGACGTCCGAAGCTTTGGCTCCGCCCAGATTGGATACGAAATTGGCATGCCTGGAAGAAATCATGGCCCTGCCGAATTTCTTGCCTTTCAGACCGCACTGCTCCATTAGCTTTCCTGCGCTCAGCTTCCCGGGATTCTTGAACACGGACCCGGCTGAAGGTATGTCAGAAGGATGGACGCTGACCCTGCGCGTAATGTTTTCCCTGACCTTTTCCTTGATTTCATCAGCATCCCCTTTCTTCATTTTTAAGACAGCGGAAACTATTACCCAATTGTTCTTTTTCTTGAAAATGCTCTCCCTGTAGCCGAACTTGCATTCCTTTTTTTTAAGAATTTTGAAAGTGAAATTCCTGGTATCCAAAACCTCCACGCTCTCAATAATATCTGAGGTTTCCTGTCCGAAAGCGCCGGCATTGCCAAATATTGAACCCCCCACTCTGGCTCCGGGAATCCCGGCAGCCCACTCAAGGCCCTTGGCTCCGGATTTTAAAGAAAACACAACCAAATCAGCCAATAAAACTCCTGCTTCGGCAAAAACCTCAAAGCCTGTTCTGCTCTTTTTAGCAGCCCATTTGCCCATTTCTGTCCTGATTACCAGCCCCTTATAGCCCCTGTCAGAAGCCAGAAGGTTGCTCCCTCCCCCCATGATAAAGAAGGGTATCCTGGATTTTCTGGCCAAAGCAATCGCTTCCAACAGCTCCTGCCTGGTTCTGGCGATAAAAAAATACCTGGCCCTGCCCCCGATCTTAAAAGTGGTATAGGGGGCCAAGACAACGTTTTTTGAGAAATCGGAAAGCTTCATAAATATATTCTACCATAAAACTTGCATTATCCTGAATAAAAGTTAAAATACGATTGAGGTGGACGGTAGCACTCACTAAAAACTTAGTATTGGAGTTAACTCGTCCGCCTCTTTTGTTTGGGCAAAAAACAACAGACCTCGCTCGAGGGAGGCCTGCTGTCAACTTAGTTAGAGTTCCTTTCGGAACACTCACTGTCTGAATATTAGCAGGTTTGCCTGATTTTGTCAATGCCTAGTAGCCCAGCTGCTTCAGAAAAGCCTCTATTTGGGTCTTTAATTCAGGCCTGACCTCCAAAAGCCTTTCTGCCATGGCCTTGGCCTTTTCTTTTTGCCCTGTAGCCAAATAGGCATCGGCCAGAAAGCTCAGCAGCTGCGCATTCCTGGGCGCTTGCGCCAGGCCCATTTCCCCGTAAAGAATGACATTCTCGTTGTCCTTCATCAGGCGGTAATTGTCAACCACCTGCGCCAAATTGCTGGCATTGCTCTTCCATTCAAACCCGTAATCCCCGGCCAGCTTTAATTCCTTCAGGGCATTGCCGTAATCCTCGGTTGCTTTGTAGGCCAAAAAACAGAACCAGTGGGACTGGGCAAAAGTGGGTTCCAGGGCAATGGCATCCTGGAAATATTTTATTGCCTCGCTGTCTTTCTTTTCGAAAAGCATGGTTTGCCCCAGGCCCCAGAAAGACTGCTGATTGCGGGGGCTGAATTCCAAAGATTTTTTCAACGCATCCTCGGCCAGATCAAGAAACTTGGTGTTGGATGTTACCTGATAAAGATTGTTGTAGTATTCCCCCAAGAACAGACGGGCCCTGTAATTGCCAGGGTCTTTTTCAATTATTTTCTGCAGAGCCATCTCTGCTGACTGGAACCCTTGCTCAAAAACAGCCTGGTTTTGTTCTGTTCCGGTTATCGTCTGAGCCAGATTAATGACAGTGTGGGAAAACTGCTCGGGGGTTTCATAGATGGAAATGGGCGAAGCGGCAAGCGCACTTTCAAAACTGGCTATCGCTTCCCTGGGCGCGGAACTCAGCCCCTTGATGATGAACATGGAAGCCCTGGCCGGCTGGATATTGCCGAAGAAAATGGCCAGCAAAGAAGCCAGTATCAGTAAAGAAGCCAGGCCCAAGGAAAAGGGTGAAATTGATTCGGAGTCCTCTTTTGCATCTTCCTGTTTGGGCGGAAAAGCCAGAAAATCAATGAAGGCTAAGGAAAGGAAAAGCATGGCATAGCTGGAAATCATGTCAAAAACCCAGATATTCTGGGCAAAATATGAAATCAGCAGAGCCACCATGCCCAACAGAAAGAAAACGTTCCTTTTGTTGACCAGCCTGGGAATGGCTTTAAGCAATCCTATCGTGGCCACTGCGAAAATGCCGAGATAGGAAACCAGGCCCACGATTCCGGAGCTTACCCCAACGTCCAGAACAATATTATGGGCCCTGTCATACCACATATCCCTGGTAAGAGGCAGGACCGGGTCATAGTGCTTAGAAAAAGTAGTGGAAAAATTGTCCTCTCCCCAGCCCAGCCAGAACCTTTCCTTCCAGCCTTCCCAGGAAATATGCCAGACAACTATGCGGGACTGGATGCTGCTGGAATCCCAGAGTTTTTGAATCTTGTCCTTCATATAATCGGTCTGCAAAAGCCCAACTCCGATCAGAAACAAAGCTATTATAAAAACCACAAACCCCTTTTTGTAAGAGTTTTTGCCCGAAGTGAAAACCCTAAATCCCAGATATCCCAAAGCCAAGAAAACCAAAGCTATGGCCAAAGCCAGAATAGCTCCCCTGCAGGGCTCTTGGGATATGAACAGCCCCAGCACCAGAATAATTAAAAGGGCGGCATAGCCCAACCTGCCCAATCCTTCCTTTGTTAGAAGCAGAATCAGGGTAAAGAAAATGTTAAAAAGCAGATATCCTGCCATAAAGGAAGTGTTTCCCAGGCTTCCGCCTCCCCTGGTCACCCCCTCGGTGCTGGTCCAGACATTAAAACAGATCAGGGCTCCCACTATGGCGGAAACTGTTAAAATCTTCTCCCACTGCTTCTTCTCCCTGAAAACGCTGGTCAGAATCACGAAAAAGGCAAAGAGATGCAAAAAAGTCAGGATTCCGGTCATCCTCTCAAAAACACTCCAGAAGCTCTTGGCCGGGTTGTAGCCGGTGATCAACGAAGTGAAAAGGGTCACCAAAATAAAAATGCTCACAGCAATCTTTAGGGGCGTTATCTTGGGCAGATACTTCCTGTTGGCCACCACCAGAAAAACATAGGCAATCAACAGAATATCAACTATGATCCTGAAAAAAACAGTCTTGGGCACTATGAACGGAAAAAAGAAGCTCCTGGAAAAAACCATGGGGGTGAAGAGAGCCAGATAGGTCCCCCATTCTATGATTGCAAGATATATCTTTTCTCCCTTGAGTTTATTTAGCATAGCTAGAAATTAATTCTTTAAATGTTTTGATAATCGTTTCCCTCTCCCCATTATAGGCGGCCTGCTTCAGTTTTTCCAGGCCCTGGTTCAGTTTCTCCTTATTAATATCCGAGAGCCTGGCCCTGAAGATTTTCTTGTTGGAAGTGGCAGTGGTTCCCTCCTCCGCGGTAAGAATCTCTTCAAAGAACTTTTCTCCCGGCCTGGGCTCGGTATAGACAATGGCAATATCCTTGTCCGGCTCCAAACCCGAAAGCCTGATCAGCTGCCTGGCCAAATCCTTGATTTTTATGGGCTCTCCCATGTCCAGGACAAAAACCTCGCCTCCTTCCCCCATCACCCCTGCCTGCATTACCAGAAGACAGGCTTCCGGAGTGGTCATGAAATACCTTTTCATTTCAGGATGGGTGATTTTGACCGGGCCTCCGTTTTTAATCTGTTCCTTGAAAATAGGTATAACGCTGCCCTGGCTGTCCAAGACGTTTCCGAACCTGACCGAAACGAATCTGGTTCCGTTCTGCTTGTTTAAAACCTGGCAGACCATTTCCCCCAGCCTTTTGCTGGCTCCCATGATTGACTTTGGCTTGACCGCCTTGTCGGTGGAAATGAAAATGAATTTCTCGGCCCTGTACTCTAAAGCCAGTTCGGCAATTGTCCTGGTTCCCAAAACATTGTTCTTTACCGCTTCCTCTGGGTTGTCCTCCATCAAGGGAACATGCTTGTAGGCAGCTGCGTGGAAAATGATCTGAGGCTGGAATTTCTGGAAAATCTGCTTCATTTTTAGCCTGTCCTGGATGTCTGATATCAAGGAAACCATTTTAAGGCTCCTATGCTTTTCCTTGAGTTCCTCGGAAATATTAAAAATTGCCGTCTCGTCATGGTCAACTATCAGAAGCAGGGCAGGGTTGAACCTGGCTGTCTGCCTGCAGAGCTCAGAACCGATCGAACCTGCGCCTCCGGTAATCAGCACCTTCTTCCCCTGGATGAACTGCTCTATTGATTTCTGGTCCAATGCCACCGCTTCCCTGCCCAAAAGGTCCTCCATCTGGATTTCCCTCAATGCCCCTATGCTTATCTTCACCTCTCCGCTGACTATCTCATTGATTGAAGGCAGTATCTTGATCTTTCTCAGTCCTGCCTCCCTGCCTTTTTCCACTGCCTGCTTGATGGTGCTGGAGCCTGCCGAAGGCAGGGCAATAATCAAACATTCAATGTTATTTTCCCTGACTAACGAAGCAATATTTTCTATCTTTCCCAGGACTTTCAGCCCGTGGATCATAATCCCTTTTTTGGAAGGATTGTCGTCAACAAAACCAACGGGCAGATAGGGGCTGAATCTGAAGCTTAAAACGCTCCTCAATATCTGCTCCCCCGCATCTCCCGCGCCCACGATCAGGGTTCTTTCTTTCTTGGTTTCGTCCCCTTTCTGGAATATCTGGAGATACATTCTCTTGGAAAACCTGATTGCGCCGCAGAAAAGAAGGATCAAAAAGTAGCTTATGAAAATAGTGGAACGGGGAAATCCGGTAAAGAAAGGCTGCTCCCTGAGTATGAAGATGGAGCTGGTGATGAAAAGGAAGCTCAAAAAAGCCGCCTGGATCAGAGAGATAAGTTCCTCAGTGCTGACATAGGCCCAGGAAAAGGAATAGAGTTTCAAAAAATAGAAAACTGGGATTGAAAAAAGCAGGGAAAGGAAAACCATGCCCTCAAAGTTCAAGATATACTGCTGGGGTATTTTCCCTTCAAATCTCAAAAGGAAGGCCAGGTAAACAGACAAGGAAATGAAAACAATGTCCAAAACCAGGAAAAATATTATCCTGAACATCCTTCTTTTGTTTAGAAACAAGGCTTTAATTTTTTCCAGCATAGAATTCCTTGATACAGGAAATTACATATTCAACCTCCTTATTAGTCAATTCCGGATAGGTTGGAAGCCTGACCGACTCCGTGGCTATCTTTTCGGTTATGGGCAATTTAAAGTGGCTCATTTCCAAACCCTTCAACTTATGATTAGGGATCGTGTCCCTGATCAAAAGCTCCACCCCTTTTTTATCCATATACTTCTTGAACTTCCACATGTTCTTAACCTTGATTATGTATTCCTGGTAAATCTGTCTGGGCTGCTGGATGGGCAAAACGCAGGGCAGACCTTTCAGTCCCTTGTTATACATCATGGCTATTTCCCTTCTCCTTTTAAGCATTGCCGGATAGTACCTGAATTTTATGTTCAGAATCGCTGCCTGGATATTATCCAGCCTGCTGTTGTATCCCCAGTCCATTATCTTGGGAGCCTTGGGCTGGATTCCGTGCAGAGCCCCCTGGGTAATGTTCCAGTGGTTTCTCATTAAAAGCAGTTTTTCGTACAATTTCCTGTTGTCAGTGACTATTCCTCCGGCATCCCCTGCCCCGCCCAATGTTTTCGGGGAAATGAAGCTGAAGCAGCCGGTATGCCCAATGCTTCCGGCTTTCTTTTTGCCCCAATAAGCGCCCAAAGCCTGGCAGGCATCCTCCACCACCCAAAGCTTGTGCTTTTTGGCGATTCTCATGATTTCATCCATGTCGCAAACCTTACCTGAAAGATGGACAGGAACTATGCCCACTGTCTTTTTGGTAATGGCTTTCTCAATCTTAGACACATCCATCAGCCCGTCTTCTTTGACATCTATGAGTATGGACTTGGCTCCCAGATGCACTATCTCTTCAATTGAGGAAATGAAGGTATGGCCCACGGTAATAACCTCGTCTCCGGGTCCGCAGCCCAAAGCCTTGTAGGAAAGCTTTAAAGCATCTGTTCCTGAATTGACTCCTACCGCATACTTCACGCCTACGAATTTGGCCAGTTTTGCCTCGAATTCCAGCACGTCTTTTCTCAAAACAAAATTCCCCAAGGCAAAACATCTGTCTATTGCCTTGAGTATTTCATTCCTGTGCTCCTTGTAATACCTGCGGTAGCCTGAATTGATAAAATCAACTTTGTATTTCATGTGATTGGAGGTCTCTGCGTTGAACAAACAATATGGCTCTATTATAGCCGAATTGCCCGAAAATTCAATATTGACAAATTAAGGGATTTCTTTAATATTAGCGGCATGGGAACTGTTGTTCCTTGATAAACAGGACGTGAAGATTGTGAAAAAACCGAAAGTAGAAGAGTTTTGCTGCCAGGGTAGTGTAATCGACCCGGAGGACAGACATGTCATCATACAGGAAACCGGAATTTTCGGGGTGTTTGACGGCTACAGCGCTCCTTATAACTCGGATAAGGGCCCTTTAATGTATTACGGCAACCTTAGCGGAGGAGCAGTTGCAGCCATCGTATTGGAGTGGGCCTGCCGAAAAGCGGACTCTGAATTCACCCCCCGTCAAATCATTCTCAATGCGAACCGCGAGCTGGAAAAAGCCCACAAGCAAATCGGGCTCTCTACCCAGCCGGGAAAAACGCAACGGTTGGCAGGGGCAAGCTTTGTGGTCGCTAAAATGATGCCGGACGGAATCAGAATCGGCCAAGGGGGAGACTGCCTTGCTGTTTGGCGATCGAAGACTGGGGAATTCGGGGCAACCAAGAACTATGCCTATCCCCACGTCAGCAAAGTTAAGAGGATAATCAAGGAACTGCTCCAAAAAAATAACGGAGACAGAAAAATGATGTGGCGAGAGTTCGGCCCCATCGTTGAAGAATACAGAGCTCAGGATGTGAATAACCTCTCTTCTCCTCATTGCCTTGCCATACTTAACGGCCAAAGCTCTCTGGCGAACTGTTACCAAACATATCAGATCCCAGAAGACGTGGAAATTATCATGCTTTTCAGCGACGGATTTTTCGAAGACAAAGATACCGTGGACGAATTTTCCTTTGCAGAGAGTATGATATCAAGATATGAAACGGCCGGGATCTGCGGGCTCCTGCGGGATAAAAAAGCAAGGGACAAGAAAAATGCGAAAACCTCATACAAAGACGCGGACGAGGCAACCCTGATTGCGCTGCGCTTCAACTAAAAACCCTTCCAATTTTTTAACTGAAGGGTTTTTTTATTGCAAAGCTAGAGTCTTATATAGCAAGGGAATTTTGAATTATAAGCTTCCGTTACAATGTTTCTAACATCTTCATTATTTGCGGGCAAATAACATTTCATTCCCGGCAACTTTTCCAACCATTCTATTTCTTCGGTATCCCATAAGAGATTGTGGCTGAAGCCTAAAAAACCGTATTTTTCGCTTCCCTTCACTCCTAAAATTTTCACATTGCACTTATGCATACAAATTGCATTCCTTACTTGCTCATGCGCTCTAAAGGTGACGAACGGTATCATTGAATATAACCAAACCGAATAGCCGCTCAACGACAATGCCGCGGCAATAATCGTAGAAGTAGGTTCCGTAACCCCAAAATTCAAAACTCTAAATTTCAAATTCTGGTCATCTAAATAATTAAATCCGACGTCACAAATAATGACTATGATATTAGGGTCATTTTCAGCTAATCTGTTTAAAGTGTTAACGAAGACCCTTCTCGAATCTTCTCTTTGAATAATTTCTCCCATTTTTTTCTATCAAAATTTACTTTAACATTACACGACCTACATAATGTTATTAAATTATTGTCATTACAATTTTGCTTGTCGTAATCAATATGATGGATGGCTAGATTTTTATAATCCCCGCAAAGACCACAATTAAATCCATCCCTTTCTATAATTCTGGTTTTAAGGTATCCGGTCCAACCAGTACCATAGCCATGCGTCTTATAAGAAGAACCGCCATTCCAGCTCAGATTATTTCTGCCCCTCTGAAAACCAAATCGTATTTTCTTATGTCTCTGATGCATAGCTTCGCTCATATTTTTAAGCCACTCTGAAGAAAAAGGCATCCTTTTTACCCCTAATTTCGCCAATCTGACTTTTTCGTTTCTTTCCTGGCTATACTTTCTTCCCAGATTGATTTTATGGTTTTTCTGGAAACCAATTTTACCGGAATTTCTCATTATAAATAATTTGACGCTGTTGCTAATTTTATTTCTTATTTCTTCTGACAATCTGATGCCAATCTTGCGGCAAGAGCTGCATCGTTTTGAACGATAATCTTTTAATTTTTTATTACACAATTCACAACTGGGTAATTTTCTCATTCTAATTCTTTTAAAGCTTTTTGGTATTCTTCTTCAGAAGGAGCTTTATAGTGATAAATGTTCTCATTTTCCATAAAGCTTACGCCTTTCCCTTTTATGGTTCTCGCAATGATTGCCATCGGTTTTTCTTCAGACCCTAAATTATCAAGAGATTTCTCTGTTTCTTCAAAATTATGGCCATCAATTTCCAGCGCTTTCCAACCAAAAGCCTTCCATTTATCCTTCAGAGGATCGATGTCTAAAATCTCTTTAACCCTACCCATAGCCTGAAATCTATTAAAGTCCACAATCACACACAGATTATTTAATTTATGCTGATTAGCTATTAAAGCAGATTCCCAGGTAGTTCCTACCTCCATTTCCCCATCTGACATTAAAACGAAAATTTTGCCTTCTTCTTTTTTGATTTTTTTGGCCAGGGCGAACCCCACCCCGAAAGGCAGGCCGAAACCCATTGATCCTCCTGCGGCAGGAATCTCCGGCATTATCGGCTCGGCAAGGCCGATAAATTTGCTTCCGGGCTGGCAATAGCTGTTCAACTCTTCCTTGGTAATTCTGCCTCTTTTGTGCAAAAAATAATAAAGCGAAGCCGCGGCCCAGCCCTTGCTTAAGATTATCTTATCTTTATCCAGGTCTGATTTTTCAAAAATGACTGTCAACAAATCAATGCAGCTGAAGTTGCTTCCTATGTGGCTCGTTTGGGCCTTGTATATCATTTCCAAAACAGCCTTCCTGGCTTCATCGGCTGTTTTTTTATAATCAATATTACTCATGAAAAACCCTTAATATGGTCTTAATAATCAATTCCAAGTCTAGCAGAAAAGAGCGTTTTTTAACATACTCCATCTGGAGCCTGATTTTCTCCGGCCTTATCTTCTCCATATAGGTTTTCTCGGGATCTGAACTTCCTTTCAGGATTTCCCCTTCATGGAAATTCCATAAAGAGGCAAAATCAGTCATGCCCGGGACAACGGAAAGAATAATATCCTTTTCCTGCTGGCTCATCATATCGACATACCTTTTGACTTCCGGCCTGGGGCCCACAAAACTCATTTCCCCTTTCAAAACATTGATCAGCTGGGGCAGCTCGTCAATCTGGTATTTCTTCAAAAAGTTCCCTATCCTGGTCAGCCTGGGATCGTCGCTGGCAGTAGAAGGGCCTCCGATTCTCTCGGCATTCTCCACCATGGTCCTGAATTTAAAAATCCTGAAAGGCTTGCCCTTCTTCCCTGTCCTCTCCCCCCTGTAGAATACCGGGCCCCTGGAATCAAGCTTAATGGTTATGGCCACTAACAATAAAATCGGGGAGGTAATCAATAATCCCAAGAAAGAAAATAATATATCGAAAAGTCTTTTAAGCATTTTTGGGCTCTGAAAATATGAAAACTACCTTGAAAGCGAATTTTCTCAAAAAAGGAATCGTCAGCAGTAAAGAATCCAGGAACTCAAAGATTTTCAGGAAAAACATTGAACCCGGAAGCTCTAAAAAAGGAAAGATGAACAAAGAAAACAGATGAAAATACCTGGTTTCAATCTTATTAAAATACTTTCCAGCTTCCTCCAGATCTTTTTCCCTGATAATATGCTCTGCGGCCCATTCGGTCCTTCTGCCGGTCATCTTGTTGATTTTTCTTTTAAGGTTGGCCAAAGGATTGTGTCCGAAAGTCTCTATTCCCAAGACCGCTCCCTCGGGCTTCAAGGTCCTGGACAATTCCCTTAAAGCCGCATCCAGGTTTAAAGAAGAAAAAGTGCCTCCGTCAAAGATGACATCAAAATATCTGTCAGGAAACTCCATCTTTTCGCAGTCCATTTTCAGAAATTCAGCCCCCAGCCCTTGTTTCTCCAGCCTTTCTTCAGCCAGATCCAAAGAATCCTGGGATAAATCTATGCCTATAAGCTTGCCCGGCTTCATCTTGGCGATTTCCAAAGAATGAATCCCATTGCCGCAGCCGTAATCAAGGACTATCTTTCCTAAAACATTCTTCTTAAGCCAGGAGTAGCAAAAAGCAAAGCTGTTAAGGTTTGCGGGGGCAAAACCCTCAAAATCACCTTTGCCTCCCAAAAAAGCCTTCTGCTGGCGGGCTTTCTGGTCGTAGTATTGTATTTCTTTTTGCTTCCTTGATTCCATTGAAAACACCTTTAATATATCTGATTTTAAGCCCTTTTTCAAACTAAATCAGGAGGCGAAACAAAGCCCAGAATGAGCCCAAACCGTAGCCGAAATGGCGGCAAAAGAAAGCGAAAGGAAGAATAAAGACAAGAAGAATGTTCCTCTCCTTAAGGCTCAAGGCTAAAGAAATAAAAACATCAATCAAAAGATAAGAAAACAGGGCCAGATAAAGCAGAACTTTGAAAACAGGTAAAAACAAAGAAAGAATAAATATAACAACCAAAGAAAGGACAAAAAACAAAGGCAGCAGATGCCTCCAGGAGAAAAACCTGACTTTGAATTTCAGAGGATATATGGTCCAATACCCGTCCAGAAGATTGTGCAAAAGAAAATCTTTCAGATTTGACTGGGGGTAGTAATTGGCCACGATGTCCGGGGCCAGAAGAATCTTTCCTCCTGCTCTCCTGAGCCTGGAATTAAATTCAATGTCTTGGCTTCTGATCATCTTTTCATTGAACATTCCCACTCTCTGAAAGGCCTCTTTCTTAAAACAGCCCCCGAAAACAGTATCAACCCATTTCAAAGAACTGACCCCTGTCCTGAAAAAGGAATTGCCTGCCCCAAACCAATGGGACAGGACCAAAGCGATTGATTTGGCCTGCAAAGTATTTCTGGCAGGCAAAGTTCTGATTGGCCCTCCCACGTTGTCGGCATTGCATTTCAAAGAATATCCTATACATTTGGAAATGTAATCCGGCTGATAATCAGCATGGGCATCCATCCTGATAATAAAATCTCCTTTAGAGTTTCTCACCCCTATATTCAGAGCAAAAGGGGTGAATTTCCTGGGATTATCAATCATCCTGATGAAAGGATAGTTAGAAGAAAACCGGGAAACAATTTCCCTGGTTCCGTCAGAAGACATTCCGTCAAGCACCAAAACCTCAAGGCTTTCCTTGGGATAGTCCTGTTTAAGCAAGGACTCAAGGCATTTGGAAATGTATTCCTTTTCGTTCCTGCAGGGAATGATTATGGAAACAAAAGGCATGTTATTGGATAAGCTGCTGTAGCTGCCTCTTAAAGGCAAGCGCTAAGCGCCAGGGATAAAACAAAGAAAACAGGGAATATATCCTTTTGGGAAATCTTGGCCTGACCAGCCCTTTTTCATCAAGCAGCCAGTCAGCATCCCTTAAAGTGAGCATGTTGGTAAAACCTCCTGCCATCTTTATGGCTTCCTTTAATTCGGGCCCGGCCACCCTTTTCTTCCCCCCAAAAGCAGAATGGGAATAGTCGTGGTTTTGATGAATGGCAGTAACGGAACCAGTGGCATCTATCACTGGGATATTTAAAGAGCGCATCCTAAAAATGAGCCAGTTGTCCCAGGCCGGCCTGCCTACCGCAAATTCAGGCATACCCAGCTCCAAATCCCTGGGAATGGCAAAATAGTCCATGCCCAGAGGCCCGTGCATTTTCCCCTGTTCTTTGAGCAACTGGCGAATCCTGCTTTCATCCTTAAAATCAAGCGGCTCCTTCAGATCCAGATCCCAGCGCTGGCCAATCATGAAAAACTTCTCCTTCTCAATTTTTTTAAGGGCGGAAATGAAATCCTTCAGAACAATGATGTCGGCATTGATGTAAACAATTGTTTTGTGCCTGGCTTTTTTCTGGGCTGTTTCGATAACAGAACTCAAAATAGGCGTGCCGTAATTATTCTTCCTTATCTCAGGAATATGAAGCAAATTGAACTCCCTGGCTATCCTGTCTACCCCCGGGTCATTTCCGAAAAGAATCACCTCAACATCAGGAGCCAAAGCCAGCCAGCTCTTAATGGCGTTCCTCTGTATCATTTCTATATGCCCTCCCTCAAACTTCTTAGGAATGGTAAATACGGTAATCATGCTTTAATTGTATCCTAATTCTTTCAAAGCTTTCTTGACCTTTTCCTGGTCCTGCTTTTTTATCCTCTGGGCTGAAGAAATCTTGTGGAATCCGCTTCTGACCGGCAGAAGCAGCTTTTCCGCCTCTTCCCTGGTCAGAGAGAATTCGGCCTTCCTGTCCTCAGCGTCATATACCATTTTCCTGACTATTTTCTCAACCGGCCTGCCCAAAATCCTCTTGGCCAGATTTTTAAAATCCCTGATCAAGGAAAACTTCTTGGGCCTGGTGTTAATGGCCAGGAATTTCTCGGCCAGGATGGATTCGTAGAAATATGTGTCCTTGGCATATCCCCTGGTTGAATATATGTAATCCCTGTATTTTTCAAAAACAGTCCTGGATCCCGGCAAATCAAGATTGAAATCAATTTTCAGTAAAGTGGCCAATAGATTATCCATTCCGGTCAGGTGCTTTATTTCCAAAGGAAAAGAGTGTTTCTTTTCCTTGGGCAGCTTGAAAATCAAAGGCACCCGTATCTGTTCCTTGGATAAGGGGCCGTTGTGCCCGAAACCCTCTTTTTCCAGGGTCTCCCCATGGTCTCCCAAAATCGCAATGGTGGAAGAATCAAATAATTTCCTGCTTTTCAAAAACCTGATCATTTCCCCTATCTGGGAATCATTGTAATAAACCATGTTCCTGTAGATGTTTTTGATTTTTCTAAAATCATCCTCATCCTTGCTTTTCTCAATCCTTTCCAGGCTGTAAATCTCTTCCCAGTCCTGCGGATCCACGAACTGGGTGATTTTCTTGTCCCTTAAAAAATACGGATTATGGGTATCAAGGGACCAGACCATTATGAAAATGTTCTTTCCCGGATTCTTCTCGATGATTTCAAAGATATTCCTGTTGATGTCACTAGAAGTTGGGATTCCTGAAATATCCCCTTTCTTGAAAGTCTTGAAATCCAGAAGCAGCCGGAAATCGTCAAATCCCTCCTGGGCATTGAAGTTCTGGGAAAAGTAGGGATTGGCTGAAACAGCAAAAGTCAGATACCCCTTTTCCTTGTAATACTGTGGCAATCTCTTGATTTCGGCAGGAATAATATCCGTATTGAAATTAACGTTAATCTGGGCCGGATGATATCCGGTCAGAATGGAAGCCAGGCTGGGCAAAGTCCAGCTGGCCGGAGCAACGTGCTTCAGGCATTTGACTGAATCTTTCTCTAAAGAATCTATATTAGGCGTAATTTCCGCTGCTTCCCTATTGAACAGGCCCACGTGGTCAAGCCTCAAAGAATCCAGCAGATACAATATGGTTACCATGCTAAAGATTTGATTGGTATTTCTGAAAAAGCTTTTCAACGTCGTCAAAAAGGTAGGCGTTCTTTTCTATCCAGCCAAAATCCTTTTCCCACCATTTAAACCTTACAAGAAAATCTATGTATTTCTGTTCAAAGCGCGATTTTATCTTTTTGGCCGGAACCCCGACAACAATGGCATACGGCTCAACATCTTTGGTCACCACGCTGCCTGCGCCGATGACAGCCCCGTCCCCGACAGAGACTCCGTCCATTATCAAGACATTATTCCCTATCCAGACATCATTCCCTATCCTGACTACTTTTCCCTTTTCCACGAACTTATGCTCCTCAAACATCTGCTCTTTGGCAAAACCAAATCCTGCTTCCTGAGAAAGAGAGAAAAATGCAGGATGGGTGCTGACGAACTTTCCAACAGGATGAATCCCCAAGCAGGTCCTGACATTGGAGCCGACAGAGCAGAAGCGTCCGAAAACAGTATTGCTAAGGTCTGAATTAGGAGCAAAATAAGTGCCCAGGCCCACAAAAGAGCTCCTTAAATCAACATTTTTATTAACCAGGTTCTTCCCTTCGAACTTGGTCTCAAAATTAACCAGAACCCCGCTGCCCAATTTAACGCCATATCTGATTGAAGAATAGACCCTCAAAACCCAGAAAATGAACGGCTTCAGCCAGGAAGGAATAAGTTTTTTGAAATTATTCATATGTTTTTGATGATTGCATTGAAAATATCCTTGTGCTCCTTAATGGAATCTATGTCAATGTTTTTGGTGATTAAAATTGCCTCCTCGTGATGGTCTCCTTTCAGGGGCTCTCCCTTGCTGTTCTTTTCCGGCAAAGTCTGGACCTTAGCTTCTCCCCTGGAACAGAATCCGTGGTCTGAAACAACTATCAACTTCTGGCCGTATCTGCTAAGCTCTCCCAGAACATGGTCCATTCTTTTGTACCAGTCAAGAATTAAAGGCTCTCCCCAGTGAAAATGCTGGACCTTGTCCAGGGCCCCGAAAACTACCAAAAAGGCATCCAAATCTTCTTTTAAAATCTCCAAAGATTTCTTTAAAACTCCTTCCGTATCTTCTTCAAGCTCAGACAGATCAGACGAAGCTCCAAACCCCACCGGCTCGTAATCGCAATTGAAATTGTAGGGCGGCATGACAAAAGGAATCTGAAGCGCCTTGATCCTGTGTTTATTGCCTAAAACATCCCAAACAAAATCAGTTTTGACGTCTTCTCTGGTCTGGAGCTTTTCATCAACAATGTACTTCTCGTGCCCGTGTTCTTTGACGCTCTTGCCGGAAAATATTGTTGCCCAGATGGCAGCAGACAAAACTATATCTTTTACGAAAAGGCTTTTGGATTTCCCTTGCTCCATCAGTCTTTTGAAATTAGGCAACTGGTCAAGATTGGGCTTAATGACGCTCCAGGAGGCCCCGTCTATTCCAATCACCAAAAGCTTGGTCATGATATGTTTCCTACTGCAATTATTTTCCCCTTGTCCTTTAAAACAATCTTGCCCAGAATAGTCCTTCCCTTGGGCTCAAAGGCAATTTCTTTAACCAAAGAAATACTATAAGGAGTCTTGGTCCACTGATTTACGCTTTTCGGCTCTTTTAAATCAGCTTCGACTTTGGCCGTGCCGCATTCCAGAACAAGGCTGTTTCCAGAAGGCGGACTTATCCAGAACATCTCTCCTGACAGAATACTGCCTTCCTTTTTATTAAAATCAGCTGAAGCCAGAACAGTACCCCTGAAAACATCAAGGTTTTGCTCAAACTCCAGGCCCACATTCTGCCCTGAAAAAGCCTCCTGCAGATCTCCTTCGGAATCCCTGATGGCCCTTATCTTTACTTTCTGCTCGGACGGAAAAGCCCTGAGCTCATCCCCTATTTTTATGCTTCCGCTCTCCACCCTGCCTATGGGCAAATCACCGTAGGTGTCCTGGACCAGAAACAGAGAGCCCTTGGAACCTTCCGAGATCTTGATCTCTTTCTCCAGAAATTCCATAACTGTCTGGCCTTTGTACCAAGGCATTTTTTCCGATTTCTCAACCACATTGTCTCCTTCCCTGGCTGAAACAGGAAAAAAATGTATGTCTTCTGCCTTATACCCTATCTCCTTTAGAAAACCGTTTATCCTTTCCCTTGTTTTTTCAAAAGCCTGCTCCTGATAGCCAACGCAGTCCATTTTGTTGAGCACCACTCCTACCTGCTCTATGCCCAAAAGCTTGGCAATCTCCAGATGCTGTCTGGTCTGTTCCTCTATTCCTTCCTTTAAGGAAACCATGAGCAAAGCTGCCTGGGCGGCAGAAGCTCCGGTAAGCATGTTGGAAATGAGCTCTACATGCCCGGGAACGTCAATCAGCTGGTAATTCCTGTCCTTGCCTTTTAACAAGGCCCTGGTGGTGTCCATGGTCATTTCTCTTTCCCTTTCCTCCCTGAAGCTGTCCACCAGGTGGGCCAGTTCAAAAGCCTGGCCGAAAGAGGCATCCACGTCCTGAACTTCCCTGACCCTGGTTTCCTTGACTGACTTGGTATCCAAAAGCAGCCTGCCTATCAAAGTAGATTTCCCGTGGTCCTTGTGCCCTATTAAAACAATTGGTATTTCCTGCATATGTTTACATGTAGCCCAGTTCCCTCAACCTCTGCATCACGAACTCTTTTTCCTTGTCCAGTTCCCTGCCCGACCTCTCGGCAACCTGGGTGTTTTTCAGCTCCTCAATGATTTCATCCAGATTCGAGGCGTTGGAATCAACAGGATGGGTCACTTCCTTGAATCCCAAACTCCTGAACCTTTTGCCGTTCTTGGCAAAATACAAAGGATTGGCCGGAATGTTCTTTTCCTTGGTATACTGCCAGACATCCAGTTCGGTCCAGTGCAGAAGAGGATGGATCCTGATATGGGAAGCGTCGTCAAACTCGGAAATGTAGTTAAAAATCTCGGGGGGCTGGTTCTCAAAATTCCACTTGAAATCCTTGGTCCTGGGGGAGAAATACCTTTCCTTAGCCCTGATGCCGTGCTCATCCCTCCTGATGGAAACCACCAAAGCGTCAATCTTTCTTTCATCCAGAATCTTTTTGAGCGCTTCCGCCTTGTTCAGCCCTTCAGTGGTGCCGGAAATGGCATCGGCCTCGTGTTTTACAGGAACAACAATCAGGTCCAGGCCCCATTCCTTGGCTATCTTTTCCCTGAAATCATATGTTTCCTGGAAATCATGGCCCGAATCCAGATTAATCACCGGAAAGGGAACATTGTTAAAAAAGGCCCTTTTACAGAGATAAAGCATGGTGGTGGAATCCTTGCCCATTGACCAAAGCATGGCTACGTTCTTGAATTTGGCTTTGGCTTCCCTGAGTATGAAAATGCTTTTTTCCTCCAGACTTTCTAAATGCTTGTCCATATGTTTAGAAATATCCCAGAATTTTTAATCTTTTTTTGACCTGCTCCCTGTCCTTGACCGAAAAGGGCTTGCCTTTGCTCTCGGCAAAAATCTCCCTCAGAATGAAGGTCACGTAATCGGAAATGGATTTGAAGCCCGTGTTTTTGATATTCTTCTTGATCTTGTTGATCAGGGGAAGAGGCAGGGAAACTGAGCTATATTTTTTGTTGGGCATATTGTTTGTATTTAATTATATATGATTAAAATATCACTTCCCAGCCTTCCTGTCAAACTCCCTTCCTGCCAGAAAAACGACCAAATTCTCCATGGATTCAAATTTCCTGCCTTTAAAATCATGGTTTCTTGCGGTTTTCCTGGCGCATATCGGCCTGTACCTGTTTTCCTTGATCTCGTCCAAAACCTTAACCAGCCTTTTCCTGTCATTAATCTGCTCGATGCCTTCAAAACCGGTCAGGCTGTCCCCCAGAAACTCCTGCTCCAGATTCAAAGAAATCAGCATCTTCCCCGGATTCTGCAGAGAAGCAACCGGAAGCGTCGTGCCTACGGGAGGAATGCCCACCACTGCCCTGCTGGCTTCGATGTATTTATCAACCGGCTGGGAAGGATTGACTATTTCCAAAGTGGGAGAAATTTCTTTTAAAATGCGCGATAAATTAGAAATGTTAGGAGTGGAAGGGTGGGGCTTAACAAATATCTTCCAGCTCTTCAGTGTCTTGGCGATGAGGGACAGGGTTTCCGTCCTGTGCTTTAGGGTTTTTTCCTTGTCTATCAGGATAAATTCATCCCCTTCTTTCCTGAACCCTATTTCTATTTCCGGCCATAAAAAAGTCAGGGAATTCCTGGGCCCGGAAAATTTCCCGGAACCGTGAAGCTTTTTAAAAAGCTTTCTGTTTTTCTCTTTGGCCAGGCCGTGGCCGAAAACAAGCAGCTTTTGCGCCTCAAAACCATTATCCACCAGAAATTGGAAATCCCTCTGGGAAAAAACAACGTAAAAAGAGGCGTCCTTGAGCCTTATCCTCAAACAGTTCTCGGGCATCAGAATAAAGCTGGCCTTGCCTAAAAACGGGACCTCGAAAACGAATAAAGGCATGAGCCAGTAATATATGAAGTGGCCCAGATATTTCTTGATTCTGGTGGCCAGCATTTTCAAGGGAAAGGGCAAAGGAATCCTGGTCTTGGTATGCGCGTTTATCAGATTCAGCCATAAAGACCTTTCCTCAACGCTCTCGGCATCGGAAAAAAGTGCGGCCTGGAAACAGATCCCCTTGGCCCCGCATCTTTTAGCCATTCTCATTAGGTACAATTCGAAAGGGAAAACATCGTTGGCGGCAACCACCAGATCCGGCTTTTCATTTTTAATTGTTTTCTTGGCCAGATTGTAAAAATACCTGTTCCTGCTGAAAATATTTTTCCTTTTACCCGTATACTGCCTGACCGGAATAATCTTTTCCAGTCCCGGGAAAAGCTTCCTGTCTCTGACAATCTCTTCCGTCTCTTTATCTAATTCTTCGGAAAGCAGAACAACCGAGCAGAACTGGCTCAGCTCATACAAATAGCCTATCAGGGTAGTCCTGAAGGCTCTGGGAATGCTGGTATAGAAAAGCACCCTGGTTTTTTTACTTGAAGCTGGTTTTTTTGCCATTTGAGAGAAACCTGTAATTGTTGTACTTGTAGTCTTTGAAATCTTTGATTTTCTTGTTCTGGAGCAGCTTCTTCATTTCTAGAATCCCCTTTTCCATGGTTTTCTTGGGTTTAAACTTTAAAACCCTGGCTATCTTGTCAAAAGAAACATTGTAGTCCCTCAAATCCCCTTTTTCTTTGCTTATCTCCATTCTGGTGCCCGGAACAAGCCTGACCACCTTCCTGCCTATCTCGATAATCCTGTAATTCTGGTTATTGACTCCTACGTTGAAAATCTCCCCCCCGCTGTCTTCAATCGGAGATTCCAGCCATCTCAGACAGGCCTCGGCAGCGTCGCTGACGTCCAGATTGGGCCTCCATTGTTCTCCTCCAGTAATAGAGATATTTCCCCCGGAAACGGCATTGGCGGTCATGATGTTAACCACCAAGTCAAAACGCATCCTGGGAGAAGCCCCGTAGAGGGTGGCAAACCTGAAAACAGTGGGCGAAAAATTCTCGTCAGCCAGGCTGAAAACTCCTTCCTCTGATTTTAATTTTGTTTCGGCATACAGGGAAACCGGATTAAGGAAAGAATTCTCCTTCAGCCTTTCTTTTGCTCCTTTGCTGGCCCCGTAAACGCTGCAGGTGGAGGCGAAGAGAAACTTGTTTATCTGGTTGAATTTGCAGGCCTCAGCCACTGCCTTGGTGGAAAGATAATTGGTCTCAATTGTTTCTTTGGGGTCCAGCTGGCAGGCGGGGTCGCCAACTATTGCTGCTAGATGAATCACGGCATCTACCCCCTTCAAAGCCTCGATGATCTGGGATATATCCCTGGCATCTCCCTTGATGAACTGGAAATTCTTATTTTTATACAAGCCCCTTATCCCTTCATCTCCGTAAGTGAGGTTGTCGAAAACCCTGACTTTATACCCCTTATCAAGCAGCTTCCTGGAGAGAATGGAGCCGAGGTACCCGGCTCCTCCGGTAATCAGGACTTTTTTGACGCCCCTTCTACTTAATTTTATTTTTCCGTCCGAGAACAGACTTATCTTTTTTTCTCCTGCCCCTACGAAAAGCAAATCCCTGATTCTTCCTTCAGAGTCCAGAACCGGAACCTTCAAAGATCCTCCGGTGGGCACGGCATTCCTGATTTTAGAGCTGTTCCTGAAGGCCCGGATTTCTTTTTCGCTCAACCCCCTTTTGGGCTGGAAAACTATGGGGTTCTTATTGGAAATCTCCCCGATCTTCTTTCCCGGATTCAAGCCGTCCAGTACAGCCCTCCTGATATCTCCGTCCGTGACCACGCTTAAAAGCTTCTTTTTCTTGTCAACGATAAAGGCAATACCCAGACCGTTGCGGTCTATGACCGCCGCAGTTTCCTTGATTGAAGAATCCTTGTCCGCCAGAAGGCGGTTTAACAGTTTACTGTTCATTTTTTTGGAAGAAGTTTCTTATTTCCTGGGCGATGAATTCCATTTCTTCGTCGGTCAAAGAAGGATACAAAGGAATGGTTAAGGCCTGGGAATAAAGCAATTCCGTCTTTTCCAGCTTCAAATCATAACCCAGGCTCTTATAGAAAGGGGTCCAGTGGATGGGATAGAAGCTGATCCTGGTCCCTATTCCCTTCTGGGCCAGATATTCCTTCAAAGCATCCCTGGTCTTAGCTCCCTCCTTTATCCTGATGGGATACTCCTGGAAGGTATGGAAAACATCGGAAGGAACCTGGGGAATAATAATGCCTTCTATCCCGGCCAAGAGCTCATTGAATTTTGCGGCCTTTTCCCTTCTTATTTTAATCAGCCTGTCCAGCTTCTTGATTTGGGAAAGACCCAGAGCGGCAATCATGTCGGGCATCCTGTAATTGGAACCCAAGGCAATGTAATCCATGTATTCTCCGGTAATGCAGAAATTGACGGTTTCCTTTCTGCCGTGCCCCCTGATCAGCCTGATCTTCTCGCTCAGAATCTCGTCATCAGTGACAATGCAGCCTCCTTCTCCGGTGGTGAAAACCTTGGTCTGGCAAAAGCTGAACATGGCCGCATCTCCGAAGGTGCCCACTTTTTTCCCGTTCCTGGCTGAACCGAATGACTCGGCAGCATCTTCTATCAACAGCAAATTATATTCCTTGGCTATCTTCTGAATCTCGTCAATCTTGCAGACCCCTCCCCCGTAATGGACAGGAATAATGGCCTTGGTCTTGGGAGTAATCTTTTTCCTGATGTCTTCCGGGTCCAGGCCGTAATTCTCCTCGTCAATGTCAACAAATACGGGTTTGGCTCCTGCCAATAAAACAGCATTGGAAGTGGCAATGAAAGTGAATGAAGGCACAATAACTTCATCGCCCTGGCCTATGCCGTAGGCAACTAAGGCAGAATGCAGGGCAGTGGTGCCGGAATTGAAAACCACGCAGTATTTCCTGCCCAGATAATCGGCAATGGCTTTCTCGAATTTCTCGATATTGGGACCGGCAGCCCACATCATTCCCCTTCTAATGGAGTCCGTGACCGCCTTTACGTCCTCCTCGTCCCAGTAGATTTTGAACAAGGGTATTTTAATATCCATATTATTTTAATTTTTTGATTACTCTTGCGGGAATCCCGTAAGCCAGACAATTGGCGGGGATATCCTTGTTTACAAAACTGAAAGCTCCGACCACTGAATTCTCTCCGATGGTTACTCCGGGCATAACCAAAGAATGCGACCCTATCCTACAGTTTTTCTTTAAAACAATCTTTCCCTCTTTTTCATCTATAGTTGATACGGAATATATGGAACAGTGGGAGCCTATCTGGACCAAATCCTCAAGTACCACTCCTGCCTTTGCGTTTATATATGTAAAGGCTCCTATGTCAGTTTTGTATCCCAATTTTAACCCTTTCTTGTTCTGCACCATCCAATTGTATTTAGTCAGCTTCCCCTCTTCAATTTTAGGCTGTTTCCAGGTTTTAAATCTTTCCTGCATATGTTTTATTTTATTGTTTCTCTTGTAAGCATGAAGGCCTCAGCGAATCTGAAACCCACTTCCGAACCCCTTTTCTTGGCCAAAACCTTGATCATCTCCAAAGAGCGGGGGTGCGGAAATTTCTTGATCTCGCTCTTGTAGACCTTCATGGCTTCGATTTTCTTCTTTATTTCCTTGCTTATGTCTTCATATATATTGGGGCTGAATTCCTTCAAAACCTTGCCCTGTTCCGTCTCGGACAATGTTTCATAGCACAAAATCCTTTTAACGGATGTTTTATTGCTGGGTTTTGTAGCCACCAATCCGGCTTCAAAAACCAAACGGTGGTCTTTATGAATGTCTCCCCCATGGGGCAGAAAGATTATTTCCGGCCCCACCTCCCCTATAACTTTTAGTATGGAGGCGTTCAGCTCCTTCTGGGAGATTGTGTCCAGCTTGGCAGTGGGAAAATCCAAGAAGAAAGTTTTTCTGATTCCCAGAATTCTGGCAACCTCAGCAACCTCCTTGGGCCTGTTCTCTATGAACTCCTTTGACCACTCCGGGGTATAGGCCTTGGTTATAACGCAGAGATAAACCTTGTCTCCTTTCCTGCTGTGCTTTAATATTGTTCCTCCGCATCCCAGGACTTCGTCGTCAGGATGGGGGGCGAAAATTAATATTTTGGACATATGTTTTATTTTATTTTTGCTCCATGATTGAATAAATAATCTAACACGGAAAGATTGGGAATGAAATCCCCCCACAACTGCCTGTATTCGGGATATTTAAAATCCTGATATTCAACACTGATTCCGTTCTCTTCAAACAGTTTTTCATCCATGTAAACCTTGGCTCCCTGACCGGAAAGATAGGTATCGGCCTTAACTGCCTTGCAAAGATTAATCAGTTTCTGATTGCTCGTTCCTTCTGCTTCCAATTCAGAAGAACTGACAAACTTGGTTTTAATATCAGACAATTCCGCTATTTTTTTGTTCATCTCAATGTTTATATCAGAAAGATATTTCCAGTCCTTGGAATATATCTCCTCAAAAATCTTGGAAAACTGCTTGAAATACGGGGCTTTGGAATAATTCATCTGGATTGTCTTCCAATGATTCTGCCTCCAATCAGTGCTGTTGTCTATCTCCGTCCTACAGATCGGCAGATCACTCTTGTATTTAACCGGTATGGTCAGCCAGGCCTCTCCTTTGGGGGTTTTAATCTTGTTCCTGTTAAACAGATTGTTCTTGCTATACTGGGCATCATCAAAGAAAATATGGATGTCGCTCTTGGCAATCTTGTCAAAGTATCCCAGCCAAGGAATATATGCAGGTTGGTGTATGCTTACTTTCATATTATTTCCTGCCCAAGCCGCTCTTGCTGGCCCAGGCAAATAATTTCTTAATAATCGCTTTTTCAAAACCGTAGAATCCAAGAAATCTCAGTCTCCAGCGGATATGGGCCGATATCTCGAAAGGCAGAATTATTAATCTTTTCAATCCCGGAAAATTCCTGTCAGTAGAATCCCCTTTCTTACCCCTAAACCTCAGGCCTGAAATGTAATACAGGTTTCCGGCAATGGAATTAACCTCGTTGCTCAAAGTCATCTTGCTCCAGCCTTCAAGATCCTGGGGCTCCTTAAAACCAGCTTTGACAGCCTCGTCATACAGCTTGCTCCCAGGATACGGGGAGTATGCGTCAAAGGTAATCTTGGCGTTCTTGTCTGTTTTCCAGATCCAGTCAGCCAGATCCATACTTTGTTTCATTTCTTCCTTGGTTTCGCTGGGCAGACCTGCTATGAAATTATATCTTCCGTGAATATTTGTCTTGCTTAAAATCCTGGCGCAGTTCCTGGTATCCTCTACTCCATGGGGATGCATCTTATTGACCACTTCGTTAAGCACCCTTTCGGAACCGGATTCAACCCCCAGAAGCAGTTCGTAGCAGCCGCTCTCTTCCAGAATCCTGGCAGTTTCCTCTGTAATATCAGGACACCTGATGCTGGTGGTCCAGCTAAGATTATGGCTTTTCAATATCTGGGCTATCTTTTTGATCCTTTCCTTATTGGAACCAATATTATCGTCATTAACATATATATTCTTTACCTTAAATTCATCAACGAATATCTTCAATTCCTTTTCAAACTTATCAAGGGGCATGGGCCTCCAGGTCCTTTTATTGAAAATCTGGTTGTAGCAGAAGTTGCAGTTGTAAGGGCAGCCCCTGCTGGCCTGAAACATGAGCTCTCCCCTTTCAGCTGCAATCTTGAAATACTTCCTGCTCTTGGAAGTCATGGGAAAAGGCCATTCCGAAGGGTCCATGAACTGCCTGGGCTTGTTAATAATGATTTTGCCCTCCTTTTTCCAATACAATCCTTCAATATTGGAAAAATCCTTCTGCCCGCTCTTTAGGGCCCTGACCAGCGCCAGCATGGTCTTCTCTCCTTCTCCCCAGATGACAAAATCAACAAAACCTTCTTTGATGCTCTGTTCCGGCAAAAGAGAAGGGTGGACTCCGGCAAAAATGGTATATATCTGAGGATTTATCTTTTTGGCTGTTTCCATGATTTTCTTGCTCCCGATCAGCTGGAACCCGGTCATGGAAGAAACGCCCAAGCAAAGAACTCCTTTCTTGAGCAAAGAAACCAAATCTTCAAACTTATCAAACCTTTCATCGAAATATTCAACGCTCAACCCGTTCCTTTCCAGCTCTGCGCCAGGATAGAAAATGCTCAAAGCCACGCCCTTGGTAGGGCTGTCCTTGGTGGGTATTGGATATGTTAAAACGCAGTCTGTCATGTTTAGTATGTAATCTTTTTGGCCAATAACTTCTGGTCTATTTTAATACCTTTCAGTATCCTGACTATCCTTTCGCTGGCTTTCCCGTCTCCGTAAGGATTCCTGCACTTTTTCAACTCTCTCCTGAACTTTTTGTCATATAAAGCTGTTCTAATGGCTTTAAGTATCTGTTTTCTGTCATATCCCACGAATATCTTGTTATTGGCATGCTCTCTCCAGGACTCCCTGGTCCCTATATTAATTGCGGGCAGCTTGAATGAAGGAGCGTCAATTGTGCCGCTGCTGGAATTGCCTACCAAAACATCAGTATATTTCATAAGGCTTAAATAGTCTTTCCTGGGCAGGCTCTTAAAGGTTTTCAAGAAATCATATTTCTCATATTTTCTAATCACTTTAATCATCGCCCTGCCTCCCTGGTCAGAATTCGGATATATTAATACAGTCTGGAAATTCAGTTCTTTCAGGGCTTCCAGCGTTTCTTTGATTTGCCTGACTGATTCCTTTATTCCGGCAAAAGCAGGATGCTGAATCATAATAACCAGGGGTTTGCTTAAATCCAGACCGTATTTCTTTTCCAAATACTGCTTATTATAGAAATTGCCCAGATAGATGTCATCCAAGGCAGGAGACCCGACCATGTGCACTCTCCACTTCTCTTCACCCATTCTGATTATCCTCTGGGCGCTCTGTTTGGTTGCCGGAAAATGGATGTGGGCAAACTTAGTAATGGCATGCCTTATAGGGTCATCAATGTGGCCGCTGTTGTCGCCCTGGTCTCCCCCATGAATATGGATTATGGGAATGACCATATTACTGGCCGCAATCGTACCTGCCAGCATCTCCCCCCTGTCGCCTAAAACAAGCATAAAATCAGGCTTTAACTTTTCTAAAACTTCTGTGATTTTAATTACCCACAAGCCTAATGATTTGGCCATTCCGCTGCCGCTGTCTTCGGAAGAAAAGCTTTCTATCTTTCTGGCTATTTTGAACCCGTCCTTTTCGATATCCCTTACCGTATTCCCAAATTCAGGGGATAGATGCATCCCCACTACAATTAAAGACAAATCAAAAGACCTTGAAATCTTTTTCAATAATTCTTTCATTAATCCGTAATCGGCTCTGGTGCCGGTTACGAAACATATTTTTCTTTTCTTGTTCTTCATATTATTTCTTCCTGACATTAACCTTTCCCCTTCTCCTCTGCTCTATATGGCTGTTAATCTTCCTTAATTCCGGATTCTTGTCCAAAAATTCGCAGATATCGTATACATTGAAATACCCCTTCTTTGATAATCTCCTGTATATCTCGGTAACAACCTTGAAATCTTCCGGGGTATCAACCGTAATCCTGTAATCCGGCCTGTAAATAGTGGGGTCTTCAACCTTGACCGTGTCGCATTTGAACATGCCCGTGTCTGTAAAATAGGCGGCCCAAATCTCCGTATCCGTATCTTTCTTAATCCTGCAGATTTTCTCCAGAGCCTTTCTGGTCAGACCGTGGGACTCGCAGCCGTTGGGCAAGCCCAATGTATCGCAATAGTCGTACTTTCTCTCAAGATACCTTTGCACCAGCTTTTCTATAAACAAGGGTTCCTTTAAAGGATCGTCGGCCGTGACGTTGATAACCAAATCAACGTCAAACTTTCTGGCGCAGTCCCTCAAACGCATCAGAACATCTTCCTCGCTGCCCCTAAACCATTCAATCCTGTTCTTCTTGGCTATTTTTATCAAAGGGTCATCCTGAAGATTGGTTGAAGTCATCATCACAATCAGATCAATGCCCGCATGCTTCAAGCGCTCAATCATCCATTCAACCATGGGCCTGCCCAAAATAGGCTTTATCACCTTCATGGGTAAACGTTTTGATTTCAAGCGCGCAGTAATGAATATCCCTACTTTAACTATCTCGCTCCTTTTGACGGGCTCGAATTTCCTGTAAGATTTCTTGGCTTTCCTGCCGAACAGGTTCTTCAGCTCCCTGCCGTTGAGCTCCCCTTTCTTGGCCCTCATCACAGTCAGGTTGTTCTCGGAAAAAACCTCGCCAGCCTTAATGGCTTTTAAAGCCACTGCTTTCATGTCTGATTTTAGGTGCCTGTACTTCATTTCCCCCTGGGAAACCTCTTTTGGTCTCTTTTCCAGAATCCTGTCAGCCATCCTGATGTCCCTGACAAAACGCAGAAACTCGTCTGGATTTAAGGCAGCCTCATAATCCTGGCCTTTCAGGCTCCTATCGTGGGTAATATGTTTCTCTATCACCGAAGCGCCCTGGCTTACGGCCAGAACTGAAAGGTAGGTGGAAGCCTGGGACCTGGGCTCAGAATGGTCCTGGTAGCCGAGGGGAAGCTTAAATTCAGCAGACAAATCCCTGACAAAGTTCAAATTAACCGCATCCGGCTCAGTGGGGAAATTCTGCAGGCCGTACATCAGAGTGAGCTTGGCCTTTTTGTCAGCAGAATATATCAGCTTCAGGACATTCTTCACCTCCTGCTTTTCCATGCCCCCCACGCATAAAAGCATTTCCTTTTTCATTTTTACCGCTTCCCTGACCATCTTCTCGTTCTCTATGTTGGCCGAATGCAGCTTGAAGCCCCTGATTTTCTTGCCTTTGCAGAAATGCAAACTGGCCAAGTCATATACGTTAGCCCAGACATCCAGACCCAAGGAATCTGCTTTTTTAATAAGCCTGGCCCAGATATCCTGCTTCATGTAAAAGCTTTTGGTATCAGCCATGTCCTCGTCATTGGGGACTATATAGGTAGGCAAATCCAAAAGCTGGAACAGGATCCCGTCAGCCCCTGCTTTGGAAGCTCCTTCCATAATGAATTCCGCTATTTTTTCCTTCCCTTCGTGGGAAGAGGCCATTTCAGCCAGAATGTATGTTTTGTGTTTCATATTCATGATTTATAAAATGTTTCGGAACACTTCCTGCAAGCAGAACAGAAATTGAAGTTGTTCTTCAAAAGCTGCTCTCTTATCATCTTCATCCTGGGGCTGTTCCAGACATCATACAAAGAGTCCTTGCTGATATTGCCCAGAACCATTTCCGTGCCGTAAAAGGAACAGCAGGGCAAGATATCCCCGTTGGCCCTGATTACCAGCTGCTGCCAGAGAGCATTGCAGACAAAATCCCTGTCTATCTCAGCCCCTTCAGGTTTCAAATCCTCTGTATATCCCTTAACTGCCTGAAAATTCTGGAACTCAACCATATCAACCCTCTTGGACCAGAATTTCTTGAAAGCAGCCATGTTATCGACGGTAAGCCTGCTCAAAACGCAGGTGGCCCTGGTAATGGGCAGCTTCAGGCCCATTTCTTCCCTTTTCTTCATAAAATATTCTATATTCTCCACTGCTTTCCTGAAATTGCCCCCTATCCTGACTTTCAGATAATCCTTCTCAGTGCAGGCATCAACGCTGAAATTGATCTTAGTCAGGCCTGAACCCAAAAGCTTATCAGTCCTTTCCGGAAAAAGCAGGTTGGCGTTGGTGGTCATGATGATATCGATGAATCCCGCTTTCTTGGCCATCTTTATCCTCTCTTCCAGATCCTGGAGCAGCAAAGGCTCGTCATTGTTGTGAAAAGCTATTGAAGGACAGTTGTATTGCTGGGCCTCTTTCAGAATCTTCTTAAAAAGCTTTAAGCTCAAGGGATTAAACTCCTTACTATAGCTTGCCCGTATCTCGGGAATGCCCTGGATGCAGGTTTTGCAGCGCAGATTGCATTTGCCCGTATGCTCTATCTGGAGGTACAAAGGGAAATCAGTCACCAGCTTCCTTTCCGAAACCTCCTGCCATTTCCTGCGGTAATCAAAATAATCCTTACCCAATTCTGAAGAAAGGGTCCTTTCCCCGTAGTCCTTCCTTTTGCCGAAAATCCTTTCCGGCTTTTCCACTAAAATTTTCTTGTTTTTCTTTTTCATGTTAAATTTTTTCTGCCTTGCGGAAGAAATCCCTGATGTCCATGAATTCGCTCATCTTCCTTAAGGTGGCGTTCCTGTTCTGGTGCTGGTACTGCTTCATAAGGACCTGGAGCGCTTTCTTCTGCTCTTCCGGTATGTAAAATACCAAACGGATATCAGAGCTGAAATCATCCAGATTTTTCCCATATCTGGATTCTCTCCAAGCCAGGATGTCATGCTTCAAAGAAAGCTCCTGTTTTTTTGAAAGCTCGTCCCAGTCCTTGGAAAAATCAATTATGGCTGCTGAATGGAAATCAACAAGGTTCCTAATAATTTCCTTTTTAGAGCCGCACAATTCGGAGGCCGTATCATATATATATTCTTCCAGTTCCTTTCTGGCCTCAACTAGGACCTTGAAGATGTACTTGCTGTTCATTTTCCCGTAATTTCCTTTGGCCAGCCATTCAAAATTCTCTGGTTTAGAATAATGTTCCCTCATGGCTTCGGGAGAATCAAACCATTCCTTTCTGGCGTCTTCTCTGAATTCCTTAAACACCTCTTTTATCTTCTGAGGGGCTTTGGAATCAATGTTTTCTATTAGTTTAACTATGAAATCCAGCGGATTGATGCCCTGGAACTGCAGATATTTCAAGAGGTCATAATAAAACCTGTAAGTCCATAAAAACTGTATCAGCCAATGTACGGGCCTGAAAAATAGTATCTCCTCTTCTGAAAGCGTGGAAGTGGAACGCACCCCCTCTTCATACTCGAAAGAAACCATGTCCCCGTATTTTCCAAAGGAATTATCTATTAATCTGAACTTGGTCTTGAATTCGAATTCCCCGTTTTCCCTCTGGACCGACATTTCCGAACCGTCCAAAATAAGACAATTGTAGCAGATTATATATGATACGTTCCAGTTAAAAAGCTTCCTCAGCGTTTCCATATGGCTCTGTTTGGTTTCCCCGGGTAAAGCCAATATGATCTCTGTCCCGGAAATTCCCCCCGCTTTATTTATCTCGTCTATGATGTTCTTGAATATGGAAATGTCTATATTCTGCCTCTTGATATTCTTGAGTACGGTCTCATCCAATGATTGAAGAGAAACATCCAGATTGATGTTCTTTAAAATCTTATTAAGCTCGAACAGCCTGGGCTGGTTCTTGGCCCAGTTGACGTTGAACTTGTGGGGATATCCTTTTTCTTCGGACAGCTTGGCTATGTGCCGAGCAATCTCCATATCCCTTTCCACTATCCCGAAATTGGAATCGGCAAAATTCAGGATATTGGTGTTTTTGACGTGCAAAGCAATATAATCCAGCTCCTGCTTAACTCGCTCCAAAGGATAGAATTCTATCTGGTTGAAAGAGGAATAGGCCTGGCAACAATAGGTGCAGCTGTAAGGGCAGCCCCTGTTTGATTCCATGATGGGAATAAGATTGGTTTCAAAAAACTGGTCCAGCATTCCACTAAGATACGGGGAAGGAATCTGGATCAAATCTTTAATCCTGGGCAAAACCTTACCCTGGACAACTTGGCCTTTTTCCTTAAAAACAACCCCGTCAATGGCTTCTGTTTTGGCAACAGCCAAATCAAAATCCTTTTCCAGGAGTCTCTTTAAAATATTGGAAAACCCTATCTCCCCCTGGTACAAGACGTAGAAATCAGTGGCAGGATGATTGGTAAAAAACCTTTCTAGGCCCTTGGGGAAATAATCAATGTTGGGGCCTCCGAAAATCACGGCTGTTTTGGGAGAAATGGACTTTATCCACTGGGCCACCCTGTTGTTCAGGTCGGAATTCCAGGTGTAATTGCTGAAACCGACTACGTCAGCAGGCTCATCCTTAAAAGCTTTCAAAAAATCGTTAGGATACTTGAAAAGCCTGATTTCAAAATCTTCAGGAAAAACCTTCTTGGTATAGGCGCCTATGTATCCTATATTTAAAGGAAACATGTAGCTGCCTACATTAAGGTAGTTGTGAACCAAGTCGCAAAGATACAGTTTTACTTTTTTAGTTTTTTCCATTTTTTAAAAAATCAATTAATTATTTCAGCCCTGTAAAGAAAATCTCTGAAGTCCATGAACTCACTCATCTTTCTCAGAGTAACGTTTTTGTTTTTATGTTCATATTGTTTCAGTGACGTCTTCAAGGCTTGTTCCTGGTCTTTCGGTAAATAAAACTTAAACTTTATGCCGGAGGGATAATAAAATTCTTCCAAATTTTTCTGATATCCTGATTTCTGCCACTCTAAAATATTGTATTTAGACAGAATTATCTTGCCCTGGGAAATTTCTTCCCAATCTTTAGAAAAATCAATGATGCTGGCTGAAATAAAAATTAGTAAGTCTTCGATTATTTCTTTTTTAGCATGACAAACTGGAGAATAGTTAACAGCAGTATCATATAGATATTTCTCAAAGTCTTCCCGCCCCTCTAACAAAGTTTTGAATATATACTTACTATTTAGCTTGCCGTAGTTGCCCTTGGCCAACCAATCGAACTTTTCCGGCTGACTATAATATTGTTCTAGGGCCTCCGGCGAATCAAACCACTCTTTTTTTGCATCATCTTCAAATTCTTTGAATATTTTTTTAAATTTTTCCGGGGTATCATCGTTAATATTGTCTATCAATTTTATAATGTAATCTAAAGGATTAATCTCTAAAGATTTTAAAAATTTAAGAAAATCGTAATAAAACCTGTAGTTCCATAAATACTGAATGAGCCAATGAACCGGACGAAAATACAAAATATCTTCTTCAGACATGGTGGGAAGGGAACGGATTCCCTCTTCTACTTCAAAAGAAGTTATTCCGTCATATTTTCCGAAAGCATTATCCATAAGCCTGAATTTGGTCTGGCACTTAAGCTCTCCTTTTTCTTTAGTTAAAGACATTTCAGAACCCTCTAATAGCAGACACATATAACAAACTATGAGAGCCACATCCCAATCGAATAATTGCCTGAGCGTATTTAAATGACTCTGTTTTGTTTCTCCCGGCAAGGCTAATATAATTTCCGTTCCCGGTATTCCCCCTTCTTTATTAATTTTATCTACGGTATCCCTGAACACCTTTAAATCAATATTTTGTCTTTTTACGCTTTTTAAAACTATTTCATCTAATGACTGCAAAGACATATCTAAATTAATATTTTTCAGTATCTTGGCAATCTCAAATATCTTGGGCTGATTTTTCGCCCAAGCCACGATAACCTTTCGGGGATAGCCGGTTTCTTCCGTTAATTTCGCTATATGCTTGGCTATATCTATGTCTCTTTTAACAATTCCGAAATTAGAATCGGCAGTAAGCAAAATATTGGTGTTCTTAACCTTGTGCGCGATATAACTAAGTTCCTCTTTAACTCTTTCTAAACTGTAAAATTCCATTGTATTGTGGGAAGAGACACCTTGGCAACAATAAGTACAACGATAAGGACAGCCGCGATTTGTTTCCACAATAGGAATCAGATTGGTTTCAAAAAATTCATCTAATAATCCGGTAAGATACGGCGAGGGAATTATATCTAAGTCCTTTATTTTGGGAACGAGATTGCCCTGAACAATAGTATTATTCTTTTTGTCATAATATAAAATTCCGTCTATTGGTTTTGATTTTAAGGAAGAAAGATTTAAATTATTATTAAAAATTTCTTTAAGAAGATTAACAAAAGGAGTTTCGCCCTGATAAGGAATACAAAAATCTACAGCCTCATGAGAGGAAAAAAACTTCTTATAACCTTCGGGGGAATAATTAAGATTGGGGCCTCCAAAAACAACAATTGTTTTGGAGGAAAGAGATTTTACCCATTTGGATATTTTTTTATTGATATCAACGTTCCAGGTATAATTGCCGAAGGCCACCACATCAGGTGTGTCTTTTTTAAATTGCTCCATAAATTTATCGGGGTATTTGAACAATTTAAAATCTATCTTTTCGGGAAAGATTTTTTGAGCATAAGCGGCAATATAGCCTATGTTTAGCGGGAATATATAAGTGCCGGCCCCTAAATAATTATGGACTAGGTCGCAAAAATATACCTTAATTTTTGGGCTATTTTTCTCCATAACCGATAATCTGCTTTTCTCTTGAAAATTTTATTTGCTTGACTACTAAATTCAGTTTCGTCATGGGCTCAAAATCAATCCTAAAAATATTTCTGACGATTAAAGGAAAGATGTGGAGAAATTTGCTTTTCCAGGTGTAGGGAAGACAGAAGAAATAATCGGTTTTAACGTTCTTAAAATCATATCTCAGAAGAAATTCGTTCAGTGAACATCTGGTGAAGGGTGTTTTATGGTCCACATCCCAATAGAAAATTTTGTTAACTGTTTCCCAGTCACAGGTCATAATTACTATTTTTCCGCCCGGCTTCAAAACCCTGCGCATTTCTTTCATCAAATGGTAAACGTTTCTGATGTGTTCAATGTTTGACTTGCTCATTATGAAATCGAAATAATTATCTGGAAAAGGAATTTTTTCCGTTTCCAAATCAACCCTTTTTGTTTTTGGCTTAGTTGCTTCCAAATCAATTCCATAGGCATCGAATCCCAGCTTGTTAAAAATATCAACGTGTTCTCCTCTGCCGCAACCAACATCCAGAAGTTTTCCGCTTCTTGCCTTATAATATTTGTCGGCAAGATGCTGACATAAAAGCCAAGAATAGTTGGAATAAGGCCTTACTTCTTCGTTGTAATATATTTTTGTGTAACTGTTTTCCATAATAAATTAGTGTTATTTGATAATTTATAATTCTTCCGAGGTTTTACGAATGGCTTCTATCGCCTTTCCTATTAACTCTTCGCTCATCCCCAAATCAATGGGCACTGAAACAGCTCTTCTGACCAGGTCTGTTGACTGCTGCCAGACAGCGCTTAAATCTTTTCCTTTGTATTCCGGATAATCCTGGAAAATATGGTTCCAGGTTCCGGCATAATGCCAGTCAATGGCGTCAGGCAGATTCTTGGTTCCCACCCCGCATTCGTCCAAAGCTTTGGCAAACTGCAAAGCTTTTTCCTTTGTCTCGGCAAAGAAAATCAAAGTGTCCCCCGCATCCCCCTCTGCATCAGGCAGCTCCCTGAATTCAATGTTCTTAATTCCTTTGATTCCGTCCTTAATCTTCTTTTTGTTTTCCCTCTGTTTGGAAATAATATAATCCAGCTTTTTGATCTGGGCCAGGCCCACGGCCCCCTGCAGCTCCATCATCTTATAGTTGAAACCCCAATAAGAACGGGTGTCTTCGCCCCTGGGAAAATTAGGGTTCTGCTCATGCCCGTGGTCAGCGTATTCCCTGGCCCTTAAAAATACTTTTTCTTCATTTGTGACCATGGCTCCGCCTTCCCCGGTAGTAATGACTTTCCCTATGTCAAAGCTGTATATTCCTGCGTCGCCAATGGTTCCTAAAAATCTGCCCTTATAGCTTCCCCCGAAAGCCTGGGCGCTGTCTTCTAAGACAGGAATGTTGTGTTTTCTGGCAATGGCCATGATTTCATCCATCTTGGCCGAAACTCCTGCCATGTGCACCGGAAGTATAGCTTTGGTCTTGGAAGTTATCTTCTTCTCCAGATCAATCGGGTCCATGTTTAAAGATTTGTCAATTTCCGCAATAACGGGCTTGGCGCCAAGCTCCAAGATAGCTTCCGCTGTGGCCACGAAAGTAAAGCTCTGGGTAATGACCTCGTCCCCAGCCCTGACCCCCAGGCCGAACAGAGCCACTTTCAACGCAGCCGTTCCGTTGCAGACGCAGTGGCAGTATTTCGCCCCAACCTTTTTAGCAACCTCTCTTTCAAAATCATCCACGCGGTAAATCTTTAACCTTTTGTCGGCCAGACCGTAGCGGTAAAGCACGCCTCCTTTTTCAAAGACCTCGTTTACCGCCTGCTGCTCTTCTTTTCCTATTAGTTCGTATCCTGGCATATTATTTTAATGTTAGTTTGATTATTAATTTCTGGACCTCTTTGACCGGAAGAGGGACAGGATTCTGATTGAAAACTTCTGCAAAATTCTCGGATTCTTTTAAAAGTATCTTTACATTACTCTTGTCCACTCCGAGCCCCTTCAACCCCCAAGGCACGCCAATCCTTTTGAAAAGCCTGGAGAATTTTTCTGCAAAAGCCAGGCTTTTGCTTTTCCTATCAAGCGACTTGTCAGCCCCCTCAATCAGGTCGTACAAATCGCTGAAATCATATCCTTTCTGGGCATTGTATCTGATGATGTGGGGCAGAAACACGCCGCCTGCTATCCCGTGGGGCACTTTGAAATGCACGCCCAAAGGATATGACAGGGCTCCGGTAGGCCCTCCGCCCGAACCCAGCAAAGTCAGGCCTCCGATGTAAGCAGCCAGCTGTAATTTGGCTTTTGCTTCAAGGTCTTTTGGTTTTTCAATTGCCCTGGCCAGGTTGTTGAAGGCCAGACGGAATCCCTGGGAAGCAAATATCCTGGTTAGCGTATCCGAATCCTTGGCCATATAACCTTCCATTGTATGGACCAATATGTCTGCTCCTGCTGAAACCATGATTGGCCTGGGACAGCTCAAAAGAAGATTGGGGTCAATGATTGCCAAAACAGGATAATTGTAAAGCGTGTTTATGCCCATTTTCTTGCCCTCCTTCCAGTCTATAAAAGACGCATTGAAGGTTAATTCGCTGCCGGTTCCGGCCGTGGTGGGCAGAGCTATATTGGGAAGCGAAGGTTTGATGTTTTTGGGGAAACCCCTATATTTTCTGGAAGGGCCGGGGTTTGCAGCTAAAGTGGCCAAACCCTTGGTAAAATCCAGGACGCTGCCTCCCCCTATGCCCACAAAACATTCAACCAAAGGTTTGTTGCCTTTAAAAAACAGCTTTTTTATCCTGTCCAAGGAATCGTAGTCCGGCTCTGACTTCAAATCGTAATTCCAGACGATCAGCTTAAGGCTTTCCTTTTTTATTCCGGCAATTATCTTTCTGAAATAATCCGTATTGGCCACTCCAGGGTCAGCGACAAGACCTATTTTCTTAAAAGACATGTCTTTGAGATATTTTCCCAGATTCAGGGCTTCTCCTGTTCCGAATTTGGCCCTGGTCCTGACATTGAATTCGAATTTTAGATTTTTCTCGTTCATATTAATTGGGTTTTTTTGATAATTTATTGGCTGAATTAAAAAGTAATAAAGAGGCGAGATAAACAGCAGAACCTATCGCTATGGAAAAGAAAGCGTTGAGCGAGAATACCCAGGGCTGCTTGACCGTAAGATACATCAAAAAGCTTGATAGTCCCGCCAAAAGCAGGGCCCTAAGAAACTGGGGGCTGAAAATCCTGATAAAGGTGTATTTTGAAGCATAAAAACAGTAAATCAGGAAAACCAGGAAATATGTTATAACCATGGCCGCGGCTGCCCCGTACAAACTGTATCTGGGTATCAGCATGAAATTCAAAACAATATTTATCAAGGCTCCCCAGAAAGTCGCCAGAAGGGTCTGCTTCTGATGGTGGGAAGCTATCAGCCCGTCAAAGAAAGGCCTTATTACAAATGAAATGCCGGCCGCGAAAATAAGGATCTGGAAGGCTTTAATCGAAGCCTCAAAACCCTGGGAATAGATGGAATTGATTATGGGTCCGGCCAGAACAAATCCCCCCACTACCAGAGGAAACCCCAGAAGAATCATTATCTCCATCTGGTAATCCCATATTCTCTGCATCTTTTCCTTGGATTCGTGGAAGAAGCTGCTCAAAACAGGATAAAAGCTGCCTGAAATAATATCCATGGGGATTAAAGATATGAATATCAGCTTGTGGGCCGCATTGTACCAGCCGGTCTCGGTGATCATCCCCCAGTGTCCCATAAGCACGGAGTCAATGTATGCAAAAATAGTGGTAAAAAGCCCGGTAAAAGCCAAAGGCCAGGACATTTTCAGAAAATCAAACCAGACCTCTTTTCTCCAGCTGATTTTTAAAGGAAAATTGTTGTTCTGGAACAGGATTAAGATGAAAACCAGGGCGGCCAAAGCAGAGCCAAGATAGGCATAGCTCAGATTCTCAACCGAGGGCATCCTGAAAAGCACCAAAAATCCCAACACCATGCAAAGCACTGACTGAAATGTCTCGGCCCAGCTTTCATGTTCCATTCTCTGGCGGGCCTGGAAAAAAGCGTAGAAGGTGCTGATGAAACCGTTGGCTAAACTGAACAATGCCAGAATCAGAATAATTCTCTGTATCTGCGAATCCGGAGTTATCAGGAAAGAACCGATGAAAATGGCCAGAAAAGCAATTAAAGTAAGAATGAACTTCAGGGACAGCACTGAATAGAATTCCTCCCTCTTATCCTGGTCCCTGCTGAATTCCCTGGTGATTATCTTGGACAATCCCGGGTCATAGATGAAAACAAACAAGGAAACGAAAGCCAAAGCAAAAGTGAATTTTCCGTATTCGGTGGCTCCCAGAATCCTGGCCACATAGATCAGTAAAACCAGCTTGGAAACCCTGTTAATCACAATCTCTAAAGCAGACCAGAAGGTATTCTTAAAAATGGTCTGCTTTACAGCCTTGTTTTCAAAAAGAAACTCTTTGATTTCTGAAAAATTAATGATTTTCACGGTTATTAGTTAAAAGGGTGCTTCTCATACCATTCTATGGTCTTTTTCAGGCCTTCCTTGAAATCAGTGCTGGCTTTGAATCCGAATTCCTGTTCGGCCTTCAAAGTCCTCAAACAGCGTTTGGGCTGGCCGTCAGGCTTGGAAACATCCCAGCGTATCTCGCCCTTGAAATCCATGAGCTTGCAGATGAGTTCTGCTAAATCTTTTATGGAAATCTCCATGCCCGAACCCAGGTTCACCGGCTCCGGCTTTTCATACTTTTCAGCAGCTGCAATTATTCCCTCTGCCCCGTCAGCCACATACAAAAACTCCCTGGTTGCTTTTCCCGTTCCCCAGGCTTCTATAAAATCTTTGCCCTCTTTTTTGGCGTCGTAAACTTTTTTGACCAAAGCTGAGATAACGTGGGAAGACCTGGGATCGAAATTATCCCCGGGCCCGTACATATTGACCGGCATCAGATAAATGGAATTAAACCCGTACTGCTGCCTGTAAGCCTGTGACTGGACCAGAAGCATTTTCTTGGCCAATCCGTAAGGCGCGTTTGTTTCCTCGGGATATCCGGACCATAAATCCTCTTCCTTGAAAGGAATGGGGGTGAATTTGGGATAGCTGCAGACCGTGCCTATGATTACGCACTTCTCAACCCCTGCTTTCCTGGCTTCGTCTATAAGCTGTATGCCCATGAGCAGGTTGTCGTAGAAAAGCTCACCCGGCTTTTCCTGGTTTAAGCCAATGCCTCCGACTTTAGCAGCCAAGTGAATAACTATCTGCTGGCCTTTAACTGCTTTTCTGCAATCTTCCAGCTTCCTTAAATCAAGCTCCTCAGCAGTAGGGGTATAGAGGTTTTCTTTGGGTACGCCCCTCTTTTCTAAGAGATTTCTAACCACCTGGGTGCCCAGAAAACCGTGGGCTCCGGTTACAAGTATTTTTTTGTTTTTGAGGTCTATCATATGTTTGTTATTTAAAGCCTGCTTTTTTAAGAAAATCCTTCAGGTATGGATGGAAGCTTTTGCCAATGCTTCCCAGCCATTTGTAGCCCGAAGAAGTCTGGTCCAATTTTATAGATTGAGCCTGTTTAGGGCTGATTTCAGCCAGAAACACGCTGTTAATGGTGTGCATTGGCTTGCCGAATTTTCCTTTTTTGAACATGGTCTCGCCTACTCCCAAAAATTTAATCCTTAAAGGCTTGGCGACATTGATTTCCTCTTTTAATTTCCTGCTGACCGTATTTTCCAGCTTTTCATTAAAGAAAATCCTGCCCCCGGGAAACCACCACATGCCCTTGGCCGGATCGTCCTTTCTTTTCAGGAAAAGAAACTTGCTGCCTGACTTAACCACCAGGTCAACGCAGGCAATGGGCATTCTTTCGACTATCTGCTTGTAAGTTTTGGCAGGGATGAGTTTTTTCATATCAGTCAATCAGCCACCATTTTTCGGAAAACTTTTCCTGAATGGCTTTGTCTCCTTCTCCGGGAGGAGTCAAGCCGTTCTTCCTGAAATCCGAGTCAACCATGATATGCACCAAATCTTTGAACTTTATCTTCGGCTCCCAGCCCAGTTTTTCCTTTGCTTTCCTGGCATCGCCGATCAACAGCTCCACCTCGGCTGGCCTGAAATACCTGGGATCTATTTCTACGTACTGCTGCCAGTCTCCCAGTCCGGCATATTTGAATGCCTCTTCCAGAAATTCCTTGACTGAGTGCGTTTCTCCCGTGGCAATCACGTAGTCGTCGGGTTTTTCCTGCTGGAGCATCATCCACATGGCAGTGACGTATTCCTGGGTCAGCCCCCAGTCCCTTTTGGCATCCAAGTTGCCCATGTAGATTTTCTTTTCCAAACCAGCCTTTATCCTGGCAACTGCCCTGGTGATTTTCCTGGTTACGAACGTCTCGCCCCTCCTGCAGCCCTCATGGTTGTAAAGAATCCCGTTGACTGCGTAGAGTCCGTAAGCCTCCCTGTAAAGCTTGGTCATGTGATAAGAGAAAACCTTGGAACAGGCATAAGGGCTCTTGGGATAGAAAGGGGTGTTCTCGTTTTGCGGAGCATTGAGGCCCCCAAACATTTCAGAAGAAGCTGCCATATAGAACTTGATGGGCATCTTTGAATTCTTAATTGCCTCAAGAATCCTTAAAGTTCCCAAAGCATCGGTATTGGCAGTGTATTCAGGCATGTCAAAACTGACTCTGACATGGGACATGGCTCCCAGATGGTATATTTCATCCGGCTTTATCTGATTGATTAGCTTTTCAACGTTTCCGGAATCAGTCAGGTCCCCGTAATGCAAGAATAAATGCACCCCGTTAACGTGCGGGTCCTGGTATAAATGATCTATCCTCTGGGTAGTAAAAAAGCTATCCCACCTGATCATGCCGTGTACTTCGTAGCCCTTACTCAACAGGAGCTCAATAAGATATGACCCGTCTTGGCCTATGGCGCCGGTAATGAAAGCTTTTTTCCTTTTTGTTTCTGCCATGTTATTTGTTTTTTATTTTGTTATTTTCTTTTAAGATTATTTTTGCAATTTCGCTGTCCAGCATCTCGCAGTTGGGAATAAGGCAGTGCCCCCCTATTTTCCCGGGCATGTATTTTAAATAGGGCCTGACCACCTCCAGCCTGCCCAGCTTAAAATATCCCTTGTTGTAGGTTTTATTGGGTTCCAGATAGACCGCATCATAATCCAAACCTTTCTCATCGCACCACTTCTTTATTCCCTTGCTCAGAATTACCATCCAGGCATACTGGGTGGTATCCCAAAGTTTTAAGGCCTCAGTGGTTGCTGAAGGCATGTATAATTTAGTTTTTATCCCCAGTTTCCTTAAATGCTTCCGGGCTTCAAGGCCTGATTTTCTGTTCTCGGCCCCGATATATTTGACGAATGTTTTAATTCCTTTGAAAAGATGAGGATGCACCCCCCTGATCGGACTGTGGGCTATGCTGGTCTTTGGAAACCTTGAAGATATCTTCCTGGTTGTTCCAACCGGAACAGTAGAATGAATAATGACCAGCTTGGGCTTTGCTTCCTTGATGGCCCTAACAGAAACCTCTATGAATTTTTTGCTCCAAGGAAGGCAAATATTTAAAACCTCGACTCCCCTGAGCCCATCATCCCTTTTTAAGTCCTTTATTTTCGGATTTTTGTAAAATTGGGCGATTGCCTTGCCCACTTCCCCGTAGCCCAATATACCTGCTGAAGATTTCATATTACCAATTTTCTATTCTTTTCCTGGTATTGTCCCTGACCTTCTTGTAGACCTTATAGACCTTTGACTCTATCTTCGGAGAGAGCAAAATCAGAATCTCGCTGCCCCAGATCCTGTACTGGCTGCCCACCTTGTAGGCCTTGATGATCCCGTTCTTAAGCAAGCGCTTAATAGTGCTCTTGCTTACCTTCAGGAAGCTCTGAGCTTCCTCGGTAGTATAGACCTCGTTTGGTTTTATTTCCGACATATTTTTATTAATTAAATGAGACCAACAAAGAGTTGGTTCTCAAGTCTTAATTCCTAGCCTAATCATACCCCTTCCCAAAAGAGGTGTCAATAGGTGTCAATAGGTCTCTCTGGGGATAACTTGGGGATAAAAAAACCGCCTCTAAAAGCGGATTTTATTTGGAAAACAAATCCTAAGAACCCAGTATCTGGTTGATCTTGCTTCTGGTCATTAAACCAACGAAACCAGTCCCCTTTTCCAATTTGACCGGAGTCAGAATCTCTGATTTATATTTTTCCTGGAACCTGATGACCGCGGCCAAGGTAAGATTGCCAAAATTTCCTGTAACCAAGCCTTCTGGATAGACTCCCTGGTTTTTCAAAAACTGCTGCAGACAATTCACTTCCTGGCTGTTTTTCATTCCGTAATAAAGGTTGTTCTGCAAAGACTGGCAGGCCAAAGGAGTGCTGCTGGCTGCGCTTTGGGAAAGCTGGGCCTGCAAGGCAGCCACCAAAGACTCGAGATAGGCAATCTTGCCCCTTAAGTCATTAATTGTCTGCTCGTCCTGTATGCTGGTCTGTTCGCTGCTTACTGACCAGAAGAACTGATAATTGGGCTCCTTGGACCCGAAATTAACGCTCCTGTTCCCTATCGAAGGAATCAGGGTAAGGGAAACAATATTTCCGTCGGAGATAATTACGCTGCTCTTGTTATCCTTGTTCAAAGTCAGAAAGCTCACTGAATAAACTCCGGAGGGTTTCTCGACAACATAGGGAACTTTGAAACCGCTCTGAATTGAGCCGTTGAACTCCAGCCTCAATGATTTCTTGCCCCCTATTATCTTCTGCCAGGTACCTGCCCAATCCTTAGTTAAGGAACCCACGCTCAAAGTGCTCTCTCCGCTGGTGGGCAGAAAATAGATGAACGGAGTGACCTTGAAGTTTTTCAGGTTCTCGTTGAAATAACAGTACTTTGGGCTTATGGTGCAGTTATTCAGGAAAATAGCCACGGTCCAGTCAGTAAACACCTGCTGGAAATTCTCGCTGAATCCGTTCTTTTTTAGAGCTCCGTTTAATGAGGCTATCCCTACCTCTTTGGAACGCAAGGAATCAATCAGAATATTTTTTCCGTAATGGTCAACCAGGTACTGGGTAAAAAGGTTTAAAGCCCCGTAATCAGAAGTCTTGCCCTGCCATTCAGTCAAAGAATCCTGGGGATTTTCTATGAAGTTCCTGACTCTTCTTTCCAGGTTGCTGCCTTCATATTTCTTGTCATATCCCAAGAGCGTGGATAGATATTCAGACCTAGCTTCATTAAGCCAGGTTTCTTCGGAAATCCCGTAAACTCTTTCCTTCTGATTAAAAGTAACCAGATGCATAAATTCATGCGCCAGAAAGCTCTTCCTGGCCGGGTCAACCACGCTGTCGGGGCTTAAATATATCATTTCCCTCTGATTGGAAGTGCTGACCTGGGCAGTAGGATATTCGTCCTCGGGATTGAAATATCCGGCAACCCCGCTGGCCATCTGGTGGATAGCTACGGTAATCCTGTTGTCCCCGTCTATGCCCGGCCTCCACTCCGAGCCGAAATTAGAAGTAAGCGTGGGGTAGATGTTGCTTTCAAATTCCTGAGCCAGCTCCGTGATGCCTATATTTATCTCCTTTCTCTTTTCTATGCTCAAAGAATCCCACCAGTCCTTCTCGATGTAGAAATATATCTGGCTGCTGATGGTCTGGAGCACCATATTAACCTTTTCCCTCCCGCTGACGTCAAAAGAGGAATCAACGTAAAATTCCTTTACAGCAGAAAGTTCGTCTGCCCTGGCAAACAAGGGCAAAAAAATTAGGAAAGTTCCAGCTAATAATATTTTAATCAATCTTTTTCCATTCATATTATATATATGATATCACAACAAAAAATTTCGGCAAAAACAAAAACCCGCCTTTCGGCGGGCTTTTGCGCTCCACAAGGATGAGCTTTCGAACAGAACTAGTAGGCTAAGCTGGCAGATATAGCTGCTCCAGCGTTGATCCAGGTAATAGCCCCGTCGGGGTTAGCGCCCTGGTCAAACCACCTGATGTCACCAGCCGTGCTGGGAGTACCGCGAGATATCGTCATGCTCAGTGTTTCCACTGCTGTCGTACTCGTAGCAACCACAGTGTTGGTGTTGGTGGTAATCTTGTAGGTTGTGCCGGGTGAACCGACCGTAATGGTAGATTCAGGAATCAGCTTAACCTTGCCATCGACGGCCAGATAACCGTGACCTACCTGAGTGCCTCCGACTGTCTTCAAATAGAAGACTGTTCCGGTTGCGCTGTCCTTGGTGTCACCGGTTATGTTCAGGGTCACCGAGTCGTTGTAGAGCCTGATGTCGTCAACGACATAGACTGTAGACGTACTGGTGTTGATCCTGACACCAATGTAAGCACTGCCTGTAGTGGCCTGGAAACCGCCTGTTCCGTCGTTCAAACCGAAGTCTACGTGGTTCCACTGGTTGGCGCTCAGCACAACGGTTGT
>Ga0233423_10000105_pt1 | contig 49850 bp, 40 predicted proteins | sample Watercolumn_Mata_FD_180713 | JGI IMG/M metagenome (GOLD analysis project Ga0233423, IMG submission 180713) | Freshwater microbial communities from Lake Matano, South Sulawesi, Indonesia - Watercolumn_Matano_2014_112_MG | ecosystem: Environmental > Aquatic > Freshwater > Lake | place: Indonesia... | reverse complement strand
TGACTGCCCTGGGCATGCTCTGCGTAGCGCTGCAAGATGAGCCAGGAGGAGTTTTACCCGCCAGACAGCCCGCCAAAAATCTTATCCTGAAAGCCGTCAGCAGGTTTAAAGAGGTGTATCAGGAATACTTTTAATCAGGCTCAGGCCTTATAAGGCTTGAATTTTGCATAAAACACAGTTATAATATTGGCGTGTTATGCAAAAAGTCAATCTCCTCTTTGTGATTACAAAATTAGAGCTGGGAGGCGCACAAAAGCAGCTTTTAAGCCTGGCTAGCCGTTTGGATAAAGAGAAATTCCAGATACACTTATTTACAGCAAAAGATGGGCTATTGCTTCAGGAAGCCCTGTCGATACGGGGATTAAAACTGAGGCGATCCCCTTTCCTGGAACGACCCATAAATCCACTATTCGACCTTTTAGCCTTAATTGAGATTTACTGGTTTATCAAGAAAAATAATATTGAGGTTGTGCATACTCACAGTTCCAAAGCCGGCATCTTGGGGCGTTGGGCAGCGCGTTTAGCCGGCACAAAGATTATTCTGCATACTGTGCACGGTTGGAGTTTCCATGGTTATCAAAATATTCTGGCGAGGGTTTTTTGTATCTGGTTGGAGCGCCTTACTGCGCAATTCACAGACAAATTGATTGTTGTTTCAGATTATGATAGGCAGGAAGGGCTAAGAAGCCATATTGGTATCCAGGAAAAATACAGTCTTATCAGATATGGGATTGATTTCAGAGAATTCAGCGTAAGGAATAATTCGGTCAGAACAGATTTGGGGATTAACTTGGATGATTTAGTAGTAGGAATGGTTTCATGTCTTAAGCCCCAGAAATCCCCTCAGGATTTTATAAAACTTGTCTTTAGGATAAAACAAAATTTTTCTAATACAAAGTTCCTCTTGGTCGGAGATGGATTTTTACGCAAAGAAACAAAAAGGTTGATTTCGAGGTATGGCCTGCAAAGAGACGTTATTTTATTTGGCTGGCGGCAAGATGTTCCCAGGATATTGTCAGCAATGGATATATTTGTGCTTACCTCCTTATGGGAAGGATTGCCCATAGCAGTTTTAGAGGCGATGTCCAGTTCTTTACCTGTGGTCGCCACAAATACAGGCGGTATCAGAGAGGTAGTAAGAGAAGGAATTAACGGTTTCCTGGTCGAGCCGCACGATATTGAACGCATGTTATACAGGGTAACGCTCTTATTAAAGAATTGCGATTTAAGACTAAATTTAGGCAAGCACGCCAAGGATTCCCTAGGTGAGGATTTTAGTCTGGAGAACATGCTAAAAAAGAGCGAGCATCTATACATTGATTTGATAAGAAAAAAAGATTTAGGGTATGTCCACTAACCTTTTATTTATCTGCTTCCTTAGCTTCCTATCGGGAATATCTCTTTTGATTTTATTCAGGAAATTGTCTTTAGAATATAACGTCTTAATTTATCGCGGCATACCCCTGATAGGCGGAATTGCCATCGGCCTGACCCTATGCCTGGCTATCTTATTTTCCCACGCGATCTTAAAAATCGCCTCCCCACGGATACTAGGAATAATTATCCCGGCCTTTGCGATGCTTTTCTTCGGGCTAATTGATGATTGGCGGGAGCTATCCGTATCAACCAAGGCATTGGTACAGGTTATTTGCATATCCATACTTGTCTCTTTTGGCATCAGGGCCAGGATTGTCTATATCGGAGAATTCTTGAACGTAATCATTACCTTTGTCTGGATGCTCGGGATTACAAATGCATTCAATCATCTGGATGTTATGGATGGCGTAGCGGCAACTGCAGGGGTATTGGCGAGCCTTTCCTTCTTTATAATCTCCGTTCTAAATAACGATGCGAATACAGCAGTGCTAACCTTATCTCTAGCCACAGCTAGCTTAAGTTTCCTGATCTACAACTTTCCTCCCGCAGCAATCTATCTGGGGAACTCAGGAAGCCACTTCCTGGGCTTTGTTTTAGCAGCCGCTGCCCTGAACTTAAGTTACGCCTCCCTGGAGAGAAAGACTGCCTTGCTTACGCCGCTACTTATATTGGGACTGCCCATATTTGATACTGCGTTTGTTATCCTGATGCGCATAAAACAGGGTCGCTCCATATTCAGAAAAAGTAACGACCATTTATCTTTGAGATTCTTAAAGCTAGGTTATTCCAAGAATAAAACCCTCTTATCCATGTCCTTATTAGCCGTGTTCTTTTCTTTATCAGGCATAGCCTTAAGTAAGGTTTCTGGCGCTTTAGGCATATGTATAATTCTCCTGTCTGTCTTAGTGGGGTTGGTTATAACCTGCCGCATGTATAAAGTTTCCGTTGATGGCTAAAAAGAGAATAGTTATTTTAGGTGCCGGCATTGCGGGGTTAAGTGCCGCCTGGCATTTGCAACGGAAGGGCCTCGATTGTGTGATTTTTGAGAAGGAATCCGAGGTAGGCGGATTATGCCGTTCGAAGAAAATAAAAGGTTACACCTTTGATTACTGCGGACACTCGCTGCACTTTAGAACCCGTTATGCATTTGATTTGATAAAGTATTTATTAGACGATAATCTGTCCGAACATACCAGAAGCGCGTGGGTATATTCTTTTAATAGATTTACCCGGTATCCTTTTCAGGCCAATCTTTACGGTCTTCCTCATTCAATTGCGCAAGATTGCCTCCTTGATTTTATCAAAGCCTCAAAAAACAGCCGCAGTAAAGATATAAAACTAAAAAGTTTTTCTGATTGGATTGAGCATACATTCGGTGAAAGCATAGCCAAATATTTTATGATTCCTTATAATCACAAATTCTGGACTCTTTCGCCGCGGGAATTAACGTGCGAATGGCTCGATGGATTTGTGCCGGTGCCATCTTTAAAAGAGGTAGTCGAAGGGACCGTAAAGGACAGCAAGAGACAATTCGGTTATAATGCAAGGTTCTGGTATCCTAAGAGAGCCGCTATCAGTCAAGTTCCACTGGCGTTTGCGCGCGAAGTCAGAAATATTTTTACCGATTGTCAAATTAGCGAGATTAATCTTGAGAAAAAAGAAATAAGGATGTCTTCCGGCAACAGAGAAAGGTTTGATTATTTGGTTTCAACAATCCCTTTGCCGGAAATATCGCCAATCATTAAAGAAAGCCCTCAAGAAATAAAATTATTTTTTAAAAAATTAAAGTGGAACTCTGTTTTTAACCTGAATTTGGGAATTGATAAGAAAGATACCGCAAAACGCCATTGGGTATATTTCCCCGGGAATGATTTATGTTTTTTCCGCGTAGGTTTTTATCATAACTTCTCTTCCAGTATAGCCCCGCCAGATAAAGGTTCTTTATATGTTGAGGTGTCATATTCCAAAGATAAACTCCTTGATAAGAACAGCATTATTTCACGTATTAAAGGAGATTTGGAAAAAGTGGGATTGATTGGCGCTTACGACGGAATCCATGCTCAACATATCAATGATATAAAATACGCTTACCCCATCTATGACCAGAATTACCGGCAGGCAAAAGGGGCGATCATAGATTATCTCTTTTGCAATAATATCCTGCCCTGCGGCCGTTATGGCTCATGGAGATATATGTCAATGGAAGATTCTATACTCGACGGCAAAAGGACAGCAGAATTCTTTTAAGATGATTGCAGCAAGGATTAAGCAATTATACCGTTACCGCCATACTCTACGCGAAATGGCGGTTTCGCAACTAAAAACGAAGTACGCTTCTTCAATACTGGGTATTTCTTTGGCATTAATAAATCCGTTCTTGATTGCGGCTGCGATAACCTTTGTTTTTACTGCTATATTCAAGGTAGAGATTAAAAGATTCCCCATATTTGTTCTTTCCGGCATTATTCCATGGACATTTTTTTCAAATTCCCTTTCCGAAACGGCCGTTTGTATCTTAAATCAACAAAATATCTTACGCCAATTTAATCTGCCGAGAGAAATAATCCCGCTTAGCTCTGTGTTAGCAAATTTTTTAAATTTCTTAATCGGCTGGGTCATTATTTATCCTGTTTTCTTATTTTTTAAACCAAAAATAGTTTTTTTATTCCCCCATTTCCTCGTTGTGATATTCGCTAACCTGCTTTTAGTTATTGGGTTAGGGATGATTATTTCCGTTTTGAATGTTTTCTTCCGCGATATAGGGAATTTGTTATCTGTCATATTAATGTTTTTATTTTGGATTACGCCTATATTTTATAATGAGAATATGATCCCCGGAGGTTATCGTTGGATTCTTAATTGTAGCCCTCTGAAACCGTTCATTATTTACTATCAGAGGGTTCTTTATGAGGGCCTGCCTCCTGATTTATTAACATTCTTAGTTGTAATTTTCTGGGCCTCTCTGGCCCTAATTTCCGGTTTTTATTTTTTCTTACATGTAGAATCTAAATTGTTAAAGAGGATTTAATATGGCAATAGTCAAATTTAGCGATGTGTGGGAGATGTATCGCCTAAAACTTATTATTGAAGGTAAAGTTTACTGGGAGAATTTTTGGGCATTGAGGGGCGTAAGTTTTGATTTGGGAGAAAGAGAAACATTGGGTATTGTTGGGGCCAACGGCGCCGGTAAATCTACAATATTAAAATTGATTATGGGGATGTTAAAGCCAGACCGTGGAGAGGTTAATATTTCAGGGAGGGTTTCCGGCTTGCTGGAATTGGGAGCAGGGTTTCAGCCTGAACTGTCGGGTATGGAAAACATTCATTTAAATGCCCGCTTATTTGGATTGGGTCAAAAAGAGATAGAAGAAAAATTGAAAGATATAATAGATTTTGCAGAGATAGGACGATTTATAAATGCCCCCGTAAAATGTTACTCTCAGGGTATGTTCGTGAGGCTCGCTTTTGCTGTAGCTATTCATGTAAACCCCGATATTCTGTTAATTGATGATATTTTGGCAGTCGGCGATGAGCATTATCAAAGAAAGTGCATAAGCAGGATTTTTGAATTAAAAGAGAAAGGCAAGACCATTATTTTTGTTTCTCACGATTTAAATATGTTAAACCGGCTCTGCAAAAGAATGTTGTTTATCAAAGACGGAAGAATAGTTAAGGATGATGCTGCTGAGAAGATAATCTCACTCTATACGCAGACAATCGGAATAAAAGAAGGCGTCGGCATGCTAGAGAAAGAGCCATTAAATATCGTATTTAATAACGGCAGCTTATTAATTAATTGGCAGGATAAGCTTCTTACGCCAAATAGCGGTATTTATGCCTCATTTTTTCTGTTTAACAAATCTTATAATTCTCTTTCGGCAGAATGGACAGTAAATAAAGAGAACGAGAGTACATTAACGGCCATAGGAAAATTCTATAAATTGGGCATATCTCAAATATGGAGAGTAGAAATAGCCGGTAATCACGAAATCAAATTAAATATTGAATTAAATTTTACTGAAAGGCCAGAAATTAAAGAAGGCTACTTAAATATTATGTTAACTGATGAATACGTACGCTGGTTTACCGCGATAGAAGAAGGGGAGTTTCCAAACATACGTTGCCAAGACAGAAATTGGAAGGCATTGCTTGAAAATGATATTTCCCGAAAGTGTATCGGCATAAAGGGAATAGATGCCCCGGGAGCTAATATTCCGCCTCTAATCGCTGAACAGAATAATTATAGTCTGGCGACTAGAACCCAAATATATAATGCCGATTATATTACTAATTGCAGAGTCCTTCAGTATAAAATAGCCGATTTGCACAAAAATTTACCAAAAGAAAGGGATTGTCTTAGTTTCTTTTCCGGCAGAATCCTTCTTAATGTAAGTGACGCAGATAATTACCTGAGAGGGAAGGAAGATGAGTTTATTTTATCTGACGGCAAATTAAGGCTAACGTTTGAAAACGGGAGGGCGGTTCTCTGCTATAACGGCATAAATTTAACCAAGGCAAATCATTTAGCCACCGCTATATGTATAAAGGGACAATGGCATTTTTCTAACTCTGCGCATTGGGAAGTGAAAAAAGAAAATAAGAAAAAGTTGGTAGCCAGGGGTAATTGGCTTGGTCTTCCGATTGAGGAAATCTGGGAGATTGAAATAACCGGGAATTCTTCATTTATATGGAAAGTTAATCTTGCGATTAAAGAGGAAGCAGAAATTGAAGAACAGTATTTATGCCTTATGTGTTCCGAAGATTATACATACTGGTTTAGCGATTACGGCAGGGGGCTTTTTCCCGAATACTTTTTAGAATCTAATATGGATATGCTTCAAAGATGTATACCCGAAGGCATTGTCGGAATACAAAGCCAATCAAATCCGATGCCTTCGATATCAGTAAGATTCTCTGAAAACTTGAATAACTTTGCTAAGATTGTAAATTCTGATTTTCATAATAGAGCAAGAATACTGAGGGTTCAGAGGGTTGAATCTGAGAAGGATGTAAAATTCTTACCCGGAGAATATGCCTGTTTGGATGCAGAGGTTATTTTAGATGAAGATACGCATATACACATAGATAATTCAGTAAATATTCTTCAGAATAATAAACTGAGATTTATATTTGACAAAGGAAAGGGGCAGATATATTGGGGTGAAAAAGAATTGACAAAAAGAATGGGTTTATATACTTCCTTGCGCTCGAAAGGGCGCTGGCATGATTCTATTTCTTTTGCCATCTGGAAAATTGAAGAAAGAAATAAAAATATACTGAAGACTTATGGGAAATGGCTGCATTTACCTATAATTCAATGCTGGGAGATTAAAGTTATCGATGGTAAATTTATTGATTTTAATATTAAGATGAAGGTAGAGAAAGAAATAGAGGTTGACCGTTTGCAGACAAACCTTATGCTTTTAGAGAAATACTCACATTGGTTAACAGATAACGCTAGAGGCCCGTTCCCTTTATTTAAAGGAAATGTCGACGATGATTGGGATTGTATATATAACAGGGAAAACGATTGCGGATATATTGCTGTATCAGATGGTTCGGTACCTCAGGGTAATTTACCGTTGGTTAAACTGATTTCCAACGAGACTGATTCGGATTGCATTCTCAATATTGTGAATTCAGATATTTATCACAGAGGGAGAGTGCTGCAATATTTGAATCCTAAATATAGAAAGATACCCACAGGAGAATATGATTATTTTTCCGGGAAAATAATCATTGAGAGTTAAATGGACATATCAATTATCATACCTACCTATAACCGTAAGGAAAAACTTAAGAGATGCCTGGAATCGCTTTTTAAACAGAGCTATCCCCTTGAGCTCTTTGAAATCATTGTGGTAGATGATGGTTCAAGAGACGGGACGCAAGAAATGGTGAAGATGTTATCGAAAAACTATCCGAATTTAAGGTATTTTTATCAATTCAATAAGGGCCCTGCCGCGGCAAGAAATTTAGGCATAAAGCAAGCACAGGGAAGAATTATTGCCTTTACCGATAACGATTGTATTCTTGAGGATTCTTGGGTTCGAAAGATGCTGGAAGCCCATAAAATAGATAATTCAGTAATGGCGATAGGGGGGGTTACTAAAGTTAACGACCGTAACATAAAGTCGTTAGTAAGCCAGTTTTTAAGCAATGGCGCAATAAAAATATATAATAATGGCAAGGCGCAAACCATTTTTTTGCCAACTTGCAATATATCCTTAAAAAAAGAATACCTCAGGGAAGAATTCAACGAGTCGTTCATTTTACCCGCGGGTGAAGATTTAGATTTTTCCTGGAGGCTTTTTAAACGAGGAAACAGATTAGTGTATAAACAGGATATAGAAATACTGCATGATTGCCACTCTAATCTTATTTCGTTCTTACGGCAGGCATATATGTACGGCCGGGGTAACTATTTAGTCCAGCACATCCATAAAGACCATCCTTTATTAAAAGAGATTAAAACCAAGAATAATTTCATTTTTCTTATAGGGCTGTTAATCAACTTCATAAAAATACCGCGTTTTTCTTATTCTTTAGGCACCAGTTTAATTTATGCATGCAGAAATCTCAGGTTTCACGAAAAATTCCAGGTTTATATTTATTTTGTTTTGCACAAGGTAATGTATTTGATAGGCAACGCCGCCGAACGCCTGAGGGCAATAAAAATATGCAAAAATGATAAGCAGGGATTTCCTTCGCAAATTAAAGACATTGCCTGCAGGCCAGGCTTAGTTATTTTAGATATAACCCACAGATGCAATATAAGCTGCAATATATGCGAGATCAGAAAAGATAAACCGATAAAGGAGCTTACTACCGCTGAGGTAAAAAATATTATTGCGCAGTCAATTGACTGGGGTGTCAGCGAATTTGTTTTGTCCGGAGGAGAAGCTCTCATCAGAGACGATATCTTTGAAATATTGGATTTTACGAGAAAAAGAAAATACCACATCGGCATTATTACCAATGGCATTTTACTGACAGAGCTATTTATTAAAAGGCTGCATCCGTATTTAGTTTCTAATACGCTGTCGTTAACTGTTTCTTTGGATGCGCTGACACCCCAGATACACGACGATATCAGGGGAAATAAAGGCTGTTTTGAGAAGGTGTTTAACGGCTTGAAAATACTTTCGAGATTAAAAAATGAGAATCCTAATATAAACTTTAATGCGATATCCATAATTCTTAATGAAAATTTAGAAGAGCTTCTATCTGTGGCACGTACCCTTAAATCCCTCAATGTAAATTCTATGCAATTTCAACCCCTACTCGCCAATAATCTTATTATGAAAGAAAGGTTGGGGAAGGTAAAGTATTGGGTTCCCCGGGAAAGGTTAGCTGTTTTAGACGCAGTTATAGACGATTTAATTGATTTGCGTAAGAGGAACCCCGGTTTTATAAGGAATTCCGAGAATAACCTCCTGTTAGTAAAAAAATATTTCCGGGGGCTTCTGTCAAATAGTGATGTGCGGTGTCAAAACGCAGATAAGACTGTGTTAATTGCCCACAACGGAGATATTACTACCTGTTTTGACTGTTGCGGTAATATAAGAAAAAGTTATCTGCGGTTAATATATTCTTCCAAAGAATCCGAGCAGGCAAGAAAGAAGGCGCGGGACTGCAAAAAACCCTGCCTATTGCCTTGTTTTACCGATTTTGAATAATATGGATAATAAACGGCTGTTTTATTTAATACGCAGAAATTTTCTTTTTTGGTTTTCCCGAAAAATCGATTACCCTTTTGCCGCTCCTGACTGCATACAGATAAACTTTACTTTCAAATGTAATTTAAGGTGCAAGATGTGCAGTATGTATGACAGGATGCAGTCATTTAAATTAGAGAATAGGCCTGACGAATTAGATGCCCTGACTATAAAAAAGGTAATAAAAGAAGCATTCGATATGGGCGTTACTTCTTTAATTTTAATCGGGGGAGAGCCATTCTTGAGCCCGGAATTGTTTGAGTTGATATCTTTTGCTAAAAGGTGCGGAATCAGGGGGGTAACCGTAGTAACTAACGGGACATTGCTTTCGGAAGAAATAATCGGGAAGATTTTTGATTGTAATCTAGACAATTTAAGCGTATCTATCGATGCGGCTTCAGAGGATACCTTTGCCAGAATAAGGGGAGAAAATGTATTCAATAAAGTAATTGCCAATATTAATTTACTTAATTCGATTAAAGAAAAACAAAACAGAATTTCTCCTGGCATTGTCTGCGTTTGCACAATTATGAATCAGAATGTGGAAGAGATACTAGAGATAGTCAGCCTATGTAAAAGATTAAAGATATCCCGGATTATATTCCAGCCTGTAGTAAGCGATAATACAGACCAAAATAAACCAGGCTTTGGAGCATCAGTTTTTATCCCCCCAGACAGGTATGGAATACTGGATAGAGCTGTTGATTCATTGATAAAATATAAGCTGTCGAGCAGAGAAAATTTTGGTTTTATCGCTAACAGCACCAAACACCTTTCGCTGATAAGAAAATATTTCCGGGGTAGATTAAACCCCCGGGTCATTCCCTGTTACTCAGGATACAATCGCATACAGATTGTCCAGGAAGGCAAGGTTTATTTTTGTGTAAACCAAGCAAAATATCAAGCGGCATTTGGAGATATCAAGAATGAGAGTTTGAGGAAAATCTGGTTTTCCAAATATTCTAGATTTTGCAGGAATCAGATAAAAAGATGCAATTTTCCCTGCTTGCAATGGTGCGCATATCGCGATGAATTTATCGAGTTACGAGAGGCATGGCAGAAAAAATTAATATTTAAATAAATAATAGATGGTAAGATGCCAAACAGGACAGAGGATTTAAATTTAGCTTTGATAATGTGTCCTTTATGGGGGATAACCCAGCCTCCGGTCAGCATCGCTTATTTAAAAGGCTTCTTAAATGATTCCGGCATAGCTGCAAAGTGTTTTGATTTTAACGTCGCACTGTCCAAAGTTTTTCCGGAGAAAAAATATTGGGATTTGAATTATCCCGAATACTTTATCGACCCCCGGCTGTTTAACACAGGAATATTGCCAAACTTAAATCCGCTTATTAATGTATGGGCAGAAGAAATCCTGGAATATAGCCCTCAGGTAGTCGGATTTTCCCTATTCATGTCTAACGTAAATACAAGTTTACTTTTAGCTAGGGAGCTAAAAAAGATAAAACCGGATTTGATAATTGTAGGGGGAGGTCCGGAGGTAACAAGATTTAAGAGAATACTGGTTGACGGGATAAGGAGAATTGCGTATCTGCATAGAGAGCTGATCGATGCTAATGTGTTTGACCTATTTATCTACGGAGAAGGTGAAAAGACCCTGTTAGAAGCTTTATCATTAATAAGACAAAAAAGCGATTTTTATTCCGCAAAAGGCTGCTTATATTTAAATAATGACGAACTTATCGCAAATAGACCCCGGGAATTCGTGAGTGATTTAGACATTTTGCCTCCTCCCGACTACCGTGATTTTGAACTGAAAGATTACACAAGGACAGTTTTGCCTTTAGTTACAAGCAGGGGCTGCGTAAACCGCTGCGCATTTTGTTCGGATAGCCCGCTATGGAAAATATACCGCCACAAATCAGCAGAGAAAGTCTTGGAAGAGGTAAAATTCTTGATTAATGAATATGGAATAAATGAATTTGAAATCATAGACTCCACTTTTAACGGCGATATTGAACGGGTAAATAAAATTTGCGATTTGATTATAGAGTCTAAATTAAATATCCGCTGGTCGGCAAAGGCTACGCTGAGAAAAGAAATGAACTATAAATTATTACAGAAGATGAAAAAAGCCGGATGCACAAGCCTCTCCTACGGCGTCGAAAGCGGATCCCCGAGAGTGCTGATAGATATGATGAAGCATACCAATATCGCTGACTCTGAAAGGATTATCAGGAATACCTGGAAGGCCGGAATCCGGACAAATTGTTTTTTTATAATCGGTTATCCGATTGAAACAGAAGAGGATTTTCAGCTTACCCTCGGCTTTATACGCAATAACGCTAAGTTTATATACCGTTTTGACCAGATAACCGGCTGCCATATAGAAGAAGGGTCTTATCTCGGGTTTAATCTGGATAAGTACGGTATCATTCTGGAAAAAGACGGCTGGTATAGCCCATATAGCAGCCCTCAAATAAGAAAAGAGAGGCTCGAAAAATTCAGGGAATTTGCAAGAGAACTGCACAAACATTATGAATGCGAAATACAGCTCTGACTTAAAAGATTAAGATGAAAGTTGCCTTAGTTCAATCCCCTTGCTGGACCGTGAACACTCCCCCTTATAACCTAGCTTTATTAAAAGCCGCGTGTGAACAAAACGGAAATAATGCGGTTTGTTTGGATTTGAACATAAAATTTTATCAATATTTGCTAGAGAAAAGAGAGCAAAATATATACGATAATCCGACAAACTGGTTCAATGATTTTTATGTCCGGGAGATTATCCTAAACCATTCAGATTTTATCGATAGATGCGTTAATGAAATCCTTGCCTTGAATCCAGGAGTAATTGGCTTTACTCTCACCGGATTGAATAGGGCCTTCTCGGAAGAGATTATGCAAAGAATAAAGAATAAGGATAAAGAGAAGGTTATTATTATCGGAGGCCCGAATTGCTTTAGAAGCGAAGACGGCGGGAAATTATTGAATACCAACCGTTTTGTAGATGCGCTTTGTTATCTTGAAGGAGAAGAAGTCTTGCCCCGTTTTTTAGATATGGTAGAAAAAAGTAACAAGATCACCCATCTTAACGGAATAGCCTTTAGGGAAGGCAAAAGCGAAGTAGTGAGCTGTCGTTATGCGGACTTAATTAAAGACTTAAATTCATTACCGTTTGCCGATTATTCAGATTTTTGTTTACAGGAATACGCTTTTGAAGAGCTGCCCATATCTACAAGCAGAGGATGCATAAACAGATGCGTATTCTGCTGTGAATCCATGGTATGGGAGCTGCATCGCTTCAGGACGGCTGAGAATGTATTCGCAGAAATAAAATATCAAAAATCAAGATATCCCCATATAAAATCGTTCTTTTTCAACGATTCCCTTATAAACGGTAATATAAAAATGTTAGATAATTTATGCGATTTATTAATAAAAAACAAAGTAAATGTTTATTGGGGCGGACAAGCGGCTATAAGAGAAGAAATGACAAAAGAATTTATTATGAAAATGAAACGGGCCGGACTTTCCCATGTAAGCTATGGATTAGAAAGTGCAAGTCAGCGTATATTAAAATTGATGGGTAAGCGCTTTACTACTGAAACAGCAGAGAGGGTGATAAGAGATACGAAAAGCGCCGGGATACGCACTGACGTAAATATTATTATTGGATTCCCCACAGAAAGAGCAGAAGATATAATTGCAACCGCTAATTTTCTTGCAAGGAATAGAGACTATATAGATGAAATTTTCTTTCACCCTTTAGTAATATCTTCGGGGTCTTATCTTTATGAACATAGAGAAGACTTTGGAATACGGTTTCATACGGAACATAACCCCAATAGTTGGTATTCTCTAAAAGAAGAAAATACCCTGGAGAAAAGATTAGAGATGCTAGAATTTTATAAGAGAAATAGTAGCGGTAGGGGAGAAAGCTTCTTTACATTAACCGATTATTACCTTTTTGTAGCCGATGATTATTCCAATAAAGGACAATATAAGGATGCCTTGGCTTATTATCTTAAATCCAAGAACCTAAACAACAATAGATTTAAGGATGAATTTATAAAACAGAAGATAGAAACGATACAAGATAAATTATGCAAAGAGTTAAATTGAAAAAATCAATTATTATTTCGCTAGCGACAATTATTTTATTTTGTATTCCGATTTTTGTTATTCTGCACATTAAAAATGCTTCCGCGAGGCCAAATATTATCTTAATCACAATTGATGCTTTGCGGCCTGATCACTTAGGCTGCTACGGATACAAAAGGGCTGCTTCTGTAAATATTGATAAATTAGCCAAAGAGGGCGTCTTATTTAACCAAGCTATTTCCCAGGGGTCTGAGACGTGCGTATCATTGCCTTCTTTGCATACAGCCACCTATCCCAGGACTCACGGAGTTTATAAAGAAGGGTTTAAAATTAACCCGTCTCTTGCTACTCTGGCTGAAATCTTAGCGAAGAATGACTATCTTACTATGGCCATAACTTGTAACCTTAAACATATACAAGGGTTGCAGCGGGGTTTTAACATTCTTTTTGATGAAGGAGATATGCCAGCCGACGGGATTACTCAAAAAGCGATTAATTGGATAGAGAATCGCAGAAACGACAGGTTCTTTCTCTGGATTCATTATTTCGACCCCCACGGGCCCTATAAGCCTCCCTCTCCGTATAATCGTATTTTTCTTGAAAATATGCAAAAAAAAGAACTTCCTGTTAGTGATAGTATGTGGTGCGGAGACGGCGTAATACCTAAATATGCGCTGGAGCGCGGCATCAGAGACATAAATTATTATATATCACAATATGACGGAGAAATAGGCTTTGTTGACGAACAAATAGGGGTTTTATTGACGAAAATGAAAGAGTTAAAATTGGATAAGAATTTACTTATTATCATTTCTGCTGACCACGGCGAAGCGCTAGGGGAGCATAACCGCTATTTTATACATTGGTTACTCTATGATGAGATTATCAGGGTTCCTCTGGTAATAAAATATAAAAAAATAATTCCCGAAGGTAAAATTATTAACCGCCAGGTAGAATCTATTGATATCTCTCCGACCATTTTAGAAATTCTTCGTATAAATAAGCCAAAAACTATGCAGGGTAAAAGTATTCTTTCTTTAATCTTAAGGAATGAATCCGGCCCCCCTGAGTTTGCTTTCAGCGAAAATGCCCGTCAAGATGACATAGTGAGGGAATGCATAAGAACCCCGGGATGGAAATTGATATTCTCCGGTTCGGATAGGGGTTTGAATACTTCGGGAAGCTACGAATTATATAATCTTAATACTGACCCTGGGGAATCGAGAAATCTTGTTAATATAGAAATAGAGGAGTTTAAATTCTTAAAAAGTAAACTAAGTAATTGGCGCAAGCGCATACCGGCCTTTGAGCCCGTAGTATCTGAATCGTTAACGGAAGAGGAAAAAAATAAATTAAAAAGCCTAGGGTATTTACGATAAATGGGGCCATTAAAGCAATTTAAGACCAATTTAGCATTTCATTTTTCTAAATCCTTAAATAAACCACTCATTAAACCATATTGGATATATATCAGCCTTACCCATAAATGTAATTTTAATTGCCGGATGTGCGGAGTAAAGAATATTTTAAAAGAATACGAATTAGATTTTGATACGCTGAGGAAAGTTTTTCAGGAAATATCCGGTTGGGATTCTGATTGCGTGGTTGTCTTTACAGGAGGAGAGCCATTTTTAAGAGAGGATATTTTCGATATCATTGATACCTCAGCTTCTCTGGGGTTAGTGACCGAAATAGTCAGCAATGGAAGTCAGATTAACAATATGCATATCGCAAAGAGAATTATCCGTTCCGGGATAGAGAATATAGCTGTTTCTTTGGACGGCGCAACCTCTCAAGTTCATGACCATATACGCGGAGTAGAAGGTGCTTATAAAAAAGCAACCGATGCGCTTAGATATCTTTCTGAGGCGAAGAAGATTAACAGAAACCTGGGTCCGCAGATTTCGGCCTGGGTAACCATAATGAAAGAAAATAGCGAAGAATTGCACGATATTATTTATTTATCAAAAGAATTGGGAGTAGAGTGTTTAGTGTATCATCCCGTAATAGTGACTCAAGACGATATGCAAAATACAATTAAATGCGGAGATTTCTGGCTCGAAGATACACAAATTGATATGCTTAAAGACAAAATTGATAAGATTGCAGAGTATCAAAAACAAAATGGCCTGGTGGCATTTTTACATGACCCTTATCTATGGATTAAATATTTTCAGGGTGCTTTAAGTAAGCAAGATTGGCAGTGCAATCCATTTGTTTTTATTGATATCGGTCCGGATGGGTCTGTGCGCAGTTGCGGGCCGGCTTTCGGCAATGTAAAAGAAATGAGCCTGGCCGATTGTCTCAATACAATAGAGGCGCAAAAAGCCAGGGCAAGGATGTTAAAATGCAATAAGCCTTGTTTGCAAACCTGCTGGGCAAGGCCTGAATCCGATTATTTGATGAATATAGTTAACAATTTTATTTCTCAACTTGGCAATCTTAAAGATGGCCCAAGCCATAAAAAAGAACTTATTGAAAAGGGAATCGGTTTTCTAAGCCAATACGAAGATTTAATCGCCAAGAAATTGCAGCAAAGATGAAAAATAGAATAAGAGAAGTAATAATTTCTTTGACCAATCATTGTAATTTAAAATGCGCGATGTGTCAGATCCCTTTGAATAATGTCCGGGAGCTTTCAACTGTTGAATTAAGGGAATTAATTACTGATATTGCCGATTCCTGCCCCGACAGTATAGTCTTTAGCGGAGGAGAGCCCTTGCTGAGAAAAGATATATTTGAGTTAATTTCATTTGCCAATCAGCTCAAGATTAATACCTGCCTTGCTTCTAATGGTACTCTTATCAATGACGAAGTAGCCGGGCTCCTTGCCTCATCCGGGTTAGGGGTAATTAATATTTCCATTGAGGGTCCCGAACAGATTCACGATTCTCTCAGGGGAGAAGGTAATTTCAAGAAGGCTATCGCAGCATTGGAACATTTAGTTCATCATAAGATCGAGACAACGATTGCTACGGTTGTGTGCGGTAAAAATTATAAATTCTTAACCTATGTAATAGAGCTAGCGCATCAGCTCGGAGTAACTACGGTGAAATTTCAGCCTTTTAGTGAAATATTCCTCATAGATAAAGACGGGAAAAACCAATTTTTCGCATCCGGGGCTGATTTAAGAGATATTGAGACAGAGATTAAAAGGGTAATTGAAATATCCAGGAGTTATAATATAGCAGTTAACCCTGATACCTATCTTAGGAGTGTCGCCCCATATCTGTGTGGTTGCTGGCAGAGAAAGCCTCATTCGGCGTGTCCGGGCCTATTTAGTTCCTGTTCAATATCAGCAGAAGGGGATGTGCACATTTGCTGGGTTTTATATGATACGGTTCTGGGCAATGTCAGAAATAAAAGGCTTTCTGAAATCTGGGATTCCGAAGGGCATAACCGGTTAAGAGAAACTGCAATAAAAGAAAAATGCAAAGGATGTTTGATGAGCTGTTATGATTACAACTTCGAAAAGCCCAAACTTAAAGAGTTGTTTATTCTTAAGAAAAATAAATTAAAGAAACCGAGATTTTACAAAAGGCAATATTTTCGCATTTATCAATATGCGCATTATATCTTTAAAAAGATTATAAACAGGTCAATTAATTTGCGCACTCCTTCTGAGAATGATACAGATACAGAAAGGATGTTATGTGAGATTCAAATGGCAAAAGAAATATTGAAAAAACATTTGCGGGATTGAAAAAGATGAACGAAGTCAGTATTTATGTCCCCTGTTTTAATGCGGAAAAGACCATATCCTTATGCTTGGACGGGATTTTAAGACAAACCCGCCCTTTTAAAGAAATTTTAGTTATTGACGACAATTCCACCGATAAAACAGCCGAGATAGCGTCCAGATACCCAGCGAAGCTTATAAGACATGCAAATAACCTGGGGTTATCCAGCGCGAGAAATACCGCGATACTTAATACGGATACGGAATTCATTGCGTCGGTGGATTCGGATTGCCTGCCGGAGCAGGACTGGCTTGAGCGCATCATGAAACGGTTTGATTCCGCTAATATTGCCGGTGTCGGAGGCCGGTTATCGGAAATAAACCAAGCGACAGCCTGCGACTCTTGGCGTTCGGTCCATATGAAACAATGCTGGGAGAGCGAGAGGAGTATGCCACCATTTTTGTTTGGTTCAAATACCGTATTCCGCAGAAGCCCGCTTATCCGCGTGGGATTATATAACGCGAATCTAAAGAATAATTACGAGGATGTGGATATTTGCGAACGTTTGAGCGCAGCCGGCTATTCCCTGGCTTATGAACCAGAAGCAATTGTGCAGCATTTAAGAAAAGACAACCTCTTTTCGTTATTAAATAATTTCTGGAACTGGCATTTTATTTTCTACCGAAGAAAAGGGTTCTATGATAATCAAGAAAATCTGACTTTAAAATTGAAAGATAACTTTGGGCTTGCGAATCGTTTTCTGGAAGAAGACATCTCATTACATAGACACAAGCTTTTGTATCTTGATTTTTTATTGGCATTCCATCATTCCTTTAAGGATCTTGAGTATTTTATGTACAGCGATAATCAGAAACAAACAGACGATTTAATATTAACTTCGTGGCTTTCGGTTATAGACTTAACTTTTTCTTATCATTTTTATGCTCCAAAAAATAAACCCAATAGTTTTCTTCCGGATTCATGCGGTTTTATTCAGAACCTTTTTGCCTTAAACTTAATTCTTGGAAAATTATTAAGAGAAAGGTTTGAAAGAGGTGAATTTAAAAAGAAGTTTTATAAAGATTTAGTATATTCAATATATAAGATAGATGATGAGCATTTATACGGTTTGTTACAGAATATGGTTGAACTTCATTACGATTGGAGTGATTTATTAGAAAAAAAACATCCCCAACTCAATTTATTATTTTTAAAAGGGGTATATCTTAATTTTACTCATTGGATTAATAGATTAGGCGCTACAATCAAAATGATAGAGCTTGCTGCTGAAAACATATGTACGTGATTATTTTTAACAGGGAGGTCAGTTCATGAAAAAAGATAAAATGCCTACCGCTTTAGCCTTATCGCTATTTTCCTGGTTAATAGCGATTTTGGGATTCTCCATTTGTGCCTATTTGGTCTTTACCGGATTCGGAAACACGAAACCTTTAATAACGGCTATTGCTATATTATTAGGCAGCTTGCTGTTAGCTACAATAGTAAGAATACTGGGGAATAATGTACAGATACTGTTTAATAACAGCCAGATTTTGTATGCGCTTTTAGAGGAATCAAGAACTACCAATAAAATACTTTTAGAGGATTTAAAAAGTGCAAACAAAAATTTGTATGCACTTCTAGATGACGTAAACAAGAATTTGATTATTTTAAAAGATAACAATCAGGCTATTCTTGAGCAGATTAGCTGCGATTCAAAGGATATAAATCAGAATATCGAGAATATAAATGTCTTTTTTGAGCGAATCGAGAAGCATTTGGATTTAAAGAAATAATGCGCATAGCTTTAGTGAATCTCCCGTGGGATCGCGATGGGCGTTTAGGAGTAAGAGGCGCGTTCAAATGTACTTTCTGTCTTTGGCCGCAAATAATGTATACAGGCCATACTTACAGCAAGAGGAATCCCGTTGATGTTATAACGAAATGGAATTCTTATTGAAAGAATTTGCTTTTAAAGCGGTATATTTTGACGACGACACTTTTAATGAAGAAATAAAAAATGCTCTCAGTAATTATTATAACCCTCAATAGTATAAAGTTTATTGAGGCTTGCCTTGAATCGCTTTTTACGCAAGATTACCGTGACTTTGAGGTTATAGTCGTGGATAACGGCTCAAGGGATGACACAGCCGAGTTAGTCAGAGAACGCTATCCTGACGTTGCCGTTATTCAGAACGAACGAAATCTAGGCGCGGCAAAGGCCAGAAATCAGGGAATTGAGATTGCTAAAGGAGAATGGGTCGTGACTTTGGATTGCGATACCGTATTAGAGAAAAATTTTCTTACCTCAATTGCCGCAAGAATCAGCACTGCATCCGAAGATACTGGAATGATCCAGCCGAAAATACTGCAATCAGACAAAAAAACAATTTATTCCTGCGGCATTCATCTTTCTGGATTAAAAAGATTCTATGATATCGGCAAGGGGAAGAAAGATTCGCGGTATTTTAACAACGTTAAGCCTATCTTTGGTCCTTGTTCTGCCGCTGCCGCCTATAAAATGAAAATGTTGGAGGATATCAAAGAAAATTACTATTATTTTGACGAGGCATTCTTTTTTTTGGTAGAGGACGTAGACTTATCCTTACGGGCGCAGCATAAAGGCTGGAAGGCCGTATTTTATCCAAAAGCAATTTGTTATCATTACGGCAATAGTTCCTATTCTACAAAGCCGTATCGTCAGTACCTTTGCTGGCGTAATAGAAGATTCTTGCTAAAGAAGCTGCGGTTAAATAGATTAAAATCATTTATAATTTTTGTGCTCTATGATGTGCCGCGCTTATTATTTCTTTTGTTGGGTAATAAATACGTACGCAACGAATTGAAGAACGGTATCATTAACAGCTTTCATATGAACCCAGTAAGTTAAAAGGCAGTGTTATCAAGATCAACGTCATTTACTCAGTGACGCTATGATATATGCTTAATATACGCTTTTGGGAAGTGGTCTTGATTGGTTTCTTAGCACAGATAATCGACGGTACGGTAGGAATGGGATACGGAGTTACGTCATCGAGTTTACTTATCTCGTTTGGGATTTATCCTGCTATCTCGAGTGCAAGCGTTCATGCTTCAGAACTCGTCGTTTCTTTTGTATCAGGAATATCACATTTTAAATTCGGAAATGTTAGAAAAGAGTTATTATGGCCGCTCATATCGTTCGGGATTGTGGGAGGCGTCATCGGTGCCTGCGGATTAGTACGGTTACCTTCCAGCCTCATCAGGTTTTCGGTGGGTTTAATATTAATATGCCTGGGCGCCTTAATGACCTATAAATTTATATTTAAATATAACAAGTCAGATATACAAAAACCAAAGAAATATTCAGTTAATAAACTCAGAATCTTGGGCTTCTTTGCTGCGTTTATCGATGCTATCGGGGGTGGGGGGTGGGGGCCTATTTGCACACCTGCTTTAATCGTGAATAACACAGAGCCGAACAAGGCAGTTGGTTCGGTAAATCTTGCCGAGTTCTTTGTTACATTGGCAATAAGCGCCACATTTTTATTGCTCCTAGGATTTCAAAAATTTTACTGGGGTATTGTGCTTTGGCTTATCATAGGCGGAGTTATAAGCGCGCCGATAGCCGCTTTTCTTTGCAAGAGGCTGCCAAAACGCCTATTAGGTATCCTTGTGGGAATAGTGGTGATAATATTAAGCTACCGAATAATATTAAATCCATGATTGACGATACATACTTAAAGGAACTAGAAAGTAAAAGTATTTATATAATCCGGGAAGCCTATTGGGAATATAGAAACAATTTGGCAATTCTCTGGAGCATGGGTAAGGATTCTACCGCATTGGTGCATCTGGCAAGAAAAGCATTTCTTGGCACTATGCCTATTCCGGTTATCCACATCGATACTACTTTTAAATTTAAAGAGATATATGAATTTCGCGATAGATATGCAAAAGCGTGGAATCTTAATATGATTATTACTAAGAATGAAACAGCCTTAAAAGAAAACATGTCTCCTGGAAAGGGGAGATTTACCTGTTGCACAGAGTTAAAGACTGAGGCGTTAAAGCGGGTAATTAAGAAATATAATTTTAAGGCTTTACTGATAGCCATAAGGCAGGATGAGCATGCGATAAGGGCGAAGGAGAGATATTTTTCTTTGCGAAACAAAGAATTTGAATGGGATTATCAGAATCAGTCTACAGAACTATGGGCGCAATACTATAAAACTAAGGGTGAGGCAGGTACGCATTTTAGAATTCATCCCTTACTTCACTGGCGAGAAATAGATATATGGAAATATATAAGGGAAGAAAGGCTTCCTGTGGTGAGCCTTTATTTTGCTAAAAAAGGCAAAAGATACCGTAGTATCGGATGTGAATGTTGCTGTCAGCCTGTTGAATCATCAGCCGGCAATATTAATAAAATCATCAGGGAAATCCGGGATACCCGGATTTCAGAGAGATCGGGCCGCGCCCAGGATAAAGAAAAAGAATATATGATGCAGAAATTAAGATCATTGGGGTATATGTAAACCCCCCACCTCGCCCTAAATCCCGCACCAATCTGGTACGGGATAAAGGATGAGGCATTGGGGAAAATATTTTAACGTACCTTTCATTTTCGCCATAAATGTAAATGGCGTAGTTTTAGAAGGTGCGGGGTAAATAAAAATGAAAGATTATTTAAAGGTTGCGGTAACTGGCGACGTTGATTCCGGAAAGTCTACTTTGATTGGAAGGCTTTTGTATGAATTGGATTCGCTTTCTTCCGGAGCAATGAATGAGATATATGGTATATGTAAAAGGCTCGGTCGTGATTTTGAATTCGCCTATTTATTAGACAGCCTTGAGGAAGAAAGGCAGGACCAGTTAACTATAGATACGACTCAGGTTTTCTGTAAGACTGAGAAAGGAAAAGGATTCTTCTTTATCGATGTCCCTGGTCACCAAGAGTTAATGAAAAAAATGCTTAGCGGCAGTTCCTATGCTGACATGGCTGTACTGGTGGTTGATATGCAAAAACCGATAGAAGCGCAAACTAAAAGACACGCTTTTATCTTGAAATTCCTGGGAATAAACCAAATTATCGTGACTTTGAATAAGATGGACGAAGTTGCTTTTGCAGAAGATAAGTTTGAACAGGTGAAGAAAGACACAGCGGGTTTTCTAAAGAAAATAGAGCTTCAGCCAAAACATTTTGTTCCGGTATCGGCAAAACAAGGAGAAAATTTAATAATAAAATCTCCAAAGATGCATTGGTATAAGGGGCTGCCTCTTTTTGAAACATTGGATGTCCCCCTTAAGAAAATAAATAATCAAAATTTTGTTTTCTTGGTTCAAGATATTTATAAAATAGATAAAGAAATGTTTGCGGTTGGTGAAATTATCTCAGGAGAAATAAAAGTGGGGGAGAGGGTAAAAATTCTGCCCCTCAATAGAGAATCGAGCGTAAAAACAATAAGAGATTTCAATAAAAATAAAAAATACACTAAAGCGCCAGAAAGCATAGGTATGATTCTGGAAGATATGAAGGATGTTCGTCGCGGCGAGGTTATTTGTAGACACGGATTACTTGAATTAAAAACCGAAATTTTAGCCAAACTTTACTGCGTCAGGCAAATAGAAATTAACAAAACACTGAGGTTTCGATGCGCTACCCAGGATACGCTTGCCGAATTTAAAGAAATAAAAGGAATTTGGGATACCGCGACTTTGGAGGTTAAATCAGAAGGAAACATATTGCAACAAAATGATTTAGTTGAAGCAGTGATCGTAACCAGAGAGCCTATGGTAGTAACAAAGTTTGGATATCTGAATAGCTTAGGCAGATTCGTATTACAAAACGATGAGAGAGAAATATACGCAGTTGGAATCATTGATTGAGCGAAGATGCCGATAGTCGATATTAGAAATGTCGGGTAAAAGTTTATTAAAAGATGAAGACCAATAGACGATACGCGGTATTCATACTTTTTATTTTTCTGGGCTTGATTGGCTATGTAGGCATTTTACAATATTTACATAAAGGACAGCAAACAAACATCATTTTGATTACTCTTGATGCGTTGAGGCCAGATCATTTGGGTTGTTATGGATACAGAAAGAATACCTCGCCCAATATAGACAGGATTTCAAGGGAGGGCATAATTTTTCTAAATGTTATTGCCCAGTCTTCTTTTACTCCGACCTCTATGGCGTCATTACTAACCTCAGCGTATCCTTTTGCGCACGGTGTATATGCTTTCGGAGATAAGATATCTGACAATCTCAGCACTCTTTCGGGTCTATTGAAACAAAATGATTTCCAAACCGGATTTTTTAGCAGTCACGTCGGAATTGCTACCATAGGAGGGTTTGAAGACCATTTTGATATATTTTATAGTATCTGGACGTATAAAGAAGAAATAAATAATAAGAATACAAAGGTTACGGAGCTCAATCCCAGAATAGTAAAATGGATAGAAAAAAATAAAAATAAAAAGTTCTTTCTCTGGATACATTATATTGAACCGCATTCTCCGATGGATCCACCCCTGAAATACTTAAAAATGTTTCTAAATGAAGGAATCAGTAAATTAGAAAGGAAAGCGCCTATTTCCGATAAAGCATTTGGCTTAGGCGGCATTCCCCGCAGATTAGCCGCTTCCCATGATTATATATCGGATTTAAATTATTACATCAATTTATATGATGCGAGTATAAGATATATAGATGACCAGATAGGAGAGTTAATGGGGAATATAAAGAAAATGGGCTTGGATAAGAAAACATTGATAGTTATCAGCTCTGACCATGGAGAAAGCTTGGGAGAGCATAACCAGTATTTTAATCATGGATTTCAATTATATGACGAGGTGATAAAAATTCCTTTAATTATTAAATTGAGGAATTCTTTTCAAAAAGGCAAGAAGATAGTTAATCAAGTTCAGCAAATCGATATTGTTCCGACTATATTGGAGACTTTAAGGATAAGAAAACCATCGAGTATGACGGGGGAAAGTTTAATTCCCTACATAAAAGGCAATTCAGGTTATAACAATAAGTTTGCGTATAGCTTCTTCGATAATAAAATTTCAGCTAGAGCAGAGAAGTGGAAATTAATTTACAATAAAGAGGGGAGTAATGAATTATATGATATACAGCAAGATCCCTTAGAATTGAATAATCTGGCTTTTACAGAAAAAGAAAGAGTTGATTCGCTCAAACAAAAATTAGATACATTCCTAAAACAGGGAAATTATGCGGATAAGAAGAACAGTGGAGTTCTGAATGAAGAGGACAAGAGAAGACTTAATTTATTAGGATATGTTCAATAGTATCGCAGAAATAAATAAAAATGGGGTAATAGCTAAATAATCTTTATGAAAGAATTCCTGCAGAAAAATTTTACTCTGGCAATTATTTTAACTGTATCTGTATTTCTTGCAATATATAGACTTAACGAGTGTAACTTGACTATGGACGAATTCTTTAGCATTAATGTAGCCTTGCGCCCTTTATCTGAAATCTGGGATTTCTTTAAAGGGCATCCGAACCTTTTTTATTTTAACCGCTCCGCGCCTTTATATGAGACAATACTCCATTTCTTTATAGGTAAAGGCAATCCGAATATTCTGGTAGCCAGATTGCTTTCCATTTTCTTGCACGCACTCACATTATTTTATATTTTTAAGATTTCCAAGCTATTGTTTGACCGACATACGGCCCTGCTCGCCGTTTTCTTTGCCGCATTAAATTATGGATATATCTTCTATTCTAAAATGATTAGATGGTATGTCCTGTCAAATTTATTGGTAATTCTTTCATTCTATTTATTCATAAAGATTGCCAAAGAAAATGCTTATAATAGAAAATATTATATAAGCCTCCTGCTTGTCAATATATCAGTTCTCTATACCGTTTATTTTGGTTCATTTATTATTGCTATGGAGATTATCCTTGCGCCTTTACTGATTCCAAGAAAGAATTTGCTCAAAATACTCTCCTTACTCGTAGCCGCATTTTTCCTTTTCCTTCCGTGGATAAAACATTTAGGAGAAGACATAAAGGGGGAAAAGTCAATACAATTCTATTTTAATTATTTTATGCAATTGCCTGATTTAATAAGGCTTAGATTACAGCATGGAATTTTCAGGAGCAATATTTTATTTATCATCTATACCGCCATATTTATCTGCCTTGCCTTATATTCAACCGTAAAATTATTCCGTAAGAAAGATATGCAGTCAAGATGGCTTATTTCCTTGATTTTGGTAGTCGTTATCCCGGCCTTAAGCATCACATTCTTAACGGCCAGGGTATACGCAGATTATACGAGAGCGAGGTATTTCTTGAGTTTCATTTTCCCTTTATTCATATTGGCCGGCTTTCTCGTCAGGAGAATTATAAAACCTTTGGCCATCCTGGTCTTCTTTATGTTATCTTTTTTTTCAATTGCCTCAGTGACTGCTGGGCTCCTTCAGCCTTCAGATAAATTTTGGCCGGCAGGGCTGGCATCCGTTTCAATTTCCGCAAAAAACTTTGCGATACCCAAAGGCGATAAGGTGATAATTGAAATGGAAGATGCTTTTTTTGTGCCTATATTTGCATATTATTTCTTTGGAGGCCAATACATGTGCGATGTAAGCTTTCCGTATTGCGGCTCAAATATTAAAAAAATATGTAGGGAATTAAAACCAGATTACTCTATTTTCTTCGACAGTTCTGGGATTAAAGAAAAACAGCGGTTTGATAGTATTGCAAATTTAATGACTGCAGATTGGCTATTCCTGATTTATTCAGATTGGTTTATTAGAAAATTCGGCAAGTCATACATCGAACGTTACAATGAGAAATTAAGATTGCGCGATTTGAATATGAATAACCCATTAACGTTGGTACATAAGGAACACGCATATGATTTTACATTAGAGGTATATAAAATAAATAAAAGCCAATTGCAATAATTTAGCGTTTTTTGAATTTTTAGATGCCAAAGAGTATGATACAATACCAATGAGTAAATTGGTAATTAGACGGAAAAGGGGGTGGATTATGCGGATAAAAATATTTATTTCCCTCATTATTTTACAATGCACAATTATATCACTCGTTTCTGCAGAAACCATAGTTCTTAAATCCGGTAAAACTGTTAATGGCAAGATAGTTGAGAGAACAAAAGACTATATAAAAATAGATTTTATGGGGACTACTTTAACATATTGGCTTGATGAAATAGAAAGAATTATCGAGTCAGGCGAGGTTAAGTCAACAGAGGCTCCGGAGCCTGCCAAGGTTGAGGCGACTGAATATTTTGATAAGACTGTAGAACTGTTGCGTGAGAAAAAAAATCAAGAAGCCGCTGCTGAATTGGAGGAAATCATACAATCAGAACCCAAAGACATTGTGCCATATGTATTGCTGGGCACAGTATATTGTAATATGGGAAAATTTAAAGAGGCTATTGACATTCTCAATAAAGCCATACTTAAAGAGCCGGATAATGTTAGGCCATATATGATATTAACAATTACATACAAAAATAGCGGTGAAAAAGAAAAGGCAAAAGAGACACTTGATAAATTGATTTCTCTCTATAGAAACGAAAAAAGAATAGAAGGGTATTTCCTCAGCGAGTTAAAAAAAGACCTTAACTGGTAAATTATATCAATTCCGTATTCATCGGATGTATAAACAAAGATTTAGTGAACGATAATGGAAGAAGTTGTACTGATTTATGGGACCGCGGATATTTTAAAGAAACATTCGCAATTATCGAACGTTTTACAACAGAGAGTTTTTCCTCCACTCGGATTATTATATCTGGCTGCTGTCTTGGAAAAAGAAAGAATAAAGGTTAGCTTAATTGATTTGACTGTAGCAAAAGACGGTATACAAAAAGCGATAGAGCAAATAAAATCTTCCAAGCCAAAAGTAATCGGCATAAATGTTACGTCTTTTAATCTCTATTTAGTTAGATTATTAATCTCTCGAATAAGGAAAGTTTCCTCCGATTCCAGGATTGTAATCGGCGGTACCCATGTCCATTATTGTCCGGATTCGGTTATATATCTCGATGCGGATTTTGGAGTTATTTCAGACGGCGAATATAGTTTATTAGCCCTGGTCAAGGAATTGTTTAATAACAGAAGCAATTTCAGGCATATTCCCAATCTCATTACAAAAAACAGCGGAGGAATAGAAGTAAATACTCTTAAAATGATAGAGGATCTGGATAACCTGCCTTTTCCAGCACGTCACTTCTGGAGGCATAAATTTTATTCTCCTTTAATTGCAGGCAGAGCTGCCACTACGGTAACTTCGCGAGGATGTATTTTTGGGTGTATATTTTGCGCAATACCCAATAAAGGAACTTTTAGGGTAAGGAGCGCAGGTAATGTTATAGACGAATTTGAATATCTTGAAAGACAGGGATTCAAATACGCTGAACTGCTGGACGATACTTTTACGCTTGATAAAGACAGGGCCAAGCTGATCTGCGAAGAATTAATCAGGAAAAAGATAAATTTGAAATGGACCTGCTCGACAAGAATTGATTGCGTAGACAGGCAGTTATTATGTTTGATGGGAAAGGCTCATTGCACTCATATCAAATACGGGATAGAGTCTGGTTCAGAATTTGTAAGGAATAAAATCATGAAAAAATTTATTACAAATTCCCAGATTAAGAATGTTGTTAAAGATACAAAGAAAGCGGGGATTCTTGCCGAAGGCTTGTTTATCGTAGGTATGCCGGGAGAATCTTTAGAGGATATCAGGCTCACATTAAAGTTTTCTAAGGAGATAGGCCTGGATTACGCTGATTTTCATCTGGGGACGCTGGTCCCCGGTTCAGAAATCTTTCAGAAAGCAACAAATGAACGAATAATTCCATCGAATATCTGGGAAGAGGTGGCTAAAGGCCAAAGGATGCCTTATTCTGTTCCTGATAAAATTCCCTTGACAAAGATATTATATTTTAGAAAGAAAGCAATGCGGGATTATTATTTTAGTATTGATTTCTTATTTAGAGAGCTTTTTTTGAGAACCAAAGATTTTGCCTCCCTTATTAATAAAGCCAAAGTTTTATTAAAACTCTTCAATTTGTATAATGTCTAAGAATATACGAAACTCACGGTTCCAACAAACTGGCAGAGAGATTTAATCCAGAAGGTAAATAAGAAAAATATATGCACATTATACGGTAAGTTAGATAAAGATATAATAGGGGGAGGCAGGGCTAGTTGTATATTGATGAGAGTAACAAAAAAAGAAGCAAAAGAACACATATTAGAAATTCATAAAAATAGTTTAAAATTCGATTATTTACTAAATTCCCCGTGTTTAAATAATGCAGAATGGACGCGCAAAGGCCAAAGAGAGATTCGCAAGCTATTGGATTGGCTGGTAGATATAGGAGTTGATAGTGTAACGGTAAGCGTGCCTTATCTTTTACAATTGATAAAAAGATGCTATCCTGACTTTGAGGTAAATATTTCTATCGGGGCAGGTGTCGCTAATACGGCGAGGGCAAAATATTGGGAAGATTTAGGCGCTAATCGAATCACCCTTGTTACCGATCTTAATAGGAACTTTACATTTCTAAAGAACATTCGTGAAAATATTAAGTGCCATTTACAATTAATTGCTAATTTGCCGTGTTTATTCGGCTGCCCTTTTTCCCATTATCATATCGTATCGCTTGGCCATGCATCACAAGCAAGACATGCCAGTAAGGGTTTCCTTATTGATTACTGTTCTTTGAACTGCAAATATTTAAAGTTGTCCGAGCCCTGGAGGATGATTTCTTCCACATGGATTCGTCCGGAAGACTTACATTATTATGATGAAATAGGCATTGATACGATAAAACTGGCTGACCGCGGATTGAAGACCGAATTTATCCTTCCTATTGTAGAAGCTTATACGGCTCAAGAGTATAAAGGGAATCTTTTTGATTTGTTTCCAGATGCGCACAAGTATCTTTATTTTTCCAAAAGATATTCGTGGCAGAGGATTAAATATTTTTTACACCCCATGAAATACAATATGTTTCTTTTCTACCGCCATGTAAATAAAATGGATTTTAAGGATCCGACTTATTTGGACAATGAGAAATTAGATGGATTTATTAAATTCTTTATGGAAGGAAAATGCAAGTTAGGCAATTGCGAAAAGTGCGGTTATTGCCGCAGTATTGCCGAGAAAGTCCTTAATATCCCAACTGAATATAAGGATAAGATGTTAAATTTAAGCAGCTCTTTATTAAAAGACATTATTAATGGTAGTTTATTCTATTGCAATAAGAAGGGAGGGGGTGCACCATGATCCGTCTGCTTAACCGACGCAGAAATGGACAGCGTTACCGCGCAGCTTTCTGTCGTTGCGGCAGAGTGCTGTGGTGATTAGCTCCTTTCTGAGGGGGTAATCGCTTTATTGTATTTCAGGAAGCGGTTACCCCGCTTTAAATTACGCACAGTGCAAAAACAAGGGAATTCTGCTATGAAGATATATCAGTTTGAAATGTGGGGCAAGAAATTTTCCGTCGATGTAGAAAGCGGAAATTTTTTTGAAGTAGACAAACTTTCTGCAGAGGCAATTACATTGCTCCAGCGGCATTCTGCAAAAGAGACAGCTCAGATATTGAATAAGAGATTTAAATCAGAATCCGTGAAGAAAACTTTGCGCAATATGTCAAGACTTAACAGAGAAGGGCTACTTTTTTCAGATGGCCAAAGAGCCGAACGAAATGTTACGCGAAGGATTACCGACCTCACGTTAAATATTGTGAACAAGTGCAATTTACGCTGCAGGTACTGTTGGAATAAGGGTGGTTCTTACGGGAATTCTTCTAAGGATTCTTCTATGGGTTTTTCGATAGCGCTTAAGGCGGTTGAATTATTACTCAAGGAATCTAAAGGCGTTAAAGACTTAGTGGTTGATTTTTATGGCGGTGAACCTCTTTTAAACTTTGCGCTGATTAAGAAATTAGTCATTTATTGCAAAGGTATTCAAGAGAGCAGAAAAGTTAAGTTCCGCTTTCTCCTCGCTACTAATGGCACGCTGCTTAATAAGACGAGAGGGGAATTTCTCATAGGTAACGGCGCGGATGTAGCGGTAAGCCTTGACGGAACCCAGAGAATCCAGGATAGGCAGCGTCCTTTTCCTGATGAGAAAGGCTCTTTTGATACGGTTATATCCAATATACATTCCATAAGAGAGGATTTCCGGAAAAGAATTGTCGGCCGGGCAACTTTTACCCCTTTTTCGACAGAACCAGTAGCGACTTTTAAATTTCTCAAGAATCTCGGCTTCGAGCGCATAGAGGTTTGCGAGAGCGAACAGGCAGGATACGGTCTGGAATCCGATAATCAATTTTTCTTCGCTGGTTCAAAGGGCATCCGTTCGCTGAAACGGATTTACAGAAACCTTGCTGTTTTTTATACCCGGGAAATCATCAAAGGAAATTTAACCTATGAAAATACGTATTTTAACCGTTTCTTTAAACAATTGAGCCGCCTCTATCATCTTCAGTCTGTAATCGGGACCTGTTCAGCAGGATTCAGCCTTATGGCAGTAGATATGGATGGAAGTATTTATCCCTGCACTGCATTCGTCGGAATACCCCGTTTTAAGATCGGAGATGTAAGTTGTGGCATCAACGAAGAAAGATTAAAGGCCTTCTCGGAGATTAAAATTTCCTCGAGCACTTATTGCAGCAGATGCTGGGCGAAAAGAATATGCAGAGGTTGCGGCTCTTGTTATAATTTGAATTATTTCACAAATGAAGACCTGTCCAAGCCTAATCCCTACTATTGCGAGCTGTTCCGCTACAAGACAAAACTTATGATAGCAATGATTGCCGCCATAGGAGAGAAATCTTCCCGGTTACTGGAAAAGGTACTGATACCGGAATATTATTCTGGCCGGGGAAGAAGAGTAGGAAAATGAAGAAGAAAAAGTTTATTTTAGTAAGGCCGCCCAGGTATCTTTGGCCGTTTGTCAATGAATCGGATAATTTTCTTTTGCCTTTGGGATTACCCTGCATTGCCGCTGCAGTGCGGGAAAGATTACCCCACATAGAAGTAAAAATAATTGACTGCCCTCCGCTTAAAATCGGATGGAAAAGTTTAAGGAATATCTTTCAGAGTGAAATGCCTGATTTTGTCGGTGCCGGAGAAGAAGCGCTCTATTACCAAGAAGCCTTACGTTTATTTACGCTTGCCAAAGAAATAAATCCTGAAGTGAAAACCATTGCGGGAGGACACTTCTTCTCCTGGATTATAGATAAGAGTTTAATCAGTTCTCCAATAGATATTATCGTGAGATTTGAAGGAGAAGAGACAATAGTGGATTTAATCGATGCCTTAGTAAATAAAAGAGACCTATCAGGGGTAAAAGGAATTGCCTATAAGGACAATGGAAAGATAATCAAGAATGCGCTGCGGCCCCTAATTAATGACCTAGACGCGTTGCCTTTGCCTGCCTTTGACCTTATGCCGATGGGGAAATATTCTCCTTTTGGGTATCTTTGGCCGCAAAGCGTCACTCTCGAGCATTCAAGAGGGTGCATAGACCGTTGTAATTTCTGTTCTCTATGGACGTTCTGGGGCAAACATTTAAAGACGGATGTTGAAAAAGACGAATTGGAAGTAATGCCAAGATATAGAACCAAAAGCGTAGCGAGAATGCTGGAAGAGGTGGATATAATTTATAAGAAATATAACAGGCGTTACATAATCTGGGCTGACCCCACTTTTAATCTTGAGGCTAAGTGGACAGATGAATTTTGCAGTAAGCTCTTGGAACGCAATTACAAGGATTTGTACTGGTGGGCATTTTTGCGGGCTGATTTCCTCTTAAGAGATGAGCGTCTGGGGATTTTGGAGAAGATGGTGCGTGCAGGCATGATACATCCCTTGATTGGCGTAGAAAGAGGATGCACAGAAGACTTAAGGAAGCTTCAGAAATCCGTTTATACCCAGGAAATGATTAAAGAGGTATTCCTGATTTTTAAAAAGAAGTATCCACAGGTATTCCGACAAGGAACATTTGTCACATGTATGCCTTTTGATACCAGAGAATCAATGCTGAATCTGGTAAAGTATGCAAAAGAAATAGACATGGATTATCCCGCATTCCATCCCGTAGCGCCTGTACCCGGGACATATCTTTACCAGGAGGTCAAAAAGAACGGACTTTTGGAAGAACAAGACTTCAGCAGGTTTGATTGGGCCACTCCATTAATGCATTCTTACACAGGCTTATCCAGGCAGGATTTTGCTAAATTAAATATGGAAATAAATAAACGGTATGTGTTATATCGTCCTCACTGGCTTATCAGGGGGCTCTTTTCCCCATATAAACATAAGCGGGGGCTCTATTGGTGGTTTTTTATAAATACCCTGAAAGTCATGTTCTTAGAAATCATGGATACTGTACTCGGTAAGAAAAAAAATAATTATTTGACTGGTTTTAGACGTTTGCGCAAGCCACGGTGGTATGATTCATAATAAAATCTCTAGGGATTATAAAAACTTAATAAAAATTTATGCGTCACAAGTGGGCGATTATTACGCAAGCCAAACAAATAATAAAGGGCTACGAAATTGGTGGTTTAGAAAAAGACAACATATTATTGGTAATTTGGTAAAAAAATATTACCGCGGAGAGAAGGTATTGGATATAGGGTGCGGTAACTCAGTGTGGAATAAGAATGGTATTCCTACAATAGGGATTGATATATGTGAAGCTATGTTGAAATACGATAAACATAATATTCCTAATTTTATTCCCCTAAAAGCGGATATCTCGCGAGGTTTACCTATAAAAAGCGAGAGTGTAACCATGGTGGTAATAACGGAAGTTTTAGAGCATATTAACTCGTATATTTATTTAATTGAGGAAATTAGAAGGATTCTAAAAAGGGGGGGTGTTGCTATCGTTTCCGTGCCATATAATAAATTGCCAGGCATATGGAATATAATTTTCTCCCTTTGGTGTAAGTATAAATGGTGGAAAGACAAAGATGAGTATTATTTTAATTTGTGCGGGCATATGATAAATTTTAATGTTGACAAGATTCAGCGGTCATTTAACCGATTTACCTTCGTTGAGTTAAGAACCATAAAATTGCTCACTATTTTTTGCGCGGTCAGGAAAGAATAGCTTTTTCTCCAGATAATGCCTTATAGATTAAGGAATATTTTAAAAATTGATTGGTTGTTTCTTGCGATAGTTTTTATAGGTTTACTTCTTAGGCTGCATGGTCTTACTAAGCACGATCTTTGGCTCGACGAAGTTTTAACTTATGATAAAATTTCTGCCTCTAATAATTGTGAGGCTGTCTGCTCTAATCTTTACGAAAAACACCCGCCCCTTTATTTTCTTTTACTGCGAATATGGTCTTATGTGTTCGCAAAAGAAGCGTTTAACCTGAGATTCTTTTCAGTAATTTTTGATATTCTAAGCATACTACTGGTATATAAAATCGGCACTTTGCTTTTTGATAGGAACTGCGCCATAGTCTCAGCCTGTTTTATTACCTTTTCCCCTTTGCACCTATGGTATTCGCAGGAAGCAAGGATGTTCACCTTCTCTTTGTTTCTAATACTTGTAAATTCTTATTTTTTTATTAAGTCTCTGGAAGATTTTAAGAAATATCTGGCAGGATATTTCTTTTCTCTATTGGCATCAATATTTACTTCATACTTTACGTTATTCATTGTAGTTTCACAGTTTTTAGTTTTAATTTTATTTAAAAAATACCGCCCATTGGTTCTTAAATGGCTTTTGACAATTTTCTTGGCATTGTCGATTTTTACAGCCATCTTTTATAAAGAATGGTACAGTCAGTTTAAACTTTTCAATGATATGTTTTGGCTGCCAAAATCAAATTCATTACTTGATATATTAGCTACATTCTATTATTTCGTCTTTGGTTATAACGGCTCCCAGTTTATTTTTAAAATTTTCTGTTTATTATTTGTTTGTATTATTTTATTTAATATTTTGCAATTAAACAGAGAAAAGAAAATCTTGGGTATTTTCTTCTTGTTGCCGATATTTTTGATATACCTGATATCCAGATTTTATCCGATATACCTAATCAGGCATTTGATTATTTTTAGTCCATTTTTTTATATGTTCACTGCGGCCTGCATTCTCCAAATAAAACGGGTATCAATAAAGTCGTTAGTTATACTGACTTTTGCAATAAACCTTACCTTTTCAGTATTAAATTATTATAGCGATATCGCGTTCCATAAATATGTATTTTCTTTCGCATTCCCCAAAAAGCCCACCGCGCAGTTTGTGGACTTTCTTTTGAAATACAAAGAAGACGGTGACGCCGTAGGGTTCGCAAATTATGGTTTTATGAAGACCTTCCGGTATTATTTTTCAAAGTTATCAAAAGAGGAATATTTGCATACCAAGAAGCTGTATTTTTATATTCCTCGCGCAGATTCTTATTATGATAAGCTGATGGAATACAAAAGAAAGTATGCAGTTGGCTTAGGGCGTTATTATGAAAGTATCAATTTCGCAGATATTAATCTGGAAAGTAACAAATCGTGGGGAGAGCCAAATAAGCGACTGTGGCTTTTCTTAACATCATGGGGAAGGGATGGGAGATTAGAGCCAAATGACAAGGCTGTAAAAAACTGGTTCGATTCCCATTTCGCAAAAGAAAGAGAATGGCCCGTTGACGGCGTATTGATAATTCTCTATGAGCTTAAGCCCAGGGGCGCGTAATATGTTGCACTTCTTATACAGGAATGTTTACCGGGTTTTTTTTAATAGCCTCAATCCGGGTAATGCGTTTAAGGGCCTTACCCGAAGGGCTTTTTTTTCGATTTTAAACCTGAAATCCAAATATATAAAAATACATATAACCGATTCCTGTAATTTGCAGTGTAAAAACTGCTATTGCCAGCTTAACAGCGGCTTTTCGCTAGACAAGAAAATAATCTTTGATTTGCTGGGCCAAATAAAGCATAGAAACTCCAGTCTGCATATTCTCGGAGGAGAGCCATTGCTCGCGGCAGATATCCTGGAAATCATTTCCTACGCAAAAAGAAGAATGCGGGAAGTGATACTGTTTACAAACGGCACGCTTATTAACGATGGGCTTGCGGACAAGATGAAGGAAGCGGGTTTGGATGCTGCAATAGTAACCCTGCATTGCGATAACGAAGGCATGCACGATAGCATAACGCAGAGTAATGGCTCATGGCTTAAGGCTATCGCCGGCATAAAGGCGTTAGTGAAATCAGGGGTAGCGGCATATTCATTTACGGTCTTAACTTCCCGTAACGTAGGACAACTCAGGGAAATAGAACGTCTTATTAAAAGCCTGGGGGCCAAGACGATGTACTTCCCGTATGTAAGACAACTGGTAGACGATGCTTTATATATAAAGGATAAGGAAGTATCCCGGCAGGCAATAGGTTGGATATTCAATAAAAGCAATGAGCATAAGAGGGATTTATTGAGGATATTGTATATACGCGGGAAAGTATGCCCGGCTTTTGTGAGCACGATAAGCATAAAAGCAGACGGGACAGTTACCCCATGCCCATTTATAGACCTGAAATTGGGCAATATCAAAGAGGATAACTTGCTTCGCATTTTGTATAACTCCTGGGACAACCAGGAGCTTCTGGATTTCTTATCTGTCCCTGCGAAATGCAATGGATGCACCCTAGTTGATTATTGCGGTGGAGGGTGCAAGGCATTCAGATATAACGCCTACCGCGACACAAAAAGCTGCGATTGCAATTGCCGCGGGCCTTATAAAACAAAGATTTCTTTAGAAGACTTAGGCAGTCACATGCCTTATTTATTTTGAGATAATATTTAACGCATAAAAAGCAATGTTTATCGTTTCTCCTGTTAAAGAAATCAATGAGGTAGCCACTCTTATTAAAGCCGGAGCAAGCGAGCTTTATTGCGGAGTGCTTACCGAGGATTATCTAAACGAATACAGCAATTTGTTTTATTTAAACAGGAGGCCGGTTATCTCTTCAAATTTGAGGTCTTTTTCCGAACTTAAATTAATAGTTGAAGCAGCCCATGCAAATGGCGTTTCCGTGAGTTTTGTGCTTAATGAGTTTTATTCGCAAAATCAATTTGAGTTGGTTCTTGAAGAGCTGGATAAAGCCATTGGGTGCAATATCGATGCGCTGATTGTTTCGGATGTCGGGCTTTTGGATAAGCTAAAGAGAGAATACCGGGATAAGACGAGAGTATACCTTAGCGGTTGCGGAAGCTGTTTTAATATTGAAGCCGCGAGGTTTTATAAAAACTTAGGCGTTTCCCGGATAATTCTTCCGCGGCAATTAGCGATAGAAGAAATTAAGGCTTTCATAGATGCATTGCCTGATTTACAGTTTGAAGTTTTTATTCAAAATGAAAGGTGCCCTTTTATTGACGGGTTTTGTATGTTTCAACACGGTCTTTTTGAGTACCGTTACAATAAACTTTCCAGATTCCATAATAATAAATTTGTCTCCCGGGTTAAAAATTACCTGATGCCTAAAAAGTTATCGCGGCTTTACCGTAATCATATAGTCAGGAATGTATTAAAAAAAGAATTGGCCTGCTGCTCTCAATACGATATTGAATATTCCGGGGGATCCTCCATTGAGCAGGAAAATATCGCAAAGACTTACAGCAGCTTTTTTAATCCGGAAACATTCTTAAATGCATGCGGCGCCTGCGCTCTTTATGATTTAAACCGCATAGGGGTCAAATTTGTTAAGATTTGCGGACGTTACCTTTCAAGAAACAATAAAGAACAGGATACCTATTTCATAAAAGAAGCCGTAAGATTATTAAATAATAACTTAAACAAAGAAGAGTTTGTTTCTAAAGTACAATTGCTCTATAAAAAAATATTTGGTTCAAAATGCAGAAGAGAATACTGTTACTATCAAAACTAATATAAAGAGCAAATGATATAGGCAGAAATAGCGACTATGGAAAAAGCTTTATATATTACAGAATACGGCTACTTGAACTGTTATAATTTTGAGTATAAAAGAATATATTTTGGGAATGAATTCTGCGAAAGATTGATACCTTCACCGGATGAATTGAAAATGATTTTAGGCTTTGCGCAGGATAATCTGCTGGATTTCAGCCTGATTACCGGTTTTATCACCGATGGGATAATGGAACAATTAGAAGGCTTATTGGAAACTTTATTTAAAATAAAGCCTGATTCCGAGATAATCATAAATGATTGGGGATTATTAAAGATTGTCCGGAAATATCAATTCAGTCTGGCATTAGGAAGGTTACTGACAAGACAGAAAAAGGGGCCTCAGGTTTTAAGAATATTGGATGGTTTGCCAGAAGAAACCCTGGAATATCTTAGGTCAGGTTGTATTAACCGGTATTTTATTAATTTCTTAAAAGACCGCGGCATAAACAGGATTGAAGTGGATAACTTGTTTCAGGGCGTTAAATTTGAAAATGCCGGTATAAATATTTCTTTATATTTTCCTTACGGCTATATTACTACCTCAAGATTTTGTTTTTCAAACCCACGCAATAGAAAGGCTGGCAACAGCCTTGGCATATATCTTTGTAGAAAGGAATGCCGGAACGGACACTTTATATTGCGTAATCCCGATATGCCAGTTCCTCTAACCATAAAAGGCAACACCGTATTCTTTGAAAATAAGAAGATTCAATTGCCTGATCATGGAAATATGGTTGACAGGATTATTTACCAGCCGAGAATTCCTATCTAAAATAAAAAAACCGCTGTCTGTTCAGAGAGCGGATGGCGCGGGATAATGCCTGGAATGCGCTTATTCTTTAGATATAAGTAATCCTGTGAGTAACCACCAGGTCATTGATATTTCCGGAAGATAGAATGTAAAGTCAATGAAGTTGTGCATAAGGAAAACTGACCATGCGAAAAACAACGGGGCAATGAAATATTTTTCTTTTCCAGCAAGTTTTAATTTTTTATATCCCGCCATAAAAGATTGCGCAATAATCCAGATAAAGGCAAATAAACCCAGAATACCCATCTCTACCCAAATCTGCAAATATGAATTATGGGCATAGCGGGAATGGGCAAGATTAAAATTACCTAAGCCTATGCCTGTCAAAGGATTTGCTATAATTATTCTTAAAGTGTCCTGCCAATAACTTAAGCGCATCATAGTTGAAAAAACAGGCTGGGCGTGTTCTTTGGGAACCGAGGCCCTTTGCGCATAAATGAGCGCGATGACCGTGAATATGCCTAATAGTAAAACAATTAGTCTTTTTTTAAGTTTACCGGTTAAAAATAAATAAAAGACTAACCCCCCGCATAAACTTAAAAGAGCGCCTATGGATTTTGTAAGTAGAAGCGCCGAAAAAAGCGGTATAATAAGCCAGGCGCGGTTTTTATTGCTTAGGGTAAGCGGGATAATCATGGCTAAATAGCCTCCCAGCGCATTAGGGGTAACGAACGGGAAAAATACGCGGTTACGGCTGAGGAAATCCGTAACAAACGGGTCGGATATCTTGTGTTCCGCTATGTAATATAAAAGATGCCTAAAGCCGAAAAAATATTGATATATACCCAAGAGGCTTATGGTTAAGCCTGACAAAATAAATATTTTGACCAGGCTTTCTTTTGTTCCCCGGTTAAAGGAGGCGACTGTTACAAGCAAAAGCAAACCATTAATATATGCAACTAATGCTTCCTGGTTTTGAGCAGCGCGAGAAGATAAAAAATATGAGACAAATAAAACCAGGGAGAATAAGAGGAGAGGATAGCGTAATGTATGTATGGCCTGCAGATTAATTCCTTTGAGAATAATCCAGATGAGCAGGCACACAAGAAACGCCGCAGTAAGGAAAAAGTTCAAGGTAGGGAATGCCAAAGAAGAAATAAAAGGCCGGGTAAAGATTAGGATTAGTAATATGGCTGGCATTATGTTATAATTCTATTCAATAATAGCAGAAATGTCAAATAGATTAGTCAGCATTATTATCGTCACCGCAGGCATTAAAGATTATATCCTCGCCTGCCTTGAGTCAATAAAGAGTCAAGTATATTCTTCACTTGAGATTATCGTTATTGATAACTCCCTAAATATTAAAGTAGCCGATAAAATATTACATTCTTATCCCTCTGTCAAATTGTATTCCGGACCCGCAAATTTATCTTACTGCGATTCGCTTAATCTGGGAATCAAGGCAAGTAAGGGTGAGTTTATTTTATGCCTTAATGACGATGCAGCCTTAGATAAAAGGTTTATTCAAGAGGCGCTAAAGGGTTTCAGTATAGACGAGCATATAGGTATGGTAAGCGGTAAAATTTTGCGTTTAGACAGACATACCATAGACAGCACAGGTTTATATTTAAGTATCTTTAGAACTGCGCAAGAGCGGGGTTACGGTCAAAAGGATAGAAAGCAGTTTGAAAAAGCAGGGTATATTTTTGGTGTAAACGGTGCGGTTGCCTTTTACAGGAGACAGATGCTGGAAAAGCTTAAAATAGACTCAGAATATTTTGATTCGGATTTCCGTTTCTTTTATGAAGACCTGGATATGGCCTGGCGAGCGCAGAATTTTGGCTGGAAAGCGTATTATATACCTACCGCCGTGGCATATCATGTGAGGGGCGCAAGCGCAAGGCAGGGAAAAGGGTTAAATAAACGGTTTGCAAGGCGTTATCTTGACAAAGATTTGTTTTTTGATTTAATCAAAAACCGCTACCTCACAATCATAAAAAATGAATACATCCTCAGATTTTTGCTATTTCTGCCTTATATTATTTTTTATGATTTTATTGCATACGCATACATTGCATTATTCAGGCCTTTCTTAATAAAAGATTTATTTTTAAAGACTATTCCGGTAAAATCTGCTTTCAGAAAGAGGGAATCATTGCATAACAGGCAGGCCTAACTTTGATGAAGGAAAAGGTAGTTATAATTTATAGTACATACAATTTTACGAATCGCGATGGCATTAATAATAAAATAAATGCGAAACGTCCTCCTCTTGCCGTGGAAGACAGATTTTATCCTCCTCTGGGGTTGCTATACCTGGCGGCTGTTTTAGAACGCGAGAATATTGATGTCGAATTTGTAGATGTAACTTTTTTAAAAAACTGCTTTCAGGCTGTCAGGGATTTGGTTGTGCGTCAGAAACCGCTGGTGGTAGGGATTTATGTGTCCACATTCAACTTGCCTCTTGTTAAGAATATGATTCCCCAGATAAGGAATTTATCCTCTGAAACATCTGTTGTAATCGGCGGGCCGCATGTGCATTTTGAGCCCGCTGCCGTTGGCTATCTTGGCGCGGACTTTGGAGTAGTTTCTGACGGCGAGTTTGCCTTTTTAGAGTTAGTGAAAGCCATATTTAACAATAATGATACGGCCCACATACCTAATATAATCCGAAAGACAGGTGACGGCAGGATAGCTGTCAGCCCTTTGCAGCCGATAGAGAATCTGGATACGCTGCCTTTTCCCGCGCGCAGATACTGGCCCTACAGGATTTTTTCTCCACTTTTTAACGGGAATACAGCATCAATGCTTAGCTCCAGGGGATGCGTTTTTAACTGTGCTTTCTGCGCCAGCCCGCACCGGGGCGCGTTTCGCCCGAGGAGCGTAAAAAATATCATCGAAGAGCTGAAGTATTTATCCGGTTCAGGCGTTAACTCCGTAGACTTCGTTGATGATACCATGACATTGGATAGAAATAGGATGGAAAATTTATGCAATGAAATCATCAGACAAAGATTAAGAATCAAGTGGGGCTGCATGAGCAGAATCGATACCGTTGATAAGGACTTATTGGTTTTAATGAAGAGAGCTAACTGCACGCATATTAAATATGGCATAGAATCCGGTTCTGAGCGCGTTAGGAGCAAACTCATGAATAAACAAATTACTAATCTGCAGGTCAAAAAGATACTTAAGGAAACGCGTGAAGCAGGGCTGTTTTCTGTAGGATATTTTGTATTGGGTATGCCCGGTGAATCTGTTGAAGAAGCACGAGAGACCCTCAGATTCGCGCGGGGCATAGGTGTAGATTATGTTGACTTCCGTATGGCAATGCTATTCCCCGGTTCGGCAATGTCTGCCGAGGCGTTGCAGGCAAACAAAATACCTGTTGACATATGGCAGCGCTTTGCCAACGGAGAAAACCTGATATACAGCGTTCTGGATGAAGAAACGTTATCGCAAATGAAGTTTTTAAGAGCGCAAGCTATGCGGGAACATTATTTCAATATTTCCTTTCTTATCAAAGAAATCACCGACAGAACAACAGGGATTTCTTCATTGTGCAATAAAATTAAGATCCTGCTGGACAAAAGGTATAACTCTTATCTTTCTTACAAGAGCTTCAGTAATTTTAACCCCCGCGCATCGCTATTTTTGAACTATTGCCGGATGTTGACCGACAGATTGATGTGTTATGTTCTGAGGTTAGCCGGAAAGTAGCACATCCAGGATGTCCGTCAGCATAATTAAATTTACAAGGAGAATATCTGCGTGTCTAGGAATAACCGCGTTCATCAAATCAAAACACCTATCTGGCAGAAGATATCTTTAATAATATTCGGGCTATTTCTGACCCTTGCCATACTTGAAATAGGGCTGCGCATAGGCGGTTTTATATTATTATCCTTGCAGGAGCGCAGGAATTTGCTTGCTATAAAACAAAAAGACGCCTATCGGATTATGTGTTTAGGCGAATCTACTACTGCAGGACAATATCCTTCTTTTCTTGAAGAGACTTTAAATGAACGAAGCATAGGGATAAAATTCAGCGTGATAGATAAGGGTAGCCGTGGCACGCACACAGGACTTATACTATCGGAGTTAGAAGCCAACCTTGACAAATATAATCCTGATATGGTAGTTACGATGATGGGGATAAATGATTTTGGAACCCACATACCCTATGAAGCTGTTTCCACTTCAAAAATTATACTTTTCTTTAGGTCTTTTAGAACTTATAAATTAGCACGGCTTCTTTGGCTACACATTGTAACTAAAGCCAAGGAATCACCATCTAATCTTCTAAAAAGCGGATTCAAGGAAGATAGTGCCAGGCAAATGAATTCTATGCCGGAAGATGAGTTATTCAACAAAGCCATAGAGCTAACTTCTAAGAATGATTGGGCATATGTTGGTTTGGGACGGATTTATAGAGACGAAGGCGACTTATTCCGCGCTGAAGAGGCATTCAAGAAATCCATAGCATTAAACCCTAATAATGATTGGGCATATGTTGGTTTGGGACGGATTTATAGAGACAAAGGCAAGTTCTTGGAGGCTGAAGAGGCATTCAAGAAAGCCATAGCAATAAACCCTAGCAATGATTGGGCATATGTTGGGGCGGGAAGGAGTTATAGAGAAAAAGGCAAGTTCTTGGAGGCTGAGGAGGCGTTCAAGAAAGCCATAGCATTAAACCCTCACAATGATTGGGCATATGTTGAGTTGGCATGGATTTATAGAGACCAGGGCAAGCTATTCCAGATTGAGGCATTATTCAAGAGGGGTATAGAACTAAACCCTATGGCTGATGGATTATACGCTGGATTATCGACAGTCTACCAAGAGATGGGGAGGCTTGAACTCGCAGAAGAATATTCTAAAAAAGCAAATGAATTAAGATTAAAAGAATATAGTCCTATTACAGTCAATAATTATCATAAGTTTAAACAAATCTTGGACAAAAGAGACGTAAGGTTAGTCTGCGTGCAGTATCCTATGCGCAGCGTAGAATCGTTAAAAAAGATCTTCCCTGAGCAAGAGGGAATTATATTTGTAGATAACGAAAACGCATTTAAAACAGCAATAAAGAAGGCGGGTTATAAAAAATATTTTGTAGACATGTTTGGCAGTGACTTTGGCCATTGTACCACCAGAGGCAACAGGCTTTTGGCGGAGAATATCGCAGATGCTATATTAAAAAAAGTTTTTGCTAAATGAGCATAAAACATGAAGAAATGCGTAATTATTACATTCTTTTTTGCCATCCTTGCATCGGGTATTATTTATAAGTTTTATAACGAATCGGCTAGGACTAAACCTGATTTTCTTGATATTGATGAAAAGAATATCTCAAATAGGGTAGGCAGTAAGCAAGAGCTGTATACCTTTTCTGTTTATCCGGATGAATCTCGCGACTCAAGTATCTCTTGGGAACAGGATTTAACTCACATAGGGCGTAAATTATTAAAAATAAGTTTTAGGGGGGATTTTATAAGATATTATAAAGGATTAGGCCTCTCTATGACTTTGAGCTTAACCGATATTTGGAAAAGGGGGGCAATAGAGGTTTGGCTCAAGGCAAATAACCGCACAAGCGCAATTACATATCTTGAAATACTTTTTAAAGAGGAGCGCGGTTATGGACATTGTGTTAAGGCCGCGCTTCCCGTAACATCTAATAAGGGGTGGAAAAAATTTATAGTTCCATTGAGAGAATTTAAGCTAGTTGCCTTAAACAACGGCGATGGAGATAGATTTTCTTGGGAGATTGGCGAAATTCTTTTTTCCATCCCTCCCTTTAGCTCTCAGAGTCCAGCTACTTTATTGATACGCAACTTTAAAATAATACATGAGGATAGGATTATCACATTATTCTAAATTTATAAAGCTGTTTTTGGTTTTTGCAGTTTGGTTTGCCTGTTTCCTGATTTTACTAGAGCTTACTTTAAGATTACTGGGGTTTCTTTATTTAAGAATCCCGGATTTAAACAAGGCTGCCAGAAAAGATAATTTTAACATTGTATGCTTAGGAGATTCTATCACCTATGGCTGGGGAGTAGACAGAGAAAATAATTACCCAAGACAGCTGGAAAAAATGTTGAATCAAAGAGACCATAAAATACATTTTAAGGTTTTCAATCTAGCAGTTCCGGGATCCAGCTCAAGCCAGCATCTTAAATATCTAGAGGATATACTCGATAAAAATAAAAACGTAGATTTAGTGGTGGTTTTAACAGGGGCAAATGACCCCTGGAATTTTGCTGACAGCAATATTTATATGTTCATAGGTAAAAAAGGATTCGCCGAGAGATTGAATATTAAACTACGGATATTGCTTTCTAATTTTAGGACTTATAAGATGCTGAAGATTATCTTATTAAATAGTAAAGGCATGCCTTCGGAATCAGGAATAGATTGCTTTAGGCAGGTAAGGCGATATGAGAAGGTAGGCAAAGAAATCCTGCAGGCATTGCTTGAGTATAACCTGACAGAAATGGCGAAATTGGCCCAGCGAAACAAAATAAAGATAATCCTCCAGTCTTATCCCCGTAGACAATCATATGGAATGGACTTAGCGCAAGAAGTGGCGCTGCGTTACCATGTGCCCTTTGTTAATCATTCCCTAACCTTTTATGAAAAGCTAAAGAAATCAAACCTTGCAGATTTATTTTTATATGATAACACGCACCCCAATAAGCAGGGATATGAACTTATGGCGTGTTCCATATACAATGTTATTATCTCTGATAATATCTTAAAGGATAACCGGTTAAAATAAAAAATACAACACAGATATGTAACCAGGCATCGAGAAGGGCTGAAACTTTTCTTGTAAAATGAGATTCGGGGTGTTAAGATGGCTCGTTCCCCATCCTATCATAAACAGAGTACTCTAATAATACATATGAAAGACAGCGTAAGTATTAGCAAAATCTTAAGCAGGGTTTTATTATTCAGTATTATGGTATCTATTGTATGCCTATACGCCGCTAAAGACTCAGAAGCAAGTACGTTAGAAGAAAGAGAAAAGATAGCTTCTTTGGGAGTGTCGAAAGAGGCAAATCTTATAACTTTAAATAATTATTTATCCGCGGGAGACATTTTAAATTATTTTAAGATTTATCAGAAACTTTCTTTGCTTTCTTATGAAGAACTTAATGCAATTAAAGAGAGACTGGAAAAAATAAATTCCGCGGGGGAATATTAAGTAAGCTCATTGAAAGAATCCTTTCTCAAAAAGAAGATTTTTACTATTTCAGAGAAGACATTTTCATTAATAATACGCCGGCAGAAATAGACTCTCCTTTTTATGATGACGATAAACGCAGCCTAAATATTAAATATTTTCAACCTCAGGCTGAATATGTGTACTTCAACAATTTAAAGCTTAAATATAGAGAAAATAAATTATTAAATGAAGGAGGGGCGCTTACGGTAGGAAAACGGGAACAAGGCCATATATTTAAGAATGCAGGCTATGGTTTATATGAAAAACCGGCGAGGGAAGCCAAAGAAATCTGGTCCTATAGGCTGAAAGATGATTACGTGAATGATTTCTTTTACGACCTGCGGCAGTGGATAAAACGCTACGAGGAAGATTTGATATTCCCGGTTCTTTATAAAGATGCGCTAATATTAAGGAATGAATATCAAATGTTTTGTGTTGATTTGCTTAGCGGAAAGGAAATATGGTCTATGGGAGGGTCTGATAAAAGCGGTTGCCAGTATTATCAAACCTTCCGCAATATACATTATAATTCTTATGGTTATGAATTTCTCTTGTCAGGCGATATGTTATTCTCCGAGCTGGATGGAAGGCTGGTTGCCGTTACTTTAGAAAATCCGCTTACGCCCAAGGTTCTTTGGGAGAAGAGCCTGGGAGAATATACCCTGTGCACAAAACCGATTAGAATCGGGGATATCTTAGTCACAGGCCTTATTAATACGAGAGGAGAGCTTTGGGCCTGCGGCTTTGATTGCCAGCGAGGCGCTATAGAATGGAGCACTTATATCGGGCTTTCCTGCTTTTTTTCTCCTGTCTGCGCGATATCTGCAGTTGCGGATGATAAGGTTTTTATAGGGACAAATCATGGAGCGTTGATATGCCTAAATCCCAATAACGGCAAGATTACCTGGCTTAGGAAATATACCCCTAAGAATTACAAGGTGTTTGAATACTGGAAGAGCGGCCGTTACAACGATAAGGCTTTAAATAAAGGCTCTATCCCGTATGATACTCAGTTTATTGAAACAGGCGATAATAATTTATTGTACTACAAGCCTCGCGAATCGGATTATTTATATATACTGGATTCAAGAGACGGACGCGCAAGAGACGAAATATTGCTTGATTCAGAGAAATTTTATGTAATCGGGGTTCGTAGGGGGAAGGCGATATTCTTAGAAAAAGAAGATATCAATAAAGGCAAAAATATAGAAATAAGGGTCGTGGAATTGGATTCAGGCCGGCAGATATACCGCACTACTATAAAAGGCGGTAGCCTAAAAGGCGTTTTTTATCCTAATATAAATGAAGCCTTATTCAAGGTGGGCGATACAATCCATTACCTGAGGATAGACAATAATAACGCAGCCCATGCAGAAGTGAGCACTCTTAAAAAAGGATGGTTATTGAATGCCGAAGGACGGTTTTTATTTGTTAACGACGGCAAAACTTTATTCTGCTTAGACGCATCTGGCCAAAAATACCCCTTTAATCAAACATCTTCTTATTCTGCCGAGTATTTAAAACAAAGGGAGGGTATAAAAGATAATTTAGTTAAAGCGCTCCAAGCAGATGCAGAAAGCGCCGAGGCAATACAGCTGAGAAGTAAATTATTGTCTGAGGTTAAAGTATTCAGTATTCCTTTAGAAGAGGTATTTCCTTTTATTGCAGATAATATTGAGAAATTACAACACCCTGTATGGCAAGAGTTTTGTATTGAATTACAAAATCTGTATGGAAACGATGTGGTTACCTTTCGCGATGTAGAAATGAAATTTGGCAACTTTCTTAGGGAAAGCGGTATTCTCTATCAAACAGATAGGAATAACGAATGTATAGCTAAGAAAGATACCAATCAGCATCGTAACGATAAGAATTCACAGTTCAGGGTAGAAAAGACAATGCCTCTTGCCGTAGAGATAATAAAAGGCCAGGGGTTGCCGGGTTTTTTTCTAGCCTTAAACCGCAACCAGCTGCTGTGCATTAACGAAACAGGGGATATCCTTTGGGAGAGGAAGTTATTTTACGGCCCTGTTTTGGAAAGCGACCAGGAAAAAAATAAGGGCAGGCATATGTATACAGATAATATAGAGGCATATTTATATGATAATGTCCTCATTATCAACGATAATATAAATGTCGTGGCAATGAATATGAATGACGGTTCCTATATCTGGAGCTTGACGAATAAACAAGAGATGTTTAAGAAAGAAATACAATTACCTCCCACTGCCGGACGATGGCCATTTGAAGCTAGTAGATTATTTGCCAGCAATGTAATGTTTTATACTAAATTCCTTGATGAAAAACTTATTGTTGTGCACGGCAATAGAGTTTATTCTATAAATCCGCTTACCGGCTATTGCCGGAAATCCTGCGAGCTAAATATGAAAGGGGCTATGGAGATAGCCATTGCCAGCGAGCGCATATACTTATTGTCATCATCCTTAGACAGTATAAAAGTATTGGATAAAGGGCTTAACCTGCGAGGTGATTTTGCGCTTAATTTTATAGACCGCGATAAAGAGGTATGGCCGGAATTATTCTTTGTCAATAACCATATAATATTACATATCAGCCCGGATGTGTACGTAATTGATGCTAAAAGCGGAAAATTAAAAGATAAACTCAGCATGAGCGAAATAGGGCGTTATTTTTTAGAAGCCCATAAGGAAAATTTATTGGCGATAGCGCCGTTTCGAAGGTTGATAAATTATCGTCTTGAAGACGGCTCTTTAAAAATAGGCTGGGAATTTCAATTAGAAGGCGTGGACCAAAGGATTATGTGGGTAACTTTTCCCAGGACAACCAGGTATTATTTCATCGTAAACGATACCATATTGTTACCTTCCAGGAAAGGCGGAGATTATTTTATGGCTTCAGTAGATATGCTGACAGGCAGGAGATTATGGGAGAGGCGCCTTAAAGAGACGAAGGGGTTATTCTATAATTTATCCAATGCCATAAATTTTAATGGAGGAATTAATTTTATTATTTCTACAATATATACAGGGGGGTTCCCTGACGAAGCCGATATATTCAAGAGAGTTAACGATAACGTTGCCGTTGATATAGATTCAAGGCTATTTTATTTACGCGTTGCAGACGGAAAGATTATAAACAACGAGGCCCTGCCATCAACAGCTCTTCAATTTGAATTCGTAAAGACAGCCATCGCCGAAACAAAAAATTATCTTATTTACGGTATTTATGGCAGGTTATTAAAAATGGTAAGAAGGTAAGATGGGCTTTAGTAAATCAAGAGTGAAAATAATCTGCGGGATAACCCTTTTCCTCCTGTTCTTCAAAGAGGGCCTTGCGCTGGCTGCGCCAGAGCCGTCTGATAAAGATATACCGAATGTAATCATAATAACCTTAAGCGGAGTCAGGAACAGCGAAAGCATCGCAGATACCACCCATCAATATATGCCCAACCTCTGGAATAATATGCGCGGGGAAGGCACGGTCTATGCTAATCTGGTTTGCCTGGACCAGGAATTCCACATGCCTGCGCTTGATGCCATTAACACCGGTAGGAATTGGCATATCTATTGTAAAATAGATACCCCCTCCATTTTTCAATATGTAAGGAAGAAATATAGTTTACCGTTAAATAAGCTATGGTCAGTTAAACAGTACTGGCACACTCGTACTTATTACAGTTGCGCTGGTTATATGAATGATACCTATCCTTCTGAAGTGCCGCAAACTTTAGTGACGACTCCGGAATTAGAAGCGCTATTTACAAAGCAGGAGCGGCTCTTTGTAAAATCCTTCAAGAAGCTTTGGGATGATTTTCAGAGCTTTCGCGCTTATATGTGGGATAGCCTTGATGAAGTATACTACCGGTTCTTTAAGAAGATTGTCCGCGAATTCCAGCCGAAGATGATTCAGCTTGCGATGGGGGGAGTGGAGACAGGCCATTACGATACTTTTGCGCGCTACGCGCTGAGCTTAAAACGTTCCGATGAGATGATTTTTGAGATATGGCAAATGATTCAAAACGACCCTTTTTATAAAAACAATACCTATTTAATCGTCTGCCCGGACGGCGCAAGAAACTTATATTATATGCACCATACCGAGAATCCGCATAATAACCCTGGCCGTGTCTGGATGTACATCTACGGACCGGATATTAAGAAAGGAATGACTATTAACCGGCCAGTCTACCATAGGGATATATTCGCTACCCTGGCATATATAATGGACGTAAAGACTCATCCTAACGAAGGGAAGGCATTAAAAGATTGTTTTTCACATTTTAATATTAGATAGAGAATCGCTATAGAGAGGAGACATTGGAATAATGGCTACAAGCAAGATTATAAAAAAAGCTATCCACGCCCCGCTTTTTTTAAACGAACCCATTGAATACAATAAATCATTTTCGCGGGGCATCAGGGTTAATTTTGGAGAATTAAATATCCTGTTTATTTCCGGGACTGCAAGCGTAGATAAAAAAGGCAAAACATATAAACCGGGAGATTTTATGCTTCAGGCAAAACGCACCTTCGATAATATTTCAGCCTTGCTTCGGTCTGAAGGGGCAAGTTGGCGCGATATAGCTCAAACCAGGTGCTATTTGAAAGATATGCGGCATTACGATAAATTTAATGAATTCAGAAATTGGTTTTACAGGAAGCAGAAATTAAATCCGTTTCCCGCCAGCGTTTGTATAGAAGCAACCCTATGCCGTCCTGAACTTTTAGTGGAAATAGAGGCAATTGCTATCTTTAAAAATCGGAAGAGATAATTATTTGCGTTCACAATAAAAATAAAATTTATTTGACTTACCCTTAAAATATGGTATACTTTATTTTCTATGACTAAGACATACACGGCGAAAAAAGAAGACATAAAGAGGCAGTGGTATCTTGTGGATGCCAAGGATAAAGTCCTGGGAAGGCTTGCCGCTAAGGTAGCTGTGATCTTAAGAGGCAAGCATAAGCCTATATTTACCCCGCATCTTGATACCGGAGACGGCGTTATTGTAATAAATGCCTCAAAGATTAGGGTTACAGGAAGGAAGCCTAAACAGAAGGTGTATCGCCGTTATTCGGGTTATCCCGGCGGATTA
>Ga0233423_10000103_pt1 | contig 50018 bp, 46 predicted proteins | sample Watercolumn_Mata_FD_180713 | JGI IMG/M metagenome (GOLD analysis project Ga0233423, IMG submission 180713) | Freshwater microbial communities from Lake Matano, South Sulawesi, Indonesia - Watercolumn_Matano_2014_112_MG | ecosystem: Environmental > Aquatic > Freshwater > Lake | place: Indonesia... | reverse complement strand
CCCAATTTTTTTCCCCTGTTTTTCCCTTTGATAACTTTTCCTGAAATTTTCATTTCCCAGCTTGTAACGTGGTTATCGGCCGCGATTGCGTAATGTATAATTTTCCTTTCTCAAGCGCCCATTCGATGTCCTGGGGGTGCTTGTAATGATTCTCGAGACGCGCGCAGAGCTTGGCCAGTTCGATGATCTGTTTTCCGGCCAGCTTCTGCTGATTTTTCTTATTCTTCGCTACCGGTTTCCATTCAACTCCCTCGCCTTTCTTTTTCACGATCATCCTCGATTGCCCGGAAAAATTGATATCCGCTATCGAAAAATCCCGTTTATCAACGACATATGTATCCGGCGTTATCTGTCCCGAAACAATCGCTTCCCCGAGGCCGTATCCGGCTTCAATGACCATTTGGTTTTTATCCTCTGTAACAGGGTGCGCCGTGAAACACACGCCTGAAATTTCGGACTGCACCATTTTCTGCACAACCACCGCCACGCTCACCGGATAGGAATCTTTCATCTTCGACGTTCCCGCCCGGATTTTTTGCTGGTGCTTTTTCGTGAACACTTGCTTTTCAAACGCGTAAAAAAGCGCCCGTTGTGTAAAAAGTGATGACCAGCATTTTTTGACGTTTTCGAGGAGATTTTTTCTTGTTGTGTTAAGATAAGTCTCTAGTTCCCCTGCCCAGGAGGCGACCGAGGAATCTTCGGCTGTCGCGGAACTACGTACTGCTACAAACTTCGCCTTAAGTTTCTTGAGTTGCGCCAGAAATTCTTTTGCCAAATCTTTTGGCATTGGAACGTCATGGGTCAGATCCCGAATTTGATATGAGGCCGCGTCAACGGAATTGAGATCTTTGTAGTTTATTTTCTTGAGAAGCGACGCGATTTCAACTCCCAAATCCGTTTCTTCCAAAAACCGGTCAAACGCACTGGCCAAAATCACAAACCCCGGCGGAACCGGATTGCTACTCGAGCCTCGCCCGCTGTATCCTTGGAGAAGGCGAGTCATCTCTCCCAGCGACGCCCCTTTTCCACCGGCAATGCCAACATCTTTTTTTGTGAGCTCCTTGAATGTTTTTGTGAACATGTTATTTAGTTTTCTTAATTATCTTCACTATACCACGATCCGCATCCACCTCCACCAAATCTCCGTCCTTATCGCTTTTTCTTTTCAAGCCTTGCGATCTCGTCCTTCAAAAACATTATTGCTTCGCGTTTTACGATTTTTCGTGCCTGCCGGAATTTTTCCGGCGGAAGCAGCAGATTCAAATCTTGATCAATTATTCTCTCTGTTATTTTTTTCTCAATAAATCCAATCAATTTTTTGAAATACGTCCTGACCGCTGTTTTTCTTCTTTCCTTTATAACTGCTTCATTGTAAGAGAATCCCCGAAGAAAAAAATGATGGACATCATAAAGGTCCCGCCCGGCCAGCCTCTCTTTTTTTTCCCAGCGGTCAACTGGCGCCACAAGTTTGTTCGCAAACATTGTCTCGATTGTCTGGCAAGGAATAATTCTGTCTATCTCTGAAAACCGCACGGGTCTATAAACATTCGCTTTTACGGGCGGGAAAGTCGTATCTATTTTGATTGTGTTTCTTGTCCCTTCTGACACTGGATATTTCAAAAAATATTGCGGAATTTTTTTGCTTTTGTCTTTGATCTCGATTCCCATATCCGAAAATATCTTTTCCATATTTCTGCGGACTGCTGGTAATTCCTTTCTGGTCCCGACATAATCAAAATCCAGATCAACTGAAAAACGATCCAGCCATCCAAGCATCGCCGCGCAGGTTCCGCCTTTGAAATATAAATTGTTCGCAACCAACGGATCATCGTAAAGCTCGATGAGCAGACGATAGAGCCAAGCCTTATGCACCGCGTCTTTTGGACTTGGAAGAATCATAACGTTGAGGAGTAAGCGGATAACCAATATCTTTCTGGAGTTTTTTTACCTTTTGCCAATTGATGAGTCTTGCGCCATCAAGATAAGCGCGGGGATTGAAATACAGCATATCGGCTACGGCCCGCTCAAGACTGGCAACAAATATGCTGTCTTTCTTTGTAATACCTGCTGGATTGAAAAGAAATTTGTCCGATAATTTTCGAGACCAATAATTGTTTTTCCCGATCGAAAACTTTTTGGACTTGGAGCTCACCAGCGTGATCCAATCAATGCTTTGCTGAATGATTCCCGCTTCAATCAAGACGGTTTCCGTACTGACGTAGGCATATTCGTGCAACGCTTTAATACCCAATAGCATGGGATCAATCTGCTCAACGGAAACGAGGGAGTACAGACCCTTGTAAATCCGGCACAGCAAGCCGCGCCGCACGTATCTTTTCAGCGTGGTGTAAAGGGTGTTGTTTTCTTTTATCTGCCAGAGATTCGCCAAATCCCGAGCGTGAAAAACCTGCTCTCCCGTCTGCGCGAGCAGAGCGAAACGCTTCTGATAGTTGTTATGATATCCTGTACTCATATGTACATTTTTTCACAACAAGTTCCGGGTGTCAAACAGCCTCACTTTCTCCCGACTATCCTCACCACTCCCTTGTCCGCGTCAACTTCCACCAAATCGCCGTCTTTGACAACCGATAATATCCCTTGGGCACCTACGATACAAGTGATTTTTAATTCCCTCGACACAATCGCCGCGTGGCAGGTAAGTCCGCCTTCTTCCGTCACAATGGCTCCCGCAATCTTCATAATCGGAAAATATTCCGGTCGGGTATTGGGAGCGATCAAAATATCGCCCCTTTTCATCCTGTGAAATTCACTTGGCGATTTGATGATTCTTGCAACTCCTTGCACAATACCCGGAAAAGCCGTCCTGCCCTTAATCCCTTCTCTGCCTCCGCTGATCAGTTTCTCAAGAAATTTATGCAATTCTTCAGCATCTCGACCATAAACTCCCTCATTGTATCGTACATAATCAAGTATTATCACCCCCTTATATCTTTTCTTCGACAAACCCGCGAAATGCTTTTTATTCTCAAATATTCTTGCGAGCTCCGGCCAAAATAGATTTTCGACCACATCCATTGGTAAATCTGTCCGCCGGCTGAATTCTTTTGCAAATTTCGTGATAGTCGCACCGGCCATTTGGACATAAGTCTTTCTTTCGTCCCGCCAGCGGGCAAGAGTCATAATAAAATCCAAATCGGCCAAAAATTTTTTCGAGAGCCGGAGTTTTTTTATTAATCTACTTTTCTTTCTTTTCGTTTCCCCAGCATGGTTAATGGTCTCCTTGTCCTGATGATATTTATTCCGGTCTTTAAGATATTGCCCGATTTCTTTTGAAAAATATTTTTCATCCAGTCGTCGGGAGCCGGCGTAATGATTCAAAATCCAATAATACTTTTCAGCATGTTTTTGAATTTCATTTTGGACTAATTCCTCTTTTCTCCAGTTTTTATGTTTTCTCGCCAAATCTACCAGCCTCAAAAAATCTTTTTTCTCCTTTTGAGGCCAAGATAGTTCTGTCATAGCAATTAAAATATCTACCTCTCCTTTCGAAATCCTGACTTTCTCTTTCCTAATCTCATTTTCGAGAATAATCTCTCCGCCGATATCAAAGGCATCGTGAAGCGCGCATTCTCGCCAGAAGCGCATATAAGCTTGGGAGAACAAATTAAATTCTTCGAGAAAATCTTTCCGGGACAAACTCTCTAGGTTCATTTCCTCAACGCTGTTGATTTTGTGGAGTAGTTTTTTCACTGATCCGCTTCTCCATTTTTTCAGCAACTTATGCACAAAGTCAGAGTCTTTTCGATGTCTTTCGTAAAAATAATCAGCCACCTTGAGCAGAGAGTTTCGCGACCAATACCAGCTCATATCGTTATGCCTGGCATGGCAAATAATTGTGTCATAGACAACTGGAATGCGCCGGCCGAAAATAGTGAGTTCATTCATGGCAATCCAAGGATAGCTGATACAGCTACATTTGGCCTCCACGCCCTGCTTATACCAATTGATCCCGGCCAGTTTTTTCTTAATTAAGGATAATTTCATTTTTCATTTGATAATTTTTACGACACCCTTCGTCGCGTCAACTTCAATTTTATCTCCAGTTTTGAGAACTTGGGTTGCAATCTTCGCCCCAACAATGCAAGGGATGTTCAGTTCCCTAGAAATTATCGCCGCATGAGATGTCGCGCCTCCCTCATCGGTGATAACGGCGCCGGCTCTTCGCATCGCCGGAACGAAATCAGGAGTAGTCTGCGGGGTCACGAGAATTTCTCCTTTTTTGACATTTTTGTTTGCGTGATCGGGCGATAGAGAGATAAACACCTTGCCTTTCGTATAACCTCTCGAGGCTGGAAGGCCCCCAAAAGCTCTGACAGCTTTTTTATTTTCTTTAGGAAAAATCTTATTTCTTAATTCCCGGGCATCTGCGCCCTCCTTGATTATTATGTTATTTTTCAAAACCACAACAATAGTATGTTCCTTTCGCGCATCGGATACTTTCTTAAGACTTCTTTTCCCCTCCAAATACTTAACGAGTTCTGTGTCCGTGAGCCAAACCAGATCGCGATATTTCAATTCTTTTTTTCTTCTCGCGATTTCTTCGATCAGTTTTTTGTTGGCCGCCACCAGATGAACTTGGCCTTCTTTGCGCTGATCCTTGAAAATAGCCACTTCCTCAAAAACTTTCAATATTTTTCGCAACCTTTCCGTCGCGTTGATTTTGGCCAATTCTTTTTTCTTGGCTTCTTCCGTTACTTTCGAAAAATTTTTGAATTGCCAGTACTTTTCATCAAGTTTATTATCTCTCAAAAATCTTGTAATTTCTTTTCTTGCTTCCGGCTTAAGATACTTTTTGTCCGCCATCCAGCCCAAAGTCGTCCACCAATATCTTTTCACCAAACTGCTGATTTCCTTTTCGTATTTTTTCCAGTTTATTTTCTTTCCGCCGGCCGATTTCATTCTTCTCGCAATTTCGAGTGCTCCCAGATCTCTTTTTTGAATATATGTCGGCTCTGTTGGCGTTGTGATAATTCGCCAGGCTTCCTCAAATAAAATTTTATCTTTCACAATTTTTTTGAGCTCCGCTCTGATGTCTTCCTGTAAAACTTCGTCAACCGCGTCAATTGTCGCATTGGAATAGGCATTGAAATGTTCCGAAGCGGAGAACCAATCAAGATAGAACTTCTTGAGCTGGTTATCCTTTAGTCTTTTCATGTCCATTTTCCAAATAATCCTTCCGCTAACACTTTTGGCGCGATTGTAAAACTTGTTCCATTCTTTTCTAAACTTCTTTGCGTATTTATTATTTGAGGTAAAATCATCGATCAAAACCCGTCCCAGCTGAAAAGCCCACTTTTTCTCAAGATACCATTCCAAGACCTTTTCATTCCCGTAATAGACCTGCCTCGTGAGCGGAACCCGAAAAAATTTTGGATAAAGCTCAAAATCGCCCTTGAGACAAGGCAAAACTCTTTGAAGATAAATTGGCCCACGGATGTATTTTATCCACTTTGTTTCGCGGTTCATGGCCTATAGCTTGATTATCCCTTTATTTCCATTGACTTCAATTTTTTGCCCATTTTTGATTATCCTCGTTGCAATTTTTGTCCCGACTATACAAGGAATTCCTAGTTCGCGCGCGACGATTGCTGCGTGGCAAGTTAGGCCGCCCTCATCCGTGATTATTGCACTGGCCTTTTTCATAATCGGCAGAAAATCAGGCCGCGTCATTTCAGCAATAAGAATTTCGCCAGTTTTGAAACTTCCAAAATTCTTGGAACTCAACACGATTCTTGATCTGCCTGTGACCACTCCTTTCGAAGCAGGCGTTCCTTTAATTTCTTTTACCGCTTTTAATCGAACATTTTCAACAATTGCGACTCGACCGAAATAAAATGTTTTATTTTTTTCGAGAACAATTGATACCTTTCTTCTTTTCAAAAGTCTAGGGACAATTTTTGTTTTATTTTTAATCAAATTCTCATACTCGTACCAAAAAACTCTGGAAGCAATATCCTTCTTTATTCTGCATCGCCTTACGATTTCGTCTAAAAATCTTCCAAGAACGTGGCTTCCGGTTAGATTGAGCTGTTTTCTTTGATCTCTTACAACCTCAGCTATTTTAAGAAGCTCTATAATATTCTTTTCTTCCTCCGTCAGCCTAATATTTTTTAGATTTATTCTCTTTATTGAGCCGTCCTTTTCAATGCGGCCTCTCCCAATTTTCCCTGCCATCTTTAAAATTACATTCGGAGTGAGAATTGGAGCAATTCGGTAATTAGTTTTCATGAAGAAAAAATCCTGTTGATATTTCTTTATTAATATGTATCTCTTGGCTTTGTTTTTTTCTCTCTTGATTTTTAGGAGCAATTCGTCACTTTTTGCCATGAAACTTTTGTAGCTTGATTCTAAAAGTTGGGATATTATTTCTGTGGCATTATCGTAACGTGCAAGCAGTGGAGATGTCAGTCTCTCTGAAAGAATATGCTCGAACAAGAATGTAATTGCTCCAAGTCCATAGTATGAAGCGTATGTTTTGCAAAATTGTTTGTATTCACTGATAAGTCTTCGTTCTGGCATTTTTGGAATTTCGTGAATCAACTTCAAGGTATATTTATGAAAAAAAGCCGTCTCGCAAATGGCAGTTCTTTTAACCTTTTTAAAATATTTTTTTCCGTTTCTGCCATAATCAGCGATAATCTTGTCACAAACTTTTCTATATTCCTTTTCCCGAATCCACTCATCGCCTTTTTCTCTCTTCAAATTCAAAGACAGGCCGTAAAATGGAAATTTATAGCGATTCCGCTGATTGGCCTGCTTGATCACTTCAAGAATTATCGAAGAAAAAAGAAGATTCCCTTCGAATCCGGAAATTTTGTCGGATCTAAAGATTCTGTTGCTCTTTTTAACCAAGTTATCTTTTCCCATGTCGATAAGAAACATCCACCGTTTGTTACTAAAAACATAGCCCAAAAATGCCTCTTTTACAAGAGTTTTTACAAATGTTTCACGGAAACGTCCAAGACTTGACTTTTGGGTGGAAAGGAGATATAGTAATCTGTTGTTCTTTGTGTAAGGTGGGGATACGCTTGGTTAACCCTATCTGAACAGGAAACGTTTATTTCTGCGCAGTTATGGGTTAACCAATTTTAGGCAAAAATACCGCAGAAAATAGGAGGTCCGTAATGAAAAAGGTAGCAAGGGTTTATATTCAGAGACATGGCGACAAAGACGGCGATAAACTCTCTCCCCTAGGCATACAGCAAGTTGTCGACAGCGTCATCACCAATTTGGCTGGCATTGAATTTCACAGCCTCTACGCCAGCAAAAAGTATCGTACTCTGCAAACCGTGGTCTACGCCGTCGGCGTCCTCGAAGGCACCAACCGCGGCCTGGGCATCGAAACCCGCGAGGGATTCGACTTTATCGGCGCTCCAGACATCGACCGGTGGAAAGAAATCTCTGCGGCAGTCAAGGAATTGGCCGGCGACAAGCCCGCAACCGTAGCCATGTGGGCCCAAGCGGCTCCAGTCTACGTGAGTCATATCCGGCCACGGATCACCGCTGAAATCCTGAAAGTCGCCACCGAAACCCTGCAGCGCACCGGCAATGCCGAAGTTAATATCTTAGTCGGCTGCCATGGTCCCCTTTCCGAGCTGGCTTGCCTTGATATGGACACCATGCCTGCTCTCCAGGAAGCTGACATTGTCCTCTACGAGATCCACATCACCGATTTCGTGGACGATGACCTCCGCGCCAGTATCGTGGCCAGCACCCACATCCCCCGAGGATTTTAGCCCCACTGAAAGGCTGAACCAGCTTGGGTCTGCTAAAGCCCAATCTACTGATTGGGCTTTTTTCATTTTTAAAATTGTGTTATTCTATTCACAGGACTGCTAATTATTTACTTTCAAAATTATGTTGGAGAAGGATCCAAAGCCAGAAACACAATTTGAAGTCACAAACATTGAACAGTTAAAAGATTATTTGCTAAAAGCTTGGCCAATTAAAGATTTAAGTTCTGACGAGGCTAAGCAAAAATTCCAAGAAGCGACTGCACAAGCGCAGAAAATCATCGAACAGAAAGGAGGTCTTACTTCAGAAGATCTTAGCACGCTTGGTTTTTTCCATAAAGACAAAGGATCACCTAATGACTGGTAGGAATAGAAGATGGTATTTAATATCTGATGATAAAAATCATCCATTGAAGTGGATGATTTTTATCATAATAATGATCTGCGAAAAATATTACATTAGTATTCGCCTTTCTTTCATCCTCTCTTTCTGTTCCGTAACTTTTTTCTGCCTATAAATTTCTCCGAGCCTCGCCACTTCGTCCCAGTCGACATTGTGTTCCGTCCGATTGATTTCTTTGACACCTTTTTCATCGAGACGATATATCACCAATTTCTTTTCCGTCGTTCCGTCAGCTTTTTGAACTGTCTCAATTTCAAACCCCTCGCCCGGCTTGAAAGCCCCGCCAATTTCCAAGACACTGTCAAAACCGCGTTTTCCGTCTCTTTGGACCAAAACTTTTTTAAGAAAAGCTTCTTGCACGGGGCCGTGCGTGACACTTTCTGTTTCCACATCATCGCCAACCTGGAGATATTTGGACATGTTAGCTGCAACATTGACCCGGTGTGACATTTTTTCCGCAAGTTTTTCTATCTCATCTTGCTCTTCCGGATGGTTCAATATAAAATCAATCATTTCATCAAAATTCCTTTTCACACCTGCCTCTTTGTCCTTCCATTGCATATTTGCGTTCACATTTGGAGTGATTTCCATAGTATCAAGCTCTGCTCTCTGGTACACTTTCATATTCTCTTTTCCCGCACCACTAAGCATATACATCAGAGTCTCCCACGCTCTTTCTTTGGGACTATGAAACGCTTTTTTGATTTTTTCATCCCGTCCCGATCTTTTGCTTTCACACCCAATGAGCTCCGCCTGTTCTATTCCCGTGTCTTTGAGACGGTCCAAGCTTCTACCCGTCGCTTCGTCTTTTGCCGGATCAGCATGTCGTCGAAACCGGCTCACGACCCGGATGTCCGCACTTTCTTTTTGTTCTCCTATTTTTTCAATTCCTTTCTCCATGTTTTTTATTTGTATACGCAAATCCACGATCGCGGAAACGTGTATACACTTAGGTATTAATTATAAAGAATTAAGAGAAATTTTTTATTTCCCCTCTTTCAATTTTTTCATTCCCCCTTCCGCGATTTTTCGAAATTCATCGTAAAAAAGATTACCTATCATTTTTTCTAGGAGATCGAGTAGAACTTTTCTGTCCTTATAAACAAAAGACATATTATTTATTCTTTCCTCCGTGTAACGATCCAGCGCGTCCATGTCGTGAAAGAATTTCTTGTTTACCGTGTCATACTCCTTTCTCCAATCAACGCCCTTCAGCTGGTCATAATCGTGCATTCTAATAATATCAACAATCTCCGCCGTTTTTTTCTTGTCATATCCAACTGAATCCAAAATATCTTTTGCAATTTTTGCGCCTGCCAGCATATGTACAAGCTTTGCATTTGTGATCTTTTCTGGACCCGTAACATATTTGAAATGTTCAGAAAGAATAGCAACATGACCTATGTCATGCATCATGGCAACAGGTATGACCACATCCGGATCAAATTCTACGTTACCTTTGTAATTAAGCACGAGTTGCACTGCCTCTCTTGAATGTACATCATCACCAGGCCGACCTTTTCTCAAAATTGGTAATGTCTTCTCCCAAATTTTATTATATTTTTTCGGAAGTTCCTTGATCTTCATAATTCATTCCTTTAATATTTTGATAATTCCATTATTGGCGTCTACTTCAACCAAGTCCCCGTCTTTCAGAATTTTAGTCGCGATCTTTGTACCCACAACGCAAGGCTTTTTTAGTTCACGCGAGACAATCGCTGCGTGCGAAATTATTCCACCCGTGTCTGTCACAATCGCTGCTGCACGTTTCATGGCCATGATAAGATCCGGATTTGTGGCAGACGAAACAAGAATATCTCCAGGCTTTACCTTTGGAACATCTTTCACAATAAGAACAATTTTTGCAGTTCCCCAAACCTTTCCTTTATACGCCATCATGCCCTTGAGTTCAGCGGTTTTTTCTTTCTCAAGTTCACGATCGCTTTCTTTTTTAAGCTTAGTTATGATTTCTCTGGCTTTTTTCCCTTCGTATACTTTTATTTTCCCGTTTGTCGCAATATAACAACAAAGTTTCGTTCTCTCTTTGGAAATTTTCTTATATCTCTTAATTCTCTTATTTTGCAGAGCATCTCTAATCTCCTCGAGGACAAGATATTTTACTTCTTTCGCCGTAAGCTCGAGTCTCTTCGCGATTTCCTCGATTATTTTGTCCATCGCCACATAGGATTTCTGATAAATTCCTTTTCTGTAATCCTTAATAAACATCATTTCCGCCGAAACCTGAAACGCATACTTCAAATTTTCCGGCAACTTTATTTTTTTTATAATTCTCTGTTTTTCTTTCTTAATATTTTTATAATGATTGGTGATTTTTTTCTTTTGGGTTGAAATATTTCCTGTCTTGATATTTTCAGCAAGGGATTTGAAAAGATAATCAATCGTCATCGCCGGACCGGCATAATCATAAGTTAGCCAGCCAAAATCTCTGAGATGTTGCTGGATAAACTGTGAAGTCTTCCGATATTTGATTTCGAAATTCACAACATTCCCTTTTCTTATGTCTACAAATATCTGCCTCGCCTTTTTATCTCTTTGTATCTTCATCAAGAGATTAAGCCGCGCCAATTCCTCCTCCTGAACTTCGCTTTTCTTTTCACTTGAACTCAAAGTCGCATAATAATCATTGAATTTTTTCTCCTTTTCAATTCTCCTCAAATATTTTCTAAATTCCCCCATGAGATAATCGCTTAAATACGCTTTTTCCATCCCATCCATAGATGATGGTATCCATCCCCACACCCGTAGAATCCGCAATCTCCTCATATATTCGAGATATATTTGAAGTAACTGTTTGTCACTTAACTTTCCAGTATCTGGTATGTCTTTTATTTTCTTGCAAAATCTCATTAGCTCGTTGCTGTAATGATAGATATTTTCAATTGCTTCGTAAAAAAATTTTTTGCTACTCAAGAGTTTTTTTAAGAACACTTCTCCGACTGCGTTTGCAGATTGGCGGTCATAATACATATGCAGACGATCCTTTTTGAAACAAATCACGGCCTTTTTAACAGTGATTTTCGAAATCTTTCCAATATCCTTGGTGATCGTTAAGTCTGAAATATACCAGGGATAAATGTACATATTGTCACGTTCAAAGAGAAGTTTGAGGGCCATATTTTCACCTGATGATTTGTTTAATCCATTTTCTTACTAAAACATGCGCATAATCATGCATCTCCGTTTCGCGCCCTCCGATCTCCGTTGGCAACTGATCTTTCAAATCTTTAAGGATAACTGTTCCTCTTTCTTTCGCGTTTTTTAGCTGATCAAAAAATTTCATGTACTCACCTTCCAGATCAACATGTTGATCACCAACCGATTGTATGCCGATTATTCTCGTTTTTTCCGGAAAGCTTTCTGCAGTCATATTTTCTAGTTTTTCGCTTGACTTCTCTGCCTCACCGAAAAATCTCTTTACATCAAAACCTTCCAGATATTCTCTTTCCTGCTCATTGGGGAGATACTGTTCCCAAAACCAGATTTTATCCTTTCGTGTCTCAAGCCAAGCTCCCAGAAGGACAATATTGTCTATTTTTGTGACAACTTTTTGAACAGTTCCTTTCGCACTTCCGGATTCATCCAAGCTCTTGAATAAATCACTAACTGTGAGCAAAACATTTCGCGCGGCCAACGAATGTGCTACAAAATCTATTTTATCTAATTCGTTCACTTTATCACTCAAAGCTTTCAGAATTGTTTTCACTTGCCGATTGCATTCCTCAAAATTAAATTCTCGTTCCCCTAGATAATCCTTGTCGCTTTTTATTTCTGCCCTTTGTGGACAATGTAATTCATTTTGTGTTTTCTCGTTTATTTTAAGCCCGTTATACCTGTAAACAATTAGAGCTCTTCCGTCTTTTGCAAAATCGTCCGCATAGTCAGCTTCCTGCAAAACAAAATCACCCCTGTAGCCTGGGCCGACTATTAAAACTTTATCGACTTTCTCGCCTCTGGGAATGTATATCTTTGCTTCAACAACTCCTTTCGTTTCAGGATTCCGAAGCTCTGTCCATATTGCTTTATAATTCCCTAATTCACGTTCTTTATTATCTTGATCAACATCTTTTTCGAGACGAATCGTCTTCTTTGGATTAAAACTCTCGCCGAACAACTCGTCAAGCTCCGGAAATTGATCCGACATTTCCTCTTTTCTCCTTTCCAAACTCATAAAATTACAGTTAGCTGCTATTTTTAGTCTAAAATATCGCCCTAAAGAAAGCAAATGAATCTATAAAAAACCCGGAGCGGTTCCGCAGAACCGTCCGGGGTGAAATCAGATTTTGAGACCTTCGCGCATGCTTCGAAGGCACTCTTCACAAAACGCCCGACCGGTACGAAGCCGGTCTGCCGTGATTTTAAGCCAATCGCCGGGAACAACCAGTCCTTGCCTCATCACGCACACATTTGTGCAATGGGAACCAAGGCTTTCCTCGACATTTTGCGTCTTCCCAGGACGAACAGCGCCGAAGACATGGCCCAACTCATGAAGCGCGACCGTCTTCAGGCACTCAATCCGCTCTTTTTCGGAAAGGCCCATAAAACGGTAAGCTGAAACCACCATGCCCAGCCCTAGCCCTGAAAGACCAACGATGAAATTCGTTTGCCCGTGGTACAAATCGTCCGCTACGACAATCGCCTCGTAGTGCGGGTGATCGATCTGCCAAGGTTCGACCAGACAAAGATTCAGAAGTATACCTGCGTCAAATTGGTCCTCGCGCTCGCTAAAATGCTTCGTGGCAAGAAGATACCAGTCAATACTTTTGTACTTCTGGTATACTCCGTTTAGAATGTAACCTGGATCCCGCCAAGCACCAAAGTCGTAGACTTCGATGTCATTTTGAAATTCTGTTTCGGTCAAAAAAACTTGTACTGCCTCTTTCACCGCGCTATAAAGCCGCGGCCCCACCTCAGCCGCACGCATCGTATAAATTGGCTTGATCATTCCCAGCTCTCCTTTTTAAGGTTCTTGATGTAACTTTCGAAAAAGATGTTGTCTCTTTATTGAAAGCTTAATATATTATAATATTCTATGCTTTTTGTCAAGGATTCTATTTTCCCCTTGAAACAATGACTTTTTATGATTAATATTAATTTGCTATATATGCGTATTCTTGGTATCGATCCCGGCACAGCCGCAACCGGCTGGGCGGTGGTTGAAGAGAAGAGCAAAAATCAGCAACTGGTGGCTTGCGGGTGCATCAACACGAGCAAAATAAAATCCGACGCGGAGCGGCTGGCTGAAATTGGGCGTGACATAAAAATATTGCTCAAAAAATACAAGCCCGATGAAGCGGCTGTCGAGGATATTTTCTTTTTCAAAAATTTGAAAACTGCCATTGCCGTCGCCCAGGCCCGGGGAGTGATCTTATATGAACTCAAGAAAAACAAATTGCCGATTCATAACTATACTCCCCTCCAAGTGAAGCAAGCTCTCACCGGATATGGGCGGGCGGATAAAAGGCAGATTCAGATTATGGTCAAAAATATTTTGAAATTGAAGCGGATTCCCAGGCCTGACGACGCGGCCGATGCCGTGGCGATAGCTATCTGTCATCTCAATTCAAGAAGAACTCGCGAATTAAAGAGCTAATCACAAGCGAATGCGAGCTAATTCGCTCAAATTAGTGAGTAGTTTTTATTGACAAAGCCGCCAAAAAGCGGTATTTTTTAATCAGATTTGCTTTATTTTTAAGCCTATTTTATGAATCAATTTATAACTCTGGCACTGGCCAGCGGCATTCCGCTTGATACGCTTGTGCTGGTTCTGATATTGCCGATCATTGTCACCGTCATTGCTTTTTTCCGCCAAGTGATCGGGATAAAGGCTTTTGGAATTTATACTCCGGCCATAATCACCTTCGCTTTTCTGGCCACCAACCAGATCAAATACGGAATCACTATTTTTGTCACCGTAATCGCCGTCGGGACACTCACTCGCTTTATCCTAAAACGGGCTCGCCTGCTTTATCTCCCTCGCGTCGCCATAATGATCACCATTGTCGGCTTTTCAATTCTGCTTCTTCTTTTCGTTGGCGGAACCTGGAATCGGACAGGGCTGGCAAGCGTCAGCATTTTCCCGATTCTTATTATGATCACCCTGGTTGAGAAATTTGTCGCCGTTCAAATTGAAAAGGGCGGCCGGGCGGCGGTGATTCTCGCTCTCGAAACGCTTTTTATTTCCGTCATCGGCTACTATATCGCCAGCTGGCACTTCCTCATCAACGCTATCCTGCAATATCCCTGGATCAGCTTATTCACCATTCCAATAAACGTCTTTCTCGGCAAATGGACCGGACTGCGCCTTTCGGAGTACTTTCGATTTCGCCAAGTTATAAAACCCAGATGACCGCGTTTTTCAAAAACAGCCGGAAAATTTTAGGAATGAACGCCCGCAATCTTCAGTTTATTCGTCCCAACAATTTGCGCCGAGCCAGACGTCTGGCCGATGATAAGCTTTTCAGCAAGCGGGTTTTGGGGAAAGCCGAGCTTCCTGTCCCGGAGCTCATCGCCAAGATAAGAAATCTCGAGGAACTGGAAAATTTTGACTGGGGTTCTCTTCCGGATTCCTGGGTCCTGAAACCTAATCGCGGATTCGGAGGCGAGGGAATTTTGGCAGTTTATGGCAAAAAGAAATCCCCACCCGCCTCGACTCGCTCGCCTCGATTCGGCGGAGCGGACGGCGAGGCTGGCGAAGCGGGCAGCGGCGAGCCGATGCGAGGCGGGGAAAATACCTGGATCAAGGCAGATGGGTCGCCGATTACAATTGAAGATATAGAAACTCACATCAATAACATCCTTGATGGAAGTTTTTCCCTGGCTGGTGTCCCCGACATCGCTTTTTTTGAAGAAAGACTCAAACTTCTCAAAGTCTTCAAGCCCTATTCTTTCAAGGGAATCCCCGACATTCGAGTGATTGTTTACAACAAAACGCCGGTGATGGCGATGCTGCGGCTTCCTACGCGCGAATCGGACGGAAAAGCCAATCTCCAGCAAGGCGCCATCGGGGTGGGCATAGATCTAACCACCGGTGTCACGACCACTGCCGTCCAGGGGAAAAACAAGTTGATTGAATATCTTCCCGGAACAAGACTTTTACTCTCGGGAATAAAGATTCCTTATTGGAAAGATATTTTGACTTTGGCCGTTCGGGCGCAAATTATTTCGGGCCTTGGCTTTCTGGGAGCTGACGTGGCCATTGACCGCGACCGCGGACCCGTCTTTTTGGAACTCAACGCCCGCCCGGGGCTCTCCGTCCAAATTGCCAATCTGGACGGGCTCCTGGGTAGATTGCGCCGGGTGGAGGGACTCAAAATCAAAACCGCCGAAAAAGGCGTGGCGGTGGGAATGAATCTTTTTGGGGGAGAAGTCGAGGAAGAAATCGAGGGCATCTCGGGAAAGAAAATCATCGGCACGGTCGAAAAGGTGAAGCTCATCGGAAAAGATGGAAAAGAAATTGAAGTGGAAGCGAAGATTGACACGGGGGCTTATTCAACTTCAATTGATACTGCACTCGCAAAAGAACTCGACTTTTCCAGTGTTTTGGATTATTTTGAGAAAATCGAAAAACCAACCAGCTTCAGCCGTGAGCAGGTGAAGCAAATTGAGGAAGATCTTCGAAAAAAACATCTCGCTGGACATGAGGATCTTGAGGATATTGTCGTCATTTATTCTCCAAGCGGAGTAACCATCCGGCCGAAAGTGAAAATCAAGTTATTAATTGACAATCTCGAAATTATTTCCAAAGCAAATATTGTTGAACGAACAGAGCTGAAATATCCAATGATTATTGGGAAAAGAGATTTAAAGAAATTTTTAATTGAAGTAAAATAAATTATGAATGCCAAATTACTGATCCTATACGGAGGAATAAAAACAAAATCATTTGAAATCGCTGATCCAAAATATCGGGAAAGTTACGAGATAATAACTAGCCTTGCCAACGAAAGAGGTACTGATATTTTCTTTTCTGGAATGGCTTACTGGGATGGCAAGAAATTTAGGAAAGCCAATTACTATTCTCCGGCAAAAAAATCTTGGACCTATACAAAAAATATAAAACCTGACTTGGTGTTTGATAAAATTACAACTTCTTTTTTCAACGTTGCCCTCAAGCGCGATCTCGAGAAGCGAATCCCCGTTCTCAATCCATCCCTATTCGACCTAATTTGCAACAATAAATTTCTAAATTATCTCATTTTCGAGGATCTTTATCCTCGTAGTTTTTTAGTTTCTAACGTACGGGAGTTGAGGAGCAGACTAAATCACATCGAAACAAACAAGGTCGTCATAAAACCGACTATTGGAACTTGCGGAAAAAATGTTGAAATAATGGACAGAAAAAAAATAAAAAAAATTGGGATAAAAAATGATCACTTCCTACTCCAAGAATTCATCGACAGCTCAAGAGGCATTCCAAACGTAATCAAGGGAACCCACGATCTGAGAATCACGATCATCGATAGTAAAATAATCTACGCTTATTTGCGGACACCCCCTAAGGGAAGTCTCCTTTGCAACATCGCCTTAGGTGGAAAAATGAAGAATATTAAGAATAGCGAGATCCCAAAAGAAGCAAGGATAGCTTGTAGAAAAATAATGGAAAAGCTCACACCATTTGAGAATCTAGTTTACTCCATCGATATGGCTCTGGATAAAGATCGGAAAATGAAAGTGGTCGAGATGAACTCAAGGCCCGGTGTATATTTTTACCCGAAAGACCGGAAAACTAGGAATAGATATTATAATGTTTTAATCGACAATTTCATAAATTATTTAAAGAAAATCAAGTGATAGCTGTATTCAAAAACATAAAAAAGCTTTCCCACAACGGAGAAAGAACGCTGGCCTTGATAGTTAGGGGGCTACGGAAAAATGGCTTGCCGGCAGAAATTGTCAATCTAGAAGACATTGAGATTTTTCTAGAGAAGGGAAAAACAAGAGTTCTCATCGGGAAAAAATCAATTCTCGATTACAAAATGATATACTTTCGCAAGGTTGGAACCTGCAGAAATGTAGCCTTCATTCTATCTAACTTAGCTAAAAAGAGAAACATTCCTTTTCTGGATCAATTCTATCCCTATACCAGCACTCGAGGAAAACTTATCCAGATGTTTTTACTTGCCAGTCGCAAACTTCCTATACCAAAAACCTACCATTCTTTAGTCTACAACAACAAGAAAATCAAAAATGCCACTTCCTACTTAAAGCTTCCTCTCGTGGTCAAAGCCACAAATTTTGGAGGCGGCCGTATGGTTTATCTAGTAAAAAACAAGAAAGAAATAAAGCGAATAATAAAAAAACATCCCGATACAGAGTTTATCTTGCAGGAGTTTATAAAAAATAATTTCGACTACAGGATTATGGTCTTGGGTGGAACAGCATCTGTCGCCGAAAAAAGAATTCGCACGAGGAAAAAAGAATTTCGAAATAACGCTTGTGTAGGCGGAAAAGAAATTTTCTTGGATGTAAAGGACATACCTCGAAAAATAATTGCTCTTGCCATTCAGGCAGCAAAAGTTACGGACGTTCAGATTGCCGGCGTGGATATCGTCAGAGATCCTCACGGAAAAGATTATATATTCGAAGTCAATCCCGCTCCCAGCCTTTCCCTAAACGTTGAAGGGTCCTATGAACTCGATGAATTAGTGAAATATCTCACTAAATGCGCAAAAAGAGTATTGTAATGTTCTATCGAAAAAGAAAGCCTGACGAGGCTCGTTTTTTTGACAGACTTGGAAAAAAGAGTGAGGTTTATAAGTATTATTTCAAGCACGGTACCTCCTTGGGATTTAATATGTATTTCGTAAGCGGAATCGAGAGATATCTTGGAGATTTACGCTTCAGAAATCCTCTTTATTTCGACGGGAAAACTTTTCGACATGTGAAGAAAACTGTTACCGCCGATGCAATTTTTGATCGAAGCGGCGGAGTTAAGTTCCCCCCAAAAGAAATTGATGCAAAGGTGCTTAACTGCATTACTTTTAAAAAAATTTGCTGGAACAAACTGAAAACTTATGAGCTGATTGGTAAATATGTGTCAAAAAGCTATGCTGTCCGTTCGCGAAAAGATTTGCTTGCTGGCTTAAAAAAATTTTCCAGAAATTCTCTTGTTGTCTTGAAACCGGCCAGGGGTCTGGGCGGCAAAGGAATTATAATCGCCAAAAAGGACAAACTAAAAAAAAGAAAATTAGATAAAAAACTTTATATTCTTCAGAAGTTTATCGACACTTCAAGCGGAATAGCAGGCATCGTTGAGGGAAGACACGATTTGCGCATTGCCATCGCCGAAGGAAAAATTGTTCTGGCTCATGTCCGTACTCCTCGCCAGGGAAGTTTCCTTGCTAATGTGGCGCAGGGCGGAACAATAAAAGAAGTACCCCTATCAAAGATTCCCAAGAAGATTTTGCAAGTTGTACGTGCTGTTCAAAATAAAATTGACCAAAAGTTTAACTATCCCCTCTACTCCATCGACTTTGGTATTTCAAAAAATAAAGTATTTATATTTGAAATCAATGACCAGATTGGTTTTCCAACAGGAGAGATGAAAAACGCTGAAAAGTTTGTTGACCAAATACTCAAATCCCTCCAGCGAATTGCTGATACCTCTCCCCTTGAAAAAAACGATTCTCAAATCCGTGCCTATGATTGAAAAAATGCCAGCAATTCATACAAAAGAACAATTCCTATACACGGAGAGGCCTTTTGAATACGTAGATAAAGCACTTGAGGAAATCAGGCAGCTTGAATCAGGAGAAAAGGAAAAAATTAAACTCTCCCCAGAAGAGCAAGAGTTTCTCCTTGAATTCGAGAGTAGTTTAGGAGAGCAGCTCGAGAACATTCACAATATAACTCCCCGTTCTACTGCCATATATCTCGAGTATTTCACAACTCCTGAAGGGCAAGCGGCACTCAAGGAGTCAACCGGCATCGAATTAAAAACTGCCGATTTAGAGGAAATACGAAAAATTTTTTGGCAAAATGACCAACTCATAACCGGAATAAAGCCTCCGGCAAAACGTAAAAAGCTCGCGGGGGACTCCAGTGATTATGCGAATGCTTCTCTTCTTCAAAAAATGTGGTCTCGAACTAACCCAGAGGGACAGCTAGATACGAAAGGTATTAATCCACCCAAAAGAATTCAGCCCCTTATTAATCCCAAGGAGGCACTGGAAAAAATCAGACAGCTTAGGTTATTCAAGCAAGACATTCTTGCAAAAGAAATGCGGAGACTGAAAACTAAATTGCAAAAATCAGAGGGGCAGTTGGATTTAGCCGCCTTGGAAATTTTAAGCATTTATCGCCGAAGAGTAAACACGATGATAATAGATATGTACCAATACGGTCTTTCCATTTCTCAAAAGAAAAAGATTGTTGGAGAATCGGGTCTAAAGGAAATAGAAAGGCAACTCCTCGCACACTTCCCGGGAATATCCAAGGCAGAACAAATAGAAAAGAATCGTTCGCGAATAGACAAGAGTTGGCATGGGACCTCGCGAGACGGCTTTGACGAAAAGGGGTGGCGGATTCAAATTTCCCAAAGCATGGAGAATTACGTAGAAAAATTGTCCCAACTGTATGCGGAAATTGAAATGACAAAAAGTGAAAAGGTACTAGAAAAAGGTTTGGACGAATCAAAGCTAAGCAATGAGATTTTAACTCCTCAAGAGACTGCTCTGTGGATAGAGGAAGTGCTTGAAGGCCATGGATTGAAAAGCGCTTACACCAGCGATACATACGACCCGGCTAGAACAAGTCCCGCCCCGGATGAAAAATGGCAAGTTGTTCTTTTGCCAGGCGAGACTACAATGGAACCGGACTTTAAGCAAAAAGTGATGAAAGATTCAGACACCAAGGAGAGAAACATCGAGAGAGCTTTATCCGTTGGATGCGGACACGAAGTTGTTCATATCTTGCAAAGAGAAAACCAGAAAAAATTTCCATTAAGAATATTTAAAAAGGTCGGAGGAAGTCGATTCGAAATTTTTTCCGAAGGAGGAGCAATGCACATCCAGAGTGAAATATGCCGGGAGTTTTTCGGATTTGAAAGACCACCTTTACCTCACTACACAAAGGCCATGCTCCGAAAGCTTGCCGGAGGAAACTATATTGACTGTGTCGAGACTTATTATGAAAGTTTTATTAAGCCGATGAGAAAAAAATGGCAAGAAGGGAAAATAAACCGCCAGATTTTCGATAAGTGGATAGAAAAAGCACTTGATAAAGCGATTGACTCGTCCAAGAGGCTATTTGCAAATGGAACAGATTTTGAGTCGCAGGAGACTTTCCTCACAAATTCAAAGGATACTATCTATTTAGAACAAAGAGCTGTACTGGAAAAACTAGAAAAGTCCGGCCTTTTAAAACTTGCTAACATGCGTGGAGCCGGGCTTCATGACATAATCTCCCTTCTTAAATTAGACCTATTGAAACTAAATGATCTTGTCGAATATAATTTTGAATTTGTCTCTAAAATCTGGGAGCGGGAAAAACACAAATATTTACTCAAAGAACCAGCTTGACATATAATTGAAATAAGTAGAAAATAATAACTTGCCAATCTCGTAATAAACGCAGATGAAAAATCTCGTCGACAACACCAAAAACGCCCTAAAAAAGGCAAAAAAGTCGCGCAAGTGGCCGCGGCGGATTTTGAAGTTTTTTCTCTGGTGCGGCGCGGCCGGGCTACTTTTTGCCATCGGCGTTTTCGCCTATTATGCCAAAGATTTGCCGAGTCCGACCAAGCTCAATAAAAGGCAGGTAGTTGAATCAACCAAAATCTACGACCGCACGGGCGAGCATCTGCTTTATGAAATCCACGGCGAAGAAAAGAGAACTTCAATTCCCTTGAAAGATATGAGCGAAATTGTGAGAGCCGCCACTATCGCCGCTGAGGACCAGACTTTCTATCAGCACTACGGCGTTCAATTTAAGGCCATCGCCCGGGCGGCGATATATGATCTTCTGGGACGAAAGGTGAGCCAGGGCGGGTCAACCATCACCCAGCAACTCATCAAAAATACGGTGCTCACTCCCGAGCGGACTTTTACACGCAAAGTAAAAGAAGTTATTCTCTCGGTTGAGCTAGAACAAAAATTTTCCAAAGACGAGATTTTGGAAATGTACCTCAACGAAATTCCCTACGGCTCAAACGCCTACGGGATTCAAGCCGCCGCCCAAACATTTTTCGGAAAAGACGCCAAGGATTTGAAACTGGCCGAGTCGGCGCTTCTCGCTTCCCTTCCAAAAGCCCCAACTTATTATTCCCCTTATGGCACTCACGTGGATGAACTCAAAGGCCGACAGGAATATATTCTCGACCAAATGCAAAAGATGGGTTATATTACCGCCGACCAGGCTCGGTCTGCCAAAGAGTTTGATGTACTCGCGGAAATCCGGCCCTTTCAGGAAAACATCCAAGCTCCCCATTTTGTGATGTATGTCAAGGAGCAACTTGTCACCAAATACGGAGAAAAACAGGTAGAAGAAGGAGGAATGAAAGTCTATACTACCCTCGACTGGAATAAGCAGCAAATCGCGGACGAGGCGGTAAAGAAGGGCGTCGTCGCGAATGCGAAATACCGCGCTTCTAACGCGGCTCTCGTCGCCATTGACCCAAAAACCGGACAGATTCTAGCTATGGTGGGATCCAGAGACTACTTTGACAAATCAATCGATGGAAATGTGAATGTGGCTGTCCGCGATCGTCAGCCGGGATCATCCTTCAAGCCCTATGTTTACGCCACCGCCTTCAAAAAAGGCTACACTCCCAACACGGTTATCTTTGACGTAGAAACAAACTTCGGCACTAAGGATAATCCTTACGCCCCCCAAAACTATTCCAATAAATTCAGCGGACCGGTGAAAATGAAAGAAGCTTTAGGCCGCTCGCTCAACATCCCGGCGGTGAAAACTTTATACTTGGCCGGTGTGGACAATTCCATCAATACGGCTCAATCAATGGGAATCACTACTCTCAAGAACCGGGGAATGTACGGCTTGGCCCTGGTGCTGGGCGGAGGAGAAGTAAAGCTGGTTGATCATGTAAACGCTTTTGGGACCTTCGCTACTGGTGGGATTCGCCATGATAAAACCGCCATTCTCAAGATCACTGACTCGCGCGGAAACGTTCCGGAAGAATATAAAAGTTCACCTGGGGAAAAAGTTTTAGACATTGATATTTGCGCCCAAATCGACGCCATTCTCTCTGATAACAGCTTGCGGGCCCCCGTTTTTGGATCAAATTCTCCCCTCCGTTTTGACAGCCGTCCGGTAGCCGTGAAAACGGGAACTACCAACGAATGGAGAGATGCCTGGACAGTCGGCTACACACCCAATCTCGTCGCCGGCGTCTGGGCGGGGAATAACAACAACGCACCTATGGCCGCCGGCGCCGACGGAGTTTATGTCGCCGCTCCCATCTGGCGGGAGTTTATGGACAAGGCTCTCCCAAATATGGCTATTGAAGGCTTCCCTGAAGCCAGGGAAATTAAAACTGGAAAAGCGGTGCTTGACGGCACGATTCAGGGTGAAGAAAAGGAAGTGACCGTTTGCAAAATCGGGGACGGGAAATATTGCCTGGCCAACGAACATTGTCCCAGCGAAAAAAAGAAGCGCAAGAAAAAATTTTTCTCGGCTCATTCTATTCTTTATTGGGTAGACAAAGACAACCCCCGCGGCGATGTCCCAAAACAACCCCAAAAAGATCCGCAGTTCGCAGCTTGGGAAAAGGGTGTCGTCAAATGGGCAGAGAGTAAAGAGCTCGATATCCAGGAAAATCTGGAGGAATGCAAGTCGGGAGATTTTTAAAATTCATTCTGCGACAAAAAACGCTCCTTTTGGTTTTCTGGAGCGTTTTTTTATTGCACCTTTATTTCTTTTATCATTTCTTTTCCGAGTTCTTTATTTATTTTATTCCTTATTTTTTCTCTCTTTCTCCAGACTTCACTTGCCACCGCCGGATGAATTGTTCGTACTAGAATTTTCCTGTCTTTAATCTGTACTTCCCATATATCAGACCGCTCGACACTACCCACCTCTTTTCCCAGAATTTCAAAAAAAATACTTTCTATGGTTTTCGCATCAATGTTAGAGATAGCAGTGAAATCTCTCTTGCTCAATAGCTCCTTTATATCTCTCATAAATATCAACTCCTTATCGGCATTATGATATGGAGGTAATTTTCGTTGAGTTTGTTTTTGTCAGTAACCTCGCGCAAAATTACCGGGCCGAAAGAATCGTTAAAGCCGATATAGACATCTTCACTTGCCATAGCATTGAGCGCGTCAATGAGATAGCGGTTGTTGAAAGCAATCACACTTTCCCCTTTGAGGTTGATTTGAGCTTTCACCTCGGTGGTATTTTCCCCTGTTTCCACTGATTGCGATTCTATTTTTATTCTTTCCCCTCCACCCTTAACTCCGAGTTTCACTTCTCGACTCTTTGTGTCAGAAAAAATACTGGCTACCCGCGTGGCTCTCAAAAGGTCCTCGCGCCTTGCAAAGGCACTCGAAGAAAACTCTTTGGGGACTACCTGCTTATATTCCGGGTACTTTCCATCAATAAGCCTTGAGACAAACATAATGTCATCCACCTCAAAAAAGATTTGGCTTTCCCCGATAAAAATTTTCACTTTTTCACTTTCAGGAGTAATGCTTCGGGCTACCTCCATGAGAGTTTTTGCCGGGACAATAACGGACGGATTTTTGGCAATGAATTTCTGATAATCACTGCCTGGGCTGTCCTTTGAAAAACCAATTGTCGCTTCCGCCAGGCGAAAACTATCCGTTGCGGCCAGAGTTAATCCATTTTTTTCAAAACCAAGAAACACTCCCGTGAGCTCTTGCCTTGTTTCCGAAAGCGCGGCGCAGACCAAAACCTTGAGAGCGCCCCCCTGGAACTTCTGGCTCTCGATTTCCAAGAGATGGGTTGACTGGGGTTTGGGGATTATGGGAAAATCTTTGGCACCAACTCCTTTTATCACTGCTTTTCCCCCTTCGCTCACAAGATGAAGGGTTTGGTTTTTTATCTCTATATCCAACTTTGCCTGGTCTGGGATGTTATTCAAATAGCTCCCAATTACTCTCCCTGGAACAGCAATTTTTCCTTCCTTTTCAACTTTCGCCCGGAGAAGACAGACTACTCCAATTTCCAAATTTGTTGCCGTCACTTTAAGTCGTCCTTTTTCCGCTTCAATAAGGATATTAGAAAGAATCGGCAGGGTTAGACTTTTTCCAATTATCTTCTCGGCGATCAAAATTCCTTTTTTGAAATTTTCGGCCAATGATTGAATCTTCATAACTATTTTCTTATTAGTTAGATTGTTTTATTAAGTGTGGTGGGAATGGGCAGAGGTTTGTTTTTTGTTGTAAATAAGCCTTATTTGAGATAATGTGGTTGTTGGGTAAATGAGGAGAAGTTGGGGATAAGCTGAATATTGTTTTTTAGGAGTCGTTTTTCCTCTGATTTTTCCCATTTTTATACCACACTTGTCTTTGTTTTAGGCACCAGTTATCAGAGTTTAAATTTTAACTTATCCACAACTTATCAGTTATTTTGGACGTAGATTTTACTTTTTATACTATTAATATTTTGCTCCAGGTCCTCGTCTTGTTCAATTTCTTTGCTAATTTTTTCGTAAGCATGCATGGCCGTGGAGTGATCCCGCCCCCCTAATTGCTCGCCGATTCCCGGAAAAGAAGCTTGCATCTCCTCGCGCATAAGATACATGGCGACTTGGCGGGGCCGGACAATATCTTTGCGGCGAGAGCGGTTGATGAGATCCTGCGGGTTGATGTCGTAAAAATCGGCCACGGCCTGAAGAATGTGTTTAAAGCCGATTCCTTTTTTGCGTCCAGAGTGGACAATATCGGCCAGAATTTTTTTGACGTTTCCCAAGCTTGGTTCGGCTTGTTTTAGCTCGCAAGTCACAATTACTCGGCTCAAGGCTCCTTCCAGTTCACGGATATTATGCTGGATATTTGAGGCAATGTACTGCAAGGCCTCGTTTTCTATGTCAAAATCCTGCTGGGCCGCCTTGTGTTGGAGAATGGCAATTCTGGTTTCGAGGTCCGGCCGCGAGACGTCGGCGATCATGCCGCCCTCGAAGCGGGAACGCAGGCGGTCTTCGATAGGAGCAATGGCCTTGGGCGGACGGTCGCTGGAAAGAACGATTTGCTTTCCCAACTGATAAAGGGTATTGAATATATGAAAAAATTCATCTTGGGTTTTTTCCTTTCCGGCGATGAATTGGATGTCGTCGATGATAAGGAGATCGGTGTCGAGATAAGATTTTTTGAATTCGCGGGCCTGTTGATTCTTTACCATGTCAATATAGCGGTTAGTGAAGAATTCCGAGGTGGAATAGATGATCTGCGTTTTTGGATTTTGGGCAAAAAGGGCGTTTCCAATGGATTGCAAAAGGTGGGTTTTTCCCAGCCCCACCCCTCCGTAGATGAAGAGCGGATTGTATATGCGGCCGGGATTTTTGGAAACAGCCAGGCTTGCCGCATGGGCCAGCTCATTATTTGGCCCGACAATGAAATTTTCAAAAGTATAGCGGGGAACAAGGCCGATGTGGCCGCCATCGGCTTGTTGGGCAGGAGTTTCTATTCCCCGAAGATCGATCAGTTTCTCCTTTCCCGTGAGAACCGAGTCAATGTCCTTTTTGGTAAGCTGCGGTTTTTTTTGGCCGGTGGCGGAAACAACGCAGCGTATTGTCCGTACGTTTTCACGAAACTTTTTAATAGCCTGAAGAATGAAGCGGTTGTATTTGTTCTCCAGCCATTCCTTGGCGAAACCATTGGGGACACTCACGACAACCTGTTCGTTTTCGAAATTGATAATGAATGTGTCCCGAAACCAGGTGACGAAACTAGCTGGCGAGATGGCCAGCTCCACTTCCCCCAGGACGGCCTGCCATATTTCTTCGTGCGACATTTTTTTCATAGTTCCTTCGGGTCTCATTATAGCACAGGAGAAAAACGGACAATTAGGGCTCTGTTGATAATTATGTTGATAAGCTGTTGATATAGTAGCGGGGAGCAAGCCAAAGATCAAGACTTGCCCGAAATGATTTTTACTGGTATGCTTTAAAGGTAATTTTTTGGGATCAATGTTTGATGAAAAGAACTTATCAGCCTAAAAAACGCAAAAGAGCTAGAAGACATGGTTTTCGGAAAAGAATGTGCACCAAAAACGGCCGGGCAGTTTTGGCAAGACGGAGAAAAAAGAGAAGGAAAAAACTAAGCATCTAAAAATGTTGCCGGCCAAATATCGCCTAAAAAGCAGGGAAGATTTTAATGGAGTTTTCCGTCAGGGAAGGGCAGTCTCGAATGATGTTCTGTTGATGAAATACAAAAAATTGGAATCCCGAGAGTTGAAAATTGGATTTTCTGCAGGGCTCAAGTTTTCTAAAAAATCTTCTAGGAGAAACAAAGTGAAAAGATGGATGCGTGAAGCGGTGCGGGAGATGATTAATGACATTCGATCTGGCTGGCAAATTATTTTTTTGATTAATCCGAAATTTCCATATGAGCAGATTGATCACGCTTTGATTCAGGAAAAAATCAGAGATCTGCTTGGGAAAGCGAAGTTATTCCGCCCATAAATTTGTCGTTTATTAGAAACCGAGGCACAGTTCAAAAAATTTATAGGTGGATAAATTAAATGAGCCAGATTTTTCACGCTTTTATATATCAGCCGATTTATAACGCCCTGATTCTTCTCTACAACGTCATTCCCGGCCACGACTTGGGAGTGGCGATTATTTTACTGACTCTTTTCATTCGCTTCCTTTTGTATCCAGTGGCTCAAAAGCAGATAGAATCGCAGAAGAAACTCCAGGAACTTCAGCCGGAGATAAAAAAAATTCAGGACAAATACAAGGGTGACAAGGAAAAACAGGGCCGAGCCTTGATGGAATTCTATAAGGAAAAAAAAGTAAATCCGGCTTCGGGCTGTCTTCCTCTCGTCATCCAGATAGTTTTCTTTATTGCTCTTTACCGGGCTTTTATCGCAGGACTCAATTTCAATTCTGGATGCAGCGACCTTTATGGTTTTGTCGCCTGTCCGGAAAACATCAATGTCAAATTTTTTGGCCTGCTCGATTTGGCCAAGCCCAACGTTGTTTTAGCAGTAATTGCCGCCGCTGGTCAATTTGTCCAGACAAAAATGATGATGACAAAAACTCCTATCGCTTCCAAAAAAGACGATTTCACGGCTGTTATGAATAAGCAGATGCTTTTCATCGGACCTCTTCTCACTCTTTTCATCGGTCTTAAATTTCCGGCGGGGCTGGCGATCTATTGGATTGTGAATACCTTGTTTGCCATTGGCCAGCAGTATCTGGTTATGAAGAAGCCGGAAAAAGAGAGCGTCGCGGTTCAATAACCTTGAGTGATATAAAATTATGAAACCGGAAAACATAGAAATGCTTAGAAAACTAGTCAATGAGACTCTTGAAAAGATGACCTTTTCCGATTTTACTTTGGGGATAAGAGAAGAGACGGGGCCGGATGGAGAAAATGTCGTGTTTAATATCGGGACAAAAGAATCGGATCTCCTCATCGGTCAGCACGGTACCAATCTCTTGTCGCTCCAGCATATTCTGCGGGCAATGGCGAGGAAGAAATCAGAGGAAAAGTTGAAGTTCTCGGTTGACGTGAATGATTATCGCCGCGAAAAACTGGGATCGCTCGTGGGGCTGGCAAGAAGCCTGGCTCGTCAGGCTATTGCTGACCGGCGGCCGGTTATTCTTCGCCCGATGAGCGCCTACGAGCGGCGGATTGTTCATCTGGAACTAGCTGGCAATGAGCAAGTGAAGACAGAAAGTATAGGTGAAGGGGAGGAGAGAAAAGTTGTCATTAAGCCGGTGGGGAGCATTGAGTAAAGTAGTAATTCGGCAGCTTCGTAAATAGCGACTTTAATAATTTCCAATTCCTAATTCCTAATTTCTAACAAGATATCTAATGACTGAATGTCTAATTTTTTATTTGAGCATTGGACATTTGAATTTTTATTGGGAATTAGAAATTGGTTATTAGAAATTCTTCATGTCTCTTCCTCGCCGCATTGCCTATAACGTTGTTTTCACTTCCGTTGCCAAGATTTTGGGCACTATTTTAGCTTTGGTGAGCATTGGTCTTATCACTCGCTACCTGGGGAAAGAAGGCTTCGGCGATTATTCGACCGTGCTGGCTTTTTTTGCTTTTTTTTCAGCCATTGCCGACCTGGGGCTTTATGCCATTTCAACCCGGGAAATCTCGCGGCCGGAGAGTGACGAAAAAAGCATTTTGGGGAATGTCCTGACCATCCGAATAACGGCTTCTCTTTTGATTTTGGCGCTCTCGCCCGTTTTTATTTTTTTCTTTCCTTATTCCGGGGGAGTCAAGGCGGGTGTAGTCGTTGCTGCCCTAGCCTATTTGTTCGCTTCGAGCTATTCGGTACTCATCGGCCTTTTTCAAAAGAGGCTGGCGATGGACAAAGTCGCTGTGGGAGAGTTCGTTGGAAAAGTTATTCAGCTGGCGACGGTGATTCTGGCAGTGAAATTCAATTTTGGGTTCCTGGCCATTGTAAGCTCTCTCTTTTTCAATATGCTGATCAGTTTTGCTGTTGTATGTCTTTGGTCGCGAAAGTATATTGTCTTTAGTCTTCGTTTTGACTGGTCGGCCTGGAAAAGATTCTTGAAAGAATCCTACCCGGTTGGAGTCTCGGCGATTGTCGTTTTTGCTTATTTCAAACTCGATACTATTCTACTTTCCATTTTGAAAACCAGCGCTGATGTAGGAATTTATAACGCGGCCTATAAGGTTGTTGAAAACGTGGCTTTTTTCCCGGCGATGTTTGTGGGTCTCGTAATGCCGATAATGTCCCGCTATATTTTTCAGGAGAGAGAAAAATTTGAAAAAGTAGCCGACAAAACTTTCAAGGTTTTTTTGGTTTTTGTTGTGCCGCTGGTTGCGGGGACGATTTTTCTTGCCAAAAATATCATTGGTCTTATTGGCGGAGCGGATTTTGGAGAATCGGTGCGGGTTCTTCAGATTTTGGCTTTTGCGATGGCCTTTTTGTTTTTTGGGAATTTTTTCACCAACGTGATAATCGCCGGAAATCAGCAAAAGAAACTGATTGTCATTCTGTCTTTTTGCGCCCTATTTAATATCTCTCTCAATCTTATTCTCATTCCGCGGTTTTCCTACAACGGTGCGGCGGTAACCTCCAGCCTTACCGAGTTTTTGGTTGTTCTTCTGTCAGGTATCGCTTGCCTGCGGCTCTTGAAGTACGTTCCTTCCTTTGAGAAGCTGTTGGCCATTTTATTCTCGGGACTGGCGATGAGCGGGTTTCTGTATCTTTTCTCGAATCTCGGTTTTTTTGTACGGGCGCTTATAGGGGTGGCGATTTATTTTGCCTTTCTTTGGATTTTCCGGGCGATAAGCACGGAGGAAGTTTTAAGTCTCATTAGCAGAAAGGGTCCGGAAATGCGCGATTTTGAGCCGATGGCCTAGCTTAGACGCACAAAAATGATTCTTACCGTTCAGATTGTAAATTATAATAGCCGGGGAGCGCTTTTGGACTGCCTTGATTCGGTTTTAAAAAACAGGCCGGAAAACATCGAGATGCAAATAATTGTCGTGAACAACGAGCTAGAGGAAATCGGCAATGACTTGAGTGCTTTCCCGGAGGCGGAAATAATTGAGGTAGGAAGAAATCTGGGATTCGGGCGGGCGCATAACCTGGGGGCGAAGCAGGCCCGCGGAAAATTCATTTTTTTCCTCAATCCGGATGCGAGAGTTTTCCCGGGTTCGATCGCGCGACTGGTTGATATTTTTGGTTCAGACGAAAAAATAGGAGTTGTTGGACCTCTTTTAGTGGGAGAGAGCGGCAAAGTCGAGGAAGAGCATTGCGGATTCCTGAAAAGCCCGCTTTCCCTGATGAGATCAAAGATATTTCCCGGCGCAAATAATTTTGTAGATCCCAGAGAAGTTGATTGGGTAAGTGGCGGGGCAATGATGATCAGGAAAAATCTCTTTGAAGAACTGGGCGGGTTTGATGAAAAATTTTTTATGTATTTTGAAGACGTTGATTTGTGCCTTCAAATGAAGAAAAAAGACTACCGCGTCATCGTGAATCCCAAAGCTAGAATATTTCACAGAAGTGGACAGAGTTTTTCAGATAACCGGCTCAGAAAAAAGCATTATTATGCTTCGCAAAGCTATTATCTTCAAAAGAATTTTGGTTCTTGGCGGGCGGGAATAGCAAAAATTTTGAGGTTTCCCTTTTACGTAAAGAATGTGTATTTTGGGTAGTCTTTACGAACTACGAACAAGTACGAAAATACGAATTGGCATATTAGCACCTGATTCGTAATTAGTAGCCATGATTGAAAAGATTTTAGTTATTCTAATAATTTTATTACCCCTGCAGTTCGCGCTCAACGTTGGCGAGAATATTGACCTTGTCATAACCCGCCTTCTTGTCCCGGTTGTTTTTTTTCTGTGGCTCGCCCGGGGCTTGGCTCGCAAAAAAATATGGATTGCCGACCGAACTCAAACTTGGCTAATCTTTGCTTTTTTATTTTTAGCGCTCATTTCTCTTTGGGGAGGATTGGACTGGGTGAAGGGAACGAGAAAGATTTTGTATTTATTTTCGATTGTGCCAATTTATTTTGTGGCGGCCGATTTGGCGCAGGATGAAAAATTACGGATAAAGATAGTCAAGGTGATTTGGGCGAGCGGAGTTTTGGCGGCAATGACGGGACTGGTTCAGTTCGCCCTGCCGTTTGTTTTGGGACTTGAGGCGACTTTGAGGATGTGGAAAAAGCTGGCCGTTTTTTTTCTGGGAAACTCTTTCGGAAAGCTGGTGGTGACCAATCCCAGCTGGCTGGTGAACATTTCCGGCGTGACGAGAATGCGCGCTTTCGGAACATTTGCTGATCCGCATATCTTTTCTTTCTTTGTGAGTCTTTGTTTTTTCACAGCCCTTGGATTGTTAATACATGAAAAAAGCCGCTTCTTGAAAGCAGCGTATTTCGCCGGAGACCTGTTGATGATTTTGGCAATTGGTTTCTCTTTCTCCCGAGGAGCTTATCTCGGGGTGGCGGCCGGAGCTCTTGTTTTTCTGATTGTTTATCTGGCTCACTCCGGTCATTTGAAAAAAGTTCTCCTGGCAGGGGGCGCGGCGGCGCTGATTTTACTTTTATTCTTTTTAAGCCCCGTTTTTCAAAGGATGACGTCGGTTTTTAATTTGAAAGAGGGTTCGAACGTTGAGAGGATGAAGAACTGGAGCCAGGCTACGGAAATTATTTCAGATTATCCCCTTTTTGGGATAGGCTTGGGGAATTATTCCTCGGTGATTGATCCGACGGCGAGCGAACGCTCGTCGATTTACGCTCATAATTTGTTTTTGGATATCGCGGCCGAGACGGGCATTTTGAACGGACTGGTTTTCGTTGGTCTAATTTTGGTTTCCATTTGGAAAAATATCCGAGGCAAAGATATGATTGGTTTGGGACTGGCAGCGGGATTTGTCTATTTTCTCGTCCACGGAATTTTCGATACTCCTATCTGGGCACCGCAAGTGATGGTAGTATTTTTGGTTATATTAGCATTGAATCTGAATGTTACTAGACTTAGAGTAGATAAGAAATTGCATAATTGATAATTTTGAATTTCTAATTTCGAATTTTGAATGAATGATTTAATATCTTAATTCCGAAATTAAAAATTCTATCATTAAAAGTTGATTCAAAATTCAAAATTCAAAATTCAAAATTTCCAAGAATTTTTTGTTTTAACGACCTTATTTCTTCTTCCTTTTTATTTTATTAAATTTAAGTATCATTGGGTTTCTTTGAATTTAATTGAGATTCTAATTTTGGCACTTCTCTCGTTTTGGATTTTTGACAGAGATACCAAATACCAAATACCAAATACCCTGCCTCGCCGGCAGGCGGGCAGATACCAGATACCCGTCACTTTAATTCTTGGAGGGGTTGCGCTCTCGATAATCGTAAATAAAAACTACTACATCGGCCTCGGTATCCTCAAAGGCTGGTTTATTCTACCGATAGTATTTGCGTTGATTTTTTACAACGATCTCAAAAAAAACGAAAAACTTTTGGATTGGTCGCTGGCGGCGTTTTTTTGGGGCGGCGCTTTTGTATCAGTTGAAGGAATTTATTATTGGATAAATGGCCTTTTGACTTATGACGGCCGACTCAAGATATTTTATGATTCTCCCAATCAACTGGCGATGTGTCTTGCGCCGTTGTTTTTGATCGGGGTAAAGCTCGGCTTTGAGGAATTGCGAGCGCAAGCGAGCAAGGGAAAAGCCGAGCTTTGGAAAGCAGGACTGATAATCGCGGGAACATTTTTAGTGGCACTCAATTTATACCTCACAAGATCCTACGGCGCTTGGTTTGCTATTAGCTCGGCACTCGCTGTTGTTTTTTGGCTTAAGTATAGGAAAAATTGGTATAGAAAGCATCTGTTTATAATCATTATAATTTCTATAATCCTTTTTAGTTGGGCAGGTTTTAGTAGATTTGAGGGCATAAAGAATCTGGATAATCGCTCCTCGCTGGCCTCGCGGGAGATGATTTGGAAGTCGGCCGGTCTGATGATAAAAAGCAATCCCTTTTTCGGGATCGGACCGGGAAATTTTCAAAACAAATATCTCGAATACCAGAAATATTTCCCGCCTTATCTCGAGTGGGCTGTTCCTCAACCTCACAACTTGTTTTTGGCCTTTTGGCTTGAGGCGGGAGTTATTGGACTCATCGGATTTATTTGGTTGTTAGTCCTATTTTTTCGGGATAATAAAAAGGCGATTGAAAACAATCGCTTGTATGGAACTTTATACTTGGCTATTATATTATATTTTCTTTTTCACGGCTTGATTGATACGACTTACTGGAGAAATGATATGGCGATTTTGTTCTGGATGGTGGTAGCAATTAATGTCCATCTTGCTCGCAATCAGAAAGCCAGTCCGTAAAGTTTCCCGTCAGTCTTATTCACGAAGAAAAATTCCTTTTCGTCTTTCGAGAGAAATGGGCTGAGAACATCGTACGATCCCGATATGTTCCCGGCTTCGACAAGGCGGGTTTTTTTGCCGGTCCCGACCTCGATTTTCCAAAAAGTGTCCGCTGTTTGAATTTTTCCCGATTGCCAATCGTTGGGAAGCACGGCTGAATCTGGAATGTTTCCGGGAAGAGCGCAGTAGATGAACTGACTGTCAGCCGACCAAACGCATTTCGAGGCAAAGGACGGGAAAACAAGAGAATGGAACTGATTGCCATCCCGGTTCGTAATGGCTAGGTCCGTTTTGTGCCCGCCTTTTTGATCGGCGTAACTCACCAAAGCCGTTGAGTTATTGGGGGACCAGAGAAGATCGGTTCCCCAACGGTCACGGAGAATTTCTCTTTTATCTCTCCCGCCGAAAGGAACAAGTCCGACGGCGGTTGAGAGAAACGCGTCCGGACTGGGCCAAAAAGATATTTCCGAGGAATCGGGAACGGCGGCAATTTCCACGTTTTGGTAATTGAATTCAGCAAGATCTTTCCAGTTTTTTCCATCAGGATCAGAAACGCTGATGGTTCGCCTTTTTTTCTTTGGGTCGTAGTATTTATAAATAACTTTATCTCCCAGATTCGACCAAGCGGCAGAATCAATATTTTCTTTGAGCACGGAAACTTTTTTGGTCGCAAGATCGTAAGTGAGATACCTTGTTTTTTCTGAAGCCAACTTCGTTTTTATGATGATTTTGTTTTTTTGCTTGTTCCAAATGGCTTTTTTAATATTTTCATATTTTTCTGTTGAGAGAACCTTGTCAAGTTTCCCGTCAAGGCTAACTTGATTGAGCTGGCCGTTTCCGGCAAGAAGATAGTAGATGGATTTTCCGTCCGAAGACAATGTCGCGCCGAAAACCGGCTCGTCAGAGACGGTTGCGATAGCAGAGCTTTCTTTTTGGGAAGTGTCGTTTGTTGACGCTGGGGTTTTGGCCGGCTGATTTGTGTCAGTAAGCTTCCCCTCGCTTTGAGTAGTTTTGCTGGCAGCTGTCCCGTTATTTTTTTGATCAGCAGAGGGTTTTTTGAAGACGAAATTATAGACAAAGGCGAAAGCGACGACCAGCACAAGAAGAAGAGTGGATATGGCAAAGATTTTTTTGGTCATAGTTATTTTAAGCTATTCGGCCGGCAAAGATTTTCCGTTCGGGCAGAAACTCAAGCCGTAATTTTGCCCGGCGGCATTTGGGCTGGCATCTTTCGAAACGCTTAAAGTTACCTCCAGGGAACAAGCCTTGTCTTTGTTAACTCCCAGGAGTTCTAAAAATTTCTGTTCGGCTTTGTCTCTTGTGCTTTGCAGATCGGGGGACAATATACTGATAATGAAATTTTGCCTTTCGCCGGAGTAAACTATTTGATATTCCGGAGTAGTTTCAATAGTTGCGTTTCCAGAAATAATTTCTTCCGAGATAGAATAAATGTCGTCAATTTCGACATCCCCACTTTGAGTCTTGACAATAATTTTTCCGGTTTTTTCTCCAGTAAGCTTTTCATTCAATGGAAGTTCCGGTTTTTTTTCTTGCGAATTTTGGATCTGGCTACTCTTTTGCAATATCAGAAACAGGATTGTTGCAATGGAAAGAATTAGAATTATGGCAATATATGGATATAAAAACTTTTTCATAAACTATTTAATTAGAGCCCGCAGGTATTTACGGTATTTTTCCAATCGCCAAATCCCCTTTGGCTGTATAGTTGGCAGGCATAGTTAATGTTAAACTGCTCGTCCTTTGCTTTTGAAACACATTGCTGATAGAGTTCCTGATTTACGACTTCGCAGTTGTTATTTTTTCCGTTGAAAGCTTGTTTACAGCCCAAGCCAATATCATGTACGGTTAAATTGATTTGAAACAAACCTACGGAATAAGATTGGCCCCTCTTGCACTTGTCAGATACACTCATGGCATTGGGGTTTCCCCCGATGCTTTCATAGCCGCAGACACGGGAAGCCTTTTCTGCGTCGCTTCCGAAACAACCTAGTTTTGATGTTTGGCAATTGCCCAGGTTTAGCTCGCAATTCTTTGTCCCTCTGGCTCCAGAAGGTCCGGTTCCTGTTCCTGTGCCCGTTGTCTGGCCGGTTCCTCCCCCCGGCGAGGTCAGTTGCAGACTTACCAGTTGGGGGTTGATGGTCCGCAGAATAAGAAAAGAAGCGAGTCCCAGAATCAAGCCCAGAAGGGCCGAGCTGACGGTCTCTTTGGCGCTTTCGACTTTGGCGAGATTGCCGGCGGCCATCAGATATTGATAGGCGCCGACGGAGAGCATAAAAAGAGCCAGAATTCCGATGGTGGCGAATCCAAAGCGGATGATTTGCTTAACATAGTCCACAAAGTCTTTTGTTGTCTTGGCACCGGGAATTTTTTCCTGGCTGTAGTAAGCATTCGACGTCGGTGAAGCTTGATTGCCAGTTTGCTGTGGATATTTTTGATCGAGATAAGGCTGTTGCAACTCATAAGTGCCTCCCTCGGCGCTTCCGCCAGTTGGATCAGCGCCAAAAACAGGAATTGAAAAAATAATCCAAGTGCCAATAACAACCAAGAATGACATGAAAAAAGAAATTTTCTTTTTATTTTTCCTCATACCCGAGACCTATTCTTTGACTTATCCCGTAAAAAACAACGCTCACAAAAAACATTACTAGCATTGTGAGAGCGAGGCGTAAAAGATACATAATATAATGGGGCAAATTTCCCCCGATCGCCGCCAGAATCTGCCTGGGACTGCTCATTCCCGTTTCACTCGCGGCTTCAGCGGGGATTTTTGTGGTGATGATTACACTCGTCTCACCGGAAAGTGTTTCCGGGGTGATATTCCAAGCAGCCAGAAAAAAATTCTTTTCTTCATCGCTCCAGTATTTCTTGATAGCGGCTCCCAGTGTATAAGTTTGTCCTTCTTCCTCCGCTACCGGAAACTTGATTGTCCGGTCATTGTTTTCCAGCTTCACCAGGGAAAGCAAAGAATTTTCGCTGTAATCACCTGTCAGGACGCTTGCGCTGTTAACTTGCCAGTCAATGGCGGTGTTGAGATAATCGTCGCCGATGAGATAATAGGGCATAAAGTCGAGATAATAGGCAACCTCGCTTCCCGGTTTGGCTTCAAAGCTGTTTTCACTTTCAAGATCCTCAAAAGCGTATTTCGTATCCTCTTTAGGGATGGTGAAGATAGTCGGCCAGCTTGCGCTCGTGTCGGATGATTTTATAAAAAGAGTCGGCTGAACAACCGTCACCAGCCGCGTTCCGGTAACCGGCTCGAGTTTGTCTTTGGGATTGGCAGTGACTAAAATTTCTTCGACTTCCTGCTCCTGCTTGGTAATTGGGAAAAATATAGTTATTCCGTCCCAGCCGTCGAAAAGAGTGGTGTTATTAGGATGAGGATTGTAGCTTTCGCCGTTCAGTCGCCAGGAGAAATTGTGGTTCGCCAGCGTGTATTTTTTGCTGGTGACTTTGGCGGCCAGCATTTGACTCTTTACGGCGGGACAAAGCATGCGATAAAGCCCGTCAGCGCAAACTTCCTTTCCGAGGGTAGCTTTTCCGTCTTTCACTTCAACTTTGTAAAGAGCGAGTTTGAGGCCGTTTTTGTTTACCGGAATAACGACGCTGGAGCGGCCGCGGTCGTTTTTTACATCCGAAGCAGTGGAAATAGTGAGAGTGACTTTGAAATAAATTATGTCGGCGTTATCCGCGAGCGCATTTTTTTTGGGAGTGAAGTTGAGATTTGTGGCTCCCAAGCCGCTGGTGGCACTTTCAATTTGAAAGTTGTCTTTGAGATCTTTTACTTCTTCCCAATTGTCGCTTGCCAAGTCGATTGATTTTGAAACTTGCCAGGTGTAGTAAAGATTCTGCGGATTATAGTCCGTGCTGTCGAGCGATGAGACAACCGAAATTTGATCGGCGTCGGCAATGTTTCCGTCTTCGTCTATGTTATCCTTGTTTTCATCGCTGGGGTCGGTAACAGGAGTGTCGGGAGAAAAGGACAAGGACACCTCCAATTTCTTCCCAGTCTCTTCTCCCGGTGCCCTCGTGTCAAAGAATCCATAACCGTAGTCATCCGAGTCCTCGCATTTGTCATTGTCCATTAAACCCGTTTTCGTCCCGTCGCATACTCCCAGATACCCCCACATTATTTTATAGTAAGCAGTTCTCTCGTCAGTTGGAATAAGAGATGTGCCTTCCACAACCAGGCCAATCCGATCGCCCGGCTGGTAAGTCCAGGTGAAGCTTTCTTGGCCCAACCCAATTACATCTGCTTCGTCAGGAAACCCGTCCCCATCGGTGTCCGGATCGGTCGGATCGGTTCCCCAGTATTCTTCCTCGCCTGTGGAGAATCTTCCGGAGCCGGATTTATAATCAGGGGCGTTTTGCCATTTGTGTTTGCAGGAAATGGAAACATCCAGTCCTGACATATCGCTCGTTGTGCTGTCGGAAAGTTCATTTTCCCTGAAGATCGAGGCGTTATAATTCGTGCCGAAATTGTGCCTGTAACAGCGGGAAACTTGGGTGGTGTCTTCCTCATTGATGTCGGAAAAACCATCGCCGTCGTTGTCTTCATGCACGGTCGCCCAGTCAGACCGGCAGGAGCTGTATTCACTATCAAGGCAAGTCGTCAAGGTGCTCTTGTTTGATTCTTTAAACGTATTGTAACAGCCGTCAAAAAGACTATTGTAGGTAAGGCCGCAGTAATCTGTGTTGCTGTCTTGGGGACATTTGTAATACGTAACATCTCCAGTGTCCGGGTCAGTTGACGAGCACTGAAGGGACGATTCCGGAGTGTTGGTGTAACAGCAATTATTCCGAGCCGTTTTGGCGCTGTCATAAGAGGAAGCGCCGTCCCCGCTGAAATAATTCTTGCAGAGATTGCAGTAATGATTACTTTGGCTTGTTTGAGGAGTGTAGTATGAGACCAGGGGTCTGTGGTCGGAGCTGTCGTAAAGAGAACAATCACTCCAGGAATGTTTTCCTAGCGAGTCGCACCATTCGGTTGCGGAGCTGTAGGCTTCGACCGTCTCTTCAGGAAGCCCTCCTACGCCATCCGAACCGCCCATCGGAGCAGCGGTTATGTCCTCGTCGTAGCTGTTAGCGTCCACCGGCGGCCAGCCGTCTTTGTCGGGGTCCTCATCGGGATTTCTGTAGTCCTGTCCGTCAAGTTCCGGGTCATAATCTCCCCGGGCCATTATTTTTGAAGCTTCGCGCATCCCGGCGTTGATGCTGTTGGTGGCGGTTTTTATGGAGCCGTCTTTGGTGTGAATGAGATACCAGTTGTAGTAGAGATTCTGCGGATCGTTTTTGAAAAATTGCGTGACGGCGTGAGCGGTTATCTTTTCCCCTGCCTTGGGATTGGTGTTATCGAAAAAGATATCAACGCGAGGGGCACTTACTTTGCGTTTGGCAGTGCGCAGAATATCTTCACTGAAGCCGTAGCGGTTTTCAACGGATTGGGTCGTGCTTGTCATAGCCTCTGTGGTGAGCTGGGATATGGACGAGAAATTGGCCTCCTGCATAATCTCGTTGACGTCAATGCTTGTTACATAAGGCCCGACGTTGAAGGTGTAGGCCTGCGCGATAGCGGGGAAAATCAAATTCAGCCCGAGAGCGAGGATGGAAAATAGGGAAATAAAATGTTTTTTGCATTTTTTCATAATTCTCATGGAGCTAGGGCAATCCCAAGCGAAGGTATCTTATCACCATTATATCCAAACAAACCGAGATTATCCACATAGAGACAAATGAGTAGTATATCGAGCGGCTTTGCCGGGCCACCAGCCCGGCGGCCAGAGCCGAGGAGCCGATCAAGAAAATTACGGCCCAGGAGCTTCTCGCATAGAGCAGAGTTTGGGCGAGGGCCTGAAAAAGAACAGCGTATTTTCCAATTTTTTTCTCAAGGCCCATGTGGAGGAATCCCCGGAAAAAGAATTCCCAGGAAAAATGGGAGGGAAGGGAAACAACAAGCTGGAACCAGAGAAAAATCCAGAAACTTGCAAGGCTGGGCGTATAGATTTGCAATTGATTCCGAAAGCCGGTTTTAGAAACAAGAAAATAGTTCAGAAAAACAAAAACAAGAACAAAGATTACGGAAAGTGAAACTCCTCTTTTGAGATTTCCGGCGGAAATTCCGAAATCATTCAAATTTTCCTTCAGAAGAAAGCGGACAATGAGCCAGGGAAAAACAAGGAAAAGAAAAAGATTTATCCAAAACATTTCCCCAGCCAGTTTGGCCGGAAAAAGAAACCGGACGAGAAGAATCAGAAGAGCAGAGAAAGCGATGGTCGCTTCCCGGTGATGCTGAAAAAAGAATGAGTTTAATTTTTTCGGCCGGTTGGGATATTTTTTTTGCATATTTTTGCTCAAGCAGGTTGTTCTTTTTCCTGCTGTTTTTTCAACAGACTTTTCACGTGGATAAACAGGAGAATAACATATATGGTCATCCAGGGAAGAATATTAAGCACAGGGATTATTTCAACAATTACTGCAATAAATGATAGTATAATAGACCTAGAGCTTAGGAAAATTTCATAACTCTTCAAGCCCAAGCCGGAAAGAAGCAGGACAGCAACGACAGTTATCATAAACATATTAGTGAAAGCGAAGGGCAGAATTACACCCTCCGCTTGAGTCTTTGCTTCCATAAAACTGCCAATCCAAGAAAGAGGTACTGATGCCCAGCCTAGTGCTGCCGCAATTTTGCTTATCGCTTGGGCGTGTGGAAGAGGAACTACTGCAAGAAGCGAGCCAATGTCGCTGGCTACACTTGCTGTTTCAGATGCAGTTGTCCATTTGGATTTGAAAAATAGTTGTGCCACAAACACAAAATCAAAAATGTCCTTAAGCAGAGCAAAGCCGCCAAGCAGAATAAAGCCGGCAAAGCCCAGAGCCGGAAGCCGGGCGGACTGGCCGGTTTTTTCGCCGGTACCGGAAATTTCCGGTACGTTTTTGCGCAGATTATTCAGCTGGCGCCCGAGGAATTTTTGGTTTTCGAGAGAAACCATTGCCATATATGAATTTCCAATTCCTAATTTCCAATTTCCAATAAAAATTCAAATGCCCAATGCCCAATTTTTGAATTTTTTATTCCGGCATTAGACATTTTATTGGAAATTAGAAATTGCCTGCCTGCCGGCGAGGCAGGGATATTAGATATTTTCCTTTTCCCTCTCCTTTCTCTCCAAAATCTGGGCCGGACTGGTTGTGACCAGCTGGTCTTCAGTGTAGGAAGCAACGACCTGAATAGCGACGTGCTTGGCGCCGGCGAAAAATATCCCTTCCCCGACATTTGATTCGAGAAGCATAAATTTCTCCTGGTCGGTGAGGAAAAAAGTGTCGCCGATGATATCAATCGAGGCCGGAGATTGTTTCATTAGCAGCTGGATAGATGAGTTTGTCACAATCGGTTTTCCGTAACGCGAGCTCAAAAAGTCGGAAATATCCTGCGTGATGGTGGTCAGCCCCGCGTAATATTTGCGGCAGCGTTTGGCGATGGAAAACATAAACGAGCCGGCATCTTCGTATTGCATCATCACCCAGGCTTCGTCAACCACGATGAGACGTTTTTTCATCTTTGAGCGGATTTCGTTCCAGATGAAGTGAAGAACCACGTACATTGCCACCGGCCGCATCTCTTCCTGCATATCGCGAATGTTGAAGACAACCATTTGATTTTCGAGATTGACGTTGGTCGGATTATTGAGAAACCCGGCGAAAACCCCTTGAGTATATTTTTCAAGGCGAATGGCCAGATCTTCTCCCCCTTCCATATTGCGAAGAACTCCATAAAGATCCGACATTGTCGGCACCTGCTCTTTAGTAAAAGAGCGCAGGTTCGTATCGGGCGTAATATCCTTCATAGCATAAGTTTCAGCGATGGCCCGATCAAGAATAGAATCTTCTTCGGGGGTGATATTCCCGAGCATAATGTGAAGAAGTCCGATGAGGCTGGCAATGTTGTTCCGCAGAATATCTTTGGGATCCTCGTCCTCGGGAATGGCCGGCAAATCGAAGGGATTGAGGTGATAATCCGAACTCAAGGAGATACTGATGAAAGTTCCGCCGGCGGCTTCGCAAAGATGCTCGTATTCATTTTCCGGATCGATTACGATAATGCCCGTTCCCATCATCATTGAGCGCAGAATTTCAAGCTTCACGGCGTAACTTTTCCCGGCGCCGGATTTGGCGAAAATGACCATATTGGCGTTTTCCATCTCAAAGCGGTCAAAAAGGATAAGGCTGTTATTGTGGCGGTTGATGCCGTAGAGAATCCCCGTGTTTGAGGAAAGATCCGAAGAGACAAAAGGAAAAGTGGTTGAGAGCGGAGTGCTGTTCATATTGTTCGAAACTCCCAGCTCGTCATTGGCGACGGGAAGGGTCGAAGCAAATCCCTGCTCGGAACGGAAAACGGCTTCTTTCACATAAACCAGCCTTGATTCCAAAAGTGATTCGATGAATTGGGCCGCTTTTTCTAGGGACTCTTTGTCATTTGCGTAAATGGTCATATAGAGGCCATATCTGAAAAACCTTACCGTACCCTGCTGAAGCCGGTCGCGAAGCTCCTCGATGTCGCGAAGAGCTGTTTCAAGAACGGGGTCGCGGACTTTTCCAGCCTCCTGCTCGAGGTGAATTTGCGATTCGACTTGAGTAACCTCGCGGCGCAGACTTTTGAGAATCTCGGTTGTTTCAATCGGGTGAATGAACATTGAAATGTCCATCGGAACGTCGAGATTGATGATCGGCGAAAACCAAGCCGTCTGAAGATAGCGCGGATAAGTGGTCACAAAAATAGTTTTGGCAAAAGTTTCGCCAACTTGAATAAAGTTGCTGTTCACGCGCAGCGCCGAAGGAGCAATGAGGTCTGTGATGGTCGCCCGGCCCTCCTGGTATATTTTCTCGATATCAGCGTTAGAGGACAATATATCTGGCGCTGGCTGTTTTTGTTTTCTTTTGAAAAAATCTAGCATAATAAATTTCTAATTGATCTAATTTCTAATTACTCTAATCAATTCCCAAATCCCAAAGATCGTTCATTTATTAATTGGGTATTAATTAGGTCAATTAGGTTAATTAGAAATTTTGAATTTGCAAATCAAACTCTGTTTAACTGCAATTTTTCCGTCTCGATTCTCTCCGCCGGCTCGATAACGGTCGGATTGTAAGCGTTATAAAACAGCTCAATCAGCTCTTGAGTTTCGAGCGGAGCCATCCGGATGCCAGTTCCCTCCAGCCCCGCCATAACGTGCTGAACCCTTTGCCAAAGCTGGCTTTTGTAGTTTTCAAATTCCATTTTTTTCTCAATGATGGCTTGCTTTGGGTTGAGAGCCGTTTTGATTTTGTCCAGAAATGTCTCTTTTTTGCCTTCGGTGAGGGCGAAAGGGATGATAAGATAGAAAGATTTCGTCATAATATTGGCCGCGCCGACGAGATTTTTGATGAAATTTCGATAATCAGCAATCTGAAAGCGCAGAAGCTCGTTGGCCTGTGTTTTTTCTTTTTCGTCGAGAAGTTTGATATAGGGGTCGATGTCAAGACGGCGTGAACTCACAAGAATTTGCACCGGAAAATCGAGGGAATTGAGGAAATTCTGATAAGACGCGGTGATGGCTTCCTGCTCAGCACTGGACTTGAGCTCGAAGTTGATTGACGAGACCATAAGAACCGCTCGCAAGGTTCCGTTCTTGAGGATCACCACGTTATCTTTTATTTCGGAAACATCGACAAACTCCTGGGCGGATTTGCCCAGGCCTTCATTCCTAGTCAAAGTTTTTGAGTGCAATTGTTCCATAATGACTCACTAATTTTGTGCGAATTATAGCTAATTGGAGCTAATTCGCTCTTATTCGCTTTGCATTAGCTAATAATTCGCGAGTTATCGTTTAGTGTCCAATATCCAGGCGATTTTCCTAAGCTGGCTTTCAGTCGGCTTTTTCTTCTTGGGAACGGCCAAGTGCTCCGGCGCCTTGCCCTTGCTTATGAGGTCGATTTTTCCGGCGATCGTTCCGCGGGATTCAAGAAATTTTCTTTTCCAGACATAGTTTCTCGGGCGCAGAAAATATTGGAGAGCGAATCCCAAAAAAGTGAGCATACTGACTCCCTGCGGTTTCCAAAAAGCCAGGGCCGCGAAAATAACGACGACAAATGTTCCAATGACATAAAAAGCCTGTCTTTCAAAAATGTTATAGAGGACCAAAAGCGTCGCGCCCATCCCGGCCATCCAAAGGAGTTGTTTGGCGGTAAGCCCGAAAGCAATTTTATCCTCGATGTCTATGAATTGGGGAACATTGGCGTGCATAATCAGAACTCGCTAATTTTGTGCGAATTATAGCTAATTGGAGCGAATTCGCTCCCATTTGCTGTTCATTAGCTCCTAATTCGCGAGTTAATTATTTTTCCCTGCTTAAATCGACTACATTGCCTTCAATTCTCGGCTCTGGTCTTGCCCGGCCTATCGGTTCGATGATGTTTCTTCGCGGGGGGCGAAAAACTGGTTTCGGGGGCGGGATTGACTGACTTTCCGGCTTTCGGGGCTGGGGCAAGCCTTCGGCGAAGCGGACGTTGGAAATATTTTCCGCAGGTTTCCCGACCTGCGGCTCATGAGTGCCCAGCCTCGCCTCCGAGTCTAGGCGGGCGGGTTTGGGATAGGGACTTGTAAATTGCATCCCGGCGGCGGTCTGGCTGTCTAGCTGTTTGGTTGGTCGGCTTGCCGGCAGAGCAGACGGCTGAATGACCGGCTTTGTTTCGCGGATCCGCGGATAGGGCTTAATAAATGATTGCGGTCTTGGTGGCTCGGAACGGCTGAAAGTTTGACCTTGAATTGCAGATTTTTGTTCCATGTTCCATGCTCTATGTTCCATGACATCAAACATGATCTCATTCCTCCCCGCATCCACTGCGAGCGGAGCATTTTCGTCAAACGACTTCAGTATTATACCCAATTTTTCCCGATCGGGCGAGGATAAAGCTTTGCCGTTTTCGCTTGAAAACAGATATTTCATTCTTTGCATCGAGTCATGGCGCTCCTGGCCCAGCTGGGAAGTATAGTCATATATCCAATTGCGGATCGAAGGCCGCACCGGGCGGTCAAAATGGGCCAGTTTCAATTGCCCGCCGGTGGCCATCTGCTCCCCGACGGCCGGGTATTTTCTCAAAAGCTCCCGCAGAGGCAATTTTTCGGTGATTTGTCGTTGAATTTGATTTTCAGGAGTAATAAGGTCATTTTTTTGCTTTACTTCCAGAAGATTTTGTTCTCGTCGTATTGGGTTGTTTAAAATGATGGAGGCGAATTTATCCTGAAGGCTTTGGAAAGGTTTCACAAAAAGATAATCGTGCATTCTGAATATTTTTGCCAAGGTATGCTGATCCTCTGTTTTTAGTTTTTGCAATTCCGGATTTTTCAGAACAAATTCAAGAAAATTATCGGGTGCTAATCCTGAAGATGGAAATTTTTTCTAGTATTTTTCGAGCCAAGCGCTTATTTCTATCCCGGCAATCTTCTGCTTATTTCTTTTAAGCGCAGAATTAAAAAGATTGCAGATAGATTTCCTGGTTTCATAACTTACACTTGTCAATTTCGCAATTATCTCCCATTCTAGGTATGTATCATCTTCGATCTCAAGAGCCTCTAAGAGATTATTTTGAATTAACAAAGCGCAATCCCAATCAGGAAGATTTATGAAGTTTATAACCTTGTTTTTTACACTCGATTCCTGCATGTTGTTTTATGATGTGTTATCAATCATCATTCTCGGAAGGTCGCGGGGGAGTAACAGGTGGCCTTAGAGTGGGTTTGGGTTGCGGGGGTTCTGTTTGCCCGGATCGATCCCATTTTACTTGCTCATCCCGGAAGGCTTTCATTTGTTTTTCATAAACATCCTCCATCATTGCCACAAAACCTCGGCCATCTTTTACTTTTTCGACGTGTTTTCTGGCTGCTAGAACTTTAATTGGAACATCGCCCCTGTTGCGATCCCAGTGAGCTCTTCCAATACTTAATCCATGTTCGGTATAAACCTCTGATAAGTCGTGCGTTCCAATGGGATTGCCATCTTTATCAACCAGGACGAAAGCTTCTGGATGAACTCTGATTTTAAATTGCTGATTGTCTATATTTTTAATTTTTCCCTTTTGCATATCCTTCATTTCCTTGTTTGTGGATTTTCTCCACGTCTTTTCTTCTTCATCCCAGACACCCATTCCAAAAATATGATAATCCCCGACGGCAATTCCAATCTCAGAAAGATTGGCCAGCGTTAGCCCTCTCTCATTTTTTCCAATACCAGCCCTTTCCAAAATAGCATCGAGATTATCTCTAAGGTCGTAGGGATCCATATTTTGTTTCATATATTGCTTTTGAAATTCGTTTAAATCTCTGTTTTTCTCCAAAGTGTTTAAGTAAGCTTTCAGTCTCCTTTGCGATTCATAGTCTTTTCTTCCGTCCAATTCTCCTATTCTTGCAAGTATGTAATTAACGTTTCTGGAAATGCTTTCCTGCTCTTTTTGGAATTTTTCCTCCATTCTCGATTTTTCGGCCAATCTATAATAATCAGGTGGCCGATGACCCCTTTCCAAAACTCTGCCCATCAAATCTCTTGCAGTGGCTGCAGCCATACCATATTTTTTCTCGTCAATATCTTTTTGCCTTGCCCGCCAGGCGTGAATCCACATGGTTGGGCTCAAACCAGCTTTTGTGAGTAAATCTCTATCAATCATTTTTAACCCTCTCATTGCAAACCAGCCCATAAACTTATTCGCGCCTTTGGTGATCGTCTGCGAAAAATATATCCCGAACTGGTTGGCCATCATGAGAGCGGCGAAGAGGAAAACGATGGTTATGAGGTAAGGGATAAAGATAGGCATCTGCAAAAAGGATGTAGAGTCACCCGCTCCTATGCCTCCGGCACCAACACCAACCCTTGCTCCGACTTTGAAAACTCTCAAATCATTGGCGAGCCAAAGAAAAAAGGCGATAGCCGGCCCGACATAGCAATATCGAAAAAGAGCGTCCCACCATTGGCTGGCTAGCTTTCTGAAATCCGGAACAATCATGGCGAAGAAAGCGACTGGGGAAACGACAACCAGAAGCCAAACAGCAACTATCCGAATGAGCAGGAAAAGGCCGAGGCAAATCAGAACAACATCCAGGATGAATGTGAATATAATGCCGAACAAGAAAACCGCGGCTGCGTCCCACCCATTTGGTTGGGCTAAGGCGTCAGAAAACAATTTCGCGACATTGCTGAAAAGAGCCAGGCTGTTCGTGATGCTCTCGCGCGTCTCCGGCCGGAGAAACCAGCTCATAAGAAGCTGGGAGCCATCGAATATAAAAACCGCAATCGGTTTGGAAAAATTGATGAGGAGCGCCATCAGGATGAGCGTGAGTAGATTTTTTTTGGCGTTATATTTTTCAATCTGGAGGATGGTGCAGAAAGCGATGAAAAGAAGGACAAGAAGGAAGAATAAATTGCATATATCCCGAATTACTTTCCAGCCTCTTTGAATGAAAGCGTTGTTGAGATTGTAAAGAGCCGGGTCGGGACTCAGCATGTAGTCCACGAACGATTTGGCAACAGCCAGAAGAAGTTCAGTGAGAATCAAAATGGCTCCGACGGTCAGCGTGCTCACTGTCCAGCGCGAAAACAGTCCCTGGGCGTTTGCCTTACCGCTTTTTCCCACAGATCCGCCGCTTTTGGGGGCAGCTTTCCCAGCAACTCCTGTTCCTTTTTGTATAATTTTTCCGGCCCTTGCCTGCGCCTCCGAAACCGGCAAAAGGCACGACCAGGAGAAAAAGGCCACTATAAGAAGAAGTGCGATATATCTTGTGTATTTTTTGGAGGGTTTTTGTTTTGACATTTTTGTCAAATTCCGAGTCTAACCGCGGTTTCGATTTATGATTTACGATTTATGATTTACGAAAGATTTTGTCTTGGTTAAAAGTCCCTGCAGTAATTGGTGGGCATTATTGGCTTGCTTTACGAGTAAATCGAAATCTTCATTGGGAATATATCCAATATCTTTCGCGGCTAAAATCTGGTTTTTCAATTCCGTCAACGATCCCTGTGCCAGATAATAAAATTGAATCTTTTCCCTTATCCCCTGCCTTCCAAATCCTTCAGCGATATTAGAAGTAATCGAAAGTGCCGCTCTTCTCATTTGACTCACAAGACAAAAAAGCTCTTCTTTGGGAAATTTTTTTGTTGTTTTGTATATCATTAAAAGTAGTTTATGGCTTTCTCTCCATGCGTTAAGATCGGTGAATGATTTTATCCTTTTTTCATTCATAAATCCTAAATCTTAAATCATAAATCACAAAAAGACTATCTCTTTCCCGCCCTGATCAATCCCTGCACTTGCTGGATCGAGCCGCCGGTTTGGCTGCGAATAGTGTTGATTTGGCGGTCAATCTGCTGATTCATCATCGAAAACCCCTTGTTTATCATTTGAGTGAGCATTTGAGTCACCATCGCGGCGACGATTTCCGGCACTGATTTTGCAAAAGATATCATATCAGTGGGCATATTCATTACTTTGGTGAAAGTATCCCGCAGAGCCGAGCCGGGCATAGTTATTTTTTCTTCTCCCCCTCCTGCTTTCCCGCTGGTGTCACCGGTTCCCTTGTAGCCTCCATAAGCGATATTCTTGGCGGCTTCAGAACCGGCTTTTTCCCCATAGTTAATCGCGTAGAGCTCCTGGGCGGTCATAGTATAGAAAGCCGGATAATTCCTCATTTTGGAAAGATCAACCAGGGCCTGAACGGGATTGGGGGTATAATTTTTGTCGAAAATTTTTTCCACCCGGCCTTCTCTCACGTATTGGTCAATGGTCGGTCTTATGGAAGTAGGATCGGTGCTGTACATTTTTTGCCCCGCCGAGACGATTTTCTGACCGCCAACGCCGGTTCCGCTTTTAGCTGAAGAGAAATAGTCCTTCACGACCAAGTTGGCTTCCTTGTTAGCCGAGCCGTAGATGGTCTCGCGCCAATTTTGGACGATTTGGGGCTGGCCGCCCCCGCCCCCGCCGAGAAGCGACATCATCCTTCCCTGAATAGTCCGGATAGCGTTCATTTTGAGAGTGGCGACAATAGTTTCCTGCATTTTCTTGGAAATGTCTTCCAAAGTCTGTTTTAAAAACATTGCCCTATAAAAGCTTTCTCCCCAGATGCCGACAGCTTGGGCAGGTCTGGGGGAAAACGCAAAAAACACTGAAAAGACAAGCGCGAAAGCGACAATTTTTTTGATATTTGTCTTCATTGCTTTATTTCTATAGTCTTTATTTCATACTTATCCAGAACAGCCTGCAATTGAGACTGGAGTTTCAGGGCCGCTTCCGCCGTTGTTTGAAGAGAACTCAAGGCAGCCAGGCTTTTCATCGGGTCGTTGGTATTCACCGCGACGCTGTCCTTGAAATCCAGGACATAGATGGCGAGCTGAAGAGCCGATTTGTGAAGATCTCTAAGAATGTAGGGAACCTCCACTTTCTTTATCTGTTCTATGCCGTTCTCGCCCTTTTGGGCATAAGAACTTATTTTTTCTTCGTTGCCGTTCATAACGGCGGAGAGAAGATTGTCGCTCTCCGCCTGAAAACTGGAAGAAAAATTCGCGGGTTCATCAACCGGGAACGGGGAATTGGAAGCGAAAATGAAAGCCAGCGAGGAGAGATACCTTTCAATTTCCTCTTTCTGTTTTTCTTTGACTTCTTCGGCGGAGAGATCTTTGTCGTCAACCGGCGGGAGAATTTTTATTTCCGAGTCGCTAATTTCCGGCAGGTCTTTGGAAATGTCAGTTTTGGCCAGCGAATTTTGAATGACCTGATTGAAATCTTCCTGGGAAAAAGAAGGATTGTCGAGGAAATTTTCCGACTGGTCGTTTTTTTCCAGAGTCAGTTTCATAAATTCCCCGATCATTTCATTGGTGAGATTTGGATTGTCCGGATCGGAGGACAGATCCGTGAGAATCTGGTCGTTGAGCGTATTGTTTTCCAGGAGATCGGAGGATAGATAAGATTCCGAGTTTCCGGTATCTGGGACGCTGCTGTCAGTTTTTTCCTGGGAAACTGGTTGAGCAACGCTGGTTTTGACGGCAGGAAAAATTTGGTCTCCCGGCGCGGCTTTAAGGGGATTATATCCGCTTTGGACTTCCTTTCCGTCGGAGTATCCGTCGTTGTCAGTGTCGGGATTTTTGGGATCGGTCCCGATCATTTTTTCCTCCTGATCCGTCAGGCCGTCCTGGTCGGAGTCAAGGAAAATAGTGCTCGTATTTTTGTTTTCGGCCATCGCAAAATATGTCGTCGCAAATACAACGAAACTGGCGATGAGCATCGCGATTGTTTTGAGTTTTGGTATTTTCATGATTGTGCTTCGATTATACCACAAAAATCTGTTGTCAACAAAATAGAAAAATGTTGATGAATGGCTGTCTGTATGCTAGTTTGTGAATAGGCTAAACTTAAGCTAAAAACGCAAAGCTAAAATGTAAAAACAATAGCTAAAATTTCAAAGCTTTTACCTTTTCGCTGTTGCTTTTCGTTTTTCGATTTTAGTTTTTAGTTTTATGAAGGTGTTCCAAAAACTCCAAAAAATAATCAGCAATATTGAAAATTATCCCCTTTCCATTTCCCAATTTCTGCTGGGTTTTTCGGCGATTATTGCTCTTCGTATGCTGGGCGAAAATCTGATTGCGGGACTGGCTGGAAGGCCCTTGGATCTTTTCGTCGGTTCGGCGCTGGCCGCTTATCTTTTCTTTCTTTTCGCTTATCTCATAACACTAATTTTTTTGAGGTTTTATCTTCGTGAGCCGGCCAGAAAACTGGCC